>Ga0222426_100134_pt1 | contig 107086 bp, 91 predicted proteins | sample 2B50Ametagenome_FD_180087 | JGI IMG/M metagenome (GOLD analysis project Ga0222426, IMG submission 180087) | Enriched microbial communities from leaf-cutter ant dump, University of Wisconsin, Madison, United States - 2B50A (version 2) | ecosystem: Environmental > Terrestrial > Nest > Insects nest...
CGGCTACGGTGGTGGCGGCGGCGGTGGCTACGGCGGCGGTGGCCGCTCGGGTGGTGGTGGTGGCTACGGCGGCGGTGGCCGTTCGGGCGGCTACTGATCCCGCATCCCCCTCATCCGCATCCCGGATATGACACGAGGCGCCTTCGGGCGCCTCGTTGTCATTCAGCCTGGCGTTTCTTGCGCGGCCGGCCGGCGAGCAGGCGGTCGTAGAGCCAGTTCGGCAGCAGGCGCAGCAGTTTGGCGACGACGCCCATCTGCCAGGGGATCACGCGGTAGCTGGCCTGGGCGCGGATGGCCTTCACGGCACGGTCGGCGAAGGCCTCGGCCGGCATCAGGAAGGGCATGCCGTAGCGGTTGCCGCGCGTCAGCGGCGTGTCGATATAGCCGGGCAGGAGGGTGACGACGCGCACCCCGAAGGGCCGGCATTCGCCGCGCAGGCTCTCGCAATAGGCGACGACGCCGGCCTTGCTCGCACAATAGGCGCCATGCCCCGGCAGGCCGCGGATGGCGGCGACGCTGGCGATGCCCACCAGGGTGCCCGAGCGGCGCGCGTTCATCGCCGCGACGAAGGGATGGAAGCTCGCGGCCAGGCCGATGTTGTTGGTCTCGAAGGTGCGGCGCATCACGTCGAGGTCGTCGAACTCGGCCGTGTCCATGCCGATGCTGATGCCGGCATTGGCGATGACGACGTCGGGCAGGCCCTGGGCGGCGATGCACTCGCGGCCGATGCGGGCCATCGCGTCGAGGTCGGCCACGTCGGCGCCGTAGACCTTGAAGCGGGTGGCGTCGAGCTGCTGCTCCGCCGCCCAGCGCTCGACCTCGGCCGTGCGGCGCGCGACGAGGGCCAGCCGCGCGCCGTCGCGGTAGTAGCGCAGCGCCAGCGCCTGGCCGATGCCGCTGGACGCGCCGGTGATGAAGACCAGCCCGCTCATCGGCCGCCCCGCGACACGATCTGCCCCTGCGCCCGGCCCGTGAAGCTGAGCTGGCCCGTCAGGTGGCGGTACTCGAAGTTCTGCGCGTTCAGCGTCGAGGCGCCCTGGCGGATGCTGACGGGCAGGTGGGAGCGCAGGATCTCGCTGTGGGCCAGCGCCTGCAGGAACTCGCCGCGTACTTCCAGCTGGGGCCGGGCGGTTTCAGTCGATCCGGGCGGCAGGCGGCGCAGGCGGACATTGCCGAGCAGTTGCATGTCGCTGCCGTCGCCATTGCTGAGCGCACGGTCGGCCTCGGCGATGGCGAGGCTGCCGTCGGGCGCGGTGGCGCGCACGCGGGCCTGGTCGATCTCCAGCGTGTCGGTGTCGGGGTAGTGGCGCAGCTCGGCCCCGGCGATCTGCACGTTCAGCCGGCCGTCGGCGCCGATGCGCTGGATCTCGAAATTCGCCATGCGGTAGTCGGGCACGTGACGCGGCGGCGCGGCCTCGGTCGGCCCGTCGAGCAGGGGCGTGTTCTTGACCAGCCACCAGGTGGCGCTGGCCAGCAGGGCCATCAGCAGCAGGGGCAGGTAGTTGGACAGCAGGCTCTGCGCACGCCACAGCCAGGGCCGGGCTTTTTGCGCGCGCGGTGCCGGCGCGGGCAGCGCGGCATTCAAGGCCGGCCCCCGTCCAGCGTCGCGTGCTGGGCGCCCAGCAGGCGCTCGTAGTGGCCGGCGGCCATCAGTAGCAGGTCGCAACACTCGCGCGCCGCGCCGTGGCCGCCCGCCGCGCGGGTGACGTGGTGGGCGACGGCCAGCACCTCGGCGTGGGCGCCGGGCGGCGCACAGGCGAAGCCGGCGCGGCTCAGCAGCGGCAGGTCGGGCCAGTCGTCGCCCATGGCGGCGACCTCGCCCCAGGCCAGGCCGAGCCGGGCCAGCAGGGGTTCGGCGGCGGCGAGCTTGTCGCCCGCGCCGTAGACGGCATGGGCCAGGCCCAGATCGGCGACGCGGCGGCGCACGGCGGGGCTGTCGCGGCCGGTGATGATGGCCGGCGTGATGCCGGCCTGCTGCAGCGATTTCAGGCCATGGCCGTCCAGCGTGCTGAAGGCCTTGAACTCCTCGCCGCGCTCGCCGATGTAGATGCGGCCGTCGGTGAGCACGCCGTCCACGTCGAAGATCGCCAGCTTGATGGCCAGGCCCGTCCCTTGCGCCTGGACGAGCAGTTCGGGGGGGAAACGCAGCGCCGCCATCAGATCACCTTGGCCCGCATCAGGTCGTTGATGCTGACGGCGCCGAGCAGCTTGCGCTCCGCATCCACGACCAGCACGACGGTGATGCGCGCGGCTTCCATCAGGTCCGCCGCATCGACCGCCAGCGCGTCGGGGCCGACGGTGCGGGGCTGCGGATGGGCCACCTCGGCGGCGGTCAGCGCGCGCAGGTCGCGGCCCTGCTCGACGAGGCGGCGCAGGTCGCCGTCGGTGAAGATGCCCTGCACGCGGTCCTCGCCATCGACGACCACCGCCATGCCCAGGGCCTTGGCGCTCATCTCGCGCATCAATTCGGTGAAGGCCGTGCCGGGAGCGACGCGCGGCAGGGCGTCGCCCGAGCGCATCAGGTCGCGCACATGGGTCAGCAGCTTGCGGCCCAAGGCGCCGCCGGGGTGGGAGCGGGCGAAGTCCTCGGCCTTGAAGCCGCGCGCGTCCAGCAGCGCCACGGCGAGGGCATCGCCCAGCGCCATCTGCGCGGTGGTGCTGGCCGTGGGCGCGAGCTGCAGCGGGCAGGCTTCTTCGGCGACGGCGCTGTCGAGTACGAGGTCGGCATGGGCGGCCAGGCTGGACTGCGGCCGGCCGGTCATGGCGATGACGGGCACGCCCAGGCGCCGCAGCACGGGCAGGATGGCGTTCAGCTCGTCGCTCTCGCCGGAGTTGGACAGGGCCAGCACCACGTCGCCGCCGGTGACCATGCCGAGGTCGCCATGGGCCGCCTCGGCCGGGTGGACGAACAGGGCCGGCGTGCCGGTGGACGCCAGCGTGGCGGCGATCTTGCGGCCGACGTGGCCGCTCTTGCCCATGCCCATGACGGCGACCCGGCCGCGGCAGGCCAGTACGGTGCGCACGGCGCCGACGAAGGCCTCGCCCAGGCGCGGCGCCAGTTCGGCCAGCGCGCGGGCCTCGACGGCGAGGGCCTGGCGGCCGATGCGCACGGCGCGTTCGGCAAAGACGGGGGAATTCATGCGGCCAGTGTAGACAAGGGGACGCTGAGCGCTGGCGGCGCTGGCCGGGTTTCTCCGGCGGCCCGCCGATGGGCAGCGGCCTAGACTGGGCCGACAAATCGCACCACGGATAGGAGACACCGTGCAGCGGACCGACATCTCGGACCCGGCCTATTTCCACAAGGTCGTCGATTGCCAGTGGGCCTGCCCGGCGCACACCCCCGTGCCGGAATACATCCGCCTCATCGCGCAGGGGCGGCATGACGAGGCCTACTGGGTGAACTGGGTCAGCAACGTTTTCCCCGGCGTGCTTGGCCGCACCTGCGACCGGCCCTGCGAACCCGCCTGCCGGCGCGGACGCGTCGAGGAGAAGCAGGCGGCGCGGCCCGAGCCCGTCGCCATCTGCCGGCTCAAGCGCGTCGCGGCGGACCACAAGACCGAGGAATTCCGTGCGCTGATCCCGCAGCCCGAGGCGAAGAACGGCCGGCGCGTGGCCTGCGTCGGCGCGGGGCCGGCGTCGCTGGCCGTGGCGCGCGATCTGGCGCTGCAGGGCTATGCGGTCACGGTGTTCGACGGCGAGCGCAAGCCGGGGGGCTTCATCCGCACGCAGATCCCGCGCTTCCGGCTGCCGGAGCGCGTCATCGACGAGGAATGCGGCTACATCCTCGGCCTGGGCGTCGAGTGGCGGCCCGGGCAGCGGGTGGACTCGATGAAGGCGCTGCTGTCCGAGGGCTGGGACGCGGTCTTCGTCGGCTGTGGCGCGCCGCGCGGGCGCGACCTGGCGCTGCCGGGCCGCGAGGAGACGCGGGCGCAGGTCCACATCGGCATCGACTGGTTGAGCAGCGTCAGCTTCGGCCATGTGACGGCGGTGCAGCCGCGCGTCATCGTGCTGGGCGGCGGCAACACGGCGATGGACTGCTGCCGCTCGGCGCGGCGCCTCGGCGCGAGCAGCGTGACGGTGGCCGTGCGCAGCGGCTACGCGCAGATGAAGGCGAGCCCATGGGAGAAGGAGGACGCCGAGCACGAGGGCATCCCCATCCTCGACTTCCACGTGCCGCTGGCCTTCGAGCATGTGGGCGGCCGGCTGACCGGCATGCGCTTTCGCAGGGCGCAGACGGGCGAAGAGATCGTCATCCCCTGCGACGAGGTGCTGATCGCCGTCGGCCAGCAGAACGCCTTCCCGTGGATCGAGCGCGATGCCGGCATCGCCTTCGGCGACGACGGACTGCCGGTGCTCGATGCGCAGAGCTTCCAGTCCACGCTGCCCCAGGTGTTCTTCGGCGGCGACGCGGCCTTCGGCCCGAAGAACATCATCACCGCCGTCGCCCATGGCCATGAGGCGGCGGTAAGCATCGACCGCCTGCTGCACGGCGAGCCCGTCACGCAGCGCCCGCCGCCGCACGTCAACCTCGTGTCCCAGAAGATGGGCATCCACGAGTGGAGCTACGACAACGCGGTGACGCTGGACCTGCGCAGCAAGGTGCCCTGGGCGGCGGCCGAGGCGGCGCTGGCCAGCATCAAGGTCGAGGTGGAGCTGGGCTTCGACGCGGCGGCGGCCTTCAAGGAGGCGCAGCGCTGCCTGAACTGCGACGTGCAGACCGTGTTCGCGCCCAAGCTGTGCATCGAGTGCGACGCCTGCGTGGACATCTGCCCGATGGACTGCATCAGCTTCACCGACGACGGCCCCGAACTGCGCGAGCACCTCAAGGCGCCGGCGCTGAACCTGGCCCAGGCGATCTACGTCGAGGATGGGCTCAAGACCGGCCGCGTGATGGCCAAGGACGAGGACGTCTGCCTGCACTGCGGGCTGTGCGCCGAGCGATGTCCGACCGGGGCCTGGGACATGCAGAAGTTCATGCTCGTCACGGCCAAGGCCGGGGCGGCTTGCCGTGACCACGCCACGCGCAGGGAGGCCGCATGAGCCGGATCGAAGCGGTCAACGACTTCGTCGTCAAGTTCGCCAACGTCAACGGCTCGGGCTCGGCCTCGGCCAACGAGCTGTTCGCGCGGGCCATCCTGCGCATGGGCGTGCCGGTCAGCCCGCGCAACATCTTCCCGAGCAATATCCAGGGCCTGCCGACCTGGTACGAGGTGCGCGTCTGCGAGGCCGGCTGGCTGGGCCGGCGCGGCGGCGTGGATCTGATGGTGGCGATGAACCCGCAGACCTGGGCCCAGGACCTGGCCGAGATCCAGCCCGGCGGCTATCTCTTCTACGACTCCACCAAGCCGATGCCGGCCAGCGCCTTCCGCGAGGACATCCACGTCATCGGCATGCCGGCCACGGCCATCTGCAATGCCACCTACGACGTGCCGCGCGAGCGCACGCTGTTCAAGAACATCCTCGTGCTGGGGGCGCTGAGCGAGCTGATGGGCATCGAGGCCGCCGTCATCGAGGCGCTCTTCGCCGAGCAGTACAAGGGCAAGGAGCGGCTGCTGGACTCCAACGTCCGCGCGCTGCACGCCGGCCGCGAGTTCGCGCGCGACCACCTCTCTGTGCAGCCCTTCGGCTTGAAGGTGCGGCGCGCCGACGCGGTGGGCGGGCGCATCTTCCTGGAAGGCAATGCCGCCACCGCCCTGGGCTGCGTCTACGGCGGCGCCAGCGTCTGCGCCTGGTATCCGATCACGCCGTCCTCGTCCGTGGCCGAGGCCTTCGAGAAGTACTGCGTGAAGTTCCGCACCGACCCCGACACCGGCGAAAAGCGCTACGCCATCGTCCAGGCCGAGGACGAGATCGCGTCCATCGGCATCATCACCGGCGCCGGCTGGAACGGCGCACGCGCCTTCACGGCCACGTCCGGCCCCGGCGTGTCGCTGATGACGGAATTCCTCGGCCTGGCCTATTTCGCCGAAATCCCCTTCGTCGTCATCGACGTGCAGCGCGGCGGCCCCAGCACCGGCATGCCGACGCGCACCCAGCAGGCCGACCTGCTCTCCAGCGCCTATGCCTCGCATGGCGACACGCAACACGTGCTGCTGCTGCCCGAAGACCCGCGCGAATGCTTCGAGTTCGCGGCCGAGGCGCTCGACCTGGCCGAGCGCCTGCAGACGCCGGTCTTCCTGATGAGCGACCTCGACATCGGCATGAACCAGCGCCTGTGCGCGCCGCTCGCATGGGACGACACGCGCCGCTACGACCGCGGCAAGCTGATGACGGCCGCGATGCTCGACGCCGGCCGCGAGTTCGCCCGCTACAAGGACGTGGACGGCGACGGCATTCCCTGGCGCACCCTGCCCGGCACGCATGCGGACAGGGGCGCCTATTTCACGCGCGGCACGACGCGCAACGAACAGGCCATCTACTCCGAGCGCGGCGACGACTATGTGCGCAACGTCGAGCGCCTGCGCCGCAAATTCGCCACCGCCGCGCGGCTCGCACCGCAGCCGCTGGTGCGCGCGGCGGCGCAGAAGACGCGGCTCGCGGTCCTCTACTTCGGCTCCACCGCGCCGGCCATGGACGAGGCCCTGGCCGCGCTCGCCGAGGCCGGCATCCACCTCGACGCGATGCGGCTGCGCGCCTACCCCTTCGCGCCATCGGTGGCCGAATTCATCGCCGCGCACGACACGGTCTTCGTCGTCGAGCAGAACCGCGACGCGCAGATGCGCCGCCTGCTCGTCAACGAGCTGGAAGTGGCGCCTGCGCGGCTGACGCCGGTGCTGCACTACGACGGCACGCCCATCACCGCGCGCTTCATCACCGACGCGATCACGCGCCATGTCCACGCGCTGGCCACGGCACCCAGGAGCACCCCATGACCTACCTGGCGAAACCGAAGCTGCACCACCCCAGCCTGACGAAGAACGCCGTCGGCTACACGCGGCGCGACTACGAGGGCAAGGTCTCGACGCTGTGCGCCGGCTGCGGCCACGACTCGATCTCCAGCGCCATCGTCCAGGCCTGCTGGCAGCTCGACGTCGAGCCCCACCGCGTCGCCAAGCTGTCGGGCATCGGCTGCTCCAGCAAGACGCCCGACTACTTCCTCGGCGCCAGCCACGGCTTCAACACCGTCCATGGCCGCATGCCCAGCGTGCTGACCGGCGCCTACCTCGCCAACCGCGAACTGCTCTACCTCGGCGTCTCCGGCGACGGCGACTCGGCGTCCATCGGCCTGGGCCAGTTCGCCCATGCGATGCGGCGCGGCGTGCGCATGGTCTACGTCGTCGAGAACAACGGCGTCTACGGCCTCACCAAGGGCCAGTTCAGCGCCACGGCCGACAAGGGCTCGGTCGCCAAGAAGGGCGCGACCAATGCCGACACCGCCATCGACCTCGCCGCGCTCGCGCTGCAACTGGGCGCCAGCTTCGTCGCCCGCGGCTTCTCGGGCGACAAGGCCCAGCTCGTGCCGCTGATCGAAGCCGCCATCCGCCACGGCGGCGCGGCCTTCATCGACGTGATCAGCCCCTGCGTCGCGTTCAACAACCACGCCGGCTCCACGCGCAGCTACGACCACGTGCGCGCCCACAACGAGGCGCTGAACCGCATCGACTTCATCGACCTCGCGCCCGAGCAAGTCGTCGAGCAAGGGGGCGAGCACTCGCCCGACCTCATCGACGTGCCGCAGGCCGACGGCACGACGCTGCGCCTGCGCCGCACGGCGGCCGACTACGACCCCACCGACCGCCTCGCCGCGATGCACGCGATGCAGCTGCGCGCCGCCAGCGGCGAGATCGCCACCGGCCTGCTCTACGTCGATCCGGCGGCGCGGGACTGGCATGCGGCCCAGCGCACCGTGGGCGGCGCGCTGAACGCGCTCGGCGAGCAGGCGCTGTGCCCGGGCGCGGCGGCGCTCGAACGGATCAACGCAGGGCTGCGTTAGGCCGGCCCCGGCCCCAGCACCGGCCCCCAGCCCAACGGTGCGGGCAAGGCTGCCAGGATGCGCTGGCGCAGCGGCGCGTAGGCCTCGTCCACCGGCTGGCCGGCGCGCGGCGCGAGCGGGTCCCGGTGGCTGCCGAAGGCCTCGTCCAGCTCCGCCCAGTCCGCGGCGCTGAAGGCCGCCCGGGCGCGCGGCAGCACCTCGGTTTCCTCGCGCTTCATGTGGTGCAGATAGTGCGCCGTGTAGACCTGGAGCTGCTGCTCGAACTTCCCGCGCCGCGGCTCGCCCATCTGCTCCCAGGCCAGCAGGCTGTGCTGCAGCTCGCGGATGGCGCGCTCGCCCTGGGCGTGGTCGGCGTCCAGTTCGTCCAGCACCTCGCGCAGCTCCGGCGCCAGCGCGCGCAGCTTCGGGAAGAGCAGTTCGCTCTCCTTGGTGTGGTGCAGGCGCTCGGGGAACTCGTCCACGTAGAACAGCATGGCCCGCAGCGCGCCGAAGTCGGGCGGCGTCCCGGTGCGGCGCTGCGCGTCCAGCAGCAGGGGCAGGGTGCGCAGCATGGCCGCCAGCGCATCGTGCTCGGCGCGGATCACGCGCACGGCCAGGGGCATGGTCGAGGAAGGCATGGCGCCAAGCGTCGCGCTCTGCGCGACGGCCGGCCTTGATCCAGCGCAAGGCGCATGGAGCCGCCCCCGTAAAATCCCGCGCTTTGCTCAAGCCCCCAAGGAAAGCCCTGGCCATGACCGCAACGACCGCCTCCTCCACCCTCATGGCCAACGCGATCCGTGCGCTGGCGATGGACGCCGTGCAGGCCGCCAACTCCGGCCACCCGGGCGCCCCCATGGGCATGGCCGACATCGGCGTGGCGCTGTGGGCGCGGCACTTGAAGCACAACCCCGCCAACCCGCACTGGGCCGACCGCGACCGCTTCGTGCTCTCCAACGGCCATGGCTCGATGCTGATCTATGCGCTGCTGCATCTGACGGGTTACGACCTGCCCATCGAGGAGCTGCGCGCCTTCCGCCAGCTGCACAGCCGCACGCCGGGCCACCCCGAGGTCGGCATCACGCCGGGCGTGGAGACGACCACCGGCCCGCTGGGCCAGGGCATCACCAATGCCGTCGGCCTGGCCCTGGCCGAGAAGCTGCTGGCGCGCGACTTCAACCGCGGCGGCCATCAGATCGTCAACCACCACACCTATGTCTTCCTCGGCGACGGCTGCCTGATGGAAGGCATCAGCCACGAGGCCGCTTCGCTGGCCGGCGCGTGGAAGCTGAACAAGCTGATCGCCATCTACGACGACAACGGCATCAGCATCGACGGCCAGGTCACGCCCTGGTTCGGCGACGACACGGCCCAGCGTTTCCAGGCCTACGGCTGGAACGTCATCGGCCAAAAAGGTGCCGAGATCGACGGCCACAGCGTCGATGCGGTGGACAAGGCCATCGCCCAGGCCAAGAAGAGCGCCGACAAGCCCACGCTCATCATCGCCAAGACGGCCATCGGCAAGGGCTCGCCCAACCGCGCCAACACCGCCAAGGCGCACGGCGAGCCGCTCGGCGCCGAGGAAATCAGGCTGACCCGCGAGGCCCTGGGCTGGACGAGCGAGCCCTTCGCCATCCCCGCCGAGGTCTACGCCGCCTGGGACGCCAAGGCCGCCGGCGCCGCGCACGAAGCCGCCTGGGACGAGCGCTTCGACGCCTATGCCGAGGCTCACCCCGAACTGGCCGCCGAGTTCCAGCGCCGCATGGCCGGCGTGCTGCCGGCCGACTTCGCGCAGATCGCCGTCGATGCCGTCGTCAAGGCCCACGGCGAGGCGCAGACGGTCGCCAGCCGCAAGGCCAGCCAGCTCGCGCTGGAAGCCTTCACCGCCAGGCTGCCCGAACTGCTCGGCGGCAGTGCCGACCTGACCGGCTCCAACCTCACCAACACCGCCAGCACACCCAATCTGCGCATCGCGGCGGACGGCACGCCCAACGACGGCCGCCACATCAACTACGGCGTGCGCGAATTCGGCATGGCCGCCATCATGAACGGCCTTGCGCTGCACGGCGGCTTCATCCCCTACGGCGGCACCTTCCTGACCTTCAGCGACTACAGCCGCAACGCCATCCGCATGGCCGCGCTGATGAAGCAGCGCGTCATCCACGTGATGACGCACGACTCCATCGGCCTCGGCGAGGACGGCCCGACCCACCAGTCCGTCGAGCACGTCGCCAGCCTGCGCCTGATCCCGGGCCTGGACGTCTGGCGCCCCGCCGACACCACCGAGACCGTGGTCGCCTGGACCATGGCCCTCGGCAATGCGCAGCGCCCCAGCCTGCTGGCGCTGAGCCGCCAGAACCTGGCCTACACGCCCAAGGCCAATGTGGACGAGATCGCCCGCGGCGCCTATGTGCTGGCCGAGCCGGCCAAGGGCAAGGCCAAGGCGGTGCTCATCGCCACCGGCTCCGAGGTGCAGCTGGCCATCGCCGCGCAGAAGCTGCTGGCCGACGAGGGCGTCAAGGTGCGCGTCGTCTCCATGCCCAGCACCACCGTCTTCGACCGCCAGGACAAGGACTACAAGAAGCGCGTGCTGCCCAAGGGCCTGCCGCGCGTGGCCGTCGAGATGGGCGTCAGCGACTTCTGGTGGAAATACGGCGTCGATGCCGTCGTCGGCATCGACAGCTTCGGCGAATCCGCGCCCGCGCCGGTGCTGTTCAAGCATTTCGGCTTCACGCCGGAGAACGTCGCGGCGACGGTGAAGGCCGTGCTGAAGAAGAAGTGATGCGCCGCCTTCTCGTGGCCGGGTTGCTGGCCGCCTGCGCGCTGGCGGCCTCGGCGCAGACCGAGGTGAAGGCGCGGTCCGAGGCGCAGACCCTGGCCTGCCTCGTGAAGCCGGCCGAGCCACCGCGCTACCCGGCGCGGCACAAGCTGGACCACGGCCATGGCGCCATGCGCGTGCGCCTGACTTTCCGCAAGCCGGACGCGGCGCCCGAGGTCGAGGTGCTGTTCAACTCGGCCCGCGAGGGCATGCAGGACGAAGCCTTCCGCTATCTGCGCGGCTACCGCCTGCCCTGCCTGACGCCCAAGGACGGCGCCGTCCAGGCCGTGCAGGAATTCAGCTTCACCAACACCGACCGCGACGCCACGCCGCTGTCCGAGGCCCACCGCGACGACGAGCCGCCCTTCTGCCTCGTCATGCCTCGGCGCGACATGGCGGGCTGGCGCAGCTTCGGCAACTGGGGCCTCGAACACATCGTCGTCGCCGCGACCTTCACCGGCGACGGCCGGCAGCCGCCCGAGGTCAGGATCATCCATTCCACCAGTTCGTCGCGCGGCGAGGCCGCCGTGCGCGAGCGCCTCGCCGAATACCGCATGCCCTGCCGCACCGGCAGCGAAGAGCCGCAGAGCTTCCAGCAGCAGTTCAGCTATGTGCCCCACGGCTACCGGCGCGCCGTCTTCACGCGTGAGGCTTTCGGGCTCGTCGAGTTCCTGCGCATGACGCGCGAGCCGCTCAAGCTGCGTGCCGCCTACGACTTCAACAGCATGGACTGCCCCTTCAAGGTCCGCTATATGGTCTACGGCGGCGCCGTGCCCAACGAGGCCAGGACCGGCAAGCCCGAAGACCCCAACCGCCTGCCTTTCCTCGACTGGCTGGCGGGGCTGCAACTGGACTTCAAGAACGAGCGGCAGGCCAACGACCTGTTCGGCAGCGAACTGCAGATCGACGTGCCCTGCGGCACGCTCAACCTTGGCGGCGAAGGCTGAAATCGCACCGAAACCACCGCTGACGGCGAATCGCCGAGAATCCCGCCGCCCCAGATTTTTCATCCCCGGAGACTCTCCCATGACCATCAAGATCGGCATCAACGGCTTCGGCCGCATCGGGCGCATGGTGTTCCGCGCCGCCGTTGCGAACTTCAAGGACATCGAGATCGTTGGCATCAACGACCTGCTCGAACCCGACTACCTCGCCTACATGCTCAAGTACGACAGCGTGCATGGCCGCTTCGACGGCGAGGTCTCGGTGGACGGCAGCACCCTGGTCGTCAACGGCCGCCGCATCCGCCTGACCGCCGTCAAGGACCCCGCCGAGCTGAAATGGGGCGAGGTCGGCGCCGACATCGTCATCGAATCCACCGGCCTGTTCCTCGACAAGGCCGGCGGCGAGAAGCATCTGGCCGCAGGCGCGAAGAAGGTCATCATGAGCGCGCCGTCCAAGGACGACACGCCGATGTTCGTCTACGGTGTCAACCACGCGAAGTACGCCGGCGAGGCCATCATCTCCAATGCGTCCTGCACCACCAACTGCCTCGCGCCGCTGGCCAAGGTGCTGAACGACAAATGGGGCATCAAGCGCGGCCTGATGACCACCGTCCACGCCGCCACCGCGACGCAGAAGACCGTGGACGGCCCGAGCAACAAGGACTGGCGCGGCGGCCGCGGCATCCTGGAGAACATCATCCCCAGCAGCACCGGCGCGGCCAAGGCCGTCGGCAAGGTCATCCCCGAGCTGAACAAGAAGCTGACCGGCATGAGCTTCCGCGTGCCGACCAGCGACGTGTCGGTCGTGGACCTGACCGTCGAGCTGCTCAAGGACGCCAGCTACGAAGACATCTGCGCCGAAATGAAGGCGCAGAGCGAGGGCGCGCTCAAGGGCGTGCTCGGCTACACCGAGGACAAGGTCGTGGCGACCGACTTCCGTGGCGATGCCCGCACGTCGATCTTCGACGCCGATGCCGGCATCGCGCTCGACGGCACCTTCATCAAGCTCGTGTCCTGGTACGACAACGAATGGGGTTACTCGAACAAGGTGCTTGAAATGGTCCGCGTCGTGAACGGCTGAAGCCCTTCGACACCCGCGTAAAGGCCCCGCAACAGGCGGGGCCTTCTGCTTTCCGGCCCCTAAACTTGCCGCCCCGCACCCGCCCGACCCCGCCGCCATGAAGCCCCTGCGCCCCTTGCTGATCGCCACCCTGGCCACGCTGGTGGCGGCTGCGGGGCCGGCGCGGGCGGCGGATGACGAGGCGCGGGTCATCGTGCGCTTCAAGCCCCAGGCCGACAGCGTGCGCGCCCGCGCGCTGGCGCTGCGCGCGACGCGGGCCGAGGCGCGCGAGATCGCGCAGACGCGCGCGACGGCCCTGGGCCTGCGCGCCGGCCGGCGGCTGGAGGCCGGCCTCAACCTGGACGAACGTACCCAGGTCGTCGTCGCCAGCGGCCTGAGCAGCGCCGAACTGGCCCGCCAACTGGCGGCGGACGGCGAGGTCGAGTTCGTCGCCGTGGACCAGCGCCGCAAGCACATGAAGCTGCCCAACGACCCGCTGTTCGGCGGCGCGGCGGTGAACCCCGAGTCCACCGTCGGCGGCCTCCAGACGCGCAGCATCGACCAGTGGTATCTGAAGGCGCCGGCCGGCGCCGTCGCGTCCAGCATCAATGCGCCCGCCGCCTGGGAGCTGACGACCGGTGCCGCCAGCGTCATCGTCGCCGTGCTCGACACCGGCATCCGCCCCGACCACCCCGACCTCGCCGGCCAGATCGTGCCGGGCTACGACATGATCGGCTTCGGCAGTCCGGGCGCGACGGCCACGGCCATCGCCAACGATGGCGACGGCCCCGATGCCGACCCCTCGGACCCCGGCGACTGGGTGAGCCGCGCCGACATCGACGCCAAGCGCCTGGGCGCCGACTGCGACAGCAGCGACATCGGCAACAGCTCCTGGCACGGCACGCGTGTGGCCGGCCTGATCGCGGCGGCCAGCAACAACGGGCTGGGCATGGCCGGCGTCGGCTGGGGCCTGAAGATCATGCCGATCCGCGTGCTCGGCAAATGCGGCGGCTATGACAGCGACATCATCGCCGGCATGAAATGGGCCGCCGGCATCGCCGTGCCCGGCCTGCCGGCCAACCCCAACCGCGCCAAGGTGCTCAACCTCAGCCTGGGCGGCAGCGGCGCCTGCGGCAGCAGCGGCGTCGGCGCGCTCTACCGCGACGCCATCACCCAGCTCGATGCGGCCGGCGCCACCGTCGTCGTCGCGGCCGGCAACTCCGAGGGCCAGGCCATCGGCATGCCGGCCAACTGCCCGGGCGTCATCACGGTGGCGGCGCTGCGCCACGTCGGCACCAAGGTCGGCTTCTCCAGCCTCGGCCCCGAGGCGACCATCGCCGCGCCGGGCGGCAACTGCATCAACGTCGGCGCCAACCAGGCCTGCCTCTACCCGATGCTGAGCACCACCAACACCGGCACGACGGCGCCGGTGGCCGCCGACGATGCCTACACCGGCGGCGCGGCCTCGGTGGGCACCAGCTTCTCGGCACCCATCGTCAGCGGCATCGTCGGCCTGATGGCCTCGGTGCGGTCGGCGCTGACCGCCGCCGAGGCGGCGCAGCTGCTCAAGAGCACGGCCCGGCCTTTTCCGACCACGGGCGGCGGCAGCGCGGCCGACGGCAATCCCCCGCAATGCCGCGCGCCCAGCAGCACGGCCGTGCAGGACGAGTGCTATTGCACGACCAGCACCTGCGGCGCCGGCATGGTGGACGCCGCCGCGGCGGTGGCGGCGGCCAGGGCGCTGAACGAGGGCGGGACCATCGGCAGCGGCACGACGAGTACCGCGTCGTCGTCCGGCGACAGCGGCGGCGGTGGCGGCGCGATGAGCGCGGCGTGGCTGGCCGGATTGCTGGCGGCAGCTCTCGCCCTGAAGGGCTTGAAGGGCTTGAAGGGCTCAGGCCGGCGCTGAAGCGGCCGTCGCGCAGGCGCGCAGCCCGGCCAGCGCGGGCGCGGCCTTGAGCTTGGCGGCGAGCAGGCCGTCCGCCTGCGGGATGACGAGGCTGTGGCGCGGCACCGGCGCCTTCAGCGCCAGCACGCGCAGGCCCTTGAGGTTGCGCTTGTCCAGCGCCGCGCGGGCGGCCACGGCCTCGGCCTCGCTGGCGTGCTGGCTCAGCACGAAGCTGGGCTGCTCGTCGGGCAGGCCCTTCAGGGGCTCGTAGGCCAGGCGCATCTGCTTGTAGGTCGCTTCCTTGCGGGCGCGGAATTCGGGGTCGGTGAGCTTGATGGTCGCCACGGCCCAGACGCCCCCCAAGCCGGGCAATTCGCTGCCCTGCCATTGCCCCTCGGCGCCGGCCGCCTTCAGCGCCGCCTGGGCGGCGGCGAAGGCGGCCTCGCCTTCGAGGGGGCCGAGTTCCAGGCAACTGCGCTGGGCCAGCGCGGTGGCGGCGCTGGCGGCCAGGGGCTGGATGTGCTCGGGGTGGGCCTGGGCCGCGAGGCGCTGCGGCTCGCGGCCGCCCTCGGCGGGCAGGCCGGTCACGGTGTCCAGCCAGCCGCGCGACCATGCGAAGAAAACGGCGTTCAGAGCCAGCAGCACGAGCACGACGATGCGCATCACGAGGGGGTCTCCAGTCTCAGGCTCAGCTCGCCGCCGCCGCAGGGGGCGATGCCGGCGGCGGTTTCCAGCAGCAGTTCGCCGCGCGCATTGACGCCGCGCGCCGTGCCGCGCTGCTCGCCGACGCGCACCGCGCGGCCCAGCGTCAGGTCGCGCCGCGCGAAGGCGGCCTGCCAGGGCACGAAGCCCAGGGTCTCGAAGTCCGCCAGCATCGCGCGCAGCGCGGGGGCGAGGCGGTCCAGCGTCGTTGGTGCGGTGGCGGCGGGGTCCAGCGTCTGCAGCGCCGCGTGGCCGGTCGTGAAGGCGCTGTGGTCCGCGCCTTCGGGCAGGGGGCGCAGGTTCAGGCCGACGCCGATGACGACGCCACGCTGCTCAAGGGTCAGCGGCGTGGTCTCGATGAGGATGCCGCAGAGCTTGGCGCCGTCGAGGAAGAGGTCGTTGGGCCACTTCAGGCGGATGCGCCCAGCCGCAGGGTCGAGCACGTCGGCCACCGTACAGCCGACGGCCAGCGATAGGCCCGACAGGTCCAGTGCGGCCGGCAGCGGCAGCGCGAGGGAGAAGGTCAGCGCGGCGTCATCGCTTTGCCACGCCCGGCCGAGGCGGCCGCGCCCGGCCGTCTGGCGCGCGGCCGAGAGCAGCAGCGGCCCGCCGCCCGCGCGCAGATGGGCCAGCGCTTCGGTGTTCGTCGAGCCGCATTCGGCGAGGTGGCGGCGCTCCATCGCGTCAGCGTTTCTTCGGCGCGAGCATGGTGCCCCGGCAGGTCAGCGCGCCGCACCAGCAGGCGAACTGCTTCTTGACCTTGGCCGTGTGGCGCCCGTCCAGCACGAGGCCGTAGTCGTAGAACAGTTCCTCGCCGGGCTCGATGTCGCGCAGGGCCTGGATGAAGACGTGGCCGTCGCGCTCGTCGGCCTCGCAGTTGGGCTCGCAGGCGTGGTTGATCCAGCGCGCGTCGTTGCCGCCGTAGAGCGCGTCGATGACGAGGCCGCCGTCGAGGTGGAAATAGAAGGTGTGGTCGGGCTGGGCGGGGTCGTGCGGGTGGCGCTCGACGGCCTCTTCCCAGGTGATGCGCTCGCCGGTGTATTCGATGATGCGCGCGCCTGCCGCGATGGGCGCCGTCGCGTAGACGCCGCGGCCGTGTACGCCGGAATCACGGACCTCGATCTTGCGGCGCGGTGCTTTGCTGGGCTTCAAAACGCTGTGGTACGGTGAATTCATGGGTGCGCGCGTGCGTGGGCGTGCGCGCGAGGCCCGGATTGTAGGCAGCAGGATTCATGACCAAGACACTCATCATTGCCGAGAAACCTTCCGTCGCGCAGGACATCGTCCGGGCGCTGACGCCGGTGGCCGGCAAGTTCGACAAGCACGACGATCACTTCGAGAACGAGGCCTATGTCGTCAGTTCCGCCGTCGGCCATCTGGTGGAGATCGCGGCGCCCGAGGAATACGACGTGAAGCGCGGCAAGTGGAGCTTTGCCAACCTGCCGGTGATCCCGCCCCACTTCGACCTCAACCCCATCGACAAGAACAAGGGCCGGCTCAACGCGCTCAGCAAGCTGATCCGCCGCAAGGACGTGACGGCCCTGATCAACGCCTGCGACGCGGGCCGCGAGGGCGAGCTGATCTTCCGGCTGATCCAGCAGTACGCGCAGCCCGCCAAGGGCAAGCTCGACAAGCCGGTGCAGCGGCTGTGGCTGCAGTCCATGACGCCGGCCGCGATCCGCGAGGGCTTCGAGAAGCTGCGCAGCGACGCGCAGATGCTGCCGCTGGCCGACGCCGCGCGCTGCCGCTCCGAGGCCGACTGGCTGGTGGGCATCAACGGCACGCGGGCGATGACGGCCTTCAACTCGCGCGACGGCGGCTTCTTCCTGACCACGGTGGGCCGGGTGCAGACGCCGACGCTGTCCATCGTCGTCGAGCGCGAGGAGAAGATCCGCAAGCACGTCGCCCGCGACTACTGGGAGCTGCGCGCCAACTTCGACGCGCAGGCCGGGCAGTACGAGGGCAAGTGGTTCGACCCCGCCTGGAAGAAGAACGACGACGCCGAGCGCCGCGCCGACCGGCTGTGGCACGCAGCCGACGCCGAGGCCATCGCCAAGGCGGTGCTGGGCCAGCCGGCCGTCGTCACTGAGGAGAGCAAGCCCAGCACGACGAGCTGCGGCGCGCTCTACGACCTGACGACGCTGCAGCGCGAGGCCAACTCGCGCTTCGGCTTCTCGGCCAAGACGACGCTGTCCATCGCCCAGGCGCTGTACGAGAAGCACAAGGTCCTGACCTACCCGCGGACGGACTCGCGCTTCCTGCCCGAGGACTATCTCGCGGTGGCCAAGGACACCGCGAAGATGCTGGCGACGGAAGACCTGCCCGGCCCGCTCGCCGCGCTGAGCCAGCACGCGGCCACCTCGCTGAAAGAGGGCTATATCAAGCCGACGAAGAAGGTCTTCGACAACGCCAAGGTGTCGGACCACTTCGCCATCATCCCGACGCTGCAGGCGCCCAAGGCGCTGACCGAGGTCGAGGCCAAGCTCTACGACATGGTGGTCAAGCGCTTCCTCGCGGTGTTCTTCCCGCCGGCCGAGTTCCTGGTCACGACGCGCATCAGCAAGGTGCTGGACAAGCACCACTTCCAGACCAACGGCAAGGTCCTGGTGAAGCCGGGCTGGCTGGCCGTCTACGGCAAGGACGTGGACGACGAGGACGCCAACCTCGTGCCCGTGCAGCCGGGCGAAGTCGTGCGCACCGAGAGCGTGGACGTGAAGGCCCTGCAGACCAAGCCGCCCGCGCGCTACACCGAGGCGACGCTGCTGAGCGCGATGGAAGGCGCGGGCAAGCTGATCGACGACGACGAACTGCGCGAGGCCATGGCCGAGAAGGGCCTGGGCACGCCGGCCACGCGCGCGGCCACCATCGAAGGCCTGATCACCGAGAAATACATGCTGCGCGAGGGCCGCGAGCTGATCCCGACGGCCAAGGCCTTCCAGCTGATGACGCTGCTGCGCGGCCTGGAGGTCGAGGACCTGACCAAGCCCGAGCTGACCGGTGACTGGGAAAGCAAGCTGGCCCAGATGGAGAAGGGCCGGCTGTCGCGCGAGACCTTCATGGCCGAGATCGCGGCGATGACCGAGAAGATGGTCGCCAAGGCCAAGGGCTATGACCGCGACACCATCCCCGGCGACTACGCGACGCTGAAGACGCCGTGCCCGAAGTGCGGCGGCGTCGTCAAGGAGAACTACCGCCGCTTCACCTGCAACGGCAAGAGCGGCGGCGGCGACGACGCCTGCGGCTTCTCCATCGGCAAGATCCCGGGCGGCCGCAGCTTCGAGCTGCACGAGGTCGAGGCCTTTCTGCGCGACAAGAAGATCGGCCCGCTGGAAGGCTTCCGCTCCAAGGCCGGCTGGCCCTTCACGGCGGAGCTGGCCCTGGTCTACGACGAGGAGATCGCCAACTGGAAGCTGGAGTTCGACTTCGGCGAGGACGCCAAGAAGGCCGAGAACGACGGCGCGCCGGTGGACTTCTCCGCGCAGCAGAGCCTTGGCGCCTGCCCCAAGTGCCAGGGCCACGTCTACGAGCATGGCAGCAACTACGTCTGCGAGCACGCGGTCGGCGCCCACGTGACCTGCGACTTCAAGACCGGCAAGGTCATCCTGACCCAGCCCATCGAGACGGCCCAGGTCCACAAGCTGCTGACGGACGGCAAGACCGACCTGCTGGAAAACTTCGTGTCCAACAAGACGCGGCGCAAGTTCAAGGCCTTCCTGGCCTACGACAGGAAGGAAGGCAAGGTCGTGTTCGAGTTCGAGCCCAGAGCGGGAAAGACGGCAGCCAAGGCGCCGGCCAAGAAGGCTCCGGCCCGCAAGAAGGCCTAGCGCGATGAAGCTCGGCATCCAGGCCCGCCTGACCGCCGGCATCGCCCTGGTGGCGAGCCTGCTGGTGCTCGCGGTCGGCTGGTACTGGACGACGCACGAGGAAGCCGAGCTGATGGCCGGCCTGAACCAGCGCGAGACGCGCATGGCCGGCCTCATCGAGCGCGGTTTCGCCGGCCCGATCTGGAACCTCGACCACGTGGCCATCGAGAACCTGCTCGACGCCGTGATGGCCGACCCCGAGGTCCACGCCATCGAACTCAAGGGCCTGGGCCTGCGCGGTGGCCTGGCGCGGCGCGAGCGCGGCGCGGCGGATGCCGCCGAGGCGGCCGGCGCGCGGCTGCGGCGCGAGTTCGCCATCACCTACCAGCCCGCCGCCGACACCGAGGGCACCCCGGTCGCCACCGCCGTGCTGGTGTTCTCGCGCGAACTCGTCGATGGGCAGATCCAGCGCACCCGGCTCTTCGTCATCCAGCTGCTCGCCGTCGTCGTCGCCGGCATCGTCATCGCCAGCTTTTTGCTCGTGCATTGGCTGGTGCGCCGGCCCGTCGCGCGGCTGGGCGCGCTGGCGCAGCGCGTGGCGATGGGCGACCTCGGCGCGCAGGAGACCATCGAGCGCGGCGACGAGATTGGCGAGCTGACCGCGCGCTTCAACGCGATGAGCCTCAAGCTGCGCAGCGCCGCCGACCAGGTACAGCTCAGCTCCGAGGGCCTGCGCGCCAGCGAGGCGCGCTACCGCAGCCTGTTCGAGAACGCCACCGAGGGCATCTTCCAGGCCGACGCCCACGGCCGCGTACTGCGCGTGAACCACGCCTTCACGCAGATGCTGGGCCTGGGCGCGCAGAGCCCGGCCGGCCGGCGGCTGCGCGAACTGACCGGCATCGACCGCGACGAGATGCACCGCGTCGCCGCCGTGCTGAACGAGCAGGGCAAGATCCAGCAGGCCCAGTTGCAGCTGCGCAGCGCCAGCGGCCGGCCGCTGTGGGTGGAGCTGAACGCCCACTGGGTCGAGGCCGACGGCCTGGGCGGCCAATGCCGCGTCGAGGGCATGGTCAGCGACATCTCGCGGCGCCGCCAGGCCGAGGCCGAACTGACCCGCCACCGCAACCACCTCGAAGAACTCGTCGCCGAGCGCACCACCGAACTCAGCGAGGCCAAGCTGCGCGCCGAGGCCGCCAACCAGGCCAAGGGCCGCTTCCTGGCGACGATGAGCCACGAGTTCCGCACGCCGCTGAACGCCATCCTCGGCTTCACCCAGCTGATGCAGATGGACGCCAGCATCCCCGCCGGCCCGCAGGCCAAGCTGCAGCTGATGCGCGACTCCGGCCTGCACCTGCTCGAACTCATCAACGACGTGCTCGACATGGCCAGCATCGAGGCCGGCAAGGTCAGGCTCAAGCCCAGCGCGGTGGACCTGCGCGCGCTGCTCGACATGGCCAGCGACAGCGTGCGCCTGCGCGCCGAGCAGAAGGGCCTCGCCTTCGAGCTGGACATCGACGCCCGCCTGCCCCTGCTCGTCATGGTGGACGGCCAGCGCCTGCGCCAGGTGCTGCTCAATCTGCTGGCCAATGCCGTCAAGTTCACCGACAGCGGCAGCGTGCAGTTGTCCGCCCGCGTCGTCGAGCAGGACGGCGCCCACATGCGCCTGCGCCTGGCCGTGAGCGACACCGGCATCGGCATGACGCCGGCCCAGCAGGCGCGGCTCTTCCAGGCCTTCGAGCAGGTGTCCGACGCCTCGCGCCACCTCGGCGGCACGGGCCTGGGCCTGTCGATCAGCCAGCAGCTCGTGCGCCTGATGGGCAGCCAGATCCTCGTGCAGAGCACGGCGGGGCAGGGCAGCAGCTTCGCGTTCGAGCTGAGCGTGCCGCTGGCCTGAGGGCATGACTCCCGGCACTTCTGGCCCGCTCGCGGCCAATGCCGAATCCACTTCCATCCTGCCTGCCCACCGAGAACACCCGCATGAACGCTCCCACCCTTCGCCGCCTCACGCTCCTGCTGGCCCTGGCCGGCGCCCTCTCTGCGGGCCTGCCTGCCGGCGCTGATGCCCCCGCGGCCGCCGCGCCGGCCGGCGCCGTCAGCACCGAGGCCGGCCAGTTGGCCGTGCGCCAGCAGAAATTCACGCTGGCCAATGGCTTCGAGGTGATCCTCGTCGAGGACCACCGCCTGCCCCTGGTCGCCTTCAACCTCTGGGTCCACGCCGGTCCGCGCAACGAGGCCGCCGGCCAGACCGGCTTCGCGCATCTGTTCGAGCACCTGATGTTCGCCGGCAGCCGCCATGTGCCGCGCGGCCAGTTCGACCGCTTCGTCGATGCCGCCGGCGGCACCGACAGCAATGGCAGCACCAATTTCGACCGCACCAACTATTTCTTCACGCTGCCGTCCAACCAGCTCGAACTCGGCCTGTGGCTCAAGGCCGACATGCTCGGCTGGATGATCGACGAGGTCGATTCCGTCGCGCTGGCCAACCAGCAGGACGTGGTGCGCAACGAGCGCCGCCAGAGCACCGAGAACCGGCCCTATGGCCTCGTCGAAGAGGCGCTCTACCAGGCCCTCTACCCCGAAGGCCACCCCTACCGCGCCGCCGTCATCGGCTCGCATGCCGACATCCAGAGCATCAAGCTCGCCGACGTGAAGGCCTTCGCCCGCACCTACTACCGGCCCAACAACGCCACCCTCGTGCTGGCCGGCGACTTCGACCCCCAGCAGGCCCGCGCGCTGGTGCAGAAATACTTCGGCACCCTCAAGCCCGGCCCCAAGCCGCCCGAGGTCCGCGTCGCCACGCCCGCGATCACCAAGGAGCGCCGCCTCGTCGTCACCGACCGCGTCGAGCTGAGCCGCCTCAGCCTCGCCTGGCACACGCCGGCCATCTTCGCGCCCGGCGATGCCGAACTGGACGTCGCCGCCCATGTGCTCGGCGGCGGCAAGGCCAGCCGGCTCTACGGCCTGCTGGTGCGCGACAAGCAACTGGCGCAGAGCGTGCAGGTGATGCAGGACTCGCAGTCGCTCAGTTCCGTCTTCGGCATCGAGATCGTCGCCCGCCCCGGCGCCTCGCTGGACGAGATCGAGGCCCTGGCCGACGCCGAGATCGCCCGCCTCGCCAGCACGCCGCCCAGCGACGCCGAACTCGCCCAGGCCCGCGCCACCATCGAGACCCGGCTGCTGCAGCGCATGGAGAAGGTCACGCTGCTGGCCGACCTCGTCAACCACTACAACCAGATGGCCGGCGACCCCGGCTTCGTCGGCCAGGACCTGGCGCGCTACCGCGCGATGCGGCCCGCCGCCGTCAGCGCCGCCGTGGCGCAGTGGCTCGGCAAGGACCACCGCGTCGTCGTCCAGGCCCTGCCCGGCGAGAAGGTGCTGGCGCCCGAGGTGCCCACGCCGCCGATGCCGACGAAATCCGCCAAGGCCGAACGCGAGTCGCTCAACGCCGCCGAGCCCTGGCGCAACAAGCCGCCCGCCGCCGCCAAGGCCAAGCCCCTGGCCCTGCCCGCCGCGCACAGCTTCACGCTGGCCAACGGCCTGACCGTCATCCATTCGCCCAAGCCCGGCCTGCCCCTGGTCAGCGCCAGCCTCGTCGTGCGCGCCGGCCAGGCCGCCAACCCGGCCGACCGGCCCGGCCTCGCCGGCTTCACCGCCGCCATGCTGCCCGAGGGCACGGCCACGCGCAGCGCCCAACAGATCGCCGAGGCCCTCGCCGCGCTCGGCGCCACGCTGACGGCCCAGGCCGGCGCCGAAGAGGCGCGCCTCGACTTCGCCGGCCTCAAGTCCAGCGCCGCCGAGGGCCTGGCCCTGCTCGCCGACGTGGCCCTGCACCCCGCCTTCGCCGCGCCCGACATCGCCCGCCAGCAGGCCCAGCGCCTCGCCGCGCTGGCGCAGCAGCGCGAGCAGCCCGCGCTGCTGGCCCAGGCGGTCGGCAACCGCGCCGTCTACGGCGAAGGCCATCCGCTGGCCGCCAACGCGCTGGGCAGCGAGGCCAGCCTGCGCGCCATCGACGCCGCCGCACTGCGCGGCTTCTGGCAGGGCCACTACCGGCCCGAGCGCGCCGCCCTCGTCGTCGCCGGTGACCTCAGCGAGGCCGAACTGCGCGCCCTCATCGAACCCCTGTTCGGCGCCTGGAAGCCCGCCGGCGAGGCCGCCGCCGTCGCCCCGCTGCCGCCGGCCCGGCCCAGCGCCGCGCGCACCCTCGTCGTGGACAAGCCCGGCGCGCCGCAGACGGCCCTGGCCATCGTCGCCCCCGGCCCCTTCGCGGCCGCGCCCGACGCCGCCGCCATCGACGTGATGAACGCCGCCTTCGGCGGCCTGTTCACCTCGCGCGTCAATCACCGGTTGCGCGAGGTCAAGGGCTACACCTACGGCATCTACTCGGCCTACACCATGGGCGGCGAGCGCGGCCAGTTCGCCATCCGCGGCAGCGTGCGCACCGACGCCACCGGCCCGGCCCTGGCCGACATCTGGCAGGAAATCACCGCGCTGCGCGCCAGGCCGCTCGGCGCGGCCGAGTTGACGCGGGTGCGCAATGCCAGCCTGCTGTCGCTGCCCGGCGCCTTCGACACCAACCAGGCCGTCGTCGGCGCCTATGCCGCCAACTGGGCGGCGGGCCTGTCGCTCGCGGCCGTCACCGAGGAGCCGGCCAAGCTCGCCGCCGTCACCGCCGCCACGGCGCTGAAGGCCGCGCGCGACCACCTCGACCCGGCCCGGCTCATCGTCGTCGCCGTGGGCGACAAGGCGCAAGTGCTGCCGCAGTTGAAGGCCCTGGGCCGCGAGGCGGAAGTGCAGGAAGTCCGTGAAGCCGAAGGGGCGCTCGTCGGGAAGTGAAAGGCGGCGCGGCGGGGCGGCGGCGGACAATCGCTGCATGAGTTCCGACCTCGCCGCCTATATGGACGATCTCGGCCGCGCCGCCCGTGCCGCCGCCACCGCGATGGCCGCCGCCCCCACGGCCGCCAAGAACGCCGCGCTGGCGGCCCTCGCCCGCCGCCTGCGCGAGGCCGGCCCGGCGCTGGCGGCCGCCAACGCGCGCGACCTGGCCGTCGCCGCCGACCTCAGCGGCCCGCTGCGCGACCGGCTGAAGCTCGACGCCAAGACGCTGGCCACCGTGGCCGAGGGCTGCGAGCAGATCGCCGCCATGCCCGACCCCATCGGCGAGATCACCGGCGTCAAGCGCCGGCCGAGCGGCATCAGCGTCGGCCAGATGCGCGTGCCGCTGGGCGTGTTCGGCATGATCTACGAGAGCCGCCCCAACGTGACCATCGAGGCCGCCTCGCTGGCCATCAAGAGCGGCAATGCCTGCATCCTGCGCGGTGGCTCCGAGGCCATCCACTCCAACCTCGCGCTGGCCGAACTGGTGGCTGCGTCGCTGGAAGAAGCCGGCCTGCCGCGCGCCGCCGTGCAGCTCGTCAACACCACCGACCGCGCCGCCGTCGGCCTGCTGATCGCGTCGCCGCAATGGGTGGACGTCATCATCCCGCGCGGCGGCAAGGGCCTGATCGAGCGCATCAGCGCCGAGGCCAGGGTGCCCGTCATCAAGCACCTGGACGGCAACTGCCACAGCTATGTCGATGAACAGGTCGATCTCGACCTCGCCATCCGCGTCGTGGACAACGCCAAGACGCAGAAGTACAGCCCCTGCAACGCGACCGAATCCCTGCTCGTCCACGCGGCCCAGGCGCCGGCCTTCCTGCCCCGCATCGCCGCCGTGTTCGCCGCCAAGGGCGTGGAGATGCGCGGCTGCCTGCGCACGCTGGCGCTCCTGCCGGCCGCTGTGCCGGCCAGCGAGGCGGACTGGGGCGAGGAATACCTCGCGCCCATCATCAGCATCAAGGTCGTGGACTCGCTGGACGAAGCGATTCGCCACATCAACCGCCACGGCTCGCACCACACGGATGCGATCCTGACGACCAACCACCCCCACGCGATGCGCTTCCTGCGCGAGGTCGATTCGGCCAGCGTCATGGTCAACGCGAGCACGCGCTTCGCCGACGGCTTCGAGTACGGCCTGGGCGCCGAGATCGGCATCAGCACCGACAAATTCCACGCCCGCGGGCCGGTGGGGCTGGAAGGGCTCACGTCGATGAAGTGGGTGGTGCTGGGGCAGGGCGAGGTCAGGGGCTGAGCGGGCGCCATGAAGCACGCCGGCGCCGACACGCTGCACCGGTTGGCACCGCTGCTGCAGCGGCTGCGCGCCATCCCTGGCCTGACCGAGCGCAAGCCCGGCATTTTCTATCTGCGCGCCAGCGCCTTCCTGCATTTCCACGAAGACCCGGCGGGCATCTTTGCCGACGTGAAGCTCGACGGCGTGGCCTTCGAGCGCTTTGCGCTGCGCGGCCCCGAGGACGGCGCGGCGCTGTGCGAGCGGGTGGCGGCGGTGCTCAGCGCAGGCCGCTCAACTGCGCCTCCTTCGGCGCGCTGATGACGTACTCCGCCGTGAAGCGCTGGCTGGCGCCCGCCGCCAGCGGCAGCTCCCACAGCACGAAGCCCGGTTGTTTGCGCCAGGCCTGGGTCGTCGGGGCGGGGCTGAACTGGGTCTGCACCTTGATGTCCTCGTGCTGCGACACCGGCGCGGCCTCGATGAGCTGCAGCGTGATGCCGGCCGCGTGCCGGTTCTCGACGACCCAGGCGCGCGCGTGGCGGCGTTCGACGCGCGGGCCGATGAAACCGGTGTTGCCGGCGTTGCGCTGCTCGGGCTCGGCCTGCACGCGCACCGCGTCGTCGCGGCCGAAGGGCAGCTCCAGGCGCTCCTCGCTGCCGGCGACGTTGAGCGTCGTGCTGCCGACGAAGGCGCCGTCGCGCAGCAGTTGCAGCGGGCCGCGCGGCCAGTCGCCGGTCGGTCGGGCGAGGTCGGCGACGAGATAGGCCGCCGCCTCGCTCTGCGGCTGCACGCGCGTCAGCACGCGGGCCGGCAGCTTCTCCTGGCCCAGGGTCAGGCTGGCGCGCTGCGTGCCCGTGTCGATGTTGACGCGCTGCGGCAGCAGGAACTCGGTGGCGTGGCTGCCCTGGAAGACGCTGAGGTCGAAGCGCTCGGGTTCGGGCGCGGCGTCGGACATGGGCGCGGGGGCCGCCATCAGGGCCGGCGCCGGCACGGCCTTGGCCGCGCGCATTTCCAGCATGACGCCGGCGGCCGCCGGCCTTTGCAGGTCGATCAGCCAGGGCCGGGGCGGGTTGGGGCCGACCTTCTGCGCGGCCTGGGCGGTGGACAGGCGCAGCCTGACATTGCGCCAGTCCTCGCCGCTCTGCTGCGACACCTGGGCCAGCCGTTCCAGCGCGAGCGCGCCGCCGGCCGTGTCGAGCAGCGCGCGGTAGCTCGGCGCCCAGCCGGCCTGGGTGATGCGGTAGCGGAGCTTCAGTTCGGCCTCGCGCGCGGTGGACAGGCGCAGGCGCAGGCTGCGCCACTGCGGGTTGGCCTGGGCGAGGCGTTCGCGCTCGCCTTGCAGCGGCGCGAGCTGCTTGTCCAGGTCTTCAAGCTGGCGCTTCAGCGCGGCCTGGCGCAGCAGCGCGTCCTGCGCGGTCTTGCGGATGCTGTCCGACGTGGCGCCGATGCCGGCGGCCGGCGTGCCGCGTGCCTCGCCCGAGCCCAGGGCCTTGAGGTAGCCCAGGCTGGTGTCGAGTGCGCTCGATTCGGCCGTCAGCGCATCGCGTTGCGCTTCCAGCTTGCGCACCTGCTCGTCCAGCGGGCTGTTGGCGCAGTCGGGCGCGCGCTCGCGCGGCAGCGTCTCGACCTGCACCGGGCCGAGGTTGACGCCGGCCGGCGCGTCGATCTGCAGCGAGTCGGGGTCGAATCGGGCGCTGAGGCAGTTCAGCACCAGCTCGCGCGCGCCGGCCGCGACGCTGGCCAGCCGCGTGACCTGGGCGCCGCCCGGGTAGACGAGGACTTCGTCGATGCGCGAGGTCTGGGCCTGGGCCAGCGCGGCGGCGGGGAGCAAGGCGATGAATGCTAGGGGGTTCATGGCGCGGCGGCGTGGAGTGCGGATGCCGCGAAGTTAGCATCCCCCACCCCTCCCGCTGGAGCATGTGATGAAACTGCGTACGCTTTCGAGATTCGGCCTGGCCCTGATGGCGATGTCCGCCGTGGCGGCCACCGCGCCGCCGTCGCCGGCCTGGCAGGTGGCGGCCGGCACGCCGCTGGCGACGCCGCGCGCCGCCCACCAGGCCACGCTGCTGGGCGACGGCCGGCTGCTGCTGACGGGCGGCTGCAGCGGCGCCAGTTGCACGCCGGCCGAGCGTTCCGCCGAATTGCTGGACAGCCGCGGCGGCCGGCCGGCCGCCGTGGGCCCGATGCGCGTGGCCCGCGTGTCCCATGCGGCGGCCCGCCTCGGCGATGGCCGCGTGCTCGTCGCGGGCGGCTGGACGGGTGCCGCCACCACGGCGTCGGTCGAGGCCTTCGACCCGCGGACGCAGCGCTTCACCGCGTTGGCCGACATGGGCGCGGCCCGCATGGACGCGACGCTGACGCCGCTGGCCGACGGCACGGCCCTGATCGTCGGCGGTGCCGAGGCCACCAACCGCCCGCTGGCCGGCGCCGAGCTTTTCGAGCAGGGCCGCTTCACGGCCGTGGGCGCGCTGCGGGAGGCGCGCGCCCATCACGCGGCGGTGCGCCTGGCGGATGGCCGCGTGCTCGTCATGGGCGGCCTGGTGGCACGGGCGCGGGCGACCGCGTCGGCCGAGATCTACGACCCGCGGACGCGCCGCTTCTCGCCCACCGGCGCCATGCAGACGCCGCGCTGCAAGCACGCCGCGCTGCCGCTGCAGGACGGGCGGGTGATGGTGATCGCCGGCTCGCCCGACTGCAACGAGCAGCGGCGCATCGCGCAGACGGAAATCTTCGATCCGGCCACCGGCGCGTTCACGCCGGGGCCGGCCCTGCAGAACCCGCGCTACAAGATCGTCTCGGCCGCCGCGGTGATGGCGGACGGTGCCGTCGTCGTGGCCGGCGACGCGAGCGACGTCGAGGTCTGGACGCCCGGCGCGGCGGCCTTCGTGAAGGCGCGCGGCCTGATCGGCGGCGCGCTCGCCTTCAGCACCGCGACGCCGCTGCCCGACGGGGCGCTGCTGGTGGTCGGCGGCTATGACGGCGAGATCCGCCCCCGCGCGCAGACCTGGGTCGTCAGCCGGGATCGTTAGCATCCCGCAATGAATGATTCCCGCAAAGCCCTGGTGCTGTTCTCCGGCGGCCAGGACTCCACGACCTGCCTGGCCTGGGCGCTGGACCGCTACGCCGAGGTCGAGACCCTGGCCTTCGATTACGGCCAGCGCCACCGCGTCGAGCTGGACTGCCGCAACACCGTGCGTGCCGGCCTCGCGCGCCAGTTCCCGCACTGGGCCGGCCGGCTGGGCGCGGACCATCTGCTGGACCTCTCCCTGCTCGGCCAGATCAGCGACACGGCGCTGACCAGCGAGCGCGCCATCGAATTGCAGGCCAACGGCCTGCCCAACACCTTCGTGCCCGGCCGCAATCTGCTCTTCCTGACCTTCGCCGCCACGCTGGCCTACCGGCGCGGCGCGAGCGTGCTGGTCGGCGGCATGTGCGAGACGGACTTCTCCGGCTACCCCGACTGCCGCGACAACACGATGAAGGCGCTGCAGGTCGCGCTGAGCCTGGGCCTGGACGCGCCGATGACGCTGGAGACGCCGCTGATGTTCATCGACAAAGCCGCCACCTGGCGCCTGGCCGAGCAGTTAGGCGGCGCGGCGCTGGTGAAGCTGATCGTCGAGGACACGCACACCTGCTACCTCGGCGAACGCGGCGCCCTGCACGACTGGGGCCATGGCTGCGGCCACTGCCCGGCCTGCGCGCTGCGGGCCAAGGGCCACGCGGCTTACCGGGCGGCGGCATGACGGCCTGGCAGTGGCTGGGCGTCGCGGCGGCGGCGCTGCTGTTCTTCTGGGGCGTGGGCGCCTACAACCGGCTGATGGCGCTGCGCAACGCCATCGGCGACGCCTTCGTGCAGCTGGGCCTGCCGTTGAAGGAGCGCAACGAGGTCTGCGACAAGCTGCTGGCCGCCGTGGCGCCGCGCCTGCCGAGCGAGCAGGCCACCTTCGACGCGCTCGCCGGCGCGCAGGCCGAGTCCCAGGCCGCCATCCAGGCCGCGCGCGCCCGGCCCTGGGCGCCCGACCCGGCCGGCAGCCTCGCCGTCGCCAGCGCGCTGCATGCGGCGGCGCTGACAAGGCTGCTGTCCCTGCTGGACCATCAGGCCGAACTGCGCAGCGAGGCGGCCATCGACGGGCTCGTCAGCGAACTGAAGCTCATCGAGCGCCAGCGCGCCTTCGCCCGCCAGGTCTTCAATCAGGCGGTGGCCCAGTACAACGAGGCGCTGCACCAGTTCCCGACGCGGGTGCTGGCGAACCTGTACGGATTCAGCGAGGCAAGGTCACTTTGAGCCCCTCGCCCAGTCCGCCCCGCTGAACGCGGGCGGCTTGGGAGCGGCCCGGCGCTCGGCCCGCAATGCCTCAGCCCGCCAACTTCTTCGGCATCAACGCGAGGAACTCCCGCCGCAAATTGGCGTCCGTCAGGAAGGCGCCGCGCATCACGCTGTTGGTCATCGCGGTCTGGTTGTCCTTCACGCCGCGCCAGTGCATGCAGAAGTGGTCGGCCTCCATGACGACGGCCAGGCCGTCGGGCTTGACGCGGGCTTCCAGTTCGTTGGCCAGCATGATGACGGCCTCTTCCTGGATCTGCGGCCGGCTCATCACCCAGTCGGTCAGCCGCGCGTACTTGGACAGGCCGATCAGGTTGGAATGCTCGTTGGGCATGACGCCGATCCACACCCGCCCGAGGATGGGGCAGAGGTGGTGCGAGCAGGCGCTGCGCACCGTGATGGGCCCGACGATCATCAGCTCGTTCAGGCGGCTGACGTTGGGGAACTCGGTGACCGCGGGCGCCTCGGCATAGCGGCCGGCGAAGACCTCGCGGATGAACATCTTGGCGACGCGCTTCGCGGTCTCCTGCGTGTTGTGGTCGCTGTCGGTGTCGATGACGAGGCTTTGCAGCACGGCCTGCATGCGGGCCTGCACTTCGTCTTGCAGCGCGTCCAGTTCGCCGGGCTCGATGTAGGCGGCGATGTTGTCGTTGGCGTGGTGGCGGCAGCCGGCCGACACGAGGCGGTAGCGGATGCGCTCGGAAACGGGGGCGTCTTGGGCGGGGGCGTTCATGGGCGCGTTCATGGGTCTGAATTGTCCGGGCAAAGCCGACTTCTACACTGGCGCCATGACCCAAAGCCCTCACTCTGCCCCGCTGCACCGCCTGCTGCTCCAGGCCGCCGACGCGGTGCAGGGCGTGCGCGAGGGCCGTTCGCTGACCGATCTGCTGGCCCGCGTGCCGGCCGAACTGCGCCCCGGCACCCAGGCGCTCGCCTTCACGGCGCTGCGCCGGCTGGGCGGCGCCGAGGCCGTGCGCCAGCAGCTCGCGCCCAAGGCGCCGCCGCCGCGCGTGGACGCGCTGCTGCTGGTCGCGCTGGCGCTGCTCTGGCCCGACCCCGAGCCCGCCTATGCCGACCACACGCTGGTGGACCAGGCCGTCGATGCCGCCAAGCAGCGCGCGCCGGCCAGTGCCGCCTTCATCAACGCCGTGCTGCGCCGCTTCCTGCGCGAGCGCGCCGCCCTCGTCGCCGCCGCGCAGCACAGCCCGCTGGGCGCCTTCAACCACCCGGCCTGGTGGATCGAGAAGCTGCGCCAGGACTGGCCCGCGCAGTGGCAGGCCCTGCTGGCCGCCAACAACCGCCCGCCGCCGATGACGCTGCGCGTCCACGCCCGGCGCACGACGGCGGCCGACTACGCCGAGCGCCTGGCCGGCTTGGGGCTGTCCGCGCGGGCGCTGGGCGCGCCGACGCCGCAGGCCCTGGTGCTGGACAGGCCCGTGCCCGTCTCGGCCCTGCCGGGTTTCGCCGAGGGCCTGGTGTCGGTGCAGGACGCCGCCGCCCAGCTCGCCGCGCCGCTGCTGCTCGGCGCCGGCCTGAAACCCGGCGCCCGCGTGCTGGACGCCTGCGCCGCGCCCGGCGGCAAGACGGCGCATCTGCTCGAACTCCAGCCCGAGCTGCAGCTCACCGCGCTGGACGCCGACGCCCAGCGCCTCGCCCGCGTGCAGGACAACCTCAACCGCCTCGGCCAGCACGCGACGCTGAAGGCCGCCGATGCGCGCCAGACCGCCGCCTGGTGGGACGGCCGGCCCTTCGACGCCATCCTGCTCGACGCGCCCTGCAGCGCGTCCGGCATCGTGCGCCGCCACCCCGACGTGCGCTGGCTGCGCCGTCCCGACGACATCACGGCCCTGGCCCGCGTCCAGGCCGAACTACTGGACGCGCTCTGGCCGCTGCTGGCGCCGGGCGGGCGCCTGGTCTACGCCACCTGCTCCGTCTTCCGCGCCGAGGGCCAGGCCCAGCTCGACGCGTTTTTGCAACGCCAGCCCGGCGCGAAGTCCCACGCCGTGCCCGGGTTCACGGGCCACCTGCTGCCCGTCGCCGAGAATGCTTCTCAGCACCAGCCGCCCCTGGACGGCTTCTTCTACGCCCTGCTGACCAAGCCCTGATTTGTTTGCCCGCATCGTCATCGCCGCCTGCTTCGCCGCGCTGCTCGCCCTGCTCCCGGGCGCGGCGCGGGCCGATGGCGTCGAGCTGACCCAGCTGATGGCGCGCAAGGCCGACGACGGGCTGGAGCTGAGCTTCGCCACCCGCTTCGAGCTGAGCCGCGCTGCCGTGGACGCGCTGCACAAGGACGTGGCGCTCTATTTCGTCGCCGAGGCCCAGGTGCTGCGCAGCCGCTGGTACTGGCGCGATGCCCGCGTCGCGCGCGCCGAGCGCAACTGGCGCCTGAGCTGGAACTCGCTGACGCGCCAGTACCGCGTCTCCACCGGCGGCCTGCACCAGAGCTTTGCGACGCTGGACGAGGCCCTGGCCGTGCTGCGCGGCCAGAGCGGCTGGCGCATCGCCGAGCCCAAGGACATCGAGGACGGCGGCGGCTATTACCTGGAGTTCAGCTTCCGGCTGGACGCCAACCAGCTGCCGCGCCTGATGCAGATCGGCGGCCTGCAATCCGGCTTCGCGCTCGGCGTCGAGCGCCAGCAGGGCTTCGCCGCGGACTTCTCCCTCAAATGACCAGGGCCGCGCGCTGGGGCTGGGTCATCACGGGGGTGACCCTGACGGGCGTGGCCGGCGTGCTGGCCTTCCTGCTCTCCATCGGCACCACCAGCGAGCGCGGCTTCTTCGAGCGCCACTACCACTGGCTCTACTGGGTCAACGTGGTCGTCGCCGTGGTGCTGGCCCTGGTCATCCTGACGGCCGCCGTGCGCCTGGTCGTGCGCGTGCGCCGCGGCCGCTTCGGCAGCCGGCTGTTGTTCAAGCTCGCGGCCATCTTCGCCCTCGTCGGCATCGTGCCCGGCGTGCTGATCTACACCGTCTCCTACCAGTTCGTGAACCGCAGCATCGAGACCTGGTTCGACGTCAAGCTCGCCAGCGCGCTGGAAGCCGGCCTCAACCTCGGCCGCGGCACGCTGGACGCGATGGTCAGCGACCTCGGCAGCAAGACCCGCGACGCCGCCGACCAGCTCGCCGAGAGCAGCACACCGCAACTGCTCGCGCTGGAACGCCTGCGCGACAAGCTTGGTGCGCGCACCGTCGCCATCGTCGGCGGCAAGGGCCAGATCCTGCTGGAAAGTGGCGGCGACACGCGCCAGCTCACGCCCGACCGGCCCAGCGACACCATGCTCAGCCGCGCCCGTGGCGGCGCACCGGCCAGCCAGCTCGAAGGCCTGGAAGACGAGGCCACCGCGCTGCAGGGCGGCGCCCAGATCCGCACCCTGGCCCTGCTGCCCAGCACCGAACTGCGCCTCGGCCTGGGCGAGCGCTATCTGATGGTCATCCAGCGCATCCCGGCCGCCATGCTCAGCAATGCGCTGGCCGTGCAGACCGCCAATGCCGAATACCAGCAGCGCTCGCTGGAGCGCGTCGGCCTGCGCCGCATGTATCTGGGCACGCTGACCCTGGTGCTCATCCTCGCCACCTTCGCGGCCCTGCTGCTCGCCGTCACGCTGGGCAACCAGCTCGCACGCCCGCTGCTGATGCTGGCCGACGGCGTGCGCCACGTCGCCCAGGGCGACCTCTCCGTGCGCCCCGTGCTTGCCTCGCGCGACGAACTCGGCGGCCTGACGCGGTCGTTTGCCGACATGACCGGCCAGCTCGCCGATGCGCGCGCCCAGGTCTCGCGCACCGTCGCCGAGCTGGACGCCGCCCGCACCCATCTGCAGACCATCCTCGACAACCTGACCGCCGGCGTGCTCGTCTTCGACGCCGCCGGTCGGCTCGAAACCGTGAACCCCGGCGCCACGCGCATCCTGCGCCTGCCGCTGTCCGCCCACGTCGGCCGGCCGCTGGACGGCGTTCCCGGCCTCGCCGACTTCGCCGCCAAGCTCGACCAGCGCTTCGAGCAAAGCCTCAGCGCCGACGGCGACCGAGGCATGGAGCGCGAGCTGTGGCAGGAATCCTTCGAGCTGCAACTCGACCCCAAGCAGGACCCGCTGACCCTGCTCGTGCGCGGCGCGCCGCTGCCGCATGACGCCCGCCTCGTCGTCTTCGACGACATCTCCGAGGTCGTCTCCGCGCAGCGCTCGGCCGCCTGGAGCGAGGTCGCACGCCGCCTCGCCCACGAGATCAAGAACCCGCTGACGCCCATCCAGCTCTCCGCCGAGCGCCTGCAACACAAGCTCGAAGCCAAGCTCGAAGGGACGGACCAGGCCATGCTCGTGCGCTCCGTGGCCACCATCGTCAACCAGGTGCAGGCCATGAAGCAGCTCGTCAACGAGTTCCGCGACTACGCCCGCCTGCCCTCGGCCCAGCTCACGCCGCTGGACCTCAACGCCCTCATCCACGAAGTCCTCAGCCTCTACGCCGAGCCGCAGGACGCCGGCCGCCTCGGCGCCGACCTCACGCCGCAACTGCCCGCCATCAAGGGCGACGCCAGCCAGCTGCGCCAGGTCATCCACAACCTCGTGCAGAACGCGCTCGACGCCGTGCAGGACCGTGCCGATGGCCACGTCACCGTGCGCTCCTCGCTCGCCGTCACCGAGGCCGGCGCGCCGCGCGCCGTGCGCCTGCACATCATCGACAACGGCCCCGGCTTCGCCGACAAGGTGCTCAAGCGCGCCTTCGAGCCCTACGTCACGACCAAGGCCAAGGGCACCGGCCTGGGCCTGGCCGTCGTCAAGAAGATCGCCGACGAACACGGCGCCCGCATCGCGCTGCGCAATCTGCATCCCGCATCCGATGCGGGTTCTCCCGCTGCGGACGAGCACGAGGCCAGCGTGATCGGGGCACAAGTTTCGCTATCATTTTCCAACCTGACGCCCGCCACCGAGCCCGGTGCGCAAGGCGCCAAAACCTAGGGATTCATGGCCACCATTCTTGTTGTCGATGACGAGTTGGGCATCCGCGCCCTGCTGTCAGAAATCCTCAGCGACGAGGGGCACACCATCGAGCTTGCCGAGAACGCCACCCAGGCGCGGGCGGTGCGCGAGCGCATGCGCCCCGACCTCGTGCTGCTCGACATCTGGATGCCCGACGTCGATGGCGTCACGCTGCTGAAGGAATGGGGCGGCGCCGGCCTGCTGACCATGCCCGTCATCATGATGAGCGGCCACGGCACCATCGACACGGCGGTCGAGGCCACCAAGTTCGGCGCCATCGCCTTCCTCGAAAAGCCCATCACGCTGCAGAAGCTGCTGCGCGCCGTCGAGCAGGCCCTGATCAAGACCGCCCCGCCGCGCCCCACGCCGGCCCTCCCGGGCCTACCCGGCTACGCCCGCGCCGAGCCGGGCGGCCTGCCCGCCGCGAACAGCCACGGCATGGCGCTGTCCAGCCACCTGCCCATCGGCAACGTGCTGGCGTCCGAGCAGAGCTTCGAGCTGGACCGCCCGCTGCGCGAGGCTCGGGACGCCTTCGAAAAGAGCTATTTCGAGTTCCATCTCGCCAAGGAAAACGGCTCCATGACCCGCGTCGCCGAGAAGACCGGCCTGGAACGCACCCATCTCTACCGCAAGCTCAAGCAACTCGGCGTGGACCTGAGCCGCAACAAGCGCGGCAACGGCGGCTGAAGGGGCGGCAGGCGGCTGTGCTATAGTCGCGGACTTCGCCGAACGGCCTCCTGGCCGCCGACGATCAGAACAAAGGCCAAGTAGCTCAGTTGGTAGAGCAGCGGATTGAAAATCCGCGTGTCGGTGGTTCGATTCCGCCCTTGGCCACCAAATAGACGGTGGAACGCGTCACGCGTTTTGCCTGTGAGAGAGCCCGGCATGTCCGGGCTTTTTTGCGCCCGAATGTCCCCCGATCTGGGTGCTTTTCCCTCGTGTGGATTCCGGTCGCGCACGCTACGCTGACTGAAACCTACGTACGCACCATGGCAGTTCCTGCGCTCTACACCTTCGGCTACGAAGGTCTGACCATCAATGCGTTCATTGAGCGCTTGAAGCAGGCCCGCGTCCAATTGATCGTGGATGTGCGAGAACTGCCGCTGTCGCGAAAGAAGGGCTTCTCCAAGACGGCTTTCCGTGAGGCGCTGGCTGCCGCTGGCATCGCCTACGAGCACCGCCCGGCCTTAGGCTGCCCGAAGCCTGTGCGAGATCGCTACAAGGTGGATGGCGACTGGCAGATTTACACCCAAGGGTTCCTGGCTCACCTGGGTACCCAGAAGGCCGAGATCGCAGACCTGACGCTGACGACGAAGGCGCAGACTGCCTGCCTGGTCTGCTTCGAGGCCGATTTCGGCTTTTGCCACCGCACCTACGTCGCCCGTGCCGCATACCAGGCCGGCGCACCGGCCGTGCAGCATCTGACGGCTAGAACAGTGACTGCTGACGCGCCAGCGCGTCTGGCAGCTTAGGCGGGTAGAGCACGCTGACGATCAGCCACTGCTTGGGAAAGCGGTGGATGGTGCCCATCAGGAACAGCACTTCCTTGTCGCCGAACTCGGTGACGAACTTCTGGCGGAACGCTGCTTGCCAGTCTTCGCGGCGATGCACGTTCCAGTACAGGGCGCCGGCCTCCCAGTCCACCAGCTTGTGCCGGTACTCGACCGGGCCGGCTTCAGTTTGGCATTCGTAGCGGTAGTGGAAGTCGTAGGGCAGCTTCTTCAAGGTCTTCAACGTGCGCTGATCCTCGTCCGCGTCGAACAGGTTGCCCTGCTGCTGCTCCTGCAGAAGCTTCGCCTTCTCGTCCTCGGTCCAGTCCGGGTTGTCTACAGGCGTGATGTCCAGGCCCAGCAGCCGACTCGGGCGCACGAGACCGAGCGTCACGCCATCAGCGTCACGCGCGGCATCCAGCGCTGCAAAAGAATCGAACACCGGCACGCCCTTGAGCACCTCTCGCCGCGCGATCCAGTGGTCGCGCGTTGGCAAGGGCTCGCCCTCCAACTGGATCGTGTCGACGGAGACCCGGTGGCTCTCTGGTCGGGCGTCATCCTGTGCTCGGCGGACCCTGGCGCTGACCCACTGCCACTTCTTGAACTGCTGGTCATCTTCGACCAACCTGAAGGGCACGGGGAACAGGCGGACAAGCCGTCCATCCTCGGCCATGCCCGCTACGCACGACGTTTCTACGTAGCGAGCGCTGGGCGAGGGGTATGTCTTGCAGAGGATGAGGATGCGTTGGTGGTCTGTTGCCACTTGAGTCTCCCTGTTTCACCCTTGTCGGTTGGCCGTCAGCTCCAGATTTCAACCAGTTCGGCAATCTTCTTCGCGACTGTCGTCATCGAATCTTCGGACGTATCAAGACCGCTTCGCGACGCGAGCATTGGGCTGATCTCACGTAGCGATGCGTACGAAGTGCCATGAACGATCGGAACAAGCCGATTGCCCTGCAGGAGGGTTGAAAGCTCTTTATCGGCGACCCCCTCCGCTGGGAGGCGACGCAGCAAGGCAGGCGTTACTAGAACAAGTCCAATTTTTGAGGCTGCCAATCCCTTGTCGATGGCGCGCATCATCGGAACCCCAAGGCCCAGGTCCTTCTCGCTGAACCAGACTTTGACGCCGGCCGCCTCGAGCAAATCATGGAGTTCTTTTGCGGCTCCTTGCCGGTCATCCCAGGCATGGCAGAGGAAGCAGTCGCGGAGGTCGGGTTTCGCCGCCGCCTCCTTTTCAACAGCATCCCGGACCGGGGTCAGCGACGCTACTTGAGCAGGCGTGTAGAAAACAGCCGACGTTGGGCGAGCCCATCGGGCCCTTGAGCCGCCCCCACCGCTGGATCTGCTGCCGCTGCTGTAGCTGCTCCCGCTGCCATAGCTGCTTCCGCCGCCTGACGAATAGGAAGGGCTGTAGCCGTAACTTCGCCGATAGCCATAGCGCGAACTGCATGCGGGACAAGCGGCAGCCGAGGCCGACGACCGGTGCCCGCGAACTGGTGCTGTGCATCCAGACATTGCGGAATCTCCTCTTCTAGTGTTGAAGAGCGAAGGGCGCATGGCCCCTCGCGTCATACAGACGTCAAACGCATTCGTACAGGGAGAGAAGATTGTTCGGATGCTCTCCATCCGAAACCGTCTTCAGGTACTTGTTGCCGTAACGGCTGACCGCAACGATCACATCGACGATCCGGCCGCTGACCTTCACGAAGAATTGGTACTTCCCAGCTTCGATGCTTGCGATGGCTTCTTGCTGACTAAGCTTCCAATTGGAGCCATCAGGATTGACCCCACCAATCGCTTTGATGCGTTCGTGGGGGTCGTAGCGATCACTTTTATTGACGCATTTGACTTCGTGGCGTGATGTCATTTTCTTGCCCTTTCTGAGGCAATGGAGCGACAAGGAAGGTCCCGGAGAACCCCTTCCTTGACGTAAAAAATGACCACCGCATACACTAGAAGTGCGACCAACCAGCTTTGCGGGCTCCGGCCTTCATCGCTTGCAACGGGCCAGTCATTCGAAAGAGTGACTGGCCTTTTGCTTTTTGGAGTCTCTACGTCTCCGCAGATTTCTCCTTCAATCTGTACACACCTTTCCGCTTCGGAACGCTTTCCACTAAATCCGACTGCTGCATCCGATAAAGCTTGTTGGCTAGCTTCCGTCGGTCTTCAGTGATGTAAGCATGATCGCGGTAAAGGCCCACGATCAGCTCATCCATATTTGCGACGCCGCCGAACCGGTCTCGAAGCGTCTTGATGATCTTTTCCTCCAGATCGTCAAGCTTGGCGGCGGCGATCTGCTTCCGAAGTGCTTCTGGCAAGTCAGACAGGTCGCCTAGGCGCCGGCCCAGGTCGGACGGGATAGAAGGGGTGTCACTCATGGTGCCCGATTGTAAAACCCATTCCGCGCCGTTCGTCAACCCCATCGCTGGCCGCACGACTTCTCCTAAGACTTTTCTGTATTACAAATAATTTTGCAGCCTGTCTTGCACATGTGGAAGAGCTGATCACCTTCGTAGGCATACCAACATCCAAGATTAGGTGTTGCTTAACTTCCTGCGGACGGCAACATGAGTCGCCATGCTTCCACTGCGCCTTTCATTGCTATAGACGTTGCTTTGAGTCAGTCCAGACGTCTGTACAACCACTCGTGCAGACGTCTGCACCGCTTGTGAAGAAAACGTTTTCTAGTCAAATTCTAGAAAAATCAATCACTTAGCGCATCCAGCAACTGAGAAGACCGCTGAGAATGATTTCAAGGATTCGTAGATGCTTCAAGATGAAGCGATCGGGAGCTTGGTGTACCCTCGCATCTACCAGGTGTTTTTTAAGCGCTCTAGAGCCTCGAAAATAGCAATCTTGTTATCTAGTTAACTGAAATGTCCACCTCAAGCCGACCACGAAAGACCCAAAGCGATCGTCTAGATCGTGCTTCTGGCTATGTACAGCCTGGTCGGGTAGGAAAAAAGCCGCTTGTAGGCTACTTCGACAGCGATGCGCATCGAGCCGTCAAGCAGCTCTCGTTGGATCTTGATCGGAAGATCGAAGATCTCATGGAAGAAGCGTTCCACGACTTGCTTATGAAGCTTGGCAGAGCGTCACAAGCAACGTTGTTCAAGCAGCGGAAGTAGCAGGCGATCTTGAGAAGCAATGCAAGCCAGGAGGCAACCTTGTTTCGCACTTGACACACTAGCCAAGTTGCCGTGCAGACGCCTGTACTAGCTCCAGCAACTCTGTTCTCTTTTCTTCGGCAAGCGAGTGCCATAGCAACAGTAGCTTTGCCGTCCTGTCGTCCGGTGAGTAGAAGTACTCCACTGGTACGTCCAAGGCCTTGGCGAGGTTCTGCGCTACGTTGAACCTTGGTGCGTGAACGCCTCGCTGGTACTGGCTCATCCGAACGCTGGCGGCATCATCGATTTCCGCCGCTACGGCGACCTGCTCCAAGGTCAATCCAGCACGCTCCCGCGCCTGGACAAACCGGCGGGCAAACACAGGCAGGCCGTCTACATCGGCTGCCTTGCGCTTCCTTCCATCGGGCTTCTCCAGCGTCTCGTTCACCTAAGCAACTCTTAGGTATTCGCTTATCCTTGCCCCTAAGTTCTACTTAGGTTGTGGCGTCGCACGGAGGAAGCGCGAGCCATTGCCGGTCCACATGAAGATCGTCCGCCCGGCGCTGGCCGTCATCGCCCTGTCTCTCGCTGCCTTGGCCTGGCAGTCCTATCGACAGCCCACACCCCCTCCCCCAGCACCGCCCCAGCTATCCACCGAAAACCTTAGCGAGCTGGTCACGCTGCGCCTGCACTACGCCAACGTCCTGGAGTTCTTCCAGAAGCGCGCCCAGGACATTCCTCTGACGCCCTACGAGCTGCGCCTGGGCGGCACCCGGGTCTTGATGGTGGTGCGTGGCGACTGCGAGGTCGGCACCGACCTGCAGGCGGCCCGCTATGAGCAGGTCCAGCCCGAGGCCAAGGCGCTGCGTGTCGTGCTGCCGGCGCCTCGCATGCGCCCGCCTAGGGTTAGCCATGCGGCCAGTGAGGCCGGCGGCTCCTATTTCTACACGGTGGCCAGCGAAGGCCTTGAGGCCCTGGTCTCCAACTCGGCCAACCACAAGGCGGCCATCAACAACGGCTGGGCTGCCGCCGAAGCCGACATCGGCCGGTATTGCAGCTCTCCCCAATGGATCGCTGAGGCCAAGAAGAACGCCGAGACGGCCTTGGCCCCGATGTTTGTGGCGGCCGGCTGGTCGGCCACGTTCGTTTGGCGGTAGTCCCGCCTCTCTTCTTTCACCGCAACGGCGCGTCTTGCGCCATCAACCTATGGGAGATCCAATTTGAAGTCACGCCTGTCCATCGTGTCGATGCTCTTCGCGGCCTGCCTCACCGCAGGTTGTGGAACGAGCCCGACGCCCTTGCATGAAGCCCGCGACGTGCCGCCTGCACGGGTCTTCGAGCGCCCTGTCGTCAAGTCCACCAACCCGGCCAAGGTCATGATCGTCCGGGATCAGGGCCTGCATGGCGCTGAGCATGTGTTCACCATCCTCTTCAACGGCCGGCAGGTTGCCGAGCTGCGGCAAGGCGAGAAGGTGACCGTCTCGGCTGATCCCGGGACGGTGTTCATCGAGGCCCGCATGTTCAACATCACCGGCAGGGTGCCGCCCGTGCAGGTGGAAACCACCGTCCAAGAAGGCAAGACCTACACCTACCGCGTCGGCTTGGACGAGCTGACCTTGCGACTGCTGCGAGACCTGTCCGCATCGAACTGACCGAACCCGAGCCCTTTCGCCAGGCGCCCCGTGGAGCAATCCCGGGGCGCCTTTTCCTTGTCCATCACCAGGAGCTGCATGCCCGGCAAGAAACCTTCTCGTCCCCTTTCCTTTCTCACCCCCTCTGCCCGCGTCCAGCAGTCGCGCTCAGCCGTTGAGGCGATCCGGCAGGCCCAGCGCGCCTCGGATGCCTTGAACGACTTCTACATCGTCAATGACACCTGGCTTGCCAAGCTGGGGCGAAAGGTGGGACGCGCCCTGCGCGACCTGCTGTGGTCCCTGCTGCCGCTGCTCCAGGTAACCATCGTCTTGGTCATCAACCTGCTGGCGTTCTTCGCCTTTTCCTTCCTCATGTTCGGCCTCTGACTGGCCCACCCCCACCCCTGTTCCAGCGCCCTCGGAGCCATCCCTGGGCGCTTTTTCATTTCTGAAGGAGTCGCTATGTATGTGTTGCGTGATGCGGCGGCCGTGCGCGCATTCCTGTCGGCCGGCGTCGATGCCGAGCTGAAGGGTCTCATTGATGGGCAGCTCGAAGAGCTTGCCGAGTACACCGATGAGCTGGGCGAGCTGGCAGCGTTCATCGTGGTACAGCCCGGCGATGCGATCGCACAGATCGACGACGCCCTCGGCTTCGGCATCTTGAGCAATCGCTTTGACGCGGTTCCGTTCGACGACCCGGGCTTCGTGCCCTCGTGGGACAGCCTGGCCGAACACACCGGCTGGTTCGAGCTGACCTACGTGCTCAGCGATGACGGGTTCGGTCTGGTGGTCTACGTGCCCAAGGCCGAGGCCCTGGCGCCGGAGCTGCTGGCCATGTGCTCGCGGTATGCCGCAGCTGATGCTCACCGGGAGGTCAAGCCGTGAGGCTCTATCCGCTCCCCATGTGCAGCCACCCGTGACGCGGGCCACTGCGGGAATTTCAGCATCTTATTTGAAGGGGCCATCCCTTCGTCCACCCACTGTTCCACCACGAAAGGAAGCATCCATGTCAGAGATCGAAGTTGAAGTGCCCGTTGAGATCGACCCAATCAAGCCCGTGCACGAAGGTGAGTGCCTATCCATCTCCGGACGGTCCACGCTGACGTTCGTCGTCGGCCGCCACGAAGAAGCCAACACCTGGCACCTGCGCATCGCCGACAACAGCGGCAAGGGCATGTGGTTCGACGGCTGGGCATCTGCCGAAGCCATCGACCAGATCGCGAAGGGCGCAACCAAGTTGACGGCCAAGTCATTTCATCCGCTGCACCCAGGCCGCTCCATCAACACCAGCGGCTTTGTGCTGGCTGCGTTGAAGGAACTCGGGCTGATCCGCGTCAACGAGGAAAACACGCGCATCCACGAGCACGTTCCCACGATGACCTTCGAGAAGGTCGTCATGGCCGTCATCGACCCCGGCGCTGCGAAGAAATCGAAGTCGTCGAAGGCCAAGCAGTAGCGCGCCCTCGCTGCCGACGAACACAACCCTTTCCCGGACTCATCAACCAACACCGAAAGAGAACACCATGACCTACATCGACTCCATCACCATCGCCGCGCAACATGCCCAAGACTGGGACGTCCCCGCTGAACTGCTCCCGCTGGTCATCACCAGCGAGGCGGTCTTGCGGTCGGGCCACGAAGCGGGCCATAGGGGCCACGCGGCCTGGGACTGACTACCGGGGCCATCCTCGGCCCTTGGCCGGCCCACCTGGGGCCAGATAGCTGCCCCATCGGGGGCGCCGCTTACGTGCCACCAGCCCGCCGACTCCGGCCGGTACCTCACCTCTTCCCCTCCTGACCACCGACTCGATCAGCTCAGCTGAGGTCGTGTGCGTCGGGAGGGATAACGGCGCAGGACTATTTTTTTGGGGCGACATCATGGGCATTCAGCCGGGGCATACGCTTCCTGCTTGATGAAGCCGATGATCTGCTCGTCTGTGTACCTGCTCTTGTGCATCGCTTCCTCTTGGTTGCAGAGATTCCTGTCTATTTGCCGTGGTACGGATAGCGGATAGCGGGTCAGATGTGCAAGAATCCACGGCGTTCGAGCACCTGGAATGATATGTGCTGTGGTTTACCCAGGGCAAGAATTCGAACGCCGCACAAACTAGTATTTCACTAGGCATGTCAAAGCTACTAGATCAATACGAAGCTGCGCTGCTTCTCAGTATCTCTCCTGAACTCCTTCAGTACTTTACCTCTCATACCATAAAGAAGAATGAGGATCGTAAACTACAGGTGGCGGAGAAGCGAGAAGACTTGCTCTACTTTGAAGTGGAGGAGCTTGAAAACTACGACGCTTGGCTGAGGGGCCCATGGCCGTCAGAGCCCAAGAAGCGTCCGCATCTTCCGAGCGCAATCAAGGATGAGGTTAAATCGGAAGCGGCGGGTGAATGTGCTATTTGCCAGAAGAATGGTAATTCTTGTGAGGCTGCACATATTTCTCCGGTTGCCCAGTCAAAGTGCAATCATCCGCACAATCTCCTCTGGCTGTGCACGAATCACCACACGAAGTTTGATAACGGTTCGATAGGGCCAAAGGGGGCGTCCAACGAGTTGATTAAAGCTACTAAGCTGGTAGTTCAATCCGCTCGGAGGCACATTTGGCAGCGTACAGCCGACGTAAGCATTCAACTTGCGGCATTGCTAAAACTCGCCAAAGACTTGTATGCAGAGTTGCAAGCTAACCCTGCTGGTGCAGTTGAGGCTGAGACTGTGGGGAAGCAGCTTCTCAAGCTTCTTCCTGTTGTCGCATCGAAGAGTACGGACGAACTAGTCAAGCCCGTTCTTGAGAAGATCACTGCAACCTTGTCAGACAAAAGCAAAGCTGGAACTCAAGGGCAGGGACCGGACACCACTCAATCACTCGAACTACTTGGGAGTTTTGAGCAAGAGTTCCTGCATAGAGCAGGACTCAAGGATTGTCCCCTCTGTGCAGGTTCTCGCTGGCACAACGAGCAAGAATGTCCGATTTGTCAAGGCGAGGGTTCTATACCACTGAATGACAAGCCAGACCTGTCTCCATTCGTGCCGGTTTCATGCAGGCTTTGTTCCGGCAGTGGTTTAGTTGATGGAGATACATGCCCGGCGTGCTATGGAGAGGGCTCTATGGACGCCCGCATCGATGAGCAATTGGACTGGGACGAGTTTAGGAAAGTCACGTGCAGCTTATGCCACGGGGATGGAAGGTACTTGGGAGATGATTGCCCCGTCTGCATAGGTGAAAGGCGTGTTCCCCGTTACGCATTAGACCGTGTAGACCTGCGCGACTACGAAGAAGTCAATTGCCCTCTTTGCGGGGGTCAAGGTCATTTCGACGGGGGCAACTGCCCCGAATGCGGTGGAGACCATCGCATGCAAAGAAGATTTGCCGAACAGGTAGACGTGTCGCGCTACAAAAAAGAAGATTGCGTGGTCTGCAGGGGTAGCGGGCACTTTTTTAATGACACTTGTCGAGTATGCGATGGTGACAGGCGCGTGACGCGTCGTCAGAATGACGCTATTGATTTGTGGGACTACAAGCTAATTGCTTGTCCCAGGTGCAAGGGAGCGGGATGCGAGGTGTGCGATAGCCGCGGCCAACTTCCTCGCTACTTGGCCAACAGAATTGAGGATGCGTAGAACTTGGGCTCGCGCCACGAACATCTGCTTCGGGCTGAGGGGCGCGTGCGTCAGGAGGGCGATTGGCAGCTCCGTTTTTTCTCCCTCGAAGCCATCCCCGGCCACGTCTCTCCGCCCGGGTAGCAGCGCCGCCGCACCTCGCCACCTGCCGCTAGTGCCACAACGGCGAAACGCACACGCGGCCCCCATGTCGGGACGTTGCGGCGTTGCGGATGTTTCGGTGGCTTCGCAGCCCTTGACCTCCGCCCAGGTTGGGCGTCAGAATCCGCGCCCGATGTTCTTGAGGTTTTCCGGCAACCGTGCCCACCCCCCGGAAAGCGAACATTTGCCAGTGGGAAATTCGTATGCACGCGGTACATACGAGCTACAAATCTGCCCTCCACCACGGTGGATGCTAGAGGCGGATCGGCCGTAGACGGCAACCAGCAGAGTCCATAGCTGCTGCCTGCAAGTCCGGATCAGACGAGACTACTCCCAGCGGGAAGCTACCCCAAGCGGGTATATGGGCGCACACGCAGATTCGTTCGTCGGCTGACGAGTGCTGCCGCATCAGACGGACATCCTCCACCCTGGATGTTCCATGAAAGCAAACCTCTCTCTGCATCCCTTGCCGGATGTGCACGCCTCTGCGCGTCCCCCGGGCGCGGCAGTCGTCGCATCGCCTGGATGCGCCCCATCCGGTCCGTCCGATCGCGATGAACACGCAAGCACCCTCCCGCCGCGTCTGACATCAAACCGCGCAGGCGCGTTGCAATGGCTTGGCTTTGGCCTCGACGTAATTCCGATACGGCCCGGCACCAAGCTCCCGGCGGTCAAGTGGGACCCATGGCTACAGCGCCTATCGGTGCGCCAGATCGTCGAGCACTGGACAGCGAACCCGACTCATGAAGTTGGCTTCATCGTGGGCGAGGGGCTGGTCGTTTTCGATGCCGACAGTCCCAAGGCTGCGGCAGCTCTGGTCGAGGCCGAATGCCGCTTCGGCGTGCTCCCGTCGATGATCGTGCAAACCACTCGGGGCGAGCACCACTACTTCCAGAAGTCGCCGGAGCTGCCCTGCAAGACTACTTGCAAGACCGTCGGCGACGGGCCGAACGACCGCATCGACATCAAGACGGGGCGCACGATGGTGGTCCTGCCGCCGAGCACCGGCAAGGTTCTCGCGAAGTTCGGCGACCCTCTGCTTGAGCGTGCTGACCAGATGAACGCCGCGCCGTTCAGGCTGCTGCGTCACTTCGGTGCCCTGGTGGTCCCCAACGACGCAGGTCACTGCGGTCCTGTCGTGGCGGAAGCACCCAGCGCACAAACTATGCGGCTTCTGGTGGCGGGCCTCAACCACCTGTCCGCCGACTGCGACTACGACACATGGCTGCGCATCGGCGCCATCGCGTTCCATGTTTCAGGTGGCACGCAGGAAGGCCTTGACTGCTTCGATGCGTGGAGCGCGACGGGGGTGAAGTACAAGGGCCTCTGCGAAGTCCGCGCCAAGTGGAAGACCTTCCGCCTGGATCACCCGCGCCCGCTCACGATGGCGACGCTGCGTTTCATGCTGACCGAGCAAGGCGAAGACTGGATGGACATCTGCGCTGAAGCGGACGGTGACGTTTTCCAGGTCATCGCCGAGGAGGCTCAATGATGTCCGCATCCGAAGCTGACCGCCTGAAGCCCGGTGTCTTGGGCGCCACGCCTGGTGCCATCAAGACCGCTCCGCCGCCCGTCACGTCGGCCGAATCCGTGGACGACGTCGTGGCGCGTCTGGCGGCAATGACGGCCATGGAGTACGACAAGGTCCGCCGCGAAGAGGCCAAGAAGCTGGGCGTGCAGATCAAGACCCTGGACGATATGGTGAAGTCAACGCGCTCCAATGCTGGCGCCAGCAGCCGCTTGCCGTTCATGGAGCATGAGCCCGCCGATGAGCCGGTCAATCCCGCCGAACTCTTCGACGCGATCGCGACGACCATCAAGACGTACATCATCTTGGAGCCTGAACAGGCCGACGCTGCGGCGCTCTGGGTGGTCCACACCTACCTGACCGATGTTGCGGATGTTTCGCCAATTGCGATCATCAATGCGCCCGAGCGTGCCTGCGCGAAAACACTGTTCCAGACGGTCCTGGGCCGCCTGGCCTATCGCCCGCTGTTCGCCTCCAACGCGTCGCTCTCGGCGCTCTTTCGCTCGATCGAACTCTGGGGTGCCACGCTGCTGATCGACGAGGCCGACACCTTCTTCCGCGATAACTCCGAGCTGCACGGCATGGTGAACGCCGGCTACAAGTGCGGTGGCTTTGTGCTGCGCAGCGAGGTCAGCCCGGACAGCATCGAACCGAAGATGTTCTCGGTGTACGGCGCCAAGTCCATCGCCGGCATTGCCTTGGAGAAACACCTGCCTGACGCCACCATGAGTCGCGGCATCGTGTTCGGCATGCGCCGCAAGTTGACCCACGAGAAGGTCGAGCGCTTCCGCAACGCCGATGATGGGGTCTTCAATCGCTTGGCATCGAAGGTGGCGCGCTTCGCGCTGGACCACGCTGAGCAGGTCCGCCTTGCACGCCCCGCATTGCCCGACGAGATGAGCGACCGTGCGCAGGACAACTGGGAGCCGCTGCTGGCAATCGCGATGTGCGCTGGCGATGCCTGGCTGCAGCGAGCAACCCATGCGGCACTCAAGATGTCGGCGGCCAGTGAATCGCAGTCGAGCGCCGGCAACGATCTCTTGGCGGACATCAAAGAGATCCTGTCGAAGTGGGCCAAGCCGACCATCAAGACGGCTGACCTCATTCAGAAGCTGATCGAGGACGACGACATGGGCTGGGACACGTACAACCGTGGCAAGCCTCTGACGCCCCGCCAGTTGGCCAAGCTGCTGGATGCTTACCAGATTAAGCCGAAGACGGTGCGCCAGCCGAAGACCTTGGCTGAGCCCAACGGCAGCACGCCCAAGGGTTATGAGGTAGCGGATTTCAAGGACGCGTTCACGCGCTACCTGAAGCCCGAGGCCTCCAAGGTGCCGCCGGAGCCGGACGCTGCGACTGCACCGCTCACGCGGCCCACCGATGTTGCCGCAACGGAGAAACAGGGCGACATGCGCAGCGATCGCGAGAGCGGCCCAAGTGCCACCTCCGGCGAGCAGCTCAGCACCCCATCGGGGGCTTCACTGATGCCGCGTTTGCCGCCGCTGTTCTGACAGCACGCCGCGCCGTCGTTGACCTCGGCGGCGCCTTTTCAAAGCCCCTGCAACGGGCACCCAGCACGTGCCGTTGCGCGTGCCGCTACTGCCATGTCACCCAAGGATTTTCACAAGTCTTGTGGCCGTCTGGCTGCTATCGCGATGGGACCTTGCCGCCCGGCATTCCCGTCAGTCATCCACCCAGCAATGCGTGTTGCCCTTCGGGGCGCCCGCGCAGATTGTTCTCACCACAGAGGAGATTGAATGCCCACCAAAACCTTTACGACCGCCTTCATGGCGACCGGCCTGGTGTGCCCCGCCGGCATGAAGAAGATCGAGTACGGCGTAGACGGCGATCCCGGGCTGTTCGTCGAATGCCGTGCATCCGAAAAGGCGGTGCCGACCTGGTACCTGCGCCTGAAAAACGAGAAGGGAACAAACATCTACAAGAAGCTCGGCACCATCAAGGACCTGAGCCTGACCCAAGCCCAGAAGCTCGCGAAGGTGCTGCGCGCTGAGCACGCATCGGCCGCCAAGCAAGCTGGCGCTGCAGCGGCAGCACCGGCAGAAATGACCCTGGAAGCGTTCGTGCGTGACCACGTCAACCCGCACAACGCGATGCGCAAGAGAAGTCATGGCCGCGACCTGCAGCTATATCACCGCATTGGCCCGAAGTTCGGCCACCTGAAGCTGACCGAGATTCGTCGCCGCGAGGTGCAGGTGTTCCACAACGAGCTGGTGCAGATCGACAAGCTCGCGCCGGCCTCGGCAGACCACCACATCGTGTACCTGAAGCGCATCCTCAACCTCGCGCAGCAGTGGGAGTTCCTGGAGAAGAACGTGCTCGCCAAGGTGCCGTTGATGAAGGTCGACAACAAGGTCGAGCGCTATCTGTCGGCCGAAGAGACCCAGCGGCTGGTGGCTGTCCTGACCACCGACCTGGCCTATGGCGCGTCCTATGTGCTGCTGTTCCTGCTCAGCACGGGCGCGCGGCTGAACGAGGCGCTGCAGGCCAAGTGGGAACAGGTCGATCTTCAAAACGCCATCTGGCGCATCCCAGCCAGCAACAGCAAGAGCAAGAAGTCCCGGGCCGTGCCGCTGAACGACTCGGCCATGTGGGTGCTCAGCCAGCTCTGGACCAAAGGCAAGCACGACTACCTCTTCGTCAACGAGGCGACCAACAAGCCCTGGGTCACGCTGACCCGCGCTTGGTACCGCCTGCGCACGAAGGCGGGGATCGAGAACCTGCGCGTGCATGACCTGCGCCACAGCTTCGCGTCCTTCCTCGCCAACGCGGGTCAAAGCCTGCTGCTGATCCAACAGTTGCTGGGCCACGCTGACCCGCGCACGACCCTGCGCTATGCCCACCTGTCGGGCGAGAAGTTGAAGGAGGCGGCCAACGAGGCGTCAGTGATCGTCAAGCCCTCGGGCTCGAAGGCGGCATAGGCGCAGGGGCGGCGGTCTGCCGGAAGCAAGGGCATGCTCCCGCGCAGATCGACCGACCCGCCGGCACCGGTTCGGTAGTTCGGTTCGGCGGTCGGTGGCGTTATGCCGTTGAGCCACTTGAGGAAAGGCGTATGGGCATCAGGCGCCAGGCTCAGAAAAGTTCGGAGGGAGGTTCGGTAGGTCGGCCGAGCAGGGCGAGAGAAAACGAAAAACGCCTTGCAGATCTTCGGCTTACACGCAGGGATTTCACGTTGTGGGATGTGTTGAAAATCCGCGTGTCGGTGGTTCGATTCCGCCCTTGGCCACCAAACTTCTCTCAGAAGCCCATCCATCGTGATGGGCTTTTGCGTTTCTGGGTGGTGGCCGATGGGTGCCTCTTCGGGTGGGCTTGTTCGGTAGCGGTTCGGTGCTCGTGCCGGGCGGTTTCGGCCAGGAGCGGGCCGATGCCTGCAATCACTTGCGGGTAGTCCGATATGACCCTGGTGCTGTGCAGGCGCAGGGTTAGCGCCAGTGCCTGCAACCTAACATGGGGCCATTTCCTTCTGCATGGCACGCCATACTCGCCCCAAGCCAGCGCACATCCAGGGCTCACCATCCCGGTAGACACACTACTGGCGCACATCCTGAGGGCGCGGCTAGAAATGCAAAGACCAAGACACCCCGCCACACGAGAAAGTCCAGTCGAAAGACTGCCGAGGATCGCGCGGCAACTCTGGGAGGCCGCCGACCGGCGCTTCCGCTTCGTTGGGGCGTCTGAGCATGCCCAAGATGTTATGCGGATCGTTAAAGATCCTCCTACAACACGTTGAACGTCAGTCATGCGACTCCTCGCACTGTCTCTAGCCTTCGCAACTTCCGTAACCCTAGGCCAAACCATGAAAACAGCCAAGGCGGAATCCGAAGACCTTTTGAACGCCGCGCTGCCGGTCGCAGAAAGGATGCTCAGTGAGCACGGTGAGTTCTTTCCATATGCCGAGGCTCTCGGCAGCGATGGTAAGTTCGTCTCCATTGGTGCCCATGATGGTCGGGAACGCCCGCCATCCAAGGACGTCATTGAGCTTCTCAAGGGCGGGTTGAAGGATGGGGCGAAATCTGGAAAGTACAGGGCAACCGCGTTGGTCTACGACGTACGAATCACACTTCCCGCAGGTGCCGCTAAGTCGGATGCAATCGCGGTGTCAATCAATCATCGAAACAGGTACTCAGTGCTGCTCTTCTTTCCGTACAGGCTTGAGGGTGGTCGGGTTGTCTTGGGTGATGCGGTAGCTCAAAAGGAGGAGAACTATGTTTTTCCTGAGTGAGCAGACGTTCAACCATTTGCTGCAGCGGACGGCTTCGCCGCCCGCTGAGCGGGCACGTTAGCCGTCTTTGAAGGAACTTCGAAAATGCGCAAAGTTTTCCTAGTGACGGGATTCAACAACTGGGGGAAGACAACGCTTCTCTACGATCTTTTCAACGTGAAAGCGTTTCGCAGAGGCGTCGCGTATAGCTACGCAGGATGCTCCTTCTTCGTGCTCCCGAAATCGAACGATGATCTCGGAAAGCGTGGGTACGAACGGGAGTACCGCGATTGCCTCAAAGATTTCGTTTCAGTAAATGGCGATCCTGCCTGTGTCGCCTCAGTCTTCTGCCCCACAAGAGAGAGTAGAAATAAGTCCATAGAGATCATCCGCAATATCTATGCTGAGGACCAAATCGAAATGCTTCTGCTCGAGTACAAGTGGTGCGGGCAAGGAAAGCTGCTGGCTACAGAGATAGAGCATCTGTATGCAGCGCTTCCAAACTTTGCGATCCACCGCGTCAGCGCGCGCTCCCGCGAAGGAAAGTTGGCGAAGGCGCAAGCAATTCTTTCCAGCACACTTCCATGAAGACGGCTAACCCTTTTACAGGGACTTTCCGGTTAATAAAGCAGTTTGGTTCCTGGCGTTTCCGATAGGTTCCTTTGCTGTTTTCCTCAAGACCTGAGTTCGGGTTCGATGCAGCTCCACAGAGAACAGACTGCACATCTACAGGCGGCCTTGTTGCACTCGGGTTTCGGTGCGGGCCCAGATACCAACCGCTCAGCAGGTCAGCGCGACCTGGTCCAGCACGCGCACGAGGTACTCGCCGCTGATGCCGTGATCCACGGCGATGTCCACGCACTCGTGGCTGAAGTCGTCGGTGACGGTCAAGCGGGCACTGAACACGCATGATCCGTTGCAGACGAAGTTCGAGTTCGCCCGGGCCTGGTACGGGTCCCGATCAGCGTCTTTGGTGCGCGGCGAAACGCCGTGACCTGCGTACGGAACTTGTAGCCACTCAGGCGGTGAGTCTCGGGGTGATGGTATCGGTGTTGGTCCAGTCTCGACGCACGGCCGCTGGGGGCCGGTAGCCCAGGGAGCTGTGGGGCCGGCGCTCGTTGTAAAACTGCCTCCAGGCCTCGATCAACACCTTGGCCTCGGCCAGCGTGCGGAACCACTCCCGGTTGAGCAGCTCGTCGCGCAGCTTGCCGTTGAAGCTCTCGACAAAGCCGTTCTGCCAGGGCTTGCCCGGCGCGATGAAGGCTGGGCCGATGGCGGCATCGCGCAGCCAGCGCATGACTGAGCGGGCCGTGAACTCCGCGCCGTTGTCGCTGCGGATGTGCTCAGGCTTGCCGTAGATGCGCATGAGCCTGGAGAGCGTCAGGATCACGTCCTGCGAGCGTAGCCGGCTGGCCGGCACGATGGCCAGGCACTCCCGCGTGTGCTCGTCCAGCACGCAAAGCATCTTGAGCACGCGCCCGTCCACGAACTGGTCGTGCACGAAGTCGTAGCTCCAGACGCTGTTGGGTCGCACGGCGCCGGGCAGGCGCATGTCGCAGCCGCTGCGCCGCCGGCGGGGGCGCTTGCGCGGCTGATGCAGCCCCAGGCTGCGCCAGAGTCGGCGCACGCGCGCCTCGCCCACATCCAGCCAGGCCGCCATGCGTCGGTAGCCGAAGCGCGGCACGTCTTGCGTCGCATCCATGAGTCGAGTTCCCAGCGACTGGTCCTTGCCAGGTTGGCGCAGCGCGTAGCTGCTGACGCGTCGGCTCAGGCCCAGCCACTGGCAGGCCCGGCGTTCGGAAATTCCCCGGCAGGTCAGGGCCCGTACGGCAGCCCGGCGACCTGACGGGGAACTCATTTTTTTCCAGCGAACTCCTTCAGACCCTCGATGACCAGCAACTGCTCGGCCAGCATGCGTTTGAGCTTGGCGTTCTCAGATTCCAGATCCTTGAGCCGCCGGGCCTCGGCTACGTCCATGCCGCCGAACTTGTTGCGCCAGCGGAAGAAGGTCTGCTCGGTGATGTTGTGGCGCTTGCACAGGTCGCGGATCGACTCCTGTTTCGCCTCTGCCTCGCGCAGGATGCGCACGACCTGTTCGTCGGTGAATCGCTTCTTCATGAGTTCTCCTCGTGGTCAGATTACGAGAGAACTCACCGTCCAATTGGCTACAGGAAACGTCTCAGGTCACTCCTTCGCGCCCAACGACATCGCGAACGTGGCCGATTTGGTGAGTGCGTTGATGGTCTTGCTGTCGAGAATCTGGCTATCTGTCGGGGAGGTCAGGGGGCGCTCCTGGTGCAGTTGAACGGGCTAGCTAAAGACAGTCTATGAGCCGCAGCCCGGCCCGCTCAACGTCGGTTGCGCTGCTCCACGCGCAAGCCCACCGGCCGCTGACCCCAAATAGCTGACTTCCGTGCCGACCAACGTAGCTGGATCAGCAGGGTCCAGCGACTGCTTGGTGGCAGTCAGCGTCAGTTGGCAAAGGCCGGGTTCCTACCACTCGCCGCGAGGCCGCATCAGGGCATAAATGCTTGTGGCACTGGCTAATGACACAGGGCTGTGCGCCGCCGACGTCGACGCACAAACAGACTGCAGCCTACGCCTGCTCACTCATCTCGGCATTACCGAGAATGCTTTCCAACCGAGCTCCCAGTTTCGCCCACGCTTCGCGCTTCTCGGTCTCGTAGTCGTGGTGGAGGTAGTGGCGGCGCACTCGACTGCCGGCCAGCACATGGTTCTGGCATCGGTCAATGGTGTCCGGAAGCACCCCCAATGACTGCATCATGGTGGCGCCCGTCCTGCGAAGGTCGTGAGAAGTCCACTCGCCATTGACGCCGCCTGAAAGCACTAGGGTGTTGTCGTGTCGTCGGTTCTTCAGGGGCCCCTTGCGTTGCTTGAACTGGGCCTGTCGATCGCCGATTTGCTTTGACACGCTCTTGACACACACATGGAGGTCCGGCTCCTCACCCTTTGCTGCTCGTGCCGGGAAACAGTACGGCGTATCCCCAGTTAGAGCTTTCAACGCCTTGAACTGTCGCATCGCGAAGGGAGAGAGAAGAACTAGCCAGTCGGTCTTTGTCTTTGTGTTCTCGGCTGGAACGAACCATTCCCCTGAGTCAAAGTCAACGTGCTCCCACTTCGCCATCAGCAACTCCCCTATCCGGCATGTAGTGCTTATGCAAATCCAGAGCGCGAGTTGACTTTCCTTCTTGAGCGCCCTTCCCGTCTCGTACTTCTTGCCGGGAGGAGCATTTGCGTAGGTGGCTTCCGCATCCTCAAGCTTGCTCTGCAACTCCAGAAGTTCCTTGGCGGATAGGACACGGTCGCGCACCTTGTCTGGGTCGACACCGGCGGGCAAGACCTTACCGATCTCGATCAACTCGGCGGGGTTACCTTCCACCAACAAGCCGCGCCAAGGCCTACGTTTCTCAGCCCAAGCGAACATCTGCACGAGATCGTTGTACGTGCGCACGGTCATCCGATGAACGCCACGCTTGACCATCGTGCGGAGAAGTGCGCGCAGATCATGTTCGGTGAGGTCTTTCACCGCCTTGGCGCCAATGGCAGGGAGAACGTCCTTCTCAAAGCTGCGACGCAATTCCGCGTTTCCATCCATTCGGGCCACGCCGTCGGCTATCCAAGCGTCGAACATGGCGCGAAAGGGCAGATTCTCAGCTTGCTGCCGAGTTGCCTCGGCTATCGCCGCCTCCACGGCAGCCTGTTCCTCAATGCGCCGAGCCTTGCGCTGGTCACCTGGGTTCACACCTCGCCTAACCAGGTCCCTCGCGTCGTCGCGGGCTGCACGAATCGCTTCAAGACTCACAGTGGGCCAAGTGCCACACTGGTGCCAGGCAACCTTGTCCGCCCATCGAAAGGCGTACTTGAATCGCACAGACACCTCCCTGTCGATCGAGATGCGCACCTCGCCACTCAAGCCCTCCCCATCGCTCAATGTGTCTCCTTTCCAACTCACAGGAATTGCTTCAAGCTCCTTGATCGTCCACTTGCGGCCTTTGCCCTGCTTTGGGTAGCGAGTCATATCGAGGATTGATCTGAGGGGTAAACAAAGGGGTAAATCAGACCTTGGTTCCGCGCGAACTGCCGCGAACTGCCAGGGATGCAAAAACAACTATAACATATTGATTTTTAACACTTTTATTGTTCACTCTCGTTCGCAGGCGTTCGCAAGCGTTCGCTCTTTAATTCCATGGGGTGCAAGGGGTGGCGAGTTCGAATCCCGCCGTCCCGACCATTTTTACGAAATAGATCAACGGGTTAGCAGCTCAGGCCGCTAGCCCGTTTGTCTTTGCACAGAACGGTAAAACATTGTTCAGCCCGGTTAGCAGCGCAAGGATTGCTCACCGCTCGATACGTTTGCCCCAAAAGGCTGCCTAGAGTCGCAGCTCTTTCTTCCTTCACGGGTCCATCCATGTCGAGACTTACGCCCCTCATCGTCGCCAGCAGTGCCATGTTGCTGAGCGCCTGCGCCACCCAGGATTTCGTCAGAGAGGCCGTCGCGCCGGTGCAGACCAGCGTGGACGGCCTCGGCGCCCGCGTGCAGGCGCATGACGACGGCCTCAAGGCCCTGGATGGCCGGCTGCAGGGCAGCGAGGCACGCATCCAGGCGCTGCAGCAGGAAGCTGCGGCGCGAGCCCAGGCCGCCAACAACCTGCCCAAGCCGCCCGGCCTGCTGATGAGCACCCTGCTGACCGACGACAAGATCAAGTTCAGCTCGGGCCGCGCCGAGCTCACCACGCAGGCCGGCCAGGAACTCGACCAACTCGTCGCCAAGCTCAAGGCCGACAACCAGCCGGTGTTCATCGAAATCCAGGGCCACACCGATGCGACCGGCAGCGATGCGGTCAACCAGCAACTGGGCCTCCAGCGGGCCGAAGCCGTGCGCCTGCACCTGTCCCGCGCCGGCCTGCCGCTGGCGCGCATGGCGACGATCAGCTACGGCAAGTCCGCGCCCCTGGCCGACAACGCCACGCGCGAAGGCCGCAGCCTGAACCGGCGGGTTCAGTTGATCGTGATGCGCTGAGTTGAAGCGCTCGTTTTCCTGATGCAAAAGGGCCCGGTGCGAACCGGGCCTTTTTCTTGCCTTCCCGGAATCGACCGGGCTCAGCCCGCCCGCCGCACCGCGCGGCCGGCCTTCAGGAAGCCGCTGCGCTGCGCCGCCGCGCGCTCCATCTGCCGGCCGATGTTGCCGCAGACGAGGTCGCACAGCGCGTAGACCGATTCGTCGGCGATGCGGTAGTAGACCGCCGGGCCGCGCGACTCGCGCTGCACCAGCCCGCGCTGCATCAGCACCGACAGATGCCGCGAGATGTTCGCCGACGTGAAGCCGCAGGCCTGCGCGATCTCGCCGACGTTGCGCTCGCCGCCGCGCAGCAGGTTGAGGATGCGCAGCCGCGTCGGCTCGGCCAGCGCCTGGAAATAGGCGGCCACCTGTTCAAGGGCGTCGTCGGGCAGATCCTTCATCGCAGGGCATGGGCTGGGAGCGGGGTGCCCATCATGCCCGATCCGCGCCGGATTCCTTTGCTTGCTCATGATCGCACTTGACTATTTAATCACTTAGTTAAATAATAGATCGTCACGCATCGAAAGTCACGCCCATGTCGCCCCGGTTCCCAGCCCTGTCACGCGCCGCCCTGGCCTTGCTGCTCGGCGCGGCCCTGCCCGCCCTGGGCCGGGCGGGCGAGCCCGCCCCCCTGGCCACGCTGACGGTGGCCGCTGCCGCCGCACCGGCGCTGGGCCGGCATGACGGCACCGTCGAGGCGGTGCGCCAGACGGTCGTCGCGGCCCAGGTGGCGGGAGCCGTCGTGGCGCTGCCGGTGCGGGCCGGCGACCGCGTGCGCGCCGGCCAGGTACTGGCGCGGCTGGACGCCCGCGCGGCCGAGCAGCAGGCGGGCGCGGCGGCGGCCCAGGTCGAGGCGGCGCGCGCCGCCCAGCAGGCCGCCACGCTGGAGATGCAGCGCCAGCGCCAGCTCTTCGCCAGCCGCTTCATCAGCCAGGCGGCGCTGGATCAGGCCGAGGCCCGCTTCCGGGCCGCCAGCGCGCAGGCCGAGGCGCAGCGGGCCGCCGCGCAGGCGGCGCGCACGGAGAGCGGCCATTTCGTCGTCCGCGCGCCCTATGACGCGGTGGTGGCCGAGGTGAACGTGATGCCCGGCGACATGGCCCTGCCCGGCCGCGCGCTGGTCACGCTGTTCGACCCGACGGCGCTGCGCCTGGCCGTGGCGGTGCCGGAGTCGGACGCTGCCGCGCTGCGCGGCCGGCTCGCCATGCCGGTGACGGTGGAGATCGCCGGCCGCCGCCTCAGCGCCGCGCCGTGGGAGGTGCTGCCTGCGGCCGACCCGGCGACCCATACCGTCACCGTGCGCATCCCGCTGCCGGCCGGCAGCGGCGCCGCGCCGGGGGGCTTCGCGCGGGCCTGGCTGCCAGCAGGACAGGACGGCGCCGAGGCGATGCCGCGCCTCTTCGTCCCCAGCGGGGCGCTGGTGCAGCGGGCCGAGCTGCGGGGCGTCTACGTCGTCGGCGCGGACGGCCGCGCGCTGCTGCGCCAGGTGCGCACCGGCCCGGCGGGCGCGGAGCGCACCGAGGTGCTGGCCGGGCTGCGCGCGGGCGAGCGCATCGCGCTGGACCCGCAGGCCGCCGCCACCGCCACCACGCGGAGGCCGTGATGGCGCTGGGCCTGTCGGGGCGCATCGCCCGCTTCTTCCAGTCGGCGCCGATCACGCCGCTGCTGGCCCTGGTGGCACTGCTGCTGGGCGCGTTCGCGGTGGTGGTGACGCCGCGCGAAGAGGAGCCGCAGATCGACGTGACGATGGCCCAGGTGCTCGTCCCCTTCCCCGGCGCGGCCGTGCGCGAGGTGGAGCAGATGGTGGCCACGCCGGCCGAGCAGTGGCTGTCGGGAATGGCCGGCGTCGAGCATGTGACGAGCGTGTCGCGCCCCGGCATGGCCGTGATGACGGTGCAGTTCAAGGTCGGCGTGCCGCGCACCGAGGCGCTGGTGCGGCTGCACGACGCGGTGCAGTCCCATGCCGACTGGCTGCCGCCCGGCCTGGGCGTCGCGGCGCCGCTGGTCAAGCCGCGGGGCATCGACGACGTGCCCATCGTCACGCTGACGCTGTTCTCCAAGGACGTGCAGACGGGGGCCTTCGACCTGGAACGCATCGCCCACAGCCTGGAGGCCGACCTCAAGCGCGTGCCCGGCACGCGCGAGGTGCGCACGCTGGGCGGGCCGGGCCGGGCGATCCGCGTCGAGCTGGACCCGGCCCGGCTGGCCGCCGCAGGCCTCGGCGTCGCGGACCTGCGCCAGGCCCTGCAGGCGGCCAACGCGGGCGCGCCGGCCGGCCAGTTGCTGGCGGGCGACCGCGCGGTGGACGTCGAGGCCGGCCCCTTCCTGCGCGACGCGCACGAGCTGGCCCAGCTGGTGGTGGGCGCGCGCAATGGCCGGCCGGTCTACCTCGGCGAGGTGGCCCGGGTGGTGGACGGCCCGCCGCCGCAGCAGCGCTACGTCTGGCATGGCGTGGGCGGCGCGGACTACCCGGCCGTGACGATGGCCATCACCAAGAAGCCCGGCGAGAACGCGATCCAGGTCGCCGACGCGCTGATGCGCCGCGTGGACGAGTTGCGCAACACGCTGATCCCGCATGGCGTCGAGGTGGACGAGACGCGCAACTACGGCGCGACGGCCAACGACAAGGCGATGAAGCTGATCCAGAAGCTGCTGTTCGCCACCGCGTCGGTGGTCGCACTGGTCTTCGTCGCGCTGGGCCGGCGCGAGGCCGCCATCGTCGGCAGCGCCGTGGTGCTGACGCTGACGGTGACCTTGTTCGCGTCCTGGGCCTGGGGCTTCACGCTGAACCGGGTGTCGCTGTTCGCGCTGATCTTCTCGATCGGCATCCTGGTGGACGACGCCATCGTCGTCGTCGAGAACATCCACCGCCACATGGCGCTGCACCCGCGCAAGACCCTGGCCGAGCTGATCCCCGGCGCGGTGGACGAGGTGGGCAGCCCCACCATCCTGGCGACGCTGACCGTCATCGCCGCGCTGCTGCCGATGGCCTTCGTCACCGGCCTGATGGGGCCTTACATGAGCCCCATCCCCATCAATGCCAGCATGGGCATGCTGCTGTCCCTGGCCATCGCCTTCGTCGTCACGCCCTGGCTGGCGCGCCTGTGGCTGCGGCGCACGGGCCATGGCGGCGACGCGGCGCACGGCCTCGCCGCCCGGCTCGCGCCGCTGTTCGGGCGCGTGTTCCGCCCGCTGCTGGACGAGGCCCGCGGCGCCCGCCACCGCCGCTGGCTGGCGGCCGGCGTGGCGGGGCTGATCGCCGTGTCGCTGGCGCTGCCGGCCCTGGGCCTGGTCGTGCTGAAGATGCTGCCCTTCGACAACAAGTCGGAGTTCCAGGTCGTCGTGGACCTGCCGGCCGGCACGCCGCTGGAGCGCACCGCCGCCGTGCTGCGCGAACTGGGCGACTACGTGGCCCGCCAGCCCGAGGTGACGGACTACCAGGCCTATGCCGGCACGGCCGCGCCGATCAACTTCAACGGCCTCGTGCGCCAGTACGAACTGCGCAGCGGCGGCGAGGTCGGCGACCTGCAGGTCAACCTCGTGGACAAGCACGCGCGCAGCGCGCAGAGCCATACCATCGCCACGCGCATGCGCCCGGCCCTGCAGACCATCGGACAGCGCCACGGGGCCAACGTCAAGCTCGTCGAGGTGCCGCCCGGCCCGCCGGTACTGTCGCCCCTCGTCGCCGAGATCTACGGCCCCGACGCCGACGGCCGCCGCGAGGTGGCGCGGCGGGTGCGCGAGGTCTTCGAGCGCACGCCGGGCATCGTCGATGTGGACGACTCCGGCATCGCCGCCGCGCCGCGCAAGCTGCTGCTGGTGGACCGCGGCAAGGCCGCGCTGCTCGGCGTGCCGCCCTCCGCCATCGTCGCCACGCTGGCCGCCGGCCTCGGCGGCGAGGCCGCCACCTGGCTGCACGACGGCAGCAAATACCCCGCGAGCGCCTGGCTGCAACTGCCGGCCGAACGCCAGGGCGACCTCGACGCCCTGCTGCAGCTCGGCGTGCGCAGCGCGGCCGGCGCGCTGGTGCCGCTGCGCGAACTGGTCAGCGTGGCCGACGCGCTGCGCGAGCAGCCCGTCTTCCACAAGGACGGCCTGCCCGTCCACTTCGTCTTCGGCGACATGGCCGGCGCGCTGGACAGCCCGCTCTACGGCATGTTCAAAATGCGCGGCGAACTCGCCCGCATCGCCACGCCCGGCGGCGGCCACCTGCAGGAAGCCTTCATCACGGCGCCCAGCGACGCCTGGCGCGGCTACACGCTGAAATGGGACGGCGAGTGGCAGATCACCTACGAAACCTTCCGCGACATGGGCGCGGCCTATGCGGTGGGGCTGGTGCTGATCTATCTGCTCGTCGTCGCGCAGTTCAGCTCCTATCTGATGCCGCTGATCATCATGGCGCCGATCCCGCTGACGCTCGTCGGCGTGCTGCCGGGCCATGCGCTGCTGGGGGCGCAGTTCACTGCCACCAGCATGATCGGCATGATCGCGCTGGCCGGCATCATCGTGCGCAACTCCATCCTGCTGGTGGACTTCATCCGGCTGGAGACGGCCCGGGGCCGGCCGCTGAAGGAGGCCGTCATCCACTCGGCGGCGACGCGCGCCCAGCCCATCGTGCTGACCGGCCTGGCGGCCATGCTGGGCGCCTTCTTCATCCTCGACGACCCGATCTTCAACGGCCTGGCGATCTCGCTGATCTTCGGCATCCTCGTCAGCACGCTGCTGACCCTGGTCGTCATCCCGCTTCTCTACTTCGTGGCCTACCGCCACGAGCCTTTCCCGTCCCTCGAAACAAGGAGTGAATCATGAGTTCCTGGCAGATCGTCCGCCTGTTCGCCGGCAGTTGCGTCCTCGTCTCCCTGCTGCTCGGCACGCCCGGCAGCCCGGCCTTCGTCAACCCCTGGTGGCTGGCCCTGGCCGCCTTCGTCGGCGCCAACCTGGCGCAGAGCGCCTTCACGCGCTGGTGCCCGCTGGAAATCGTGTTGCGCAAACTCGGCGTGAATGGGGGGTGCTGAGGGTTTGCGAGCGCCGCGCCCGCCGGGGGCAGGCAGAAAATCCACCGGCCTTCCCCTGGCTTCTTCGTGGAGATCGTGATGAGCCGCCTTTCCGCCCTCGTCCTGCCCCTGCTGCTGGGCAGTTCCGCCGTCTGGGCGGACACCTGCACCAGCGCCACGCTCGACACCTACACCGCCAGCGGCTTCAGCTGCACGCTCGGCACGCTGGAGTTCAGCAATTTCTCGTGGAGCACCAACGTCTACAGCGGTGACCTGTATGGCACGGCGAACGGGCCGGGCGCCATCCTCGTCACGCCGCAGAGCAGTGGCGAGGGGCTGGGCTTCAACTTCTCCAACCTCGGACTCAGCTTCCACGGTGGCCTGTCGAACCGGACGTCGAGCGTCAGCTTCGACGTCGCCGCGCTGTCTGGCGGCATCGCTGGCGCAACGCAGTCGCTCGGAGCGCACGGCTACTCCGGCCAGGGCGCGGCGACCGGCTATTTCGCCAGCGATGTCTTCTCCCTGGGCGTCGCCGACCCCGGCTCGCCGACGGGCAGCGGCAGCTTCGACGCAGTGACCCATCTGTCCGCCGGCTCCGGCGTCGCCGCCTGGGTCACCGGCTTCGGCGGCGGCAATGCCTCGGTGGGCGACTACACCGTGCTGCTGTCGGTGGCGGCCGTGCCCGAGCCCGCCAGCGTCGCGCTGTTCGGCCTGGGCCTCGCCGGCCTTGCCGCCCTCAGGCGCCGTCGCTAACCTCGTCGTCCAGCGGCGCCAGCAGCAGGCGCAGTTCGGGTGCGCTGAACTTGCTCAGGCTCCCGCCGTCGTCCTGCCCCAGCAGGCCGTCGGCCAGCGCGCGCTTGCGGGCCTGCAGTTCCAGCATGCGCTCCTCGATGCTGCCCTCGGCCACCAACTGGTAGACGAAGACCGGCTGGTCCTGCCCGATGCGGTGGGCCCGCGCGCTGGCCTGGGCCTGCACGGCGGGGTTCCACCAGGGATCGACATGGATCACGGTATCGGCCGCCGTCAGGTTCAGGCCGACGCCGCCGGCCTTCAGGCTGGCCAGCAGGATGGGCACTTCCTCGCGCGCCTGGAAGCGCCGCACGATGTCGCCGCGCTGCGCGGCGGGCGTGGCGCCGCTGAGGCGCAGATGCGGCAGCTGCAACAGCGCGAGGTCGGCGGCGATCAGGTCCAGCATGCCGGTGAACTGCGAGAACACCAGCACCCGCCGGCCCTGGGCGACGAAGTCGGGCAGGTGTTCGCGCAGCCAGTCGAGCTTGGCGCGCTCGATGCCGGGTGGCAGCTCCACGCCCTTGACGAGGCGCGGGTCGCAGCAGACCTGGCGCAGCTTGAGCATCGCGTCCAGCACGCTGATGAGGCTGGTGGGCGTGAAGCCGTCGCGCACGAGGATGCGCCTCACCATATGGTCGGCCGCGACGCGCACGCTTTCGTAGAGCTGCTTCTGCTGGCCCGTGAGCGTGACGCGCTGGACGAGTTCGGTCAGCGGCGGCAGTTCGCCGGCGACCTCGCTCTTGAGCCGGCGCAGGATGAAGGGCCGCACGCGGGCCGCGAGCAGGCGGGCGCGGGCGCCGTCGCGGTTGAGTTCGATGGGCTTGCGCCAGTGGCGGGCGAAGCTGCGCGCGTCGCCGAGGAAGCCGGGCAGCAGCAGGTCGAACAGCGCCCAGAGTTCGCCGAGGTGGTTCTCCAGCGGCGTGCCGGTGAGCGCGAGCCGGTGGCGGGCGTCGAGCCGGCGCAGCGCCCGGGCGGCGCGGGCGCGGGCGTTCTTGACGGCCTGGGCCTCGTCCAGGATCAGCAGATGCCAGGGCCGCGCGGATAGGGTGCGCAGGTCGCGCCAGGCCAGTGCGTAGGTGGTGAGCACGAGGTCGGCGTCGGCCAGTGCGGCGGGCTCGCGCGCGGCGCCGTGCCAGGTCCGCACGCGCAGGCCCGGCGCGATGCGGGCGGCTTCCTGGCGCCAGTTGAAGAGCAGCGAGGTGGGGACGATGACCAGCGCCGGGCGGTCGAGCCGGCCGGCCTGCTTCTCGGCCCAGACATGGGCCAGCGCCTGGGCCGTCTTGCCCAGGCCCATGTCGTCGGCCAGGATGCCGGCGAGGCCCTGCTCGCGCAGGTATTGCAGCCATGCCAGGCCGTGCAACTGATAGGGCCGCAGCGCGAGGCCGAGGCCCTCGGGCTGGGGCAGCGCGGCGGGCGCGCCGGCCGCGAGCAGGCGCCGGCCGAGGGCGCGCAGGCCGGCGTCGCCGTGAATCTGCCAGCGGCCGCGGGACTCGTCCTCGATGCAGCGCAGGCGCTCGGCGTCCCAGGCGTCGAGCCTGAGCGGCTGGCCTTTGTCGAGCTGCGCGGGTTTCAGCAGATCCAGCAACGCCAGCATGATGGCCTTGAGCGGCGCGGCGGGCGCGTGGTAGCGCCGGCCACCGGGCGCGCGCAGGGGGATGGCGGCGTCGTCCTCGATGGCGGCGATGGCGGCGGCGTCCAGCCAGCGCCGGTCCTGGCGCAGCAGGTTGGCGATCAGCGGGGCGAGGTCGAGCGGCTGGCCGTCCACCTCGATGCCGAGGCTGACCAGCCAGGCCCCCTGGCGCCGGCCCAGCATCAGGCCCTCGACGGGCCGGGGCGGGGACGATTCGGGGTCTTCGCTGAGGTCGAGCCGCCAGCCGCTGACGGGCTGGCTGTGGTGGGCGAAGCCGGGCGCGGTCGTGACCTGCCAGCCCTGGGCCAGCAGTTCGGGCACCTTGTCGGCGTGGAAGTCGCCGAAGAAGTCTTCCTGGACGAGGGTCCAGGGCGAGGCGCCCAGCGGCTGCGGCGCCCCGCGCCATTGCAGCAGCGCAGGGTCCAGCGGCACGAGGCCGAATTGGCGCAGCGTCTGCTCGGCTTGCGGGTCGGGCGAGGCCAGCACCGCCACGGTCACCTGCTCGCCGCGCGGGCCCAACGCACCCTGCGGGCGCATGCCCAGCAGGCCGTCGCCGCGCGTCAGCGTGCGCAGCGTGAGGTGGGGTGGCGGCGTTGGCATCACGACAGTCTCGCAGCCTGCGAGACTGCCGCGGGCCGGGTCAGGCGAGCACGGACTTGATGTGGGCGGCGATGGCGTCGTCCTGGCAGTTCGTGAAGAACAGGTCTTGGAACTTCTCGCCCGAGACGGCGGCCTTCAGCAGATCCTGATCGACGCTCTTCAGCACGGTCAGCATGTCCTTGCAGGACGCGGCCTTGAGGTCTTTCAGGATGCCGCGGTTCTTGGCCATGATGGCGGCGCGCTCCCTGGGGTAGCCGGCACCGCGCTCCTGCTCGAAGAGCTTGCGGTAGCAGTCCTGCAGATTCAGCTCGGCCGCCCAGCCGAAGCCCTTGGCATAGGGCATGGACAGGCAGTTGCCGTCATTGATCTGGCCGAACAGGAAGGCGTCGGTCGGGTCGATGACGAGGCCGCAGAAGACGCCGGGCATGCTGTTGCAGGCCAGCATGGAGCCCATGCCCGTGCCGCAGCCGGTGACGACGAAATCGGCGGCCTTGGAATTCAGCAGGATGCCGGCCAGCAGGCCGTTCATCACATAGGTGAGGGATGCCTTGTCCTCGGGCGCATACATGCCGTAGTGGTGGACGCTGTGGCCCAGCGGCTCGGCGACCGTCTTCAGCGCGTTGTGGACGATCTCGGACTTGGCGGCCTGGCTGTTCTCGATGATGAGGGCGATCTTCATGGCGGGTGGCTTTCGGAAGCGGGGCCGCCATTGTGGCATTTATCGGAACAACGTTTCACAAATAATCAACCACAAGACCGAATCAATCGCCCTCGCCGCCCAGCGGCTTCAACTGCCGCCCGGCCGGCAGTGCGCGCAGGTATTTGAAGGTGCCGGTGGCGTGGGCGCAGAGCTTGTCGTCGGCGCCGTAGACCGAGCCCTCGCAGAAGGCCATGGTCGTCGAGCGGTGCAGCAGGCGGCCCACGGCGCGCAGTTCGCCTTCGCCGGGGCGCATGAAGCTGGTTTTCATCTCGACCGTCACCACGCCCGGGCCGAGGTCGGGCAGATGGCGATTCACGCTGCGCGCCGCGTGCGCCATCGCCACGTCCAGCAGCGTCATCAGCACGCCGCCATGCGCGACGCGCCAGGAGTTCAGGTGCTGCTCGGCGATGGCGAGGCGCAATTCGGCCTCGCCGTCGCTGATCGCATGCAGCGTGAAGCCGAGTTGCGCGACGAAGGGGATGTGGACCGGGAACTCCACCTCAGCCGCCGTGAACGGCGCTGACGCCGCCATCCACGGCCAGCACCTGCCCGGTGATGTGCTTGCCGGCGCGCGACGCGAACAGCAGGGCCGCGCCCTTGAGGTCGTCGTCGTCGCCGAGGCGGTTCAGCGGCGCGTGGGCGGCCATCGCCTCGGCGCCCACGGCGGCCAGCAGGCCCTGGGTCATCTTGCTCGGGAAGAAGCCCGGGGCCAGCGCGTTGACGGTGATGCCGTAGGCGCCCCACTCGCCGGCCAGCGCGCGCGTGAAGTTCACGGCCGCGCCCTTGCTGGTGTTGTAGGCGATGGTGCGCATCGCGCCCGTGTTGCCGGCCAGCCCGGCGATGGACGCGACGTTGATGATGCGGCCCGCGCCGCGCGGGATCATGCTGGCCCGCGCCACTTCCTGCGCGAAGACGAAGAGGCTGCGGATGTTCAGGTTCATCACCTTGTCCCAGGCCTCGATGGGATGGTCCTCGGCCGGGGCGCCCCAGGTGGCGCCGGCGTTGTTGACGAGGATGTCGATGCGGCCCAGGCGCTCCATCGTCTCGGCGACGACGCGCCGCGCCTCGGCCTCGCTGGCCGCGTCGGCGGCGATCCAGCGCGCGTCGATGCCGCGCGCCTGCAGATGCGCAGCGGCGGCTTCGAGGTCGGCGGCCTTGCGCGAGGTCAGCATGATCTTGGCGCCGGCCTCGCCCAGCGCTTCGGCGATCTGCAGGCCCAGGCCGCGCGAGCCGCCGGTGACGAGGGCCACCTGGCCGGTCAAATCAAACAGGTCTTGGACTTTGGTGCTCATCAGAGGTACTCGGGCTTCAGGTCACGACACAAGGGCTCGCGGCGGGCGACGACGGCCAACCAGGCGTCGATTTTCGGCAGTTCGTAGGCGAAGAAATAGCGGGCGGCGGCGCGCTTGCCGTGGGCGAAATCGCCGTCGCCCCGGATCGACATTCCAGCGGCGAGCGCCACGTCCAGCCACAGCCAGGCCAGCACCGTGTGGCCGAAGGCCTGCAGATAGGGCGTGGCGTTGGCCAGCGCGTCTTCGGGCTGGCCGGTGCTCCAGGCCTTCTTCGTCGCGCCGCCGACCTGGGCCAGCGCGGCGGCGAGCTGGTTGGCCTGGGGCGCCCAGTCGGTCTGCATCGCGCGCTCGATCGTGGCCTGCATGCGCGCCGCCAGCGCGGCGAGCGAGGCCCCGCCCTGCTGCACGACCTTGCGGCCCAGCAGGTCCAGCGCCTGGATGCCGTGCGTGCCCTCGTGGATCATGTTCAGGCGGTTGTCGCGCCAGTACTGCTCGACGGGGAAGTCGCGCGTGTAGCCATAGCCGCCCAGCACCTGGATGGCCAGCGAGTTGGCTTCCAGGCACCACTCGCTGGGCCAGCTCTTGGCGATGGGGATCAGCACGTCCAGCAGCGCCTGCGCGCCGGCTTGGTCGTCGCCGGTGCGCAACTCGTCCACGAGGCGGGCGCAGTACAGCTCCAGCGCCAGCCCGCCTTCGACATAGCTCTTCTGCGCCAGCAGCAGGCGGCGCACGTCGGCGTGTTCGATGATGGGCCGCTGCGGGCTGGCCGCGTCTTTTCCGGCCGCCGTCATCGGCCGGCCCTGGGGGCGCTGCTTGGCGTAGTCGAGACTGGCCTCGTAGCCGGCATAACCGAGCATCACGGCGCCCAGCCCGACGCCGATGCGCGCCTCGTTCATCATGTGGAACATGCAGCGCAGGCCCTCGCCGGGCTGGCCGACGAGGTAGCCGATGGCGCCCTCTTTCTCGCCGAAGTTCAGCAGGCAGTTGGTCGTGCCGCGATAGCCGAGCTTGTGGTTCAGGCCCGCGAGGCTCACGTCGTTGCGCTCGCCGGTCAGTTCGGCGCGCTCGTTGACCAGCCATTTCGGCACGATGAACAGCGAGATGCCGCGCGTGCCGGGGATGAGCCTGCCGTCCGCGCCAGGGATCTTGGCCAGCACCAGATGGACGATGTTCTCGGTGATCTCGTGCTCGCCGCCCGAAATCCACATCTTGTGGCCGCGCAGGCGGTAGCGGGGGCCGAGCGGGTCGGTGGCGTCTTCCAGTTCGGCGCGCGTCGCCACGTCGGAGAGCGACGAGCCGGCCTGCGGCTCGCTCAGGCACATGGTGCCGAACCAGCGGCCGGCGAACTCGTTGCGCGCGAACACCTCGCGCTGCAGCGGCGTGCCATGCGCCATCAGCAGGCTGGCGTTGCCCGAGGTCAGCATGCCGTAGCCGCTGAGCGCGACGCTGGCCTTGCTGAAAAAGGCATTGCCCGCCATCTCGATGACGCAGGGCAGTTGCATGCCGCCCACGTCGTAGTCCTGCGCGGCCGCCAGCATGCCGGACTCGGCATAGGCCCGCGCCGCCTCGTGCGTGGGCTGGGGCAGATGCACGCGCTCGCCGTCGAAGCGGGGCTCCTCGCTGTCCGCCAGGCGGTTGAAGGGCGCGAACTTGTCGCGCGCGAGGCGCTCGCAGGTGTCGAGCACGGCGGCGAAGGTGTCGCGCGAATGCTCGGCGAAGCGCTCGCGCGCCGTCAGTGCGTCAGCGCGCAGCCAGTCGAACAGCAGGAAGTCCAGCGTGTCACGCATGGACTTAGAGCACCTCGAAGACGCCCGCAGCGCCCATGCCGCCGCCGATGCACATCGTCACGCAGACACGCTTCGCGCCGCGGCGCCTGCCCTCGATCAGCGCATGGCCGGTCAGTCGCTGGCCAGACACGCCATAAGGGTGGCCCACCGCGATCGCGCCGCCGTTGACGTTGAGGCGGTCCATCGGGATGCCCAAGGTGTCCGCGCAATACAGTACCTGCACGGCGAAGGCTTCGTTCAGCTCCCACAGGTCGATGTCGGCCACCGTCAGGCCCAGGCGCTTCAGCACCTTGGGCACGGCGAACACCGGGCCGATGCCCATCTCGTCGGGCTCGCAGCCGGCCACCGCGAAGCCGAGGAAGCGGCCCAGCGGCTTGAGCCCATGCGTGGACGCATAGCCCTCGCTGACCAGCACGCAGGCGCCCGCGCCGTCGCTGAACTGGCTGGCATTGCCGGCGCTGACGACGCCGCCGGGCAGCGCGGTGCGCAGGTCCTTGATGCCCTCGTAGGTCGTGCCCTCGCGCAGGCCCTCGTCGGCGCTGACGGTCACTTCCTTGCTCATCAGGCCCATGACCTTGTCGGCCACGCCCATGGTCGTGGTGACGGAGACCATCTCGTCATTGAACAGGCCGGCCGCCTGCGCGGCGCAGGCCTTCTGCTGGCTGGCGGCGCCGTACTGGTCCATGCGCTCGCGCGAGATGCCGTAGCGCTTGGCGACGTTCTCGGCCGTCTGCAGCATGCTCCAGTAGATCTCGGGCTTGAGCTTGAGTAGCGCGGGGTCGGTCAGCATGTGCTTGTTCATTTCCTGCTGCACGCAGGAGATGCTCTCGACGCCACCGGCGACGAACACATCGCCCTCGCCCGCGATGATGCGCTGCGCGGCCATGGCGATGGTCTGCAGGCCGCTGGAGCAGAAGCGGTTGACGGTCGCGCCGCTGACGGTGACGGGCAGGCCGGCCTTCAGCGCGATCTGGCGCGCGATGTTGGAGCCGGTCGCGCCCTCGGGGAAGGCGCAGCCCATCAGCACGTCCTCGATGGCGCCGGCCTCGACGCCGGCGCGCGCGACGGCGGCCTGCACGGCATGGCCGCCCAGCGTCGCGCCATGGGTCATGTTGAAGGCGCCCTTCCAGCTCTTGGTCAGCGGCGTGCGGGCGGTGGAGACGATCAGTGCGTTGCTCATCTTGTTTCCTAGTCAGTTGGTGCCAGAGCTACTCGCTTCGCTCGATCGGTCTGGCACGCAAGTTCATTAGCTGGTGAAGCTCTTGCCTTCGGCCACGAGGCGGGCAAGCAAGGGAGCCGGCGTCCAGAACGCGCCGTCGTCCATCGGGTTCTTCGCAAACCGGTTCATCGCCTGCACGACGTTGAACAGGCCCACGGTGTCGGCGTAGCACATGGGGCCGCCGCGCCAGACGGGGAAGCCGTAGCCGGTCAGGTAGACCATGTCCACGTCCGACGCGCGCTGCGCGATGCCCTCTTCCAGCAGGTGCGCGGCCTCGTTGACGAGGGAGAAGACGAGGCGCTGCACGATCTCCTCGTCGCCGATCTCGCGCGTCTTGGCGCCGATGGCCTCGCGGTGCTTGGCCAGCATCTCGGCGACCACGGGCGACGGGATCGCGTCACGCTTGCCGGGCAGGTAGTCGTACCAGCCGGCGCCGGTCTTCTGGCCGTAGCGGCCGAGTTCGCAGAGCCGGTCGGCGCTGGCCGAATACTTCATGTCGGGCTTCTGGACGTAGCGGCGCTTGCGGATCGCCCAGCCGATGTCGTTGCCGGCCAGGTCGCCCATGCGGAAGGGCCCCATCGCAAAGCCGAACTTCTCGGCCGCCTTGTCCACCTGCTGCGGCGAGCAGCCCTCGTCGAGCAGGAAGCCGGCCTGGCGGCTGTACTGCTCGATCATGCGGTTGCCGATGAAGCCGTCGCAGACGCCGGAGACGACCGCCGTCTTCCTGATCTTCTTGGCCAGCGCCATCACCGTCGCCAGCACGTCCTTGGCCGTGGCCTTGCCGCGCACCACTTCCAGCAGCTTCATCACATTGGCCGGGCTGAAGAAGTGCATGCCCACCACGTCCTGCGGGCGCCGGGTGAAGGCGGCGATCTGGTCCACGTCCAGCGTCGAGGTGTTGCTCGCCAGGATGGCACCGGGCTTGGCGATGGCGTCGAGCTGCTGGAACACCGCCTGCTTGACGCCGATCTCCTCGAACACCGCCTCGATGATGAGGTCGGCGTCGGCCAGGGCGGCGTAGTCCAGCGTGGTGGACAGCAGCGCCATGCGGGCCGCGTACTTGTCTTCCTTCAGCTTGCCCTTCTTGACCTGGGCCTCGTAGTTCTTCTTGATCGTTGCGACGCCGCGGTCCAGCGCCTCCTGCTTGGTCTCCAGGATGGTGACCGGGATGCCCGCGTTCAGGAAGTTCATCGAGATGCCGCCGCCCATCGTGCCGGCGCCGATGACGCCGACCTTCCTGATCTCGCGCAGCGGCGTGTCCTCGGGCACGTCGGCGATCTTGCTGGCGACGCGCTCGGCGAAGAACAGATGGCGCAGGGCCTTGGATTCCGGCGTCATCATCAGCGCCGCGAAGCCCTCGCGCTCGGCGCGCAGGCCGTCCTCGAACTTCAGCTTCACCGCGCCGGCCACCGCTTCCAGGCAGCGCAGCGGCGCCGGGAAGTTCTTCGACATCCCGCCGACCATATTGCGCGCGAACTGGAAGTAAGCCTCGGCGTTGGGGTGGCGGGCCTTCAGCTCGCGCACCTTGGGCAGCGGTCGCTTCTCGGCAACCTCTTCGGCGAACTTGACGGCTGCGGCCACCACGTCGGCATCGACCACCTTGTCGAACAGCTTCTGTCCCGGGACCATGGCCAGCATCTGCGCTTCCACCGGCTCGCCGCTGACGATCATGTTCAGCGCCGGCTCCACGCCCAAGGCGCGCGGCAGGCGCTGCGTGCCGCCCGCGCCGGGCAGCAGGCCCAGCTTCACTTCCGGCAGCGCGACCTTGGTGCCGCTCTGCGCCACGCGGTAATGGCAGCCCAGCGCCAGCTCCAGCCCGCCGCCCATGCAGACGCTGTGGATGGCCGCGACGACCGGCTTGCCGCAGTTCTCGACGACGCCGATCAGGCTCAGCAGATTGGGCTCGGCCAGCGCCTTCGGGCTGCCGAACTCCTTGATGTCCGCCCCGCCCGAGAAGGCCTTGCCGGCGCCGGTGATGACGACGGCCCGCACCGCCGCGTCGGCCTCGGCGCGCTCGATGCCGGCGGCGGCGGCCTGGCGGGTGGCCAGGCCCAGGCCGTTGACCGGCGGGTTGTCGAGCGTGATCACGGCGACGCCGCCGCGAACTTCGTAATGGGCTGTCATGGGCAGGACCTCGGGTTGGCGGGCCCTGCCCTGGCGGCAGCCGGCCCGGAAATAGAACGACCGTTCGATTCTAGGCAGCGCCCCTTGCGACGGCTTGTCCCGGCAGTGACAAGGCTCGGAAGCGCCGCACCCCCGTGCCCATGCCCGTGCCCTTGCGGCCCTTCGGCGCGCCGGCGGCGGCTGTCGCCACAATGCGGCCCGCCATGCTTCGCCTGATCCTGCTCGCCACCGCGCGGCACCGACCCTGGCGCGCGCTGCTCGCCGCCCTGCTCATCGCCGTCACCTGTCTGGCCCTGCTGCCCGCCCCGCCCGTCGCCATCAGCACGGGCTGGGACAAGTCCAACCACCTGCTGGCCTTCGCCGCGCTGGCCTTCACGGCCGTCTGGGCGCTGTGGCCGCAGCCGCGGCAATGGCCCTGGCTGGCGCTGGCCCTGCTGGCCTATGGTGGCGGCATCGAGGTCGCGCAGAGCTTTCTGCCGCCGCGCAGCGGCGAGTGGGCCGATCTGCTGGCCGACGGCGTGGGCATCGCGCTCGGCCTGCTGCTGGCCTGGCCGGTTGCGGCGCGCCGGCCGCTCAGGCCGTGATGACCCCGTCGCAGGCGCCGAAGCCGATGCGGCGCAAGCCCGGCTTCTCGGCGTAGGCGCGCAGGCCGAGCTGGTCGCCGTCCTGCACGAAGGTGCGCTGTTCGCCGTTGGGCAGCGTGATCGGCTGCTTGCCGCCCGCCGTCAGTTCGAGCAGCGAGCCGGCCTCGTCGGGCGCGGGGCCGCTGAGGGTGCCGGTGCCGAGCAGGTCGCCGGGTTGCAGATTGCAGCCGTTGCTGGCGTGGTGGGTCAGCATCTGCGCGAGCGACCAGTAGGCGTGGCGCAGGTTGGAGCGCGACAGGCGCACGGCTTCGGCCATCGCCGGGGTCTTGAACCAGACTTCCAGTTCGATGTCGTAGGCGCCGCTGGCGCGGTGGGCGGACGAGTCGAGATAGGGCAGCGGCTGCGGGTCCTCGGCCGGGCGGGTGAAGGGGATGCGGAAGGGCGCGAGCGCGTCCATCGTCACGATCCAGGGCGAGACCGTGGTGCCGAAATTCTTCGCCAGGAAGGGGCCCAGCGGCTGGTATTCCCAGGGCTGGATGTCGCGGGCCGACCAGTCGTTCAGCAGCGTCAGGCCGAAGGCGTGCTCGTCGGCCTCGTCGATACCGAAGGGCTCGCCGAGCGCATTGCCGGGGCCGACGTAGAGGCCGAGTTCCAGTTCGCAGTCCACGCGGCCGCTTGCCTTGAACGCCGGCGCGTCGGCGTCCGGCGGCTTGACCTGGCCCTTGGGGCGGCGCAGCGGCGTGCCGCTGACGACGATGGAGCTGCTGCGGCCGTGGTAGCCGATGGGCACCCACTGGTAGTTGGGCAAGAGCGGGTTGTCCGGGCGGAACAGGCGGCCGACGGCGCGGGCATGGTGGATGCCGGTGTAGAAGTCCGTGTAGTCGCCGATGCGGCAGGGCAGCGTGAATTCGGCGGCGCTCTGCGGCAGCAGCTCGGCTTCGGGCGCGCCGGCCTTCAGCGTGGCGAACAGGCGGTGGCGCAGCGCGCGGCGCTCGCTGCCCGGGCGGGCCATCAGCGCGTTCAGGTCGGCGATGCCCCAGGCACTGAGGTCGAGGATCCGGTCGCCGATGCCGACGCCGACGCGCCAAGGCTCCAGCGTGCCGGCGCGGCGGAAGGCGCAGAAGGGCAGGTTCTGCAGCGGGAAGTCGCTGGCGGGGTCGTTGGCCGATTCGACCCAGGAGCGGGCGGCGGGGTCGTGGGTATGGTCGAGTTTGGGGTCAGGCATGGAAGTTGTCCGTGAGGTCGCGCCAGCAGTCGGCGTAGTTCGTTTCCAGCGGCGCGTCGCGCAGCGCCCAGGCGGTGGGCTTGAGCGGCCAGCGGGTCTCGAACATGAAGGCGAGCGTGGCGTCGAGCCGGTGGGGCTGCAGCGCGGCATTGCTGGCCTTGTCGAAGGCTTCGGTGTCGGGGCCGTGGGGCACGTGGCTGTTGTGCAGGCTGGCGCCGCCGGGCTTGAAGCCTTCGGGCTTGGCGTCGTACTGGCCCAGCACGAGGCCCATGAATTCGCTCATCACGTTGCGGTGGTACCAGGGTGGGCGGAAGGTGTCCTCGGCCACCATCCAGCGCGGCGGGAAGATGACGAAATCGACATTGGCCCAGCCGGGCGTGTCGCTGGGGCTGGTGAGCACGGTGAAGATGCTCGGGTCGGGGTGGTCGAAGCTGACGGTGTTGATCGTCATGAAGCGCGCGGTGTCGTAGCGATAGGGCGTCAGGTTGCCGTGCCAGGCGACGACGTTGAAGGGGCTGTGCGGCTGCGTCGCGCGCCAGAGCCGGCCGCCGCTGCGCTTGACGATCTCGTAGTCGCCCTCTTCCTTTTCGTACCAGGCGGCGGGGGCCTCGAAGTCGCGCGCATTGGCCAGGCCGTTGGAGCCGATGGGGCCGAGTTCGGGCAGGCGGAAGGCGGCGCCGTGGTTCTCGCAGACGTAGCCGCGCGCCGGCAGGTCGAGCGGATCGACCTTGAAGGCGAGGCCGCGCGGCAGCAGTGCGATGGAGCCGGGGGCGACTTCCAGGCGGCCGAGTTCCGTCGTCACGAGCAGCCGGCCCTGCTGGGGCACGAGCAGCATCTCGGCGTCGGCGTTGACCAGCGCGCGGCGGCCCATGGCGCGGGTGGCGACGTAGGCGAGCGCGGCCATGCCGGTGATGCCGGGCTCGCCGTTGACGGCGTAGCTGCGCAGGCCGTCGATGAAGTCGCCGTCGCCGGCCAGCGGCGCCGGGCCCCAGCGCAGCGGGTCGGGCGGCGCGGCCTCGCCCTGGGCGGCGCCGCTGCACCACAGCGGATGCGCGAGCGGCTCGTAGCCGCCGACGACGGCGGACGGGCGGCGGCGGTACATCCAGGTGCGCTGGTTGTCGGCGCGCGGCGCGGTGAAGGCGCTGCCGGACAGCAGTTCGGCATAGAGCCCGTGCGGCGCGCGCTGCGGGCTGTTGCGGCCGATGGGCAGCGCACCGGGGTGGGCCTCGGTGGCGTGCTGGTTGCCGAAACCGGTCGAGTATTCCAGTGAGGTCAGTTCAGTCATGGTGTTGGTGAGCCAACGCGAAGGCCTGGCGCAGCAGTTCGCGGTCGCCGATGTGGTTGCACAGGATCAGGGTCAGCCGCGCGAGCCAGTCGGCGGCCTGTTCATCGCTCAGGCCCGCCTGGGCGGCGATGAGTTCGGCGTAGAAGGCATCGGCCTCTCCCGCGAAATTTGGGGTCAGAGTCAATTGATTCATGACGGTCTCCCGTGTGCGCGGGCGAGCGCGGCCTGCACGGCGGCGGCATCGAAGCGATGCCAGCGGGCGGCGACGACAGCGTCCGGGCGGATCAGCAGCACGCTGCCGGGGCGGGCGCCGTAGCGGCTGGCCGCGAGGCCCTCGCCCGGCAGCGTGATGACGCGCAGGCCGTCCACCTCGACCGGCCAGCCGAAGGCGAGCAGCACAAAGCCGGGGCCGAGGCGCTCGCTGAGCCAGCCGCCGCCATCGAGCGGCGCATCGGGCGCCGGGCAGCCCGGGCTGGGGCCGCCCGCCCAGGGGTCGGCATCCGGCGTGCTCAGCGGCGAATCGACGTGCTCGGTCGGCATGGACAGCCGGCCGCTGTTGACCAGCGGCTTCGCCAGCTCGGTGTGGGCGGCGAGGTCGAGCGCGGCCTTGCGCAGGCGCCGGCTCAGCGCGCTCTTGGGGCTGATGAAGTCGGTGGCGCGGGTGGAGTGGCCGATGTTGTCGTCGGCGGCTTCGAGGCGCTCGAACTCGTAGGAGTCCAGCAGGCCGTCGCCGCCCTCGCCCTTGACGACGGCGGCGAGCTTCCAGCCGAGGTTGTCGGCGTCCTGCACGCCGCTGTTGGCGCCGCGCGCGCCGAAGGGCGAGACCTGATGGGCCGCGTCGCCCGCGAGCAGCACGCGCCCCGACCGGAAGCGCTCCGCGCGCCGGCAGCAGAACTGGTAGATGGACGACCACGCCAGCTCGAAGCCCTCGGTGCCGAGCATCGCGGCGACGCGGGCCTTGATGCGCGCCGGGTCGCGCTCGGCCTCGACGTCGGCATCGCGGCCGAGCTGGAAGTCGATGCGCCAGAGGCCATCGGCCTGCGCGTGCAGCAGCACGGACTGGCCGCGGTGGAAGGGCGGGTCGAACCAGAACCAGCGCTCGGGCCTGGCGGGATCGAGCCCGCGCGGGCGCACGCCGGGCGCGAGGCGCACGTCGGCGATCAGGAAGCGGTCCTCGAAGACCTGCCCATGGAAGCCCAGGCCCAGCAGCGTGCGCGTCGGGCTGCGCGCGCCGTCGCAGGCGACGACCCAGTCGGCGCGCATGTCGAAGAGGCCGTCGGGCGTGCGCACGGTGAGGGTGGCGCCCTCGCCATCCTGTTCCAGGCCGATCAGTTCGTGTTTGCCGCGCAGTTCGATGCGCGGGTCGAGCTGCACGGCGCGCACGAGGCGGGCCTCGACCTGGTCCTGCTGCAGATTGACCATCGCCGGCATCTTGTGATGCGGCTCGGGCAGCAGGTCGAAGGCATAGGCCTCGCGCTCGCCGTGGAAGACGCGGCCGCGCTGCCAGCGCACGCCCTCGCGCGCGACGGCCTCGCCGACACCGATGCGGTCGAACACCTCCAGCGTCTTCTTGGCCCAGCAGACGGCGCGCGAGCCCTCGCCGATGCGGTCGCTGTCGTCGATGACGACGACCGGCAGGTCGCGCTTGGCGAGGTCCAGCGCCAGCGTCAGCCCGACCGGGCCGGCGCCGACGATGACGACCGGCCGGCGCTGCGGCTGGCCGGCGCGCTGCTCAAGCGTCTGGTGATAGGGATAGCGCGGCAAGTCCACGGCTCAAGCTCCTTCGAGCGCCTTCCACATCTGCAAGTCGCGCTCCGCCGTCCAGATGCGCGGGTGCGACGTGCCGCCCGCTTCGTCATAGGCGCGGGTCACGTCGAAGGGCATGCAGTGGTCGAAAATGACCCAGTGGCCGTACTTGGGCCGCAGCGCGGCCATGGTGCGCTGGTAGACGGCCTTCAGCTCGTCGCCCGCCTGCACACCGGCCTGCACGGCGGCGAACAGCTCGCTGACGAAGGCGCGCGTGCCGTCCAGGCCCGCCGCCACCCGCGCGGCGCCCTTCAAGGCGGGGCCCCGGCCGGGCACGAGGGCCTCGGCGTTCAGCGCCGCAATCGCATCCAGCGTCGCCGGCCAGTCGGTGAAATGCGCATCGCCGCAATAGGGCGTGGCGTCGAACTCCACGAGGTCGCCGCTGAACAGCACGCGCTCCCCGGGCAGCCAAGCCACCGTGTCGCCCGCCGTGTGGCCGCGCCCGGGCGAGAACATCTCGACCTGGACGCCGCCGAGGTCCAGCGTCAGCCGGCCCGAGAAGGTCAGCGTCGGCCAGGTCAGCCCCTCGGGCACGGACTCGACATTGCGGAACAGGCGCGGGAAGCGGCCGATCTCGCTGGCCTTGTCCTGTTCGCCGCGCTCCTTGATGAGGGCCAGCGTCGCCTCGCTGGCGATCACCTGCTCCAGCCCCTCGGCCTTGAAGGCCGACGCGCCCAGCACGCGCACCGCGTGGTAGTGGCTGAGCAGCACGTATTTGATCGGCACCGCCGACACCTCGCGGATGCGGCGGATCACGTCCGCCGCCATCACCGGCGTGGCCTGGGTGTCGATCACCATGGCCGCGTCGCGGCCGATGACGATGCCGGTGTTGGGGTCGCCCTCGGCCGTGTAGGCCCAGGCGTGCTCGGACAGGCGCTCGAAGCTGACCTGCTTCTCTTCCAGATCGGCCTGCGAGGCAAAGGCTTTGGTCGTCATGCGTGTCTCCAACGTCGATGCCGAAATTTTGCCTATTACAAATCAATTCAGCAATATAGAATTTTCACCCATGAAGGAAGCGCGCGGCATCCAGAGCATCGAAGTCGGCGGCCAGTTGCTGCTGGCCCTGGCCCACCATGGCCGGCCGATGGCGCTCAAGGACCTGGCCCGCGAGGCCGGCATGACGCCGGCCAAGGCCCATCCCTATCTGGTCAGCTTCATCAAGCTGGGGCTGGTGGAGCAGGACGGCGCCGGCCTCTACGGCCTGGGGCCGCTGGCGATGCAGCTCGGGCTGATCAGCCTGCAGCAGTACGACCCGGTGCGCTTGGCCACGCCGGTCATCGAGGAGCTGGCGCTGCAGCTGGGCCACACGGTGGCCATCGCCGTCTGGGGCACGCGCGGGCCGACCATCGTGCGCGTGGCCGAGGGGCCGACGCCGGTCCACATCAGCATGCGCCACGGCACGGTGATGAGCCTCGCGGGCACGGCCTCGGGCCGGCTGTTCGCCGCCTGGCGCGCCGACGAGGCCGCCGCGCTGGGCGAGCCGCTGCCGAGCGCCGCCACGCGGGCCGCCGTGCGCCGGGACGGGCTGGCCACGTCGCGGGACGGCGCCATCGCGGGCGTCAGTGCGGCGGCGGTGCCGGTCTTCGAGGCCTCGGGCCGGCTGGTGATGGCGCTGACGGCCATCGGGCCGAGCGCGAGCTTCGACACCGCGCCGGCCAGCGCCCTGCTCGGGCCGCTGCGGGACGCGGCGGCGTTGTTGTCGCGGCGATTAGGACACTAGGGCGTCGGCGTCACGCGCAGCATCAGCACGCCATGCGGCGCCACGCGGCCGCCGAATTGGCCCGAGACGGCGTGGACCTTGCGGCCCGACCACAGCTCATGCACCTCGGCCTTGAGCCGGCCCGGCAGGTCGAGCTGTTCCCACGTCACCCGCATGTCCGCCGCGGCCTCGCCGCGGTTGAAGAGCACGGCCGCGCGGTCGCCGCCGGCCAGGGTGCGCACCCAGACTTCCAGCGGCCCCTCGCGCCAGACGCGCCGGCCCTGGCGGCCGAGCGGGTCCTGGTCGATGCGGATGACCTCGGCATTGGTGAGGATGCGCTTCGTGTCCGCGTCCATCCTCGCCATGTCGTTGCCCGCGATCAGCGGCGCGGCCAGCATGGCCCAGAGCGAGAAATGGCTCTCGTATTCCGTCGTCGTCATGCCGCCGTTGCCGACTTCCAGCATGTCGGGGTCGTTCCAGCCGTCCGGCCCGGCCTCGGCCCAGAGGTCGGCGTTCATGTCGATGATGTCCAGCAGGCCGTGCGACCAGTCCTTCTTGCCCTGCCAGGCGTCCCAGATGTCGCCCGTGGTGCGCCAGAGATGACCGATCGGCCGGGCCCAGCGGCCGGGCTGGCTGCTGCCCCATTCGCAGATGGACAGCACGATGTCCCGGCCCGATTCGCGCAGCGCCTTGGCCATGATCGTGTAGGCCGCCTCGGGGTCGCGCGGGCCGGTGTAGCACCAGTCGTATTTCAGATAGTCCACGCCCCACCGCGCGTACTGGCGCGCGTCCTGGAACTCGTGGCCCGCGCTGCCGGGGCGGCCGCCGCAGGTCAGCGCGCCGGCGTCGGAGTAGAGGCCGAACTTCAGGCCCTTGCCATGCACATAGTCGGCCAGGGCCTTGATGCCGCTTGGGAAGCGCTCGGGGTCGGGCTGGATATTGCCATCCGCGTCGCGGCTCTTCTGCCAGCAGTCGTCGATGACGATGTACTGGTAGCCGGCCGCCTTCATGCCGGAGGCGACCATCGCGTCCGCCTGCTCGCGGATCAGTTTTTCGCTGACGTTGCAGGCGAACTTGTTCCACGAATTCCAGCCCATCGGCGGCGTGGGCAGGAGCCGGGGCTTGGGCGCGTCGAGCTTGAGCGTTTCGTGGGGGGCAGCCTGGGCGGTGGTGGCGCACAGGGCGCACAGGGCGAGCAACGCGGGGCGCAGCCAGCTTGTCATGATGACTCCTCAGACGGTGCCGCGGCGGGCTTCGAGTTCCGCGCGGATTTCATGCACGCGCTGCTCCGTCAGGAAGTAGCGCGAGACGATGAAGAGGGCGACGAGCAGGCCGCAGATGGGAATGCCCGACAGGAAGACGCGGATCAGGAAGATGGCTTCCTCGCCCTGCGCCGGCAGCTTGGCGTCGAAGCCGGTGAACATCAGCACCCAGCCCGAGGCGCTGTTGCCCAACGCGAGGCCGACCTTGGAGATCCACGAGCCGCAGGCCGCGAACGAGCCCTCGCGGCGCTGGCCGCTGCTCAGTTCGTCGTGGTCGATGACGTCGGCCATGGCCGAGCCGTAGATCGTCCAGAAGCCCGCGCCGATGAAGGCCACGCCGCCGCTGGCGCAGAGCTGCAGCCAGGGCAGCGCGGGGTTGTAGAAGAACCAGTCGCCGATGAAGGCGAACACGCCCAGCACCAGCACCGTCATCAGCGCGTTGCGCTTGCCCCAGCGCCGCGCCACCCAGCCGGCGAACGTGATGCCGACGAGGCCGCAGACCAGGCCGGCCACGCCCATCATCGAGTTCCACTTGGTCGCCTCGACGACATTGCCGCCGCAGACGTAGTAGACCGTCGCGTAATAGCCCAGCAGGCCGACCATGGCGGTGGCCATGTTGTAGGCCAGCATGGTGCCCAGCATCTGGCGGAAGGGCTTGTTCTTCAGCGTGCGGTAGAGCGTGTCCTTGAAGGGCACGCGCTGTTTGGTCTGGGCGACGACCTTCTCGTAATAGCGCTCGCGCGTCAGCGAGAAGATCAGCACCGACACGACGACCATGATGGCCCCGAGGATGCCGGTGTAGACCTGGGCGCCGAGCAGGATGTCGGGCTTGCCCGAGGCGTCGTTGAAGACGGCCAGCGTCGTGAACTGTGCGGCGACGAACATCGCCAGCTCGGGGATCTTCTGGATCGCGTTCTTCCACGACATCACGCGCGTGCGCTCGTGGTAGTCGGGCGTCATCTCCGCGCCCAGGCTGTTCCAGGGCATGTTGAAGCAGCTCATCACCGGCACGTAGAGGCAGGTGGAGACGAGCATGAAGAGGAAGTACTCGCCGTCGCTCCAGCCGCGGCCGACGGCGAACATCAGCGGCAGGCCGATGCCCGAGAGCACGCCGCCGACGAGGATGTAGGGCCGCCGCCGCCCCCAGCGCGTGCGCGTGTTGTCGGAGAGCCAGCCGAACAGCGCGTCCGACACGGCGTCCACGAAGATCTTCAAGCCCAGCGCGGTGGAGATCAGCCCCGGCGCCACGCCCAGGAAGACGTTGAAGACGTGGAAGGCCAGGGACTGGTAGAGCCAGTGGCCCCACATGTCGAGGAAGGAGCCGAGGCCGAAGCCGATCTTCTGCGCGGCCGGCACGCGGTCGCCGGCCGTGGCGGGCGCCGGGCGGGGCTGCAAGGGCGCGGCGGCCCCATCGGGATCGGCAATCACATCTGTCTCCTCGGTCGCCTGGGGCGACTCGTTTTAGTAAACAGACTGATTTTTATTTGATCGGCCGACGAACAAAAGCGGGGTGAACACCTAGGGCCTGTTCACCCTACGGTGATGGCTACCCATCACCGTAGGGTGAACAGGCCCTAAGCGGGCTGGCGCTTCCCCTTGCGCGCCGACGCGAAGGCCGAGCTTTCGCGCACCACCAGCTCCACCGGCAGCGAGGCGTCGTTGGGCGCCACGTCGCCCTCGATCAGCGCGCGGGCGGCGACGTGGCCCAGCGCCTCCTTGTCCATCTTCACCGTGGACAGCGGCGGCCGGTTGCGCGCGGCCTCCTCGATGTCGTCGTAGCCGATGAAGCGGACGTCCTCGGGCACGCGCAGGCCCTGCTCCAGGCAGTACTCGATGGCGAAGATCGCCGTCGAGTCGTTGTAGGCGAACACGGCGTCCGGCGGCGTGGGCAGGGCCAGCAGGCGGCGCATCGCGTCGCGGCCGGCGTCGCGGTATTCGAGCGCCGGGTCGAGCGTGACCTCGTAGTCGGGGTCGAAGAGCCGGCCCGCCTCGAACAGCGCGCGGCGGAAGCCCTTGGCGCGCAGCGAGGTCGAGTAATGCGCCAGCGGCCCGAAGATGGCGGCGATGCGCTGCGAGCGCCCCTCCAGCAGATGGCGCGTGGCCAGCCAGGCGCCGAGCTGGTTGTCGTCGTTGACGCAGCGCACGCCGGGGTGGAAGTGATCCACCAGCACCAGGGGCAGCTCGCAGCGGCGGATGGATTCCATGGCCTCGGGGTCGAAATAGCCGGCACCCAGCAGCGCGTCGGCCTCGTGGCGGCGCACCTGGCCGGCCACGTCGTCGCCGGCCAGGACCGACATCAGGCTCAACGGCACGCCGGCCTCGCGGCAGGCCGTCTCGGCGCCGTGCAGCACATAGGAATAGAAGGGGTTGTTGGCCAGCGAGCCGATGCTGCGGCTGTACAGGAAGAGCATGCGGCGCGGCTTGCCGGTGCGCAGCTTGCCCACGTCATAGCCCATCTGCTGGGCCACGCCCAGCACCTGGGCGCGCGTCTGCTCGGACAATCCCGGCTGGCCCTTGAGCGCGCGCGACACCGTGCCGATGGAGACGCCGGCCGCCTCGGCCAGTTCCCGGATCGTCACTCCCTTGTCGGCCATGGCCCGAACTCCCGCTGTTGTTTAGCTGCGCGCATCGGCGCGATTGTGGCATCGGCCGCCCTGGGAACCCCGCGGGGGCCGGGCAAAACCTGATTCGCCGATTGTTCACTAAACATTTCTTGTTGCATAGAATATTTCTCATGCCCATTCCCACCGTCGCCGTGCTCGGCGAAGCCCTGGTCGATGAGTTCCACGACGGCCCGGTCGCGGGCGGCGCGCCCTTCAACGTGGCGCGCTCCATCGCCGGCCTGGGCGCGGCGGCGCTGTTCATCGGCCGCATCGGCGCGGACGACGCGAATGGCCGCCTCGTGCGGGACAGCGCGCGCCGCTATGGCCTGGGCGAGGCCGGCCTGCAGCGCGACGCGCAGCACGCGACCGGGCGCGTCAGCGTGCATGAGAGTGCGGCAGGCCACCGCTTCGAGATCCACGGCAATGCCGCCTGGGACCACCTCGACGCCGAGGCCGCGCGCCGCGCGCTGGCCGGGGCGGACCCGCCCCTGCTCTATTTCGGCAGCCTCGCGCAGCGCCACCCGGTCTCGCGCGCGGCGCTGCGCGCCCTCGTCAAACCCTTCACCGGCACGCGCCTGCTCGACCTCAACTTGCGCCCCGGCGACGACGCGCGCCTGCTGGCCGCCGAGTCGCTGATGCTGGCCGACTGGGCCAAGCTCAACGACGAGGAACTCGCCCAGCTCGCCGACTGGTTCGACCTCGGCGCCGCCGACGAAGCCCCCCGCGCCGCCGCCGTGATGGCCCGCTTCGCGCTGCAGCGCCTGGTGCTGACCCGCGGCGCCCAGGGCTGGCGCTTCTACGGCCCCGGCGGCGCGCTGCTGGCCGAAGGCGCGGGCGAACACCAGCCGCAGCTGATCGACACCGTGGGCGCCGGCGACGCCTTCACCGCCCTGCTGCTCGCCGGCCTCGCGCTGCGGCGCGCACTGCCCGCCACGCTGGCCCTGGCCAACCGCTATGCCGCCTTCATCTGCGGCGTGCGCGGCCCGCTGCCGGCCGAGCCCCTTGCCCTGCAACCCTGGCGCGCCGCGCTGCACGCGCTGCCGTCCTCCACCTGAACGACGCCCATGGACTCCACCCCGAACGCCGCCGCTTCCCTGGCCGACCTCGTCTCACCGCCCGCCGGCTCGGCCCTGTGGCGGCGCGACTTCATCTTCGGCGCCGGCACCTCGTCCTATCAGATCGAGGGCGCAGCCCACGAGGACGGTCGCCTCGAATCCATCTGGGACCGCTTCAGCGCCACGCCGGGCAAGGTGCTGCGCGGCGAGACCGGCGCCGTCGCCTGCGACCACTACCACCGCTGGCAGCAGGACCTGGATCTGCTGCAGCGCCTCGGCGTGGACGCCTACCGCTTTTCCATCGCCTGGCCGCGCGTGATGGACGAGGCCGGCCGACCGAACACGCGCGGCATCGACTTCTACAAGCGCCTGCTCGACGGCCTCGCCGAGCGCGGCATCCGCGCCTTCGTCACCCTCTACCACTGGGACCTGCCCCAGCACCTCGAAGACAAGGGCGGCTGGCTCAACCGCGAGACGGCCTACCGCTTCGCCGACTACGCCGACCAGATCAGCCGCGCCCTCGCCGGCCATGGCGACGTGGCCGCCTGGACGACGCACAACGAGCCCTGGTGCGCCGCCTGGCTGGGCTATGGCGACGGCCACCACGCCCCCGGCCTCGCCCACCCGCGCTGGGCCGCCCAGGCCATGCACCACCTGCTGCTGGGCCACGGCCTGGCCCTGCCGGCGCTGCGCGCCAACGCCCCCGGGGCCCGGCACGGCATCGTCGCCAACTGCGCGCCCGGCTATGCCGACGCCGACACGCCCGAAGACCGCGCCGCCGCCGACCTCTTCGAGAGCTACCAGAACCGCTGGGTGCTCGACCCCCTGCTCAAGGGCCGCTACCCCGACGAACTGTGGCGTTACTGGCCCGGCGCCGAACCCATGGTGCTGGCGGGCGACATGGACATCATCGCCCGCCCCATCGACTACCTCGGCATCAACTACTACAGCCGCGCCGTGCTGCGCTCCCGGGGCCCGGACACCATCGACTGGGTGCGCCACCCCGAGGTCGAGCGCACGACGATGGACTGGGAGATCTACCCCCAGGGCCTGCAGGACCTGTTCGAGTCGCTCAAGCGCGACTACGCCAACCTGCCGCCGCTCTACGTCACCGAGAACGGCATGTCCAGCCACGACACGGTCGTCAACGGCGAGGTCGATGACCTGCAACGGCAGGCGTACATCAAGCAGCACTTCGCGGCCTGCGCACGGGCGATGGCCAACGGCGTGGACGTGCGCGGCTATTTCATCTGGTCGCTGCTCGACAACTTCGAGTGGGCCTTCGGCTACGAACGCCGCTTCGGCCTCGTCCATGTGGACTTCGAGACCCAGCAGCGCACGCTCAAGCACAGCGCGCTGGCCTATGCGGACTTCCTGCGCCAGCGCCGCGCTGCGGGATAGCGCCCATGACGGGCTGATGGCGTCTTCCTAGACTCCACCACGAACGAAAGAACACGGGGACACCACATGGAGAGCTGGGGCAAACCGCTGCGCAAGGTGGTGATCGTCGGCGGCGGCTCGGCGGGCTGGATGTCGGCTGCGGCGTTGAGCGCGGTGCTGAAGCCGCCCTACGAGATCCGGCTCGTCGAGTCCGAGGAGATCGGCATCATCGGCGTCGGCGAAGCCACCATCCCGCTGATACGCATGTTCAACGGCCTGGCGAAGATCGACGAGGCCGACTTCCTGAAGGCCACGCAGGGCACGTTCAAGCTCGGCATCGAGTTCCTCGACTGGGGCCGCCCCGGCGACCGCTATTTCCACGGCTTCGGCCGCGTCGGCAAGGAGCCGTTGTGGCCGGTGGACTTCACCCAGTACTGGCTGCGCCTGCGCGCGCTGGGCCGTGCACAGCCCATCGACGCCTACGTCATCTCCAGCATGGCCGCCCGGGCCAACCGCTTCATGCTGCCGCGCCCGGAGATGCAGAACTCGCCGATGGCGGACCTGGGCTATGCCTACCACTTCGACGCGTCGCTCTACGCCCGCCACCTGCGCGCGCTGAGCGAGCAGCGCGGCGTGCGCCGCACCGAGGGCAAGGTCGTGCGCGTGCTGTTGGACGAGCAGCCCGGCCCGACGCAGGGCCATGTGCGCGCCGTGCAACTGCAAAGCGGCGAGCAGGTGGAGGGCGACCTCTTCCTCGACTGCACGGGCTTCGCCGGCCTGCTGACCGACAAGACGCTGGGCGTCGGCTTCGAGGACTGGAGCCACTGGCTGCCCTGCGACCGCGCCTGGGCCGTGCCCAGCGAGAGCACGCAGCCGCTGCTGCCCTACACGCGCGCCAGCGCCCGCCGTACCGGCTGGCAGTGGCGCATCCCGCTGCAGCACCGCGTGGGCAACGGCCATGTCTATTCGAGCCGGCACATGAGCGACGACGAGGCCGCCGACGTGCTGCTGCGCCACCTCGACGCGCCGGCCCTCGCCGACCCGCGGCTGATCCGCTTCCGCACCGGCATGCGCAAGGAGGCGTGGACGCGCAACGTCGTGTCCATCGGCATGTCCGCCGGCTTCGTGGAGCCGCTGGAATCGACGGCGCTGCACCTGATCCAGATGGGCGTGGGCAAGCTCATTGAGGCCTTCCCGCACCGGGGCTTCGACCCCGTGGAGATCGCCGAGTACAACCGCCAGAGCCGGCAGCGCTACGAGTCCGTGCGCGACTTCATCGTGCTGCACTACCACCTGAACCAGCGGCAGGACGGCGGCTTCTGGGATGCCTGCGCGAACATGGCCATTCCCGACGGCCTACGCTGGCGCCTGGACCTCTATGCCGGCAGCGGGCGCCTGGTCTACGTCGATACCGACCTGTTCCGCGAGCCGAGCTGGTTCGAGGTGATGGAGGGCCAGAACCTGCGCCCCAAGGGCTGGCTGCCGCTGGCCGACCTGCAGGGCGTGGAGGACACGGCGAACTACCTCAAGGGCGTGTCCGACACCATCGCCAACTGCGTGCGCGCGATGCCCGGGCATGCGGAGTTCATCCGCAGCTATTGCGCGGCGGCGCCGATGAAATAGAAGGTCGATGCCGACGGCAGGTTGAGCGCAGAAGGGCGGGGCGGCCTGATGCTCCGTGTCCCCCCGGGCCTCGGCGCCCGCCACTCCGGCCCAAAAGAAAGGGCACCGCAAGCGGTGCCCTTCGTGTCTGAGCCGGGTCTCGCCCCGGCCCCGAGGGTCAGAAGCTGTACTGCGCGCTGAGCTTGAAGGCCCGGCCCGACGTGAAGTAGTTGTGGCCGATCATGCCGATGTGCTGCTGCATGATCTGCTTGTAGGTCTTGTTCGTCAGGTTGGTCGCGTCCAGGCCCATCGTGAAATTGTCGGTGAACTTGTAGTGCAGGCCCACGTCCACCTGCCCGTAGGCATCGGCCCACAGCGGCAGGCCCAGCGGCAGGCTGATGTCGTGCCGGCCGTAGGTGGCGCTGTCGGGGTTGGTGTCCAGCGCATTGGTCTGGTTGGGGCCGGTGTTGTCGGAGTTCAGCGCCACGCCGTAGAGGTAGCGGCCGCGCCAGTTGTAGGCGATGCGTGCCGAGAACGGCCCGCGGTCGAACAGCAGCGCGATGTTGTAGGTGTTGCGCGAGAGGTTGTCCAAGGGCATGTCGCCGAAGGTGCGGCCATCGGTGTCGCAGCCGTTGATGTACAGGTTCAGGTTTTCCTGCCCTGCGCCCGGCGTGCAGTAGGCCGAATAGACCGCGTTGTAGCGCTTCACCTTGCTGTCCACGAAGGTGTAGTTGGCCTGCAGGCCCAGGCCCTGCAGCCAGGACGGCACCCAGTCGAAATACTGCTGGTAGGCGATTTCCGCGCCGCGCGCATAGCCCTTCGCCGCGTTGGCGGGGCCGTTCATCACGAAGCTGACCGGCTTGCCGTCGGCGTCCGAGATGGTGCGCTTGAAGGTCTGGTTGAGGATGATGTCCTTCAGGTTCTTGTTGAACAGCGCCATCGTCAACGAGCTGCCCTTGGCGAAGTACCACTCGGCCGTCAAGTCCTGCTGCGTGGAGCGGATGGGCTTGAGCTCGGGGTTGCCGCCGGCATTGCCGGTCAGCTTGACGGCCTTGATGACCGGCGGCGTGGTGGTGTCGCCCTCGTTCGGCGAGTCGATGTCGAAGGTCATCTTCATCGGCATATACGCCTGCATCTGGCCCAGTTGCGGCCGCGACAGCGCGCGCGACACGGCGAAGCGGAACTGCAGGTCCGGCGCCGCCCTGAAGCGCAGGTTCAGGCTCGGCAGCACGTCCGTGAAGCTCTGGCTGATGTCCTGCTTCCTGGTGTTCGCCGCGACCGAATCCGCCGTGAAGTTGGGCAGCACGACGCCGCTGGCCAGCACCGCGCCGGGGGGCGGGGCAGAGACGGTCAGCGAGGAGTAGCCCTGCGCGTCGTTCTTGGTGCGCACCACGCGCAGGCCGACATTGCCGTCCAGCGGCAGGCCCTTCTCGTCGAACGAGAAGCGCAACTGGCCGTAGGCCGCCGCCGTGGTTTCGGCCTGCCGGTTCGTGCCCTTGGGGTCGGTGCCGAAGGAAGCCGGCGCCCACAGGCCGCCGCCCTGGTAGCTGTTGGCCTGCTGCGCGCAGCCCGCGCCGTCCCAGCCGGCGTTGGCCGCGAAGTCCGCGCACTTGGCGAGATAGAGCTGGTGCAGCTGGTTGTAGTTGGCGGGCCAGCCGAAGGCCACGGACGCCGCCGGGAAGTACAGCGAGGGCAGATCGACCTTGCCGCCGCCCATGAAGTTGTTGAAGTTGTTCTTGTAGGTGGGGATGTCGGACTGGTTGATGTAGGCCAGCTCGCCGATGTTCCAGCCCAGTTGCCAGGCGTGGGTGATGGTGGCCCAGTTGTAGGTGTCGCCCTGGCCGTTCACGCTGTTGATGGTCTCGGCGTCGCGCTTGGCGAGGCGCACGCCGAAGCGGAAGTCGTCCAGGATGGAGTTGCCCTGGAACTGCCAGCGCCCATCGAGCTTCCACGCCTTCTGCGTGCCTTTGCCCTTGTCCAGGTGGTCCATCATCATGGCCCAGTAGTACTTGGACGGGTCGTTCAGGATGGACTTCGCGGCGTCGTCGAACACCAGGTGGGGCATGGAACCGCCGGTGTAGTCCACCTGCTCGCTGGGCAGTTGCACGCCGGTGCCCACCGTGGAGTCGAAGTTCTGGGTCTTGGAGCGGATGTACTGCAGGTCCGAGGTCAGCGTCAGTTGGTCGTTGACCCGGCCCTGGATCTTCCAGGACAGCTCGTCGGTCTGCGAACTGCGCTTGGAGTAGCGCGTCTGGTTCTCGACCTCGATGCCGGTCACGTCGCCGTTGCCGTTCACGCCGGTCAGCGTGCCCTTGGTCATCACGCCGTTGCTGTCATACGAGCCGTCGAGCACGCGGACGTTATAGGGATCGACCTGGTTGCTGACGTTGTTCTCGTTCCAGTCGAACTTGTACTTGGAACGGAAGAAGGTCAGCGAGGACTCGACGTTGTCCTTCTTCCACTGCGCCGCCGCGTAGATGCCGTCGCGGGTGCGCTCGTAGAACTGCTGCCGCCAGGTGATGCCGCGCGAGATCCAGGTGCTGCTGTCCGCCGACTGCTTGTAGAAGGGATCGAGCACGAGGCCGTCCGTGCGGTTGGCGCTGAGGGAGTGCGCCACATCGACCAGCAGGCCGATCTTGCCGATGTCGGTGTTCCAGGTGTTGGTCAGCAGGCCCGAGACGCTGGGCTTGTTCTTCGCGGCCAGGCTGTTGCGGCTCACATCGACGGAGAGCGAGCCCTTGAAGCCGGGGAAGTCGAAGGGCAGCGCCGTGCGCAGGTTCACGAGGCCGCCGATGGCGCCCTCGATCTGCTCGGCCGAGGGGTTCTTGTAGACGTCCACGCCGGCCATCAGCTCGGGCGGCACGTCCTCGAAGCCCAGGTTGCGGCCCTGATTGGCGCTGAAGGTTTCGCGGCCGTTGAGCTGGGCAGCCACATAGGTCAGGCCGCGGATGTTGACGCCCGAGCCCTCGACCGAGAAGTGGACCGGGTCGGTGGACGCCGAGACGCGCGACATGGTGGCGCCGACGATGCGCTGCAGCACCTCGGAGACCGAGCGGTCCGGCAGCTTGCCGATTTCGTCGGCGACGACCGAATCGACGATCTCGTCCGAGTCCTGCTTGATCTTCTGCGCCGTCGCCAGCGCCGCGCGGCGGCCGGAGACGACGACGGTCTCCAGCGCCTGGGTGGTGGGCGCCGGCGTCGCGGCCGGCGCTGGCGCCGGCGCGGTTTGCGCCAGCACCGGGGAAGCTGTCAGAACCAGGGCCTGCACGGCCGCCAGCGACAACGTTGTCCGCTTGAAATGTCTCATCCTCGTTGCTCCTCTATGGTGTGAAACATGGGCTTCTTCAAACCTCATGCGGCGGTTGTGCGCTCGGGGCCACAACCTTTTTGGTAACGCTAACAAAAATCGCCACAAATAACATTGGGGCAATCATGGAGTGGCCACACCTCCTTGATCCGGCAGGTGGACGACTTGCTCGGCGCGGTCCAGCGCCACGGCCCGCAGCGCGGCCGGCAGCGGCCCCGCCGTGGTGACATGGCGGGCCGGGCCGGGCATCAGATCAATGAAGTTGTCGGCCAGGTCCAGGCCCGGGCCTGCGCCGTCGGCGCGCAGCCACAGCCCCTTGACCGGGCGGTCGGTGCTCAGCCGCAACGCCTCGCCGTCGCGCTCGATGACGAGGCGCGCCTCGCCCAGGCGGTAGAAGCGGAAGGGCTCGGTCCAGGCGCAATCGCGCGCGAGTTCGCGGCCGTCGCGCGGGTCGAGCGCGCGCAGTTCGGCGGCGACGGGCTCGTTGAAATCGGGCAGGGTCAGCACCGTCTCCACGCTGGCCGACGCGCCGACGCGCTGCGTCACGCCAGCCTCGGTCAGCAGGCGGCCGTCCAGCGCGAAGACGCGCAGCGCCAGTTGCACCTCGGCCGCCGCCGAGCCGCCGTTCATCAACGCCAGCCGCGCCCCGCCCGCCTCCAGCCGCACGGCGACGGCCAGAGGTGCCAGCGCACGGCGCACCGCATGCCAGGCGGGCTTGGCGGTGCCGGCCGCGTCGATCAGCGCCCAACTCGTCACCGGCCAGCAGTCGTTGAGCTGCCAGACCAGGGCGCCGCCCACGGCCCGGGCACCGGGCCGTTGCCAGCGGCGGCGGAAATCCTGGTAGGCCACGCGCATGGCCTCGGCCTGCACGAACTGGGTCGCGTAGACCTGCCCGGCCAGCGTCGGGCCGACGCGCAGGTTGTCGGCGAGGTAGACGGCGAGGCGCCGATGCCCGTCCGGCCCGGCCGCCGAGCCGGCCTTGTTGTGCCACTGCACGGTGCGGCTCTCGGGGAAGCGCTCGTCGGGCGGCAGCACCGACTCGAACAAAGCCAGCGACGGGTGCGACTGCATGCCGAACTCGCTGACGAAGCGCGCCTGCACGCTGCCGTACTGCTGGTAGGGCAGCATCTGCTGGTGCCAGACTTCCCAACTGTGGCGGTCGCCGACCGTCGCGTCGGACGATTTGGCGCCGTCGCCCGGCGTATCGCTGGGCGTGAAGGGGCTGCCGGGCCAGTAGGGCGTGTCCGGGTCGAGCGCCGCGCAGACCTCGGGCAGCAGGGTCTCGTAGATCGCCCTCGCCTCGAATTTTTCCGCCGCCACGCCGGGGCCGGCGAGGCCGACGGACTCGGCCAGCATGTAGTCCTCGTTGTTGCCGCACCAGAGCGCCAGGCAGGCGTGGTGGCGCAGCCGCCGCACCGCCGCCTCGGCCTCGCCGCGCACGCTGGCCAGGAAGGCGGCATGGGCCGGGTAGAGCCCGCAGGCGAACATGAAGTCCTGCCAGACCAGCAGGCCCAGTTCGTCGCAGGCCTCGTAGAAGGCCTCGTGCTCGTAGATGCCGCCGCCCCAGACGCGCAGCATGTTCATGTTCGCCGCCGCCGCCTGGGCCACACGCTCCCGGTAGCGGGCAGGCGTGATGCGCTCCAGCAGGCTGTCGTCGGGAATCCAGTTCGCGCCGCCGGCAAAAAATTCCTGGCCGTTGACCTCGAAATGGAAGCTGCTGCCCACCTCGCCTTCGACCGGCGCCTGCACGAGGCGCAGCGTGCGCAGACCCGTGCGGCGGCGGCCCTCGGCCAGCACGCGCCCGCCGTCCAGCACGCGGGCGACCAGGGTGTAGAGCGGCTGCCCGCCCAGGCCGCGCGGCCACCAGAGCCGGGCCCCGGCCACGTCGAGCCGCGCCTGCGCCGCATCGGCCGGCACCGTCTGCGCGGCGACGACGCGGCCCTCGGGGTCGAGCAGCTCGAACACGCAGCGCCGGCCTTCGCCGCCCTCTACTTGCGCCGACACATCCAGCACCGCGCGCCGCGCCGCCACGTCCACCGTGCTGCGGCAATGCAGGTCGGCGATGCGCGCGCACCAGCCATGCCGGCGCACCGGCCGCCAGGGGCCGCTGGTGATGAGCACCGGGCCCCAGTCCCAGCCGAAATGGTATTGCGCCTTGCGGGCGTAGAGGCGGGCGCTGTCGCCGTTCCACAGCGCGCGCTTGCCATGCGCGGCCTCGGCCTCGCGGGCGCGCGCCAGCGCCGGCTCGAAGCACAGCCGCAGCTCGTTGCGGCCCGGCCGCAGGCGCTCGCGCACGGGCAGGCGATGCGGCAGGAACATATTGTCGGTGTCGAGCAGGCGCTCGCCGTTCAGCCAGACGCTGCAATAGCTGTCCAGGCCCTCGAAGACCAGCTCCTCGTGTTCGGCCAGTTCGCCGCCCTCGAAGTGCGTCCGCCAGACCCAGCGGCGCTCGCCCACCCACTGCACTTCGGCCTCGTTGCGGCCGTAGAAGGGGTCGGGGATGCGCCCCGCCGCCAGCAGCGCGCCATGGGCCGAGCCCGGCACGGCGGCGGGCAGCCAGCCGCCCTCGGGCAGGGCGCCCTCTGGCATCTCGGCCAGTTGCCAGCCTTCGTGCAGGTCGATCAGTCGTTCGGGGTTCACGGGATGCGCTAAACATTCATTTGTTGCGCATTCTGTTTCTCTGAACAAACGGCCACACTCGGGGATAGTCCCGATGTTTCTTGGCCGACACAGGCGGCGTCGGGCTGCGGTGGGCGACCATAATTCGCAAAAGTTTAGTAAACAACACTGCCGCCATGAAATTCTGGAAAGGAGTCGCCTTGGTCCTGTCCCTGATGCTGCCGGTGGCGGCGGCTGCGGATGCGCGGCTGCGCGCCGTCATGCAGCGGCTGGACGCGGGCGAACCCGTGACGCTGGCGGTGCTCGGCGGCTCCATCACCACCGGTTACGCGGCCCAGCCGCCGCGCGAGCAGGGTTGGGCCGCGCAGTTGGCGCGGGCGCTCGGGCCTAGGGTCAATCTGGTCAGGCTCGTCAACGCCGGCCTCAGCGGCACGGACTCGGCCGTGGCCGTGCAGCGGCTGGATGCACAGGTGCTGGCGGCCAAGCCCGATCTGGTGATCGTCGAGTTCGGCGTCAACGACCAGTGGCTGGACGCGGCCGTGCGCGGCAGCAGCTACGAGGCCATCCTGCGCCGGCTGCTGACCGCCGAGAAGCCCCCCGCCGTCGTCGTGCTCGGCCTGACCCAGCAGGGCAACCAGCCGCGCGACGCGGTGGACACGCAGTTGCGCCTCGCCGCCCGCTACGGCCTCGCGGCGCTGGACTTCGGCCGCTGGATGCAGGCCCGCGTGGACGCCGGCCGCGACCGCTGGGCGGCGCTCTACGACGAGCCCGTCCACCCCAATGCCACGGGCCACCAGCGCATCGCGCAGGCGCTGGCGGAGACGCTGCGCGCTTCCTCGGATACAGCCACGCCCCTGCCCGAGCCGCTGTTCGGCCGCGCCCACGAGTTCACGCGGATGCTGGCCGGCGAGGCGCTCAAGCCTTATCAACAACACGGTTTCGCGCGCGGCGGCGAGGTCCACCCCGAATGGCCGGGCCAGCAGCCGGGCTGGGTCAGCAGCGCGGACGACGGCGAGGCGCGCTTTCTCGTCTGGGGCAACGAGGTCGCCGTCTTCCATGCCGAGAGCGAACACTTCCGCAACCTCGAAGCCCGCGTGGACGACGGCCCCTGGGTCACGCTGCGCGGCCATGTGCCGGAGCGCCGGGGCTATCTCGGCTGGCACTACCGCGTCGTCGCGCGCGGCATCGAGCCTGGCGCGCATCTGCTGCAGGTGCGCATGCGCGCCGACGAGTGGACGGGCAGCGGCCGGCCGGCCGGCCTGCTGGCGATCATGTCGGCCGGCCTCTACCCGCCCGCGCTGCACTCCAGCGACTTCGTGCGCGAACCGGCCGGCGACACACCCGGCCTGATCGGCGCGGCCGACCCGCGGCTGCGCTGGGTCGGCCGCATCGGCCATGTGCCGGGCGGCAGGCTGCTGGCGTGGAGCGGCAGCGAGTTGCGCGCCCGCTTCACCGGCACCTCGCTCGCGCTGCGCCTCGAACCCGGGCGCGGGCGGGGCGCGCATTTCAGCGTCGAGATCGACGGCCGCCGCCACGCGCTGGCCCTGCAGGGCGGCGGCGCAGCCGACTGGCGACTGGACTTGCCCCCCGGCAACCACGAACTGCGCCTGCTCAAGCGCACCGAGGCGTCGCAGGCGGAGGCGGTGTTCCTCGGCCTGCGCCTCGCCGAGGGCGGCCGCCTGCTCGACCCGCCGCCGCCGCGCCCGCTGCGCCTCGTCTTCTACGGCGACTCCATCACGGCCGGCGCCTGCAATGGCGACCTGGGCGAGGACCAGTACGAGAACCTCTCCACCCACGACGGCACGCGGGCCTATGGCGCGCTGACCGCCGCGCGGCTGGGGGCGGACTATGTCGGCATCGCCGTCAGCGGCATCGGCATCACCGCCACCTGGGACACGCTGCTGATGCCCCAGGTCTGGAACCGTTACGCGCCCCGGCTCGATGCCCCCGTGGCCCCGCCCGACCCGCGCGCGCCCGACGTGGTGCTCCTCAACCTCGGCCAGAACGACCACGGCTTCCCCGCCTCGCAGGGCCGCGCCATCGCCGCCGACTTCGGCCCGCGCTACCTCGGCTTCGTGCGCCAGTTGCGCGCCCGCTATCCGCAGGCCCGGCTGGTGCTGCTGCTGGGCGGCATGTCCGCCCCGCGCGAGCAGCCCGCCCTGCCCGCCGCCGTCCGGCAGGCCGTGCAGACCCTGCGCGCCGAGGGCGATGCGCGGGTGTGGAGCTACCGCTTCGAGGCCTTCGCCTGGGCGCATCCGCGCCTGGACGTGCATGAGCAGATGGCCGACGAACTCACGCGCTTCCTGCAGGACGAGGTATTGAAATGAGCGTTCCCGATATGCGCCGCCCCGAGGCGCTTTGGGCGCATATGCGCCACACGCTGGCCTTCTACGCGCCGCGCGCGCGGGACGACAGCGGCGGCTGCTTCCAGTTCTTCAAGGACGACGGCCGCGTCTACGACCGCCGCAGCCGCCACCTCGTCAGCAGCACCCGCTTCGTCTTCAACCACGCGCTGGCCTGGCGCTGGTTCGGCGGGCCGGTGGATGAGGTGGCGCATGCGCTGGCCTTCGTGAACCACGCTCACGCGCAGCCTGAATCTGGTCTTGGCGGCTATGCCTGGACGCTGGACTGGCACGAAGGCCGCGCGACGGTCACCGACGCCACCAACCATTGCTACGGCCTCGCCTTCGTGCTGCTGGCGAATTCGCATGCCGCGCAGGCCGGCGTGGCGGGCGCGCGCGAGGGCATCGCCGCGACTTTCGAGCTGATGGAGCGCCGCTTCTGGGAGCCCGCCCACGGCCTCTATGCCGACGAGGCGACGCCCGACTGGCAACTCGGCCCCTACCGCGGCCAGAACGCCAATATGCATGCCTGCGAGGCCATGCTGGCCGCCCACGCGGCGACGGGCGAGGCCCGCTACCTCGACCGCGCGCTGACGCTGGCCACGTCCGTCACCCAACGCCAGGCCGCGCTCGCGGGCGGCCTGGTCTGGGAGCACTACCACGCCGACTGGACGCCCGACTGGGACTACAACCGCCACGACAAGACCAATATCTTCCGCCCCTGGGGCTTCCAGACCGGGCACCTGACGGAGTGGGCCAAGCTGCTGCTGATGCTGGAACGCCGCCTGGGCGATGCCGCGCCCGCATGGCTGCTGCCCACCGCGCGCCACTGCTTCGACACGGCGATGCAGCACGGCTGGGACACCGCCCACGGCGGTCTCGTCTACGGCTTCGCGCCCGATGGCGAGGTCTGCGACGCCGACAAATACTTCTGGGTGCAGGCCGAAAGCCTCGCCGCCGCCGCGTGGCTGGCCATGCGCACGGGCGATGCCGGCTACTGGGCTTGGTACGACCGGATCTGGGCCTACGCCTGGGCCCATTTCATCGACCACGAGCACGGCGCCTGGTACCGCATCCTCGGCCCCGCCAACGAAAAACTGACCGACGAGAAAAGCCCCGCCGGCAAGACCGACTACCACACGCTCGGCGCCTGCCAGGACGTGCTGGCCGCCCTCGGCATCGCGCCGCCCGCCCAGGAGACCCCCGCATGAAACGCCTGCTCTGCCTCGCCCTGCTCTCGGCCTCGATGGCCGCCCATGCCGCGCCGCTCGAATGGCGCGGCATCAGCCTGTCCAGCGCCGAATGGGGCGAGAAACTGCCCTTCCCCGGCGTCTACGGCCGCGACTACGTCTACCCCAGCGTCGCCAGCACCGCCTACTTCCAGGCCCGGGGCATGAATCTGATGCGCATCGCCTTCCGCTGGGAGCGCCTGCAGCCGACGCTGAACGGCGAACTCGACGCCGCCGAACTGGCCCGCCTGCGCGACTTCGTCACCGGTGCCACCGCGCGCGGCCTGCATGTGCTGCTGGACCCGCACAACTACGCCGCCTACAAAGAGGTCCGCGTCGGCACGCCCGAGGTGCCCGTCGCCGCCTTCGCCGACTTCTGGCGCCGCCTCGCGCTGCAGTTCAAGGCCAACCCGCACGTGCTGTTCGGCCTCGTCAACGAGCCCCACAGCCTCGCCACCGAAACCTGGGCCGACGCCGCCCAGGCCGCCATCGACGCCATCCGCGCCACCGGCGCCAGCAACCTCATCACCCTGCCCGGCAATGGCTACACCGGCGCCTGGAGCTGGTTCGAGCGCACCTGGTACGGCACCCCCAATGCCGAGGTCATGGGCCGCGTGCGCGACCCGCTGGACCGGATGCTGCTCGAAGTCCACCAGTATTTCGACAAGGACGGCTCCGGCACCAGTGCCGACTGCGTCAGCCCCGCCATCGGCGCCGAGCGCCTGCGCCGCTTCACCGCCTGGCTGAAGGAGAACAAGCGCCGCGCCCTGCTCGCCGAACTCGGCGGCGGCGCCAATGCCGTCTGCGAACAGGCCGTGACCGGCGCGCTGCAGCACCTCGAAGCCCATCCCGATGTCTGGGCCGGCTGGCTCTGGTGGGCCGGCGGGCCGCGCTGGGGCGACTATTTTCTGTCGCTGGAACCCGACGCCGACGGCCGGGACAAGCCGCAGATGCGCTGGCTCACGCCCTTCCTGCCCGCCCGACCGTGACGGGTTCCGCAGTGCATGAGCACATGACGAAAGCTTTGTTGGGCTTTTCGTCATCCATCGGCAGACTTGCGGCGTTGCGTCTTGCACCGCCCGCTTCCACCCCCGACCGATGTGTGAGCTTTTCGCCCTCAACAGCCGCCAGCCGGCCGCCGCCACCTTCTCGCTGAGCGGCTTCGCGGCCCGGGGCGGGCGCACGGCGGACCACGTCGATGGCTGGGGCGTCGCCTTCCACGACGGCGAGCGCTGCGAGATCAGCGTCGAAGACAGCCCCGCCGCCGAATCCGCCCTCGCCCGCCACCTCGGCCACCATCCGGTGCGGGTGCGCAACATCCTGGCCCACGTCCGCAAGGCCACCCAGGGCGCCCGCGCGGTGGAGAACTGCCACCCCTTTCGCCGCGACTGGGCCGGCCGCAGCTGGGTCTTCGCCCACAACGGCGACCTGAAGGACTACCGCCCCGCGCTCGACGGCAGCTTCACGCCCGGCGGCCAGACCGACAGCGAACACGCCTTCTGCGCGCTGATGCAGCGCCTGCGCCAGCGCTTCGGCGAGCAACTGCCCGGCTGGCAGGAACTGGCGGCCACGCTGACGCCCTGGATCCACGAAATCGCCGAACACGGCCGCTTCAACCTGCTGCTGACCGACGGCCGCGCGATGCTGGCCCATGCGTCCACCAAGCTGCACTGGCTGCAGCGCCGCCCGCCCTTCGGCCGCGTCAGCTTGCGCGACGGCGACCTCAGCGTGGACCTCGCCACCGTCAACAACCCCGCCGACCGCATGGCCCTCATCGCCACCGAGCCCCTGACCCACGGCGAAGCCTGGCAGCCCTTCGCCCCCGGCGAGGTGCGCGTGTTCGAGGGCGGCGACTGCGTGTTCCACAGCGAGGGCGTGGCGGTGCGGGCGGCCGCATAACCCACCCTCGCTTGGCCAGCGGAGACAATCCGCGTCCATGACGCGCTTCCACCTCGCCCTGCTCGCCACGCTGTTCACCATCCTGTTGGCAGTAGCCGGCTGCGCCACCCGCCCGCCCGCGCCCGTCGGCGTCCAGCAAGCCTGGGTGCAGGCCGTCGCCGGCCCCGGCTGGGCCGTGCGCGCGCTGACCGGCGATGCCACCTGCCCCACGCTCACCTGGGCCGGCGGCAGCGCCGCCATGCAGCAGCGCAGCGCCCCCGGCACCGAGCCGCCGCCGGCCAGCAACGCGGGGCCGACGCGCTTTGTGCTGCGGGCCTGCGAGGCCCCCTGGCCCGCAGACGCGGCCCACGTGCAGGTCGGCGAAATCACGCTGGCGGCGCCGGCCACGGAGCTGCGGCGCATCGTCGTGCTGGGCGACACCGGCTGCCGCCTGAAGGCCTCGGCCGACGAGTTCCAACCCTGCAACGACGCCAGCGGCTGGCCCTTCGCGCGCGTGCTGGCGCGGGCGGCGGCGCTGCAGCCCGACCTCGTCATCCACGTCGGCGACTACCACTACCGCGAAAGCCCCTGCCCGGCCGACGTGGCGGGCTGCGCCGGCAGCCCCTGGGGCTATGGCGACGACGTCTGGCAGGCCGACTTCTTCCAGCCCGCCCAGGCGCTGCTGGCCGCCGCGCCCTGGGTCTTCGCGCGCGGCAACCACGAGGACTGCCGCCGCGCCGGCCAGGGCTGGCTGCGCTACCTGGATGCCGAGCCCGGACCCGCCCGCCACTGCGCGGCCGAGGGCAGCGAGGCCACGGCGCCCTTCGCGGTGCCGCTGTCCTCGCGCAGCCAGCTCATCGTCTTCGACTCCGCCGAGGTCGGCAGCCGCACGCCGCCGCGCGGCTCGCCGGCCTGGGCGCGCTGGCGGCAACAGCTCGACCAGGTGGCCGAGCTCGCCGACGACCGCGCGCAGAGCCTCTTCGTCAGCCACCACCCCAGCCTCGCCTTCGGCCCCAGCGCCGACGGCACGCCCCACAGCGCCCGCTCGGGCCTGACGCCCCTGCTGCAGGACGCCTTCGGCCCGCGCCTCTTCCCGCCCGGCGTGCAGGCGACGCTGCACGGCCACCTGCACTTGCACGAGGCCCTGGGCTTCGCCAGCAACCAGCCGGCCAGCCTCGTCATCGGCAACGGCGGCTCCCTGGGCGGCGGCCACATCGGCGCGGCAAGGGCCCTGCAGGCCGAGCCCCTGCCCGGCGTGCGGCCCGAGACCTTCCAGAGCCACACCGACTACGGCTTCACGCTGCTGACGGCCACGCCCCAGGGCTGGCAGATCAAGGCCTTCAACGCGCTCGGCCAGCCGATGGCCGTCTGCCGCCTGGCGGGCCAGAAGCTGCGCTGCGGGCGGTGACTTTCGCCATCCCCGGGGCTCGCGCAATCCGTCACTTCAGCCCCGATTTGAAGGGTTTCCGCAGGGTAAACGGGCCTTCTGCCACGGGGCCCGCAGCTACACTGCCCGTTCGCCTTGTCAAGCGGTTTTCGACAGGGCTTCCCTAGATCACAGGACTCGCCTTCATGAGCTCCAAACTGAAAGTCGCCGGCTGGGTCGCCCTCGGCGCCGTTGCCGGTGCCCTCACCACGATGCAGCTCCAGGCCAATGCGCGCAGCAGCCTGTCGCCCCTGCCGCTGGACGAGATGCAGCAGCTCGCGGCGGTCTTCGGCCTCGTCAAGGCCGAATACGTCGAGCCCGTGGACGAGAAGAAGCTCATCAACGACGCCATCTCCGGCATGGTCTCGGGGCTGGACCCGCACTCGCAGTTCTTCGACAAGAAGAGCTTCAAGGAATTCCGCGAAGGCACGACGGGCAAGTTCGTCGGCGTCGGCATCGAGATCGGCATGGAAGACGGCCTCGTCAAGATCGTCTCGCCCATCGAAGGCTCGCCCGCCTTCCGCGCCGGCCTGAAGAGCGGCGACCTCATCAGCCGCATCGACGACACCGCCGTGCGCGGCCTCTCGCTGGACCAGGCCGTCAAGAAGATGCGCGGCGAGCCGGCCACCAAGGTCAGCCTCACCATCTACCGCAAGGCCGAGAACCGCAGCTTCCCCGTGACCATCACGCGCGAGGAAATCAAGGTGCAGAGCGTGCGCGCCAAGGTCGTCGAGCCGGGCTATGCCTGGCTGCGCGTCAGCCAGTTCCAGGACCGCACCGTCGATGACTTCGCCAAGAAGCTCGAAGAGATCTACAAGCAGGAGCCCCACCTCAAGGGCCTGGTGCTGGACCTGCGCAACGACCCCGGCGGCCTGCTGGATGGCGCCGTCGCCATCTCGGCGGCCTTCCTGCCCCGCGACGTGGAGGTCGTCTCCACCAACGGCCAGATCGCCGAGTCCAAGGCCAGCTACAAGGCCAGCCCCGAGGACTACCGCCGCCGCACCGGCGACGACCCGATCAAGCGCCTGCCCGCCGCGCTGAAGACCGTACCCCTGGTGGTGCTCGTCAACGAAGGCTCGGCCAGCGCCAGCGAGATCGTGGCCGGCGCGCTGCAAGACCACAAGCGCGCCACCGTCATGGGCGCCCAGACCTTCGGCAAGGGCTCGGTGCAGACCGTGCGCCAGCTCGGCCCCGACACCGCGCTGAAGATCACCACGGCGCGCTACTACACGCCGAGCGGCCGCTCCATCCAGGCCAAGGGCATCGTGCCCGACGTGATGCTGGACGAAACCGCCGAAGGCAATGTCTTCGCCGCGCTGCGCATGCGCGAGGCCGACCTGGAAAAGCACCTGGAAAACGGCCCCGAAGAAAGCGTCGAAGCCCAGAAGGCCCGCGAAGCCGCCCGCGAGGAAGCGCGCCAGAAGCTGGAAGCCGAATACGCCAAGCGCGCCGAGCCGCCCAAGCCCCTGCCCGAGTTCGGCAGCACCGAGGACTTCCCGCTGGTGCAGGCGCTCAACCAGCTCAAGGGCCGGCCCGTCATGGCGTCCAAGACGGCGGTGGAGCGCAAGGCCGAGGCCAAGACCGGCGAGTAGGCCGCACCAGGCCTGCACGCACGAACGGGCCTCGCACGAGGCCCGTTTTTCATGCCCGGGGCGCGAAAGCTATCCTGCCGCCATGACCGACGACGACCTGCTGCGCTACTCGCGCCATCTGCTGCTCGACGAGATCGGCATCGACGGCCAGCAGCGCCTGCTCGATGCGCGCGCCCTCGTCGTCGGCGCGGGCGGCCTGGGCTCGCCGGTGGCGCTCTACCTCGCCTCGGCCGGCGTCGGCCGCATCACGCTGGTGGACGACGACACCGTGTCGCTCACCAATCTGCAGCGCCAGATCGCCCACGACATGGCCGGTCTCGGCGCGCCCAAGGTCGCGTCCGCCGCCGCGCGCATGGCGGCGCTGAACCCGGGCGTCCAGGTGCGCGCGCTGCGGCAGCGGGCCGACGCCGCCCTGCTCGACGCCGAAGTGCCCGCGTCGGACGTCGTCCTCGACTGCAGCGACAACTTCGCCACCCGCCACCTCGTCAACGCCGCCTGCGTGCGCCATCGCCGGCCGCTGGTGTCCGGCGCGGCCATCGGCTTCGACGGCCAAGTCGCCAGCTACGCCCTGGGCGGCACGGCGCCCTGCTATGCCTGCCTGTTCCCACCCGATGCCGGCGTCGAAGAAGCCGCCTGCGCGACGATGGGCGTATTCGCGCCCCTCGTCGGCATCATCGGCAGCATCCAGGCCGCCGAGGCGCTCAAGCTGCTTGCCGGCATCGGCGCGCCCCTCACCGGCCGCCTGCTGATGCTGGACGGCCGGCGCCTGCGCTTCAGCGACATTGCCATCCCGCGCGACCCCGCCTGCCCCGTCTGCGGCGGCGAGAATCCGCCCCCATGAAGCCCACCGACCTGCCGACCCGCAACTTCCCCAGCGCCTGGGAAGAGTGCTGCACGCTCCAGCCCCACCCCGACTACGACCGCCCCGGCAGCGCCTACCAGCTGGCCTTCAAGGACGAAGACTTCCTGCTGCGCGAGGACATGCGCGCCGTGCGCATGCAGCTGGAGCTGATGAAGCCCGAACTGGTGCAGAACGAGCAGGGCGTCAAGTCCACCATCGTGCTGTTCGGCAGCGCCCGCCTGCCCTCGGCCGAAGCGGCCCAGGCCCAACTGGCCGCCGCCGAAACCGCGGGCGACACGGCCGGCCTCGCCCGCGCCCGCCGCCAGCTCGACATGAGCCGCTACTACGAGGAAGCGCGCCGCTTCGCGCGTATCGCCACCAGCCACTGCGCCGAGCGCGGCCTGCCCGTCGTCATCGCCACCGGCGGCGGCCCCGGCATCATGGAAGCCGGCAACCGCGGCGCCTACGAGGCGGGCGGCAAGAGCGTCGGCCTGAACATCGTGCTGCCCCACGAGCAGCACCCCAACCCCTACATCACGCCGGAGCTGTGCTTCCGCTTCCACTACTTCGGCCTGCGCAAGATGCACTTCCTGATGCGCTCCATCGCGCTGCTGTGCTTCCCGGGCGGCTTCGGCACGCTGGACGAACTCTTCGAGACCCTGACCCTGGTGCAGACCGGCAAAAGCCGCCCCCGCCCCATCCTGCTGTTCGGGCGCGAGTTCTGGCGCCGGCTGATCAACTTCGAGCTGCTCGTCGAAACCGGCATGATCAGCCCGGGCGACGAGCGGCTCTTCCACTACGTCGAGACGGCCGAGGAAGCCTGGGCCCTGCTCGCCTCCGAACCTGAACTCTGCGCAACACCATGACCCAACTCCGAAACGTCTCCCTGATCGGCGTCCCCACCGACATCGGCGCCGGCGCCCGCGGCGCCAGCATGGGCCCCGAGGCCATGCGCGTGGCGGGCCTGGCCGAGGCGCTGCGTGCGCGCGGCGTGGACGTGGTCGATCGCGGCAACCTCGCCGGCCCGTCCAACCCCTGGCTGCCGCCGGTGGACGGCTACCGTCATCTGCAGGAAGTCGTCGCCTGGAACCGCACCGCCCACGACGCGATCTACGCCGAACTCAAGACCGGCCGCCTGCCCATCATGCTCGGCGGCGACCACTGCCTGGGCCTGGGCTCCATCAGCGCCGTCGCCCGCCACTGCCGCGACGTGGGCAAGAAGCTGCGTGTGCTCTGGCTGGACGCCCACGCCGACTTCAACACCAGCGAGCTGACCCCGAGCGGCAATATCCACGGCATGCCCGTGGCCTGCCTGTGCGGCTTCGGCCCGAAGGAGCTGGTCGAGATCGGCGGGCACGTCCCCGCCATCAGCCCGAAGTGGATCCGCCAGATCGGCATCCGCAGCGTCGATGAAGGCGAACGCCGCTTCGTCCACGAACACGACCTCGAAGTGTTCGACATGCGCTTCATCGACGAGATGGGCATGCGCCACACCATGGAACTGGCGCTGGCGACGCTGGACGACAACACGCATCTGCACGTCAGCTTCGACGTGGACTTTCTCGACCCGGTGATGGCGCCCGGCGTCGGCACGACGGTCAGCGGCGGCCCCACCTACCGCGAGGCGCACCTGTGCATGGAGATGATCGCCGACACCGGCCGCATGGCCTCGCTGGACCTGGTGGAGCTGAACCCGGCGCTGGACGAGAAGAACAAGACGGCGCTGGTGGCGGTGGACCTGATCGAGTCGCTGTTCGGCAAGAGCACCTTGATGCGCAAATGAGCGAGGCGCGTCAGGCGCTGAGGATCCACCCTTCCAGCGGATCGACGCCCTCGGGCCATCCGTAGCGCGGCCGCTCCGCCGCCCACGCCGCCTGCATCAACGCCAGCACTGCGTCCAGCGAATCCCCGCTCGCATCGGCCACCAGCACATCGCGCTGCGCGTGGCTGAGCTTCAAGCGCAGGCCCAGCCGCGTGCGGCCCTGTTCCAGCGCCTCGACGAGGTTCTTCCGCTCGATCAGCCGCTCCGGCGTCTGCGCGGCCTTGGCGTCGCTCTTGTAGGAGCGCCGCCCGATCAGCTCGCGCGCCAGCAGGCCCGGGTAGGCTTCCAGCGCAACCCGGCCTTCGTCGCCGGCCAGCAGCCCCGGCAGATGCACGCCCGCCGCGATCAGGCGCGGCACGCCGGCATGCAGCATCCAGGCCACCGGCGGGTTCACCCATTTCATGCTCGGGCTGGCGCCGGCCGGCCCGTCGCAGGCGCGGTGCGCGAACTTGGCGCCGGCCGGGCGCGCGGCGCAGAAGGCGGCGAAGCGGTCGCGGATGTCGGCCCGGCTCAGCGCCGCGTAGTGCGCCATCAAGGCCGCGTAGTCCGTCGGCCAGCCCAGGTGCTCGACCAGTTCGCGCGGCAGGCCGAAAGGCAGGTCCAGCCCGGCCAGCCAGGGCCCCGGCCGGGCCAGCCAGGTGGAGAACTCATCCAGGCTGCGCAGCGCGGCCAGGCCGTCCAGGCGGACGACCGCGCCGTGGCGCCGCCCGGCCGCCACGCGGATGGGCTTGGCCGCGCGCGGGGCGCTCGTGAAGTCGATCCCGAAAATTTCAAGGCCGGACATGAGCGGCATTCTGGGCCTGGGCAAAAATCGCCGGTTCCCATGCCCGACCTGCTCGACATCCCCGTCCCCGCCGACAGCAGCGCCCGTTGCGACGCCACGGCCTTCGACGCGGCGCTGGCGGTGGCCCGCCAGCAGGCGGCGGTTGGCGCCTACCAGGCGTCCAGCGACGCGCTGGAGCGCCTGCTGCGGGCCTGCCCCGCGGCCGAGCCGCGCCGCCGCGGCGAGGCGCTGGCCCTGCTCGCCCACCAATACCCGCGCCTCGGCCGGCTGACGGCCAGCGCGCGCTGCGCCACCGAGGCCCTGGCCCTGGCCGAGCACCTGGGCGACGACGCGCTGCGGGCCGATGCGCTGACCAGCCAATGCTTCGTCTACGCCCAGTTGCTGATGGGCCGCGAGGCGCTGGAGAAGGGCATGAAGGCCCTGGCCGCCGCGCGCCGCCTGGGCGACCCGGTGCGCGAGGCCTGGGCGCTGAACCGCGTCGGCGCCGCCTACGTCAGCCTCGACAACCCGGCCCAGGCCTGCGCCTCGGCCGAACAGGCCATGGAGATCGCGGCCCGCGGCGGCTCGCCCGAGGTGCTGTTCTCCTGCCACAACAACCTGGCCTATTTCTGGCTGCGCCGCGTCGCCGAGGCCCAGGCCCTGGGCGACGCCGCCGCGCTGGCCGAGGCCCTCGCCAGCGCCCGCCACGCGGCCGAGCGGGCCGCCGCGCTGGCACGCCGCTCGGGCAGCCCCTTCCAGGTGGCCGTCGCGCTGTCCAACCTCGTCAACGCGCTGCTGGCCAGCGGCCAGCTCGACGAGGCCCTGCCGCTGCTCAACGAATCCGGCCACATCGCCCACGACCACGGCTACGGCACGCTGGCCGTCGAGGCCGACGCGCAGCGCGCCGTCTACCTGCGCCTGAAGGGCGAGCCCCTGCAGGCCGTGCGCATCCTGCAAGCCCTGCTGCACGCCGCCAAGGAGCCGCCGCCCCAGTTGCGCCGCCTGCTGCTGCGCTCGCTGTACGAAACCCACAAGGCCTGCGGCCAGTACCGCGAGGCGCTGGCCGCGCTGGAAGAACTCGTCGGCCTGGACCGCCAGATCAGCCGCGACAACCTCGTGCTGCAGACCGAGGTCATCCTGATCCGCGAGCAGGTCGAGCAGGCGCAGGCCCGCGCCGACAGCGCCACCGCCGACGCCCGCCGCGAACGCGCCCGCGCGGCCCACCTGGAAAGCGAGCAGCAGCGCCTGCGCGAGCACGCGATGGCACTCGACCGCGCCGCGCACGAGGATGTGCTGACCGGCCTGCACAACCGCCGCCACGCCGAATTCGCGCTGCCCCTGCTGGTGGACGGCGCCCGCGTGGCCGGCCAGGTCATCAGCGTCGCGGCGCTGGACGTGGACCACTTCAAGAAGATCAACGACGGCCACGGCCACGCGGTCGGCGACGCCGTGCTGCAGCAGCTCGCGCAACTGCTGCGCCACCGCCTGCGCAGCGCCGACCTGCTGGCGCGCATCGGCGGCGAGGAATTCCTGGCCGTGCTGGTGGGCATCGCGCCGCCCCAGGCCGCCGAGATCTGCGAGCGCCTGCGCCTGGCCATCGCCGAGCACGACTGGGCGGCCATCACGCCGGGGCTGGCCGTGCGCGTCAGCATCGGCATCGCCGGCGGCGCGGTGCAGCAGCAACCGGGCGACAGCCTGCTGACCCGCGCCGACCGCGCGCTCTATGCGGCCAAGGGCGGCGGACGCAACCGGGTACACGTCGATTGAGAGGCCCCCATGAAGCCACCCAGCCGCCCGGCAGCGGGCCGTGCAGGCCGTCACCCTCGCGCTGAAGCACCTCGCCGAACATGAACCCCTGCCTCATCGAAGTGCTGCGCGGCGGCAGCGTCGAATCCCGCCATGCCGGCGCGCTGGCCGTCGTCGATGCGACGGGCGCCCTGCACACCGCGCTGGGCGACGTGGACCGCCCCGTCTTCCCGCGCTCCGCCGTCAAGCTGCTGCAGGCCCTGCCCCTGGTCGCCAGCGGCGCCGCCGACGCCTTCGCGCTGAGCGACGCCGAGCTGGCCCTGGCCTGCGCCTCGCACAGCGGCGAGCCCGAGCACGTGGCGACGGCAGCCGGCCTGCTGGCGAAGCTGGGGCTGACGGCCGAGGTGCTCGAATGCGGCACCCAATGGCCCAGCCGCGACCCCGTGCTGCGCGGCATGGCCGCGCGCGGCGAGCAGGCCACGCCGCTGCACAACAATTGCTCGGGCAAGCACGCCGGCTTCGTCTGCGTCGCCTGCCTGATGGCCCGGCAGGCGGGCGCCGAACCGGCCGCCTTCGCGCGCGGCTATGTCGCGGCGGCGCACCCCGTCATGCGCGAGGTGACGGCCGCGCTGTCCACCGCGACCGGCGTGGACGTCGAACGCGCGCCGCGCGGCATCGACGGCTGCTCCATCCCCACCTACGCGCTGCCCCTGCGCGCGCTGGCGCTGGCCTTCGCGCGCGCCGGCACGGGCCAGGGCCTGCCCGAGGGCCACGCCCGCGCCGCGCGGCGGCTGCGCGCGGCGGTGGGGCGGCAGCCCTTCATGGTGGGCGGCACGGAGCGCTTCGACACCCGCGTCATGCAGGCCTTCGGCGAGCGCCTGTTCTGCAAGATCGGCGCCGAGGGCGTCTACTGCGCGGCGCTGCCCGAGCTGGGCCTGGGCGTGGCCCTGAAGATCGACGACGGCGCCGCCCGCGCCGCCGAGGCCGCGATGGCCGCCGTCGCCCAGGCGCTGCTGAAGGACGAAGGCGCGCTGCTGGCCGGCTACAGCCATCTGCCGCTGCGCAACTGGCGCGGCCTCGACGTGGGCACGCTGCGCCCGGCCGAAGCCCTCAGGGCAGGCCTATTGATTTAACCAAGCAATCGCTTGATTGGCGGCCAAATCCACCGCCATACTGTTCCTGTTAGAAGCCATTCATCCGGCACCCAACAACTACCTTCTTCTCAGCTTGAATACCTTCTCTCCCGATGGAGACAGCTGCCCATTTGCGAACTGAGCCTCCAGCGTCTTGCCCTTCAGGATCGCCTTCAGCACTCCGGAATAGCTCGCTCCGTCAGGCAGAACTATTTCGATGGTCATGCCTGATACCTTCGCGGGGATCAGCACAGGATCTTCCCTCTCCCCTTGCGCAGCTTGGAATAGCACAAAGTACCCAATACGCCCACGGATCAACTCCATTTCAACGCCAAGCAAATCGCCGCTCTCAGCGTTGTATTCGAGCTTGCCGTAATGCCCCAGTGGGATAGGAGCATCCGCGGCTTGTGCGCACAAACATGCGCAGGCTAGGCAGAGCGCAAGAGATAACTTCCTCATATCACTTGTCCTTCCTTTGCTCTTTTTCCTTGATGGCATCGACTTCCTTCTTGGCCTGCTCCGCCTTCTTGGATCGATCACCGCCTGGATCAGTGTAGAAATGTGGTGGATCCTTCTTCTTGAAGTCGCCACCCCAACTGAGGCCTGAATCAGTAGCCGCCTTGTTGATAGCTTCTCGCTGCTTATCACCAGTCATCCCGTCCTTGACGTCTTGCAAGGACGAGTAGTTAACATCAATCGCATTCCCTGTTGAATGCAGGCTAACGTCCACAGGCGTAATCGCGGTCTTGTCGTTCTTTAGGCGATCCTGCTTATCTTGATCCCGGAAGGCCGAGTTAACTTTGATTTCTACGCCTCCGTCCTTGGCCTTGGCAATGAAGGTGTCCACCTTCTTTGCAAAGGCATCATCAAGGTAAGTTTTACCGATCCCAGGCAGGGTCACTGCAATCATCTCCCGACCATCCGGATCGATCCTGGCGTAGGGGTTGTTTTCGACGTAGGTGTACAGCCCGAATCCCTTGCCCGTGTTGGCATCCGTGACGACGGGGTCAACGCTGAGGAACCGCCCGGCGATGGGATCGTAGTACCGCTGCTGCATGTACACGAGGTCGGTCTCGGCATCCTGCACATGCCCCGTGAACCCGACGACGCTGGTGTTCGCACTCGGCTTGGTGCCTTGCGCCACGTAGCCGTAGGGCTCGAAGCGGCTGCGGTTGATGACCACCGCCGGGTTGGCGCTGCTGCTGTGCGCCACCGGGCTGCCCAGTGCGTCCGTGTGCACGTACTGCGTGGCGTTGACGCCCCCTGTGGTCTGCACTTCCGCGATCTTGACCTGCGTACGGAACTTGTAGCCACTCAGGCGGTGAGTCTCGGGGTGATGGTATCGGTGTTGGTCCAGTCTCGACGCACGGCCGCTGGGGGCCGGTAGCCCAGGGAGCTGTGGGGCCGGCGCTCG
>Ga0222426_100136_pt1 | contig 105168 bp, 99 predicted proteins | sample 2B50Ametagenome_FD_180087 | JGI IMG/M metagenome (GOLD analysis project Ga0222426, IMG submission 180087) | Enriched microbial communities from leaf-cutter ant dump, University of Wisconsin, Madison, United States - 2B50A (version 2) | ecosystem: Environmental > Terrestrial > Nest > Insects nest...
TGCTTTTGCTTTGGCTCTGGCTCTGGCTCGTTCAAAAAGTGCGGGCCACGATGGCCCGCTGCTCTACCCGGGGCCCCTCTGAAGCGGCGGTCGGGCGGAGGAAAGCCCGAAGGGTGGCCGGCAGGGATGCCGGCCAGTTTTTCGCCAGCACAGGGATGTGCTGTCGAAAAACCCCGGAGCCCGACCGCGTACCTGATGGACAGGATGTCCATCGGGCGCGTAAGCGGGGTGGCCTCTCTTTTGGTTCATTTTCTCTGGCCAAACAGAGAAAAGAACTCGGCCTCCGAAGGAGGTCGAAAGCTCTTGATCTTGCTCTTCAAGCTTTGGCTTTGGCTTCGGCTTTGGCTTCAAGACAAAAAGCATCGCCCGCGAGCGGGCTCCTACAAACTTGGCTTTGGTGCCAAGAGCATCGCCCGCGAGCGGGCTCCTACAAAACTTGGCTTTGGCGCCAAGAGCATCGCCTGCGAGTGGGCTCCTGCGGGAAGCACGGTGCAGGCGAGCCATGCCCACCCCGCGCAGCCATCACGCATCGCGCCTAGAATGAACGTTTTCCCGCACGGAGCCTCCCCCATGGGCCAGTCGATCAACCTTCCCACCACCCGCACCCAGTGCATCGGCGCCTACCTGGCAAAGCCCGAAGGCACGCCGAAAGGCGGCATCGTGGTGATCCAGGAAATCTTCGGCGTCACCGCGCACATCCGCAGCGTGGCCGACCGCTACGCCGCACAGGGCTACGTGGCGATCGCCCCGGCGTTCTTCGACCACCTGGAAACCGGCGTGGAGCTGAACCCCGACCAGGAAGGCGTGCAGAAGGGCCTGGCGCTGGTCAACGAGCTGGGCCTGGAGCGCGCGCTGGAAGACGTGGCCAGCGCCGCCGAATCGATCACCTCGGCCGGCAAGATCGGCACCGTCGGCTATTGCTGGGGTGGCACCGTGGCGATGCTGGCCGGCTTCCGCCTGGGCCTGCCCTCGGTGAGCTACTACGGCGCGCGCAACGTGCCGTTCCTGCACGAGACGCCGAAGGCGCCGGTGATGTTCCACTTCGGCGAGAAGGACCACGGCATCCCGCCGGAAATGGTCGCCAAGCACCGCGAGGCGCTGCCGCAGATGGAGATCTTCACCTACCCCGCCGACCACGCCTTCAACCGTGACGGCAGCGCGCCGTACGACGAGGCCAGCGCCAAGCTGGCGCTACAGCGCACGCTGGGCTTCTTCGAAAAGAACCTGGCATGAGCGAGGCCGGTTTCATCCTCGATCCGCGGCTGGCGGCGGACACCCATGCGGTGGCCAGCCTGGCGTTGTGCGACGTGCGCCTGATGGACGACGCACGCTACGCATGGCTGGTGCTGGTGCCGCGCCGTGCCGGCCTGGTCGAGATCTGCGATCTGGATGCCGCCGGACAAAGCCGGCTGTGGGAGGAGACGCGGCAAGCTTCCGAAGCGCTGCGTGGCGTGGCCCCCTGCGACAAGCTCAACCTCGGCGCCCTGGGCAATATCGTGCGGCAACTCCATCTGCATGCGGTTGCCCGCTGCGAGGGCGATGCCGCCTGGCCCGGGCCGGTGTGGGGCCACGGCAAGCCGATCCCGCGCACCGCGGAGGCCCGATCCAAGCTGATCGATGCCCTGCGGCGACAGCTGGCCGGGTGAACCGGAAAACGAAAAAGCCCGCGATGATCGCGGGCTTTTTCGTTGGTGGAATGCCGGCGAAGGCGTCAGTGCATCGACGGATCGAAGCCGCTGCCCGCCGCACTCTTGCGTTCCATCTCGTCGCTCATCTTCGCCGGCGCGTGGTACTCCTCGAGGTCACGTGCCTCGTTCGCCACCGCGTTGATCTTCTTCAGCGTGTCGCCGTCCTGGTAGTACACGGTAAAGCCGTAGTCCAGGGCCATGCGTGCCATGTACTGCAGGTGCTGCTTGCGGATCTTGGAGTCATCGCTGGGCTCCAGCAGGATCGTCTTCGGCAGCTGGTTCTGCTCCTTCAGGTAGGCGAAGTGGCTGCCTGCGTCCAGCGCGGAAAGCACCGCGCCGTCGATCAGGAACTGGCCACTCTTGTAGGCCTGAATGGTGGTATCGAACTGCCCCTGCATCGACGCCGCGCTGACGCCGCCGTCACGGGTGCTGCCGCTGTGGCAGCCGGAGAGCACCAGCAGGCTGCCCAGCACGAGCGCGGCGGTGGCGCGGGTCAGCAGTGCGGGAAAACGGGTCATGCGGGTCTCCTGACAATCAAATACGGAATGGACGGGGAGTTTAGCGCGGCTTCGGATGGCCGGACACGGCCCGGCGCAGGCATTCAGCCGGCGGCTCAGGTCCGCGGCAGGGTCACGCCCTGCTGTCCCTGGTACTTGCCGCCGCGATCGCGGTAGCTGGTCTCGCACGGCTCGTCGGATTCGAAGAACAGCATCTGCGCCACGCCCTCGTTGGCGTAGATCTTGGCCGGCAGCGGCGTGGTGTTGGAAAACTCCAGCGTCACGTGGCCTTCCCACTCCGGCTCCAGCGGCGTCACGTTGACGATGATGCCGCAGCGCGCATAGGTGCTCTTGCCCAGGCACACCACCAGCACGTTGCGCGGGATGCGGAAGTACTCCACCGTGCGCGCCAGCGCGAAGGAGTTGGGCGGGATGATGCACACGTCCGACTCCACGTCGACGAAGCTGTTCGGATCGAACGCCTTCGGATCGACGATGGTGGAGTTGATGTTGGTGAACACCTTGAACTCGCGTGCGCAGCGCACGTCGTAACCGTAGCTGGAGGTGCCGTAGGAGACGATGCGCCCGCCGTCGTTGTGCTTGACCTGGCCAGGTTCGAACGGCTCGATCATGCCCTGGCCCTCGGCCATGCGGCGGATCCACTTGTCGGACTTGATGCTCACGCGAACTCCGGTCGATAACGGTTGCCACCCGGTCGCGGGCCGCAAACCGGCAAAATTACATGGTACGGATGGCCCGCGCCAGCGCAGGCCGGCATTCGGCATTCGGCATTCGGCATTCGGCATTCGGGATTGGGGATTCGGAAAAGCGGTGCTGGCTCAAGTCCCGAGCTTGCCGAGATGCCCACGACGAAGCGCGTCGCGCTTCTGGCTTTTGCGAATCCCCAATCCCGAATGCCGAATCCCTGCCCTCTCAGCCCTGCACCACGATCTTGCCCAGCCCCAGCGATTTGTTGCGCGGCTGCAGCGACAGGCGGGCGACGGTGTTGCGGGCGATCCCGCGATAGCGGGCGGCCAGGTCGGAATCGGGGATGGCGGCGACGGTGGGCTTGCCGCCGTCGGCCTGCTCGCGGATGCGGATGTCCAGCGGCAGCGAGCCCAGATACGGCACGCCGTACTGGTCGGACATGCGCTGGCCGCCGCCTTCGCCGAAGACGTGTTCCTCGTGGCCGCAGTTCGAGCAGATGTGGGTGGCCATGTTCTCCACCACGCCAAGCACCGGCACTTCCACCTTCTCGAACATCTTCAGCGCCTTGCGCGCGTCCAGCAGGGCGATGTCCTGCGGCGTGGTGACGATCACCGCGCCGGCCACCGGCACCTTCTGCGACAAGGTCAGCTGGATGTCACCGGTGCCCGGCGGCAGGTCCAGGATCAGGTAATCCAGCGGTTCCCAGCGCGTGTCGGTGAGCAACTGCATCATCGCCTGGGTAACCATCGGGCCGCGCCAGATCATCGGCGTGTCCTCTTCCACCAGGAAGCCGATCGACATCACCTGCAGGCCGTGCGCCTGCATCGGGGTGATGCTCTTGCCGTCCGGCGAGGCCGGCTTGCCGTGCACGCCGAGCATGGTCGGCTGGCTGGGGCCGTAGATATCCGCATCCATCACGCCGATCTTCGCGCCCTCGGCCTGCAGCGCCAGCGCCAGGTTGGCCGACACCGTGGACTTGCCCACGCCGCCCTTGCCCGAGGCCACCACGATGATGTTCTTCACGTTGGGCAACGGACCCAGCGTGCCCTGCACCTTGTGCACGTGGACGCGGCTGGTGATCGACACCACCGCCGCGTCGATCACCGGATCGGCTTCCAGCGCCGTCTGCACGCTTGTCGCCAATTCGTCGACCGCGCCAGCCGCCGGGTAGCTCAGTTGCAGATCCACCGACACGCGTGCGCCGTCCACGCCCACCGCACGCACGGCCGGTTCCAGCGGCATGCCGGTGTGAGGGTCGGTCAGCCCGCCAAGGATCTGGCGGACCAGGGCTTCGTTCGCCTGCGTCATGGTCGGTTCGGGGTGGTTTGGGGAGCGCGCATTATGCCAGCCCGGCGAACCCGCCCGGCTGACCTGGATCAGCCCGCCCGCGGCGATGGCGCATCGCAGCTTGACGCCCGCGCCGGACCTCGGCGAGTCTCGCCGCCATACTCTCTGGTACGGGGATCCACCATGAAACGCACCATCCTGCCCGCTCTCGCCGCCACCCTGCTGCTCGCCACCGGCTCCGCGCTGGCCGCCAACGATTCCCCGGCCGGCACCTGGAAGACCATCGATGACGCCACCCATCAGCCGAAATCGATCGTGGAAATCACCGAGCATGACGGCAAGTTCGAGGCGAAAATCGTCGAGCTGCTCAACCGCAGCCCGGAAGACATCGAGCGCGACGGCGACCCGGCGCTGTGCACCAAGTGCGAGGGCGACAAGCACAACCAGCCGGTGGTCGGCATGACCATCATGTGGGACGTGAGCAGGAACGGCGACGTCTGGGACGGCGGCCGGATCATGGACCCGAAGAACGGCAAGACCTACAAGGTGAAGCTGTCGCTGAACGAGGACGGCAGCCAGCTCGACGTGCACGGTTACATCGGCTTCTCCCTGCTCGGCCGCAGCCAGACCTGGGAACGCCAGTAGGTCGGGCACCGCCCGACATCGGTGAAGCCGCGCGCCTGCATGTGAACTGCAGGAGCCCGCTCGCGCGGCGGTGCGTTTGAAGCTTTCAAACTTTGAAGCCGAAGCTTGAAGAGCAAGATCAAGATCAAGAGCGTTTCGTCCTCCTTCGGAGGGCGAGCTACTTTCTCTTGCGTGGCCAAGAGAAAGTAGCCAAAGAGAAGGCCACCCCGCTTTCGCGCCTTGCGGACATCCTGTCCGCAAGGTACGCGGCCGGGCTGCGGGGTTTTTCGACAGCCCATCCATGGGCTGGCGAAAAACTGGCCGGCATCCCTGCCGGCCCCCCTTCGGGCTTTCCTTCGCCCGACCGCCGCTTCAGAGGGGCCCCGGTAGAGCAGCGGGCCATCGTGGCCCGCACTTTTCGAACGAGCCAGAGCCTGAGCCAGAGCAAAAGCTGACGGCAACAGCCAGAGCAGCGTAGTTCGGGCACCGCCCGACATCGGTGAAGCCGCGCGCCTGCATGTGAACTGCAGGAGCCCGCTTGCGGGCGATGCTTTTGAAGCTTTGAAGCCAAAGCCCATGCTCTGGCCAGACGGCGAAACGGCGCAGCGGACGGCCGTGGCATAATGCGCAGTCCCCCAAAACGACCTGCCTGCCATGAGCCGTCGCCTTCTCGTCACCAACGCCCTGCCCTATGCCAACGGCCCGCTGCACATGGGTCATCTGCTGGGTTACATCCAGGCCGATGTGTGGGTGCGGGCGCAGCGCATGATGGGCAACGAGGTGGCCTATGTCTGCGCTGACGACGCGCATGGCACGCCGATCATGCTGGCCGCGGAGAAGGCCGGGATGTCGCCGGAGGCTTTCATCGCCGGCATCCGCGAGGGTCACGAGGCCGACTTCGCCGCTTTCGGCGTGGCTTTCGACCACTACCACACCACCCATTCGGACGAGAACCGCGAGCTGGCCTCGCTGATCTACACGCGCCTGCGCGATGGCGGCTTCATCGCCAAGCGCGGCATCCAGCAGCTGTTCGATCCCGAAAAGCAGATGTTCCTGCCCGACCGCTACATCAAGGGCAGCTGCCCCAAGTGCGGCACCGCCGACCAGTACGGCGACAACTGCGAGAACTGCGGCGCCACCTACGCGCCCACCGACCTGGTGAACCCGTACTCGGTGGTTTCCGGCGCCACGCCGGTGCTGCGCGACTCGGAGCATTACTTCTTCGAGCTGGGCAAGTTCGAGACCCTGCTGCGCGACTGGTTCGGCGGCAAGTTCACCGGCGGCAAGCCGGTGGCCAACAGCGGCGTCGCGGCCAAGCTGCGCGAGTGGCTGGACGGTGGCCTGAAAGACTGGGACATCTCGCGCGACGCGCCCTACTTCGGCTTTCCCATTCCCGACGCACCGGGCAAGTTCTTCTATGTGTGGCTGGACGCGCCGGTAGGCTACCTGGCCAGCTTCAAGGCGCTGTGCAACCGGACCGGCACGAAGTTCGACGACTTCCTCGCCGCCGACAGCAGCACCGAGATGCACCACTTCATCGGCAAGGACATCATCAATTTCCACGGCCTGTTCTGGCCGGCGATGCTGCATGGCGCCGGCTTCCGCACGCCGACCGCGCTGCACGTCAACGGCTACCTCACGGTGAACGGCGCGAAGATGTCCAAATCGCGCGGCACCTTCATCCAGGCACGCACCTACCTCGACGCCGGCATCCATCCGGAATTCCTGCGTTACTACTTCGCCACCATGCTCAATGACGCGCCGGTGGACGTCGACCTCGACCTGAAAGCCTTCGAGGAGCGGGTCAACTCGCACCTGATCGGCAAGTGGGTGAACATCGCCAGCCGCACCGCCGGCTTCGTGCAGAAGTTCTTCGACGGCAAGCTGGCCGACCGCTTCGAAGCCGAGGAAGCCGCGCTGTGGCAGACCCTGCTGTCGCACTACGACGGCATCGACGCGCTGTACGACGCCGGCGAGTTCGCCGAGGTCACCCGCCGCTTCGTCACCATCGCCGACCTGGTCAACGGCTACATCGCGGCCAAGGCGCCCTGGCTGATCGCCAAGGACGAGGCCCGCCGCGCCGAGCTGCAGCAGGTGTGCTCGCTGGCGCTGCACGGTTTCCGCCTGCTGTCCGGCCTGCTCAAGCCGGTGCTGCCGGCCACCGTGGCCGCCGCCGAGCAATTCCTCGCCGCGCCGATCAGCGATTTCGCCGACGCCCGCCGCGAACTGCACGGCCACGTCGTCAACACCTTCGAGCCCCTGCTCGGCCGCATCGACCCCAAGCGCATCGAGGCGATGATCGAAGCCTCCAAGGAATCCCTCGGCGCACCCGAATCACCCAAGAAAAGAGCCATGAACGACACCGCCAAGCCCGCCGCCCCGACTCCCGAATCCTCGGCCCCCGCCACCATCTCGATCGACGACTTCGCCAAGCTCGACCTGCGCATCGGCAAGGTCACCGCGTGCGAGTTCGTGGAAGGCTCGGACAAGCTGCTGCGCTTCGAACTGGACGCCGGCGAGCTGGGCAGCCGGCAGATCTTCTCCGGCATCCGCGCCGCCTATGGCGAGCCGGAAAAGCTGGTCGGCCGCAACGTGGTGTTCATCGCCAACCTGGCCCCGCGCAAGATGCGCTTCGGCCTGTCCGAGGGCATGATCCTGTCGGCCGGCGACGGCGGCAGCGACATGTTCCTGCTCGATGCCGACCAGGGCGCCAAGCCCGGCGCGCCGGTCCGCTGATCGACATCACGCCCCGCCCGACACAGGAGAAGCCATGAAACGCCTCTGCCTCAGTGCCATGCTCGCCCTGGCCTGCACCTCGCTCGCCCACGCCCAGACGCCACGCAGCGTGGATGCCAACCAGTTGGACGTCGCCGGCGTGAAAGTCGGCATGGGCTATGACGAAGCCATCGCCGCGGCCAGCCAGTACCTGCACGTCGACAAGGCCAGCCTCAAGCCGGAAGCCTTGCCGTCCGAGCGCAGCCTGATCTACCTGGTGACCCACCAGAAGCTGCCCGGCTATTTCGTGCACGAGAAGGACGGCGTCCGCCTGCAGGTGAACTTCGCGCCGCGCGTGCCGTACGACAAGAACAACCCGCTGGTGGTCGATCAGGTCAGTTACTCCATGCCCTGGACGCCGCAGAACGTGAAAAGCTTCAAGGAAGCCCTCGTCGCCAAATACGGCGAGCCCTCCGGCGGCATGTACGGCGAATGGTGCGCCGAACCCAGCCCGAACCGGGGCATGGGCTGCTCGATGTACCACGGCACCGTGCTCAAGGCCGGCGACACCGAGCTGACCCTCTACGCGCCCGAATACGGCGACGCGGTGACCCGTTACCAACAGGAACTGCAGTCCAGCAAGCCCGGCTTCTGAGCCATCGGCAGCCGGCCCGGCCCCTTCGCTTATCGCGCGTAAGTCACGAAAAAGCCGACCAAGTCACCATTCTCGTTGTAGGCCGCCATGTCCACGTAGTGGTAACCCCGCGCGGCATACTCGGCGTGCGACTTGTTGAGCTTGTCGGCCATGTGGGTCTTGCGGAAACCGAAGGTGGCGTCGACGAATACCGTTACCGTATCCCCCGGCGGGGTCGCCGCCTGTGCCGGCGCGGCGTGGGTGAACAGGATCGAGCCACCGGCACCCAGCACGACGGCCAGCAGCAGGGAGGCGAGATACGGCGACTTCATGGCAACACTCCGTTGAACGCGGGACAATGGCCAACCATGATTGCCGATTATCGTCTTGCCGACACCACCGGATGAGTGATTCCAGCCCCACCCTGGCCGACCGCATCGATGCCCTGCTGCCGCAGACCCAGTGCGAGCAGTGCGGCTTCCACGGTTGCCGGCCCTATGCCGAGGCGATCGCCCGCGACGAGGCACCGATCAACCGCTGCCCGCCCGGCGGTGCCGACGGCATCGCCCGGCTGGCCGCCCTGCTTGGTCGCCCGGTGTTGCCGCTGGATCCGGACCACGGCGTGGAAAAGCCGCGCATGCTGGCTCGCGTGGTGGAGGCGGACTGCATCGGCTGCACCAAGTGCATCCAGGCCTGTCCGGTCGACGCCATCGTCGGCGCGGCCAAGCTGATGCACACCGTGCTGGCCGACGACTGCACCGGCTGCGAACTGTGCGTGCCGGCCTGCCCGGTGGACTGCATCGTGCTGGAGCCGATGCCACCAGCGCAGCTCGACCCCGCCCATGCCGACGCCGCCCGCACGCACTTCCAGCGCCGCGAGGCCCGGCTGGCCCGCGAACGCGCCGAACGCGAGGCCGAACTGGCGGCACGCAAGGCAGCGGTGGATGCGGTTGCCGCGCCGTCCAATCCGGTGCTTGCCGCACTCGCCCGTGCCCGCTTGAAACAACAGGGCAAGGGACCATGAATTCCCCTCTCCCGTCATTCCAGCGCAAGCTGGAATCCAGCGACTGCGCCGTTGCCGTGACGTCAAGGCACCGGGTTCCAGCTTGCGCTGGAATGACGGGCGGATGCCACGGAGATCGAGCATGCCGATGAAACGTGTCGAGGTGGTGGACATGTTCACGCGCCTGCGTGAGCTCAACCCCCACCCCACCACCGAACTCAACTACAGCACCCCGTTCGAGCTGCTGGTGGCCGTGGTGCTGTCAGCCCAGGCCACCGACGTGGGCGTGAACAAGGCCACGAAGAAGCTGTATCCGGTGGCCAACACGCCACAGGCGATCCTGGCGCTGGGCGAGGACGGGCTGAAGTCGTACATCAACACCATCGGCCTGTTCAACGCCAAGGCGAAGAACGTGATCGCGCTGTGCCGGTTGCTGATCGAGCAGCATCACGGCGAGGTGCCGCGCAGCCGCGAAGCGCTGGAAGCCCTGCCCGGCGTGGGCCGCAAGACCGCGAACGTGGTGCTGAACACCGCCTTCGGCGTGCCCACGATTGCAGTGGACACGCACATCTTCCGCGTGTCCAACCGCACCGGGCTGGCCCCGGGCAAGGACGTGCGCGCGGTCGAGGACAAGCTGGAGAAGGTGATCCCCGCCGAGTTCAAGCAGGACGCCCACCACTGGTTGATCCTGCACGGCCGCTACGTCTGCAAGGCGCGCAAGCCGGACTGCCCGCACTGCGCGATCCGCGACCTGTGCCGCTACAAGGACAAGACACCGGCAGCCTGAGCTTCTGCAGCGTGAGATCGCTTCGGCAACGCCCGGCTTTGCCGCAGATCACGCCATCCCACCTGCCGGGCTGCACCCCTCGATTGATGGCTGCAGCCTGGCAGGTGCGAGACGATCGCACCCACGCGCCACCGCAGCGCTTTCCCCGCTGCAGCCCGCCGCGAACTTGACCAAGTAATTGCAAAGGGCGCACAGTGCTTGCAGGCAGGCCTCCTGCGCACAGGAACGCGTTGCCTCACCCAGTCAAGAAACAGGGAGCGCATCATGAAGAAGTTGCTGCAACTGATCATGTTCGTGGGGGCCTTGGCGGTCACAACCGGCGTCGCCGCAGCGGGGTCTGACGCACTCGACGGGTTCAAGCCGAAAACGCTGTCCGTCCTGGTCCAGGTGGACGACCACGGTGGAATCACCGGCATATCACCGGCGACCGAGCTGACACCGCCTCTGGAACGCCTGCTGGTCCGGACTCTGGAAAAAGTGATCGACAAGCCAGCCCTGATTGACGGCAAACCGGTGTCTAGCCAGTTCGTCGCCAATGTCGTCCTGCATGCGACGCCGCGTGAAGGCGGGGATTACGACGCCAACTTCGTCTATGTTTCCGGCTCCTCGCTGCCTGCCGGATCGTGGTATTGGACCCATGACGGACACCGACTGGCCTTGGCGGACAGGAACATGGCCAACCGCCAGTTGCAGGAGAACCAGTTTGCTCCCCGCAGCCCTCGACGCCCCGGCAGCAGTCCCGATTCGCAACCGGCACCGCCCCCGGTCAAGGAAAAACTGGCTATCCGCTGACGTTCCTGCACGAACCGAAACGAAGAAGCCCGCCAATCGGCGGGCTTCTTCGTTTTGCTCTGCAGCAACCTATTGGCCCAGCAGCACCCGGTTCATCCGCTGCACGAAGGCCGCCGGATCCGGCAACTGGGCGCCGGCGGTGATTTCCGCCTGCTCCAGCAGCAAGGTCGCCAGGTCGCGCGCCTTGGCCTCGTCGGCTTCGGCCTCGACCCGCTTGAGCAGGGCGTGCTGCGGATTGATCTCCAGCGTCGGCTTGCTCTCCGGCAGGTCCTGGCCGGCCTCGCGCAACAGGCGCGCCAGGTGCGGCGCCATCTCGTAGTCGCTGAGCGCCAGGCACGAGGGCGAATCGGTGAGGCGGGCGGAGACCTTGACCTCGCCGACGCGCTCGCCAAGCAATTCCTTGAGCTTCTTCAGCAGCGGCTCGGCCTGTTTGCTGGCCTCTTCCTGCTTCTGCTTGTCGGCCTCGTCCAGCGGCAGTTCGCCCTTGGCCACGTTCTTCAGCGGCTTGCCGTCGTACTCGCTCAGGCTGCCGATCATCCATTCATCGATGCGGTCGGACATCAGCAGCACCTCGATGTCCTTGGCCTTGAACGCTTCCAGTTGCGGACTGCCGGCGGCGGCGGCGTAGCTGTCGGCGGTGATGTACCAGATCGCCTCCTGGCCGGCCGCCATGCGGCCGATGTAGTCGTCCAGCGAGACGCTCTGCGCGGTGCCTTCGCCCTTGGTCGAGGCAAAGCGCAACAGCTTGGCGATGCGTTCGCGGTTGTTGGCGTCCTCGCTGATGCCTTCCTTCAGCGTGTTGCCGAAGGCCTTGTAGAAGGTGGCGAATTTCTCCGGCTCGTCGCGGGCCAGTTTCTCGATCAGGTCGAGCACGCGCTTGACGCAGGCCGCCTTGATGCGGTCGAGCTGGCGGTTGTGCTGCAGGATCTCGCGGCTGACATTGAGCGGCAGGTCATCGGCATCGACCACGCCGCGCACGAAGCGAAGGTAATTCGGCAGCAGCTCCTCGGCGGCGTCCATGATGAAGACGCGCTTGATGTAGAGCTTCAGCCCCTTGCGCTCGTCACGGCCGCCCATCATCAGGTCGAACGGCGGTTGCGAGGGCAGGTACAGCAGCGTGGTGAAGCTCTGGCTGCCCTCGACGCGGTTGTGCGTCCAGGCCAGCGCATCGTTGAAATCGTGGCCCAGCGACTTGTAGAAGCCCTGGTAATCCGCGTCGCTGATCTCCGACTTGGGCTTGGTCCACAGCGCCGAGGCGGCGTTGATGGTCTCGAACTCCTCGGTAGGCTTGTCATCCTTCTCGACCGGCATGCGGATCGGGAAGGCCACGTGGTCGGAGTAGCGGGTGATCAGCGAACGCAGCTGCCAGCGCTTGAGGAACTCGTCCTCGTCGGCCTTCAGGTGCAGGATCACCGCCGTGCCGCGATCAGCCTGCTCGACGGTTTCCAGCGAGTATTCACCCTTGCCGTCGCTTTCCCACTTCACGCCCTCGCCGGCCGGTGCATCGGCGCGACGGGTGATCACGGTGACCTTGTCGGCCACCACGAAGGCGGAATAGAAGCCCACGCCGAACTGGCCGATCAGCCGCGCGTCGGCCTTCTGCTCGCCGCTCATCGCCTCCAGGAAACGTCGCGTGCCGGAGCTGGCGATGGTGCCGATGTTGGCCACCACCTCGTCGCGGCTCATGCCGATGCCGTTGTCGCGCACGGTGACGGTGCGTGCCTCCGGATCCCAGCTGACGTCGATGTGCAGCTCGCTGTCACCGGCGGACAGCTCGGGGTTGGCGATGGACTCGAAACGCAGCTTGTCGCAGGCGTCGGACGCATTGGAGATCAGCTCGCGCAGGAAGATCTCCTTGTGCGAGTACAGCGAATGCGTGACCAGGTGCAGGACCTGGGCGACTTCGGCTTCGAACTTGCGGGTTTCGGCAGGTGCGTTCATGCGTTCACTCTTGTTGAAGGGATGAGGGGCGAGAGACGCGGGGCGAGGGAGAAGCTCGGGGCCGCTTGCTTTTCCGCTCGCCCCTCGCGACTCGCCCCTCGTCTCTAGATTTTCTGCAGCGCGGCGATGCGCTCGTCCAGCGGCGGATGGCTCATGAACAGGCGACGGAAGCCGTCGGCCAGCGGGCCGGAAATGCCGAAAGCGGCGATGGTGTTGGGCAAGCTGTTCTCGCCGTGATCGCCCTTCAGCCGCTGCAAGGCGGAAACCATCGCGCCGGTGCCGGCCAGGCGGGCGCCGGCGGCATCGGCGCGGAATTCGCGCCAGCGCGAGAACGCCGCCACGATCATCGAGGCGAACAGGCCGAACACCACCTGCAGCACCATCACCACCAGGAAATAGCCGAGGCCGCCGCCGCGGTTGTCGCGGCCACCACTGAGCCAGCTGTCGACCAGCCGGCCGATGACCCGCGCGGCCAGGATCACCAGCGTGTTCAGCACGCCCTGGATCAGGGTCAGGGTGACCATGTCGCCATTGGCGACGTGGCCGATCTCGTGGCCGAGCACGGCCTTGACCTGCTCGCGGTCCATCTGCCGCAGCAAGCCGGTGCTGACCGCCACCAGCGAGCTGTTCTTCGTCATGCCGGTGGCGAACGCGTTCATCTCCGGCGCGTCGTAGATCGCCACCTCGGGCATGCCGATGCCAGCCGCCTCGGCGTGCCGGCGCACCGTCTCGACCAGCCAGCGCTCGTCCTCGTTGCGCGGCTGCTCGATCACCTGCGCGCCGGTGGACATCTTGGCCATCCATTTGGACATGGCCAGCGAAATGAAGGCACCGCCCATGCCGAACACGGCGGCGTAGGCCAGCAGGCCCCCCATGCCGCCGTAGCCGCGGGCGGCGGCGATGCGATCGATGCCGAACAGGTGGCAGACGATGCTCAGCAGCAACAGGACGGCAAGATTGGTTCCGATGAACAGGGCGATGCGACGCATGGCTGTCTCTCTCTGGTGTGGCAGTCATGATGACGGGAAGCAACCGCCCGGAATTCGGGGCAGTCACCGGTGCTTTCAAGCCCGCTTCCACGGATACCATGTAGCGATGGACTACCGCGGCCGCTTCGCCCCCTCGCCCACCGGCCTCCTGCACTTCGGCTCACTGGTCGCCGCGGTGGGCAGCTGGCTGTGTGCCCGCCATGCCGGTGGCCGTTGGCTTCTGCGCATGGAGGACATCGACCCGCCACGCGAGGTGCCCGGCTCGGCCGCCGCCATCCTCGACGCCCTGCCCGCGTTCGGCCTGCACGCCGATGGCGAGGTACTGTTCCAGTCGCAACGCCTGGCCGCCTACGATGCCGCGTTCGAGCGCCTGCGTGCGGATGGCCACGTCTTTGCCTGCTGGTGCAGCCGCAGCGAACTGGCCGCCAGCGGCGGCATCCACCGCGACGGCCGTTGCGTCGCCCCGCCCCGTCCGGGCCAGCCGCCGGCCTGGCGCCTGCGCACGCCGGACCGGGTGATCCGCTTCCACGACGCGCTGCAGGGCCCGCAGCAGCAGAACCTGCGTGACGAGGTCGGCGACTTCGTGATCCGCCGGGTCGAAGGCCTGTACTCCTACCAGCTGGCCTGCGTGGTCGACGATGCGCACCAGGGCATCACCGAGGTGGTGCGCGGCCATGACCTGCTCGACTCCACCGCCCGCCAGATCTGGCTGCAGCAATGCCTGGGCCTGTCCACGCCCGGCTATCGCCACCTGCCACTGGCGCTGGATGCGCAGGGGCGCAAACTGTCCAAGTCCTCCGCTGCCCGCCCGGTCGATCCGGCCAACCCGCTGCCCGCGCTTCGCCAGGCGTTGTCTTTCCTGGGAATTTCCGCCATCCCGGCGGCCGTGAATGCCGCCGATCTGCTGACCCGCGTCATGGCAAGTTTCGATCCGGCGAATTTGCCGCATTGCAGCGGTTACTCCGCAACATGAAAGGGCTATAAAGCAGGTGCGGGCCGGCCTGCATCGCCGCCCCCGATCATCGCTTCACCCAACAAGGAGAAAGGGACATGACGCAGCGTACGGCATTGGTCACGGGCGGCACCGGCGGCATCGGCAGCGCCATCATTCGCTACCTCGCCGGGCAGGGACACAAGGTCGCCACCAACTACCGTGACGCGGCCAAGGCCGAGGCGTGGCGACAGGCGATGGCCAACGAGGGCATCGAGGTGTGCATGGTGCCGGGCGACGTGTCCGACCCCGCCGCCAGCGAGGCGATGATCCGCGCGATCGAGGAGAAATGCGGGCCGGTGGAGATCCTGGTCAACAACGCCGGCATCACCCGCGACACCACCTTCCACAAGATGAGCTACCAGCAGTGGACCGACGTGGTGAACACCAACCTCAACGCCTGCTTCAACGTCACCCGCCCGGTGATCGAGGGCATGCGTGCGCGCAAGTGGGGCCGCATCGTGCAGATCAGCTCGATCAACGGCCAGAAGGGCCAGTACGGCCAGGCCAACTACGCCGCGGCCAAGGCCGGCATGCACGGTTTCACCATTTCGCTGGCGCAGGAGAACGCGAAGTTCGGCATCACCGTCAACACCGTCTCGCCCGGCTACGTCGGCACCGACATGGTGATGGCCGTGCCGGAGGAAGTGCGCGAGAAGATCGTGGCGCAGATCCCGGTCGGCCGGCTCGGCCGTCCCGACGAGATCGCCCACGCCGTGGCCTTTTTCACCGGCGACCAGGCCGCCTGGATCACCGGCGCCAACCTGGCCATCAACGGCGGCCACTACATGGGTTGGTGACAAAGCGGAAGTGAGTGGGAAAGCGAGGAGTGAGTGAAGAGGAGCGAGAAAAGAGAGAAAGCAGATGGCTGCAAGCGGCGGCTTTTCTCTCACTTCTCACTCCTCTTCACTCACCTCTCGTCGTCAAGCAGTTTCTCCAGCACCTTGCCCACCGCCGCGAAGGCGAAGGCACCCGTGACATGGGTGGCGGCACCCAGGCCGCCACCGCAAGCCAGGTTCATCGCATCGCCGCCCGGCGGACGGGTGCCGCAGACGGTGCCGTCGGGCTGCGGATACTGCACGTTCTGCAGCGAATAGACGGCTGAAACGCCGAAGTAGCGGCTGGGGTTGCGCGGGAAATTGAAATCCGCGCGGAGCTTCTTGCGGATCAGGCTGAACATCGCATCGTGCTCGGTGCGCGACAGGTCGCGCACGCGGATCTGGGTCGGATCGGTGCGCCCACCGGCCGAGCCGACGCTGACGATCGGCAGCTTGCGCCGGCGGCACCAGGCGATCATTTCCAGCTTCACCCGGAACGCATCGCAGGCATCCAGCACCACGTCATAGCCGCGGTCGAGCAGTTCGTCCAGCGTGGAAGGGGTCAGGAAGCGCTCGATCGCCTCCAGCCGGATCGACGGATTGATCGCATGCGCCCGCGCCGCGATCACGCCCACCTTGGATTTGCCGTACTCACCGTCCAGCGCATGCAATTGGCGGTTGGTGTTGGAGACGCAGACCTCGTCGGCGTCGATCAGGGTCAGCCGGCCCACGCCGCTGCGCGCCAGCGCCTCGGCCGCCCACGAGCCGACGCCGCCGACACCGACCACGCACACATGCGCGCCGCCGAAACGCGCCACGCTGCCGCTCCCGTAAAGGCGTTCGACGCCGGCGAAACGCTCGGCCGCCACCGTACCGCTCATGCGGCACCGCCGGGCTGAAGGAACAGGTAATCGAGCTGGTTCACCGGGCAACAACCTCATCTGTCGAAGCGGCCATTATCGCGTGCGCGTGGCCGCGATACATCCCGCCGGTTATGCTTGCCGGAACTCCACCAACAGGAATCGCCCCATGCGCACCGCCCTCATGATCCTGCTCGGACTGGTCATCGGCATCATCGGCACGGTCAACGTGATGAACACCCTGGCAGCCCGCAACCCGATGCCCAAGGCGGTGATGCAGACGATGGGCTACCACATCGGCCAGCTGAAGGAAGCGGTGAAGGCGAAGCAGTGCGACGCGGCAGCAATGCAGCACCATCTGGCCCGGGTGGAGTCGACCGCCAGCGACATCGTGCCGGTGTTCGGCATCGACGAGAAAACCTTCACCGACGACGCCGCCAAGCTGCAGGACAGCCTGCATCAGGCCGTGCAAAGCGCCCCGACCACCTGCGAGGCCCTGGCCGCCGCGATCGCTCCGGTCGGCGAAGCCTGCAAGAGCTGCCACCAGCAATACCGCTGAACGCACGCCCCTTCCGTAGGAGCCCGCTCGCGGGCGATGCTTTTGCTTTTATTCCCTATTCTCCATTCCCTGTTCCCTACGCAAGCCCAAAAGCATCGCCCGCGAGCGGGCTCCTACGGGGGACGGGCTCAGAAGCAGATCTTGCCGCGCCACATCTGGCCGTACATCACCCAGTCGCCCAGCAGGCTGTACAGCGGGTGGCGGAAGGTGGCCGGCCGGTTCTTCTCGAACACGAAGTGGCCGATCCAGGCGAAGCCGTAGCCGCACAGCGGGGCCAGCCACAGCCAGCCGGCGCGACCGGTGGACAGGGCCAGCGCGATCACCGCCAGCACCAGGGTGCTGCCGACGAAATGCATCCGCCGGCAACTGCGGTTGGCGTGCTCGCCCAGGTAGAACGGGTAGAACTCGGCAAAGCTGCGGAATGTCGCCATGATGCCGCTCCCGGTGGAGTGCCCTGATTCCGCCTCGCCGGCTCATTCCGGCAGCGGGATGAACTCCAGCTCGTCGCCGGGCACCTTGGGGAAGCGCCCCTCGCGCCAATCGGCCTTGGCCTGATCGATGCGCGCCAGCGAGCTGGCCACGAAGTTCCAGTGCAGATGGCGCTCGCCATCCAGCGGCGCTCCGCCGAACAGGATCAAGCGGCTGGCCTCGCGGGCACGCAACGGCGGCGCCGTGGCTCCCGCCTGCACCGCCATCTGTGTCGCCGCGACGTCCAGACCACCCCAGCTCACCGAGCCCTCAACCACGTGGATGCCCCGCTCGAAATGCTCCTGTGGCAGCTCCAGCTCCGCGCCGGCATCCAGTTTCACATCCAGAAAGAACAACGGCGCGAACACCTTTACCGGGGATCGTTCGCCATAGGCCGTACCGGCCGCCAGGATCGCTTCCACGCCTGGGCGACGGATCGTCGGCAGCTCGTCGCGGCCGTGATGATCGAAGAACGACTCAGTCTCCGCATCGGCCTGCGGCAGCGCCACCCAGACCTGGATGCCGTGCAGCTTCTGGCCGCTGGCGCGCTCGGCCGGCGGCGTGCGCTCCGAATGCACGATGCCGTGGCCGGACGTCATCCAGTTCACTTCGCCGGGGCGGATGTCGACCATGCTGCCCAGGCTGTCACGATGGCGGATCGCACCATCGAACAGCCAGCTCAAGGTGGACAGGCCGATGTGCGGATGCGGCCGCACGTCCATGCCCTTGCCCGGCGGCAACTGCACCGGGCCCATGTGATCGAAGAACACGAACGGCCCCACGTGACGGGCCTGCAACACCGGCAACATGCGTCGCACGGTGAAGCCGTCACCCAGGTCGTGCACGTGGGCATTGCTGATCAGTTGCGGATTCGCGTCCATCGTTTTCTCCTACCAGGCCCGCCCATATTGCACCGGTGCATCGATCGCCGCACCCAGTTCCTTCGCGGCGCGCCGCGGGAAGTACGGATCACGCAGGCTTTCACGGGCGATCAGCACCAGGTCGGCCTCGCCACGCTCGATGACGTCAGCCGCCTGTTGCGGCTCGGTGATCAGGCCGACCGCACCGGTGGCGATCTGCGCCCCGCCACGCACCCGGGCCGCGAACGGCACCTGATAACCGGGGCCGACGGGAATCTTCGCGTGCGGAACCAGGCCGCCGGTGGACACGTCGATCAGATCCACGCCCAGCGACTTGACCTGCTGCGCCAACGCCACGCTCTGCGCCGCATCCCAGCCGCCTTCGGTCCAGTCGGTAGCCGAGATGCGCAGCCACAACGGCAATTCGGCAGGCCATACCTCGCGCACCGCGACCACCACTTCGCGAACCAGGCGGGTGCGATTCTCGAAGCTGCCGCCGTAGCCGTCGGTGCGCTGGTTGCTCAGCGGCGACAGGAACTGGTGCAGCAGGTAACCGTGGGCAGCATGCAGCTCGATCAGCTGGAAACCGGCCTCCAGCGAACGCCGTGCGGCGGCACGGAAGTCATCCACCACCTTGTCGATGCCCGCCTGGTCCAGCGCCTGCGGTACCTGCCAGCCGTCGTCGAAGGCCAGTGCCGATGGCGCCACGGTCGACCAGCCCTGCTCGTCGGTCACCGGGCCGTTGCCTTCCCACGGCCGCAAAGTACTGGCCTTGCGACCGGCATGTGCCAGCTGCACGCCGGCAATCGCGCCCTGCGCGGTGACGAAGCGGTTGATCGGCTGCCATGCATCCACCTGGGCCTGGTTCCACAGGCCGGTGTCCTGCGGCGAGATGCGCCCTTCCGGCGACACCGCCGTTGCCTCGACCAGCACCACCGCCGCCCCGCCCACCGCGCGGCTGCCCAGATGCACCAGATGCCACTCGTCGGGCAGGCCATCCCGTGCCGAGTACTGGCACATCGGCGCGATCACGAGGCGATTGCGCAGGGTCAGGCTGCGCTGGGCGAAGGGTTCGAACAATTGCATGAGGGGCTTCCTGCGGGGACAAGTGAGAGCAGATGCAGGCGCGCCGCCGCGGAATCAACCCGTCATGCGCCCGTCGACAGCTGCCGCGCCATCCAGCCGGCGATGCGTGAAGCCACCGCGTCAGGCGCTTTCATCCAGGCGAAGTGATCGGCGGGAGTCCCCGCCAGGTCACTGCGGCTCAGCACCTCGACTTGCGGCTCAGCCATGGACAGCTTGCCCAACAGCCAGTCCAGCGAGGCCTGCGGCCCCAGCCAGTCGTCAGCCAGTCGCAGCGCCAGCACGGGCATTTCCAGCCCGCCCAGCACACGATCAAGATCCTGCGACAAGCCGTCCACCGCATAACATCCGCGGCGACCGCTGCGGGCCCAATCGGCGATCACTCCACGCGCTTCGTTGCCGCCGAAGCCGATCCGTCGCCCGGGCAGGTGCCCCACCAGCCTGGCCAGCAGCGGAGCCATCAGATAGGCCATGCCGACCAGCCAGCTCCGCCGGAAGCAGCGCCAGTACGGCGCGCCACTGGCCACCAGCAGCAATCCACTGAAAGCCTTCGGATGCAATCCGGCGAACAGTGTCGCCATCTGTCCGCCCAGGCTGTGACCGCCCAGCCAGCAAGCCATCGCTGGCCAACGCTGCCGGATCATGGCCAGGCCGGCGGGCAGATCATCCTGCAACAGTTGCCGATAACCCCAGTTGCAATGCCGCCCGGCGCGACGGTTGCTGGATCCGATGCCACGCCATTCGTGCAACACCACGGCCAGACCGCGTTCGGCCAACGCACGGGCCAGCGGCAGATAGTGGCGGGCCGGCACACCCATGGCCGGAATCCAGTACAGCAGGTCACGACACGCGTCGGCAGGCAGCACGGCCAACAGATCGAAACCGGCACCATCAGTGCTGCACACGGGCAGCAGCGCGACATCATCCGGCGCCGCGTCAGGCAGGTTTCCGAAACGGGATCGGCTCACGAGAGGCCCTCGGAAAAACGAAGGGGCCGGCAAGCCGACCCCTTCGCACGGATTCCGCCAACGCCGGGTCAGACCGGGGTGACTTCCTCGGCCTGGAGGCCCTTCTGGCCGTCGACGACCTTGAAACTCACCTTCTGGCCTTCCTGCAGGCTCTTGAAACCGGTGCCGGTGATCGCACGGAAATGCACGAACACATCCGGGCCATTCTCACGGCTGATGAAGCCGAAACCCTTGGCATCGTTGAACCACTTGACAGTACCTACTTCACGATCCGACATAACTTGACTCCGATCCAAATCCAGACGCTTGAGACACACCGACCCCCAACGGATCGACGGTTTACTGAGCATGCAGGGTCCGGTGCAACAGTCGGATTGAAGAAACCCCCATACCGGGCACACAAGCAGCCAAGCAGACGCAGCAGGCCAAGCATAGCGGATTTTTTCGCGCGGGTGATTTTGTCAAGCGAATTTTTTTGCGCCCTTCAGATTCCACTCGAAACCACCACCAACCCCATGCGGATCGCGTGCCGAAAAGCCTGATCCGAAGCTCGCACGAGACGCGGTTTCCCGGTCTTGCCACGCCATGTACTGTCGATGCCCCTGCCCAACGAGGAACTTCGCCGTGCCGGCCATCCACCACTTCCGCTCACAACACGTCACCGTCGCCACCGGGCCGTTGATCGGTTCACTGTTGATCGGTCTGCTCCTGACCGGTTGCACGACGCCGCACGCAAGGTCGTCGCCGGAACCATCCCCGCCTTCCGTCGCTCCGGCCCCCTCCGCGTCGACGCAAAGCACCGGCATCGGCTCTTGCGATGCCTACCTTGCCAACTATGCGGCCTGCCATCGCAAGGCAGGCCTGTACACGCCGGAACAGTTGCCAGCCCGCGAACAGGCCATGCGTGAAAGCCTGCGGCAGGATGCGATGGATCCGGCAACCCGTCCGCAACTGGAGCAACGCTGTCGTGCGCTCATCACGCAATTGCGGCAGATCGCGCCGGGCTGCGATGGTGGCGACGCCCGCTGAGTTCCGTCAGTCCAGCGCCGCCAATGCCCGCCGCAACGGCGTGGCCCAACCTGCCGGTCGCGCCCGTTCCAGGCGGATCCGATCGCATCCATGCCAGCGGGCGGTTTCACCAATGGCCAGCGCCAGCTCCTGCAACAGGCGCGGCGATGCCTCGACGCCTGGCTCGAGGAACATCGCCTTGATCTCGAACAGCGCCTCGCCCCGGTGTGCCTTGGCGTCGAGTCGGCCAATCAACCGCCCCCGATGGAGGATCGGCAGCACGAAATAGCCATACTGCCGCTTCGCCGCCGGCGTGTAGCACTCGATCGCGTAGTCGAAGTCGAACATCGCCCGCAAGCGCGCACGATCCCACACCAGCGGATCGAACGGCGAAAGCAAGGCGGTACGGGTAGCCCGCAAGCGCCCGGTCAGCGCGCGCTGCAACGCATCGGCGTGATCACGGTGCACGTAGCCGGAAGCCACCCAGCCTTCGACCGGCACGGCCAGCAGTTCACCGCACTGCAGCAGCGGCGACAGTTCGCGCTCGGTCACCCGGGGCTTGAGGCGGAAGTAGTCCGCGATCCAGGCGGCCGGCGTCACGCCCAGCGCGCGGACGCTGTCGGCGATCGCACGCTGTCGTGTCTCTTCCGCCGACGGCAACCCGGCCGTCGCGTCGAACGGCGGCGCCAGACGGGACAGCACCCGCTCGCTGAGGTCGTAGACGCGCTGGAAACGGTCCCGCCGCAACACCATCAACTCGCCCAGCGCGAACCAGGCTTCCAGCCAGCGCTTCTCCGGCTTCCATGCCCACCAGCCCGAGGCGCCCTTGCCCTGGTTTCTCGTGAAATCCGCCGCGCGCACCGGACCGGCGTCACGGATGTGCTGCAGCAGCGCCTCCATCTCGGCGCGGTGCTCGCGATACATCCGTACCGCGCTGCGGTGCGCCCAGTGATGCCCGCGCTCGACGCCTCCGCGATGCCAGGCGATATCGGCGGCGCTGATGAAGCAGGCCTCGTGCGCCCAGCACTCGGCCAGACGCCCCCGTGCCAGCGCATCGTCCAGCCATGCAGGTGGATAACTGCCCAGCCGCGCATGCAGTACCAGATACGGGCTGCGGGCCACGACGTGGATGGTATCGATCTGCAACAGCCGCATGCGTTCGATCGCAGCCACCACGTCGTCACGCCGTGGCTTGCGCCGAGGCGGCTGCAACAGACCCTGGGCATGCAGCTGCAGCGCTCTTGCACCGACCCGGCTCAGCACGGCCGATCCGATGGAACAAAGACGCGACGGTGCAACACATCCGCGACAGCAGATCGAGCCAGCATGAACAAGCTCCCGACAACGTGACGGCGAATCGGGCGAAGGTGCCCGCTGGATGCAGGCCGCCAACAGCCGGCCCACGGGTTTCATCGGATCATTCTTCCATGATCCATCCCCGGTTGCTTCCGACCATGCCGGATCCCGCGGGCTGCCGGCAAATGCGTTGGCCGCCGGCCAGCATGCATGCACGGGCCACGGACGCCTCCTCATGCGCTCCGCCACGTGACTTAAACTTCCTGACAGCCCCCGACGGAAAATCTCCCGATGAAGCCTCACACGATCGCCCTGCCGCTGGCCCTGCTTGCCAGCCTCTCCGCTACCACAAGCCACGCGCAAAACCCGGACCCCACCGACATCCGCGCCTGTACCGCGATCGAGAGCGACGCCCAGCGGCTGGCCTGTTACGACCACGCCACCGGCCGGGTCAATCTGCCGGTGGCGCAGAAGCGCACCAACCCCGAAGCCTCAGCCGGCCTGTTCGGTCGTGACAAGGCGATGGCCTCGGCCAGCGGCAACCCGGAGGTGGCGGCACCGCTGTCGCTGCTGGACAGTCGCTGGGAGCTGTCGCCGGAAAGCAAGCTGGGCACCGCCAACATCCGCGGCTACTACCCGGTCTACGCGCTGCCGGTATTCGCCACCAGCCACCAGAACAACCTGCCGCACAGCCCGAACCCCGAAAACACGGTGGGCCGGAACGAGCAGTTGGACAACGTCGAGGCCAAGTTCCAGCTGAGCCTGAAGGCCAAGGTCTGGCAGGGCGTGTTCGGTGACGCCGGCGACCTGTGGGTGGGCTATACCCAGTCCTCGCGCTGGCAGGTCTACAACGACACCATGTCGCGCCCGTTCCGCGAGACCAACTACGAGCCCGAGGCGATGCTGGTGTTCGGCACCCACTACCACGTCGCCGGCTGGGACGGCCGCCTGCTCGGCATCGGCATCAACCACCAGTCCAACGGCCGCGGCAATCCGCTGTCACGCAGCTGGAACCGGGTGATCGCCAACGTCGGCTTCGAGCGTGACGGCTGGACCGTGATGCTGCGTCCCTGGTGGCGCATCCCCGAGAACCGCCGGTTCGACGACAACCCGGACATCAGCGACTACATGGGCCGCGGCGAGATCCAGATCGTGCACGAAGCGGGCAACCAGGAGTTCAGCATGATGCTGCGTCACTCGATGCGCGGCGGCGATCGCAGCCACGGCTCCGCCCGCCTCAGCTGGAGCTTCCCGGTCAGCGGCAACCTGCGCGGCTACATGGAAGTGTTCAAGGGCTACGGCGAAAGCCTGATCGACTACAACCACAACGCCACCTACCTGGGCCTGGGCGTGTCGCTGCTGGACTGGTACTGAGCCCGCCAACCAGAACCCGCCACGCCCGACCCCGGACGCCGGGCAATCTGGTTTTGGTTTTGGCTCCTGGCTCTTTCAAAAAGTGCGGGCCACGATGGCCCGCTGCTCTGCCGGGGCGCCTCTGAAGCGGCGGGCGGGCGGAGGAAAGCCTCGCAGGGGTGGCTGCGCTGTTCGCAGCAAGACGAAAGTTCTTGAGCTTGATCTGGCTTGAGGGTTTCAGAGGCATCGCCCGCAAGCGGGCTCCTACAAGACATCGCCCGCAGGCGGGCTCCTGCAAGGCATTGACCGCAGGCGGGCTCCTGCAGGTCATGTGCGGGTGCGCGGCTTCAAAAGGATTGCCCGCGAATGGCGAACACCACGCACCACCGGGTGGATTCAGCGCCAGCCCCAGCCCTGCTTGGTGCCGGTGAGGATCTTCAGCATCTGCCCGCGCGCCAGCGGCAATCGTCCCGCCGGGCCGAACGCGAGATCGCGCCAGCGGCCCAGGCCGGCGTGGTCGGACTGGAACAACGGCGTCAGCCAGCGGCTCAGGCGCTGGTACACGCCCAGATGTGAGCGCCGCTGCGCCGCATAGTCCGCAAGCGCCGCCTCCAGCGTGTCGTTGCGGGCCAACCCGTCGGCCAGCGCCGCCGCATCCAGCAGGGCCATGTTCACGCCCTGCCCCAGTTGCGGGCTCATCGCGTGCGCCGCATCACCCAGGAACACCAACCGGCCTTGATGCGGCCGATGCAACAGCACGTCGCGATAACGCGCCCGCCGCAACTGCTCCGGTCGCTCGATCCGCTGCAGCAGGGGCAAGGCCTCCGGCCACAACTCGCCCACGCGCTGGCGCAGGTGCTGCAACCCGGTTTCATCGAAGGATTCCACCTGCTCGCCGGGCAGGCTGAAAAAGAAGGTCAGCCAGCGTCCCTCGCGGTCGACCCGGCGGCCCACCGGCAGCAGGCCGATCATCTCGCGGGTGCCGCAATAACGCTGCTGCAAGGTATCGCCATGCGGCCAATCATCGGCCGGCAACAGGCACCACACCGCGCCCCAGGGGTAGACCGGATGACGACGCACCAGCGCGGGCGTGGCTTCACGCAGCGCCGAATGTGCGCCATCGGCGGCGATCACCAGATCGAACGGACCGTGGCTGCGCCCCGCGCTGTCGCGCAGCAGGCCGGCTTCGGCGTCAACCGCAACGATCCGCACGCCGACATGGATGCCCGAAGCCTCCGGCCAGGCATCACGCAGCACGGTGAACAGGCTGCCACGGGTCATGCCCAGCCCGAAGCAATCGGGAGCGTGGTCGGCGTAACGCATGTCCATCACGCGCCGGCCGCGATGATTGCAGCCGTACAACCGCTCGACCCGCTGGCCGAGTTCCAGTGCCTGCGCCTGCAGGCCCAATCGACCCAGCACGGCCAGCCCGGTCGGTTGCAGCAGAAAGCCGGCACCGACCGGCCCCGGGCTTGCCGCCTGCTCGAACACTTCCGGGCGATGGCCCTGGGCGGCGAGGAACAGCGCCGCAGCCTGGCCGGCGGTGCCGTATCCCACGATGGCCACGCGCAGGCTTCCGTGCATCAACGTTCCCCATGCGGCACCACGCCCGGAAGCATGGCGCCGCGATGCTCAACAAGGATCAGTGGTGATGACCACCGGCGCCGTGCACGTGGCCGTGCTCCAGCTCTTCGGCCGAAGCCTCGCGCACGTCGGTCACCTCGATCGCGAAGTGCAGGGTCTTGCCGGCCAGCGGATGGTTGCCGTCGATGAAGACCTTGTCGTCCTCGACGCCGGTCACGGTGACGGCGATCTCGCCCTGCGGGCCGCGGCCCATGAACTGCATGCCGGGCTGGATGTCCTCGACACCCTGGAAAGCCGCGCGCGGCACTTCCTGCACCAGCTCGTCGTGGCGCACGCCGTAACCCTCTTCCGGGCTCACGTCGGCATTGAACTTGTCACCGACCGAGCGGCCTTCCATCTGCTTTTCCAGGCCCGGCACGATGTGGCCCTGGCCATGCAGGTAGGTCAACGGCTCGCGGCCCTCGGAGCTGTCGATGACCTGACCCTGGTCGTCGGTCAGCGTGTAATGGAAGGCGGCAACGGCGTTCTGGGCAATCTGCATGAGGTTCTCGCGAATGGATTCAGGAATGAGGCACGAAGGGTCAAGCGTAACAGAACCGCGCCGCCGTCCCGCCGCAGATCAGCCGCGCAGCCGCTCGCGCAGCTCGCCGCCGATCTTCTGCGGCGTGTCGGTGGGCGCGTAGCGCTTCACCACCCGGCCTTCGGGATCCACCAGGAACTTGGTGAAATTCCACTTGATCGAAGCGCTGCCGAGGACGCCCCTGCGCTCGCTCTTCAGCCAGCGGAACAGCGGATCGGCGTGCTCGCCGTTGACCTCGATCTTGGCGAACATCGGAAAGCTGACCTCGTACCGCGTGCTGCAGAACGACTTGATCCCGGCCTCGTCCTCCGGCTCCTGGTGGCCGAACTGGTCGCAGGGAAACCCCATCACCACCAGGCCGTCGTCACGCAGTTCGCGCCACAACGCCTCCAGCCCCTCGTACTGCGGGGTGAAGCCGCAGCGCGAAGCCACGTTGACGATCAACAGGGTCTTGCCCTGCCACTCGGCCATCGAACGCAGGTTGCCGTCGATGTCGCGGACGCTGAAATCGTGGATGCCGGGCATGGCGACGCTCCGTGGCGAAAAGCCGCCAGCATACGCGCTCAGCCCTGCGACTCGGGAATCCCGAACACCTGGCGCAGATAGGTCACGTAGGCCGGGTCCTCGCACATGTTCTTGCCCGGCGAGTCGCTGAGCTTGGCCACCGGCTGATCGTTGCAGCGGATCATCTTGATCACGATGTTCAGCGGCGTCGGCCCGACGTCGTTGGTGAGATTGGTGCCCACGCCGAAGGCCAGCTGGCAGCGGCCACGGAAGTGCGCGTACAGCTGCATCACCTTGGGAATGTCCAGCCCGTCGCTGAACACCAGCACCTTGTTCAGCGGATCGACCCGGTTGGCGCGGTAATGCGCCAGCACCTTCTCGCCCCACTCGAACGGATCGCCCGAATCATGGCGGGTGCCGTCGAACAGCTTGCAGAAGTACATGTCGAAATCGCGCAGGAAGGCGTCCAGCCCGTAGACATCGGACAAAGCGATGCCCAGGTCGCCGCGATACTCGCGGGCCCAGGCCTCCAGCGCCGCCACCTGCGAATCGCGCAGGCGCGGCCCCAGCGCCTGATGCGCCTGCAGGTATTCATGCGCCAGCGTGCCCAGCGGGGTCAGCCCCAGCTTGCGCGCCAGCCAGACGTTGCTGGTGCCGGCCAGCTGGTGGCCCAGCCCGTCGCGCAAACCGGTCACTACCTCTTCCTGCCAGACCCGCGAATAACGCCGGCGGGTGCCGTAGTCGGCGATGCGGCACTCGGCGTAGTCCGGGGTGTCGCGCAACATGCGGATCTTCGCCTGCAAGCGGCGCCGGCCCTCGTCCAGGTCCAGGCCCGCACTGGTCCGGCGGAAGTACACCTCGTTGACGATCGCCAGCAGCGGCACTTCGAACAGGATCGTGTGCAGCCACGGCCCGCGGATGCGGATCTCGATCTCGCCGTTGCCGGCCTCGGCCGGGGCGATCTCGACGTATTTCTCGTTGAGCTGGAACAGCGCCAGGAAATCGACGAAATCGCTCTTGATGAAGCGCCAGCCGCGCAGGTAGTCCAGCTCATCCGGGGTGAAGCGCAACTGGCACAGCGCCGCCAGCTCGGCGCGGATCTCGTCGATGCATGGCACCAGGTCGATGCCGGGGTTGCGGCACTTGAAGCGGTACTCGACCTGCGCGGCCGGATACTGGTGCAGCACCACCTGCATCATCGAGAACTTGTACAGGTCGGTATCCAGCAGCGAATCGATGATCATCGTTGACCCGGTAGGAGAAGCGGCGAAAGGCCCATTATCCATGCCCCGGCCGGTTTCCCGCGGACATAAAGAAACCCCGGCGGCCAGGGGAGGACCGGCGGGGTTTGTCAGGTGGCATCCAGGGGAGGAAATGCCAGCCCCTCAGTGACCCGGTGTACTGGACCACTTCTTGTCGCCATCACGGCGATACGGGGCTTAGTATGCGGATCCGTCCGTTAGTTCCATGTGCATCTGGTCATTGTCCGTGCCCACGTTCAGTTTTCCGACAGCCTGGCGAATCCGCAGCGTGGCCTGGCTGCTGCCGTGGCTGGCCTGCGCATGGCCTGCGGCGGCGGCCGAGCTGAAGATCGACACCGGCCATGGCGCCATCACGCATCAAAGTGGCGAACTGCTGCGGCGCGACGATGCCCGCGACATCACGATCGCCGCCGACGTCGCCTTCGGCCACCCCATGCGCTATCGCGCGATACCGCTGCAGGCCTTGCTCGACGGCATCGGGCCGGGTGATCACCTGCAGTTCGTCGCCACCGACGGTTTCGCCGCGGAAATCCCTGCCGGCATGCTGCTCGACCCGCACGGTGCCACGGCCTGGCTGGCCATCGAGGATCCCGACCGCCCTTGGCCGGCCCTGCCCAAGGGCGGCCATGCCGGGCCGTTCTACGTGGTGTGGACCCACCCGGAAGCTGCCGGCGCGGGCCCCGAGCAATGGCCGTACCAGCTGGCCGCGATCCGGCGCCTGGACACCGTCGCCGAGCGCTTCCCGGCGATGCGGCCGGACCCGGCACTGGCCGATGGCGATCCGGCGCGACGGGGTTTCGAGGTGTTCCAACGCACCTGCCTGGCCTGCCACACGCTCAATGGGCAGGGCGACGCCCGGCTCGGACCGGATCTGAACATCCCGCACAACCCGACCGAATACCTGGACGAAAAACTGCTGCGCGCCTTCATCCGCGACCCGCAATCCCTGCGCCGCTGGCCGCAGGCGAAAATGCAGGGCTTCGACCGCAAGGCGCTGTCCGATGCCGATCTGGACGCACTGCTGGCCTACCTGCGGCACATGGCCGGACGCAAGTCCACGCCCTGATCCAGCGCCACCGGCGTCCCGGCCAGGCGCCGCAGGGCCTGGCCGCGTGCCGCCGCCGGCTGCCCCGCCAGCTCGCGCACCCGCTGGTAGAACAGCGGCCAACTCGCCTTCGCCTGATGGAACATCACGGCAAACGCGCCCTGCCACTGGTCGTACAGGCCGAACGGCAGCAGCCGCGCGTTGTTGATCGGCTGCGCCATCCAGCCGTCGTAACGGTGATCACCCGGCCAGCAGTGGTCGCGCCAGCGCGCGTAGTCCTCGCGAAAAGCGGCGATGCGCTGCTGCTTGCCCTGCTCCATCGCCGCCTCGTCCACGCCGCTGTCGTAGAGCGCACGCAGGCTTTCGCGCAGCGCCAGCACCTGCCGCGTGAAATCCTCGGACATCAGCCGCCCGGACGGATCCGGCGGCGGCAGGCCACGTGACTGCCGCCATTGGCGCAGTCCCTCGTCCTGCACGAAGCTGGCGAAAGACTCGTTGAACGCGGTATCGCCCTTCACGTAGATCAGCTGATGCGCCAGCTCGTGGAAGATGGTGCCGTCCAGCTCATCCTCGTCCCAGCGCAACATGCTCGACAGGATCGGGTCGGCAAACCAGCCCAGCGTGGAATATGCCGGCACGCCGCCGACCCAGACGTCATCGCCGCGTGCCCGCCACTTCGCCGCATCGGCCTGCGCCGCCGCCTCGCGGAACCAGCCGCGGTAGGCCACGCAACCGGCAATCGGGAAGCACTGCGGCTCGGCCTCCACCGAATGACGCGGCGTGGCGAACACGTTCCAGACCACGTAGGGCCGATCCAGCCCGACATAACGCGTGTAGCTGCGGTTGTCCGGCAGGCCCAGCCGCCGCGAGGCGAATCGGCGCGCCTGCTGCGCATGGCGCAATCGATCGGCCAGTGCGGGATCGGTGCGCGGATCATCGATCAGCGTGTCCAGCGCGCGCCGATGCAGGATCAGGCTGCCCTGCCCGCGCACGGCCTGGGCGTAATAGCGCACGCTGCCGCAGGCGCCCAGCAAAAAGGCCATCGCGACGATGACGATGGCCTTGCCGATCTTTCCGCGGCTCATGCCCGGACGATTCCCGATGTCACGCAACGCCCCCCGCTCACGATCTCCGCTTGCGCGACCCCGCGATCAGCGCCTGGATCTTTGCCAACGCGTCCTCCCGGGTAAGCGTCGGCACCGGACGCGAGCTCGCCGCATCCGGCTTGGCGGCCACGCGCTTCTTCGCCGCAGTCTTTTTCGCGGCCGACGGCTTTGCCGGAACCTTCTTCGCCGCGGCCCGTTTCGCCGCCGGCTTCGTCGCGGCCTTCTTCACCGCAGACTTCTTCACCGCAGCTTTCTTCACCGCGGCCTTCTTGGCGACCGTCTTTTTCGCTGCCGTCTTCGCCACGGCCCGCTTCGCGGCCGGCTTCTTCGCCGTGCTCGAGGATGCCGCTTTCGCAACCGCCGGCTTGTTCGTCGCGGACTTCGCCGCGGACTTCTTCGCGGTCGACCTGGGTGTCGTGGCCATGTGCTTGCTCTCCTGCGGAGATCAGGACAAGGCAACCAGTATGCACGTCATGGCCGCCTGGGGCATGCGGTGCCACAGCAATTGCCCGCTGCACGAAGGCTTGCGCGCCCGCTCAGAAAGCCGGGTGCGACAGCTGGTCGAGGAAGTGCGGCAGCACGCGCGGATCCACCAGCAGGCAGAACACCACGCCATAGGCGGCCCCCCACAGATGCGCGCTGTGATTGACGTTGTCCCGCCCCTGCCGGTCCATGTAGATCGAGTAGGCCGTGTACAGCACCGCGTAGAGGATCGCCGGCATCGGCACCACCAGCACCAGGATCCGCTGCCAGGGCGAGACCAGGATGAAGGCGAACAGCACCGCCGAGACCGCGCCCGAAGCACCCAGGCTGCGATAGCCCGGATTGTTCCGGTTCTTCAGGTAGGTCGGCAGGATCGATACCACCAGGCCGCCGATGTAGAACAGCACGAAACCCAGCGTGCCCAGCCACAGCGTGAACAGCGGCTCCATCGCCCGGCCGAAGAAATACAGGGTGAACATGTTGAACAGCAGGTGCATGAAATCGGCATGCACCACGCCGTAGGTCACCAGCCGGTGGTACTCGCGCTGGCGGGTGATCGCCGGCGGCCACAGGATCAGGTCGTTCATCAGGCGGCTGTTGTTGAGCGCCATGTACGAAACGATGCAGGTGATGGCGATGATGACCAGGGTGATCGGCATGGGCGATTCCGTACAGGAACAAAGTCCCGCATCTTGGCGTCCGCGCTGCGGCTTGTCGACTCCGCCGCGGCACGACTCAAAGGCATGTCGATATGCCGGATCGTCACTGCCCACGGCATGCGGCCGCCGCTATGATCGCCCGCTTTGCGCGACCGAACGCCATGGCCTCCCTTCGCTATCTGCACCTGGACGTCTTTCCCGCCACGCCCGGCGGCGGCAACCATCTGGGCGTGGTGATCGGCGCGGACGACTGGAGCACGGCGGCGATGCAGCGCTTCGCAGGCTGGACCGCCTTGGTCGAGACCACCTTCCTGCTGCCGCCCACGGCGCCCGGCGCCAGCTACCGGGTGCGCATCTTCACCCCACACCAGGAGATCCCGTTCGCCGGCCACCCCAGCATCGGCAGCGCGCATGCGGCGTTGGCATGCGGCCTGGCCGAACCGGTTGATGGCCTGCTGTGGCAGGAATGCGGCGCCGGCGTGCTGCCGATCCGGGTCGAGGGCGAAGGCGCCTCGCGCGAACTGCTGCTGAAATCCCCGGGCGAACAGGTGTTGCAGACCGGGCACGAAGCGCATCCTCTGCTGCCCGCCGCGCTGGCCGGCGTCGCCAGGGGCAAGCTTGCTCCGGCGCTGGTCGACGGTGGCCGCCGCTGGTGGCTGGCCGAAGTGGCGGACGAAGCCGGCCTGCGCACATGGCAACCCGATCATGCCGCCATCGGTGCACTGGCCCGGGCCAGCGACAGCATGGGCCTGTGCGCTTTCGCCCGCGGCACGCATGGCGAACGGCAACTGGTGGTACGCGCCTTCCCCGCCGGCGTCGGCATCGTCGAGGATCCCGCCTCCGGCGCCGCCAACGGCCTGATCGCCGCCTGGCTGGCCCAGGCCGAGCCCGACGGTTCGCTGGCCCGCGGCTACCAGGTCAGTCAGGGCCGCGAGATCGGTCACGATGCACGCCTGCTGGTGCGCATCGATGATGGTGCCATCTGGGTCGGCGGCCGCAGCCACGTGGTGATCGACGGCACGCTCGACTGGACGCCCTGAGGGAAGCTCAGGCCACCGCGCCGGCGGCCTGCGCCGAAGCCCAGGCCCACTGGAAGTTGTAACCGCCCAGCCAGCCGGTGACGTCGACCACCTCGCCGATGAAATACAGCCCCGGCACCAGCTTCGACTGCATCGTGCTGGAGGAAAGCCCGTCCGTATCGACGCCGCCCAGGGTGACCTCGGCGGTGCGATAGCCTTCGGTGCCGCTGGCAGTGACCGGCCAGTCATGCAGCTGCGCGCCCAGTTGCGCCAGCTCGGCTTCGCGGTACTGGCGCATCGGCCGGTTGTCGAACCAGTGCTCGCACAGGCGTTGCGCCAGGCGCTTCGGCAAGGCTTCGCCCAGCACCGTCTTCAACTCGGCCAGCGGGCGGGCACCGCGCTGCTCGACCAGCCACTGCCCGGCGTCGCGATCCGGCAGCAGGTCGATGCGCAGGTCGTCGCCCGGCTGCCAGTACGAGGAAATCTGCAGGATCGCCGGGCCGCTGATGCCGCGATGGGTGAACAGCAGGCCGGCACGGAACGATTGCCGCCCGACCCGCGTCTCGACCGCCGGCAACGCCACGCCGGCCAGATCCTGATAATGCTGCTGGTGCTTGCCGCTCAAAGTCAGCGGCACCAGCCCGGCGCGCGTCGGCAACACCGCATGACCGAACTGGCGGGCCAGCTCGTAGCCGAAACCGCTGGCGCCCATGCTGGGAATCGACAGCCCGCCGGTGGCCACCACCAGCGACTGCGCATGCACCTCACCCCGGGCGGTGGCGACCTGGAAGCCCTGCTCCGTGCGGCGCACGCGCTGCACGCCGCAGTTCGCCTCCACCTGCACGCCGGCCGCGGCGCACTCGTCCAGCAGCATGCGCACGATCTGTTTCGACGAGTCATCGCAGAACAGCTGGCCCAGCTCCTTCTCGTGGTAGGCGATGCGGTGCTTCTCGACCAGCGCGATGAAATCCCACGGCGTGTAGCGCGCCAGCGCCGACTTGGCGAAATGCGGGTTGGCCGAAAGATAGTTGGCCGGACTGGTGCCCAGATTGGTGAAATTGCAGCGCCCGCCGCCGGACATCAGGATCTTCTTGCCGACCTTGTTGGCATGGTCGACCACCAGCACCCGCCGCCCGCGCTGGCCGGCGGCGATCGCGCACATCAGCCCGGCCGCGCCGGCACCGATCACCAGCACGTCGGTTTTCAAGACGTCGGTTTCCCGCCGCACTCAGTCGCGGAAGTTGTCGAACTGCAGCGGCAGCTCGACCTCGGACTTGCGCAGCACCGCCATCGCCGCCTGCAGGTCGTCGCGCTTCTTGCCGCTGACGCGCAGCTTGTCGCCGTTGATCTGCGCCTCGACCTTGAGCTTGGCCGCCTTCAGCTCGGCCACCAGCTTCTTGGCGATCGGCTGCTCGATGCCCTGCTTGACCGTGATCTTCTGCCGCGAGCCGCCCAGGTTGGTGTCGGCATCGCCGATGTCCAGCGCGCGCACGTCGATCTTCCGCGCGATCAGGCGGGCCCGCAGGATGTCCAGCATCTGCTGCAACTGGAACTCGCTGGGCGCGCTCTGGGTGATCACGAAATCCTCCAGCGCGTAGCTGGCGTCAACGCCCTTGAAGTCGAAACGGGTGGACAGTTCGCGGTTGGCCTGGTCGACCGCATTGGTCAGCTCGTGCTTGTCGACTTCGGAGATCACGTCAAAGGAAGGCATGGCGTTGCTCGCTGGAAAAAACGGATCGACAAGTGTAAGCGATGCCGTTGAACCTCACCCGCGCGTCAGCAACCGGCCACCCATCGCCGCGTTGATTCCGATCACCAGCGTCACCGCCAGCGCATGGGTCAGCAGGTCGGTGGCCGCCGCGTCATAGGGATGGCAGATCTCCAGCAGGAACGCCGAGGCCGCCGCACTGGCCAGGCCGGCCATGATCGCGGTACGCATCGGTCGCAGCGGGCAGGCCCGCCGCAGCAGCGCGATAAGCAGGATGGACAGCGGCAACGAGAAGCCGAGGATGAACATCAGGCAATGGGCAGACTGCGCCGGCCCGGCCAGCTCGGTGCCGGGCGCGATCCAGTCACGCAGACAACCCAAGCCGCTGGCGCCGATCCACAACACCGTCCCGGGCACGGCCAGCCAGACCCATGCGGCGCGACGCCCCGGCACGGCCAATGCGAACGCAGCCCAGGCCGCACCGATCGCCGTCATGGCCGCACCGATGCCGGCCCAGGCCAGATCCGGCGTGATGGCCCAGCGTCGCAGCATCGGGGTGGTGCCGTAATGCCACGACAACAGTGCTGCCAGCAGCACCACCGGCAACAGCCAGCCAGCCGTGCGCTGCCAGGGTGGCAGCAGCCGTCGCACCGGTGCCAAGCCGGCACCCAGCTTCTCGATGAGAGCCTGATGGTCCTGTGTCACGTCAGGGTTCTCCCTGGATGCGCTTGCGCAGGTTTTTCAATGCGCGATGCAGATTGACTTTCAACGCTCCGGTGCGGCGTCCGGTCAGCTCGGCGGCCTCGTCCAGCGAACGCTCCTGCAGTCCCAACTGCTCCACCGCCTCGCGCTGCCCCGGCGGCAGTTCCGCGATGGCCTCGCGAAGACGCTGCGCATTCTGCTCGCTGATGCTGGCAGCGCTGGCGTCATCGCGAGCCGGATAATGCTCGAGCGCGACGTCGTCATGCAGCTCGCGGCGATCGCGACGACCGCGGCTGCGCAGGGCATCGATCGCGCGCCGGCTGGCGATGGCACCGAGCCAGGCATCGAAGGAACGGGACGGATCAAAGGTGTGCCGCACCCGATGCACGGTCAGCAGGGTTTCCTGCACCACGTCGTCCACGCCCTCGTCGCCCACGCCCTGACGCCGGGCGATCGCGCGGATCAGCGGCACCGAGTCGGCCAGCAACCGCTCATAGGCGCGCCGATCACCAGCCTGGGCCGCCTCCATCCAGGCCGAGCGACGTTCGGACGATGCATTGCTGGCTGAGGCGGGCGACATGCGGCGTCGACGGGACATTCCGGGGGAAAGACGGGTATCTAGACCCATCGGGACGGTGGCGGTCAAGGCATGTGTCATGCCGGTGATTCGCCGGAGTCGGGATACGGTTACCTGCGCGAGGATGTAACTTGCCGTCCCATCGCGGCGAATCACCCGTCGACATCCCCGGGAACACCCTGACCATGCTTGTCCTGATTCTTGCCTATCTTGGCGGCGTGCTGACCATTCTCAGCCCCTGCATCCTGCCGGTGCTGCCGTTCGTGTTCGCCCGCTCCGATCGCCCCTTCGCGCGCAACGGCCTGCCGATGCTGCTGGGCATGGCGGTGACTTTCGCGGCCGTCGCCACGCTGGCCGCGCTGGGCGGCAGCTGGGCGGTGCATGCCAACCAGTACGGCCGCTGGCTGGCGATGGCGGTGCTGGCCCTGCTCGGCCTGAGCCTGCTGTCGACCCGCTTCGCCGAATGGATTGCGCGGCCATTCGTGGCGTTGGGCAACCGACTGTCGCAGCACCCCGCCGGCGAAGCTGATTCGATCTGGGCTTCGCTGGGCCTGGGCGTGGCCACCGGGCTGCTGTGGGCGCCCTGCGCCGGACCGATCCTCGGCCTGCTGTTGACTGCCGCCGCACTGAACGGGGCCAGCGTGCAGACCACCTTGCTGCTGCTTACCTACGCTGCCGGTGCCGCCACCTCGCTGGGCCTGGCGTTGCTGGTTGGCGGAAAGCTGTTTGCACTGATGAAGCGCTCGCTCGGCGCCGGCGAATGGGTGCGCCGCGCACTCGGCGTACTGGTGCTGTGCGGCGTGGCGGCCACCGCACTCGGCCTGGACACCGGCGTGCTGACCCGCGTCTCGCTGGCCAGCACCGGCGGCATCGAGCAACGACTGATCGACGCGGTGCGCCCGCCACCGGCAGCCCCACCGGCGCCGAAGGCTGGCGAACCCCTGCCGATCGAAGGCAGCCTGCCGTCGCTGGCCGGCGCGACGCAGTGGCTGAACAGCGCACCGCTGACTGCCGAGTCGTTGCGCGGCAAGGTGGTGCTGGTCGATTTCTGGACCTACTCCTGCATCAACTGCCTGCGCTCGCTGCCCTACGTGCGCGGCTGGGCCGACAAGTACAAGGACCACGGCCTGGTGGTGATCGGCGTGCACGCGCCGGAGTTCGCCTTCGAGAAGGATCCCGCCAACGTCGCCAAGGCGGTGAGGGACCTGCACGTCGACTATCCGGTGGCGCTGGACAACGATTACGCGATCTGGCGCGGTTTCGACAACCATTACTGGCCGGCACACTATTTCGTCGACGCTGAAGGGCACATTCGTCACCACCACTTCGGCGAGGGCGAATACCCGCAGAGCGAGGACGTGATCCGCCAGTTGCTCACCGAGGCCGGCTACAAGGACCTGCCCGGCGGTTACATCGGCGAGGACCATCGCGGCATCGAGGCCGCGCCCTCCAGCGACTTCACCCGCTCACCGGAAACCTACGTGGGCTACGACCGCGCGATGAACTTCGTCGGCGGCCGGGTGGCCCGCGATGATGCGCACGATTACCAGGCGCCGTCGTCGCTGGCATCCAACCAGTGGTCGCTGGACGGGCGCTGGACCGTGCATGACGAGAACGCGCAACTGGAACAGGCCGGCGGCTCCATCGTCTACCGTTTCCGCGGCCGCGACCTGCACCTGGTGCTCGGCCCCGCCGCCGATGGCAAGCCGGTGCGCTTCCGCGTGCGCATCGACGGCCAGGCACCCGGCCAGGACCATGGCGTCGACACCGACGCCGACGGCAACGGCACGGTCACCAGCCAGCGCCTGTACCAACTGGTGCGCCAGGCGCAGGGCAGCGGCGAACGATTGTTCGAGATCGAGTTCCTCGACCCCGGCGTGCAGGCCTACGCCTTCACCTTCGGCTGAGTGCCGCGCGCGCCATGGACGGCGCGCGTGTTGCGTTGTGTTGCGCCAGCGCAAAGTTCGGTCACGCCGCGCTGTACCGGGACTGACCCGGGTGGCGATTGCCATGCTTTCGCCATCATCCGGCTACCTATACTCCCCTCCCATACCACCCTGGAGGGCAAGGCATGAAGCATCCGATCCGTTCCATCCTGGCCGTGCTGTCGCTGGCCACCGCCTCGTTCGCCGCCCCCGCACTGGCGCATGCCGCCGAAGGCTACGTCACCGGCAACGTCAACCTGCGCGCCGGCCCGGATGCCGGCTACCCGCTGATCTCGGTGATCCCTGCCGGCACCGGCGTCGAGGTGCAGGGCTGCACCGAAGGCTGGGAATGGTGCGACGTGATCGCCTACGGCAACCGCGGCTGGGTCGCCGGCAACTACGTCGAATACGTCTACCAGGACCGCCCGGTTCTGCTGCCGTCCTACGGCGCCCGGATCGGCATCCCGATCATCAGCTTCTCGATCGGCACCTACTGGGATCGCTACTACCGCACCCGGCCGTTCTACAGCCAGCGCCATGTCTGGTACCGCCGACCGGTCGTGCGCCGCCCGCCCCCGCCGCCGATGCGTCACCCGTATCGTCCGCCGATGCACGGCGCCCCGGGCCATGGCCGCCCGCCGGTCCATCGCCCGCCCGGGCATGTCGGCCATCCGGCTCCCGGCCGCCCTTCCCGCCCTCCGCAGCACGGCGGCAATCACGGCAATCAGGGCAACCACGGCCAGCACCGCGGGCATTGACCTTCGCGTGGCAACGACATCAGCCGCAGACAAACCCTTCCCCCTGAGCCGCCGGCATCACGCGATGCCGGCGGTTTTCGCGTGGCGGAAGCCTGATGCCTCAAGCGCATTCGCACACCGAAAGGCTGCGAGGGTTCCGGGGCGTCAAGAGCATCGCCCGCGAGCGGGCTCCCGCGACTCATGTGCGGCTTTGCTGCTTGGATTCCGTGCCGGCGGCCACCACCTGCTCGCGATGGCCGATGCCCACTGGAGTCCGTGATGAATGCCACGCTAGCCATCCCCTGCCCTCACTGCGCCGCACTCAACCGCGTGCCGGCCGAACGCCTGGCCGACCGGCCCAGTTGCGGCCGCTGCAAGCAGGCCCTGTTCGACGGCCATCCGGCCACGCTGACTTCCGCCAATTTCGACGCCCTGACCAGCCGCGGCGACCTGCCGGTGCTGATCGATTTCTGGGCGCCCTGGTGCGGTCCCTGCGTGGGCTTCGCACCGGTATTCGCCGAGGCCGCGCGCACGCTGGAGCCCCGCGTGCGGCTGGCCAAGCTGGATACCGAAGCACAACCGCAACTGGCCGCCCGCTTCGGCATCCGCAGCATTCCCACCCTGATCATGCTCAAGCAGGGTCGCGAGGTCGCGCGCCAGTCGGGCGCCTTGAATGCGGCGCAGTTGCAGCAGTTCGTCGCGTCCGCGCTGGCAAGGGGCTGAGCCGCTGCGGCAGCCATGTCTTTGCGCACGTTCCACCCGCCACACCGCAGGTTAGGCTAGGCGTTTCCACCCGCGAGGAACGCCCGTGCGCACACCGCTGCGATCCATCCTGCTGACCACCCTGCTGCTCGGCGCCGCCAGCACCGCCCCGGCATGGGCCGCCGATCCTCCGGCCGCCGACGCTCCCCGCCACGACCAGACCGGGCTGCCGCCGCTGCCGGCCGACGCGCATGTGTCGCAGTCGGTCAAGGTTGATGGCCGCACCTTGAACTACACCGTCACCGTCGGCTCGCTGCCGGTGCGTGACGACAAGGGCAAGACCATCGGCGAGGTGGTGTTCACTGCCTACACCATGCCCGGCAAGGAGCGGCCGGTGACCTTCGCGCTGAACGGCGGCCCGGGCGCGTCCTCGGTCTACCTCAACCTCGGCGCGATCGGCCCGAAGCGGGTGAACTTCGGCGTCGAGGGTGACAACCCCTCCGACCCGGCCACCCTGCACGACAACCCCGGCACCTGGCTGGGCTTCACCGACCTGGTCTTCATCGACCCGGTCGGCACCGGCTTCAGCCGCTCGCTGGTCGACGACAAGGAAGCCACCAAGCAGTTCTACAGCACCGGCACCGACATCAGCTACCTGTCGCGGATCATCTACGACTGGCTGGTGAAGAACGGCCGCATGGCCTCGTCGAAATACCTGGTCGGCGAAAGCTACGGCGGTTTCCGCGGCCCGCGCATCACCGACTACCTGCAGACCCGGCTGGGCGTGGCGATGAACGGCGTGGTGCTGCTGTCGCCGTACCTCGACCCGGCCGCGTCCGAGGACGAGAACGTCTCGCCGCTGCCGTGGATGCTGACCCTGCCGGCGATCGCCGCCGCGCATCTGGAGCGCCAGCACCAGCTCACTCCCGAGGCGATGGCCAAGGTCATCGAGTACACCCGCGGCGAATACGCCAGCGACCTGATGCGTGGCCGCTCCGACCCGCAGGCCACCGCCCGCGTGGTGCGGAAAGTCACCGAGCTGACCGGCCTGGACCCGCAGTTCGTGCAGCGCTCCGGCGGCCGGCTGGAAACCCAGGCCTACCTGCGCGAGGTGTATCGCTCCGAGGGCCGGCTGGGCAGCCGCTACGACTCCAACGTCACCGCGTGGGATCCGTTCCCCTACGCGCCGCACCAGCGCACCGGCGACCCGATCCTCAACGGCATCATCGCGCCGACCACCACCGCGATGGTCGACTTCGTGACCCGCGTGGTCGGCTGGAAGGTGGACGCCCGCTACAACGCGCTGAGCTATGACGTGAACCGGCTGTGGCACGACGACGACGACGCGCGCGAGGGTTCGGTCTCACAATTGCGGGAGTCGGTGGCCACTGATCCCGCGTTGCGCGTGCTGATCGCCCACGGCTGGGACGACCTGTCCTGCCCGTTCATGGCCTCGGTGCTGATCGTCGACCAGATGCCGGCGATGGGCGATGCCTCGCGGGTGCAGGTGAAGAACTACCCCGGCGGCCACATGTTCTACGCCCGCCCGGACAGCCAGGCCGAGCTGACCCGTGACGTGAAGGCGCTGTACGGCGTGCAGTGACCCGCAGCAAAGCCGCTGGCCGCGCCGCCTTCAACGGCGCGCGGCCAGTTCCTGCCAGCGTATCCGCCACGTCCCCTCGCGATCGTCCTGCCACACCATCGAGCGCACCTCGATCAACTGCATGGCCTGGCCGTCCCAGCGCCAGGTCTGCTCCAGCCCTCCAAGGACATCCTGCTGCACCAGTTGCAGGCGGTTGAACCCCGGCAGCAGTACGGGCAAAGCCAGCGTGGGTACCGGAACGAGCAGCGGCCTGGCCAGCACCTCCGGCTCGGGCTGGCTCTCGTCCCACACGGGGAACGCGATCACCAGGGCGTCGGTGAAGTCCGGTGCGTGGGCGACGACATGCAGGTGCAACGGCTCCCGTGCGGTGAGCTGGCACGGCAGCGAGAACAGCGCGGTGTAGGCATCCAGCCACTGCACCTGATAGCCGCGCCCGTCAGCGGCCTCGGCCAGTGCCAGGCAATCGGTGGCCTGTTCGCGCTGCCGGCGCACGGCGGGAGGCAGCGTGCGGATGTCGGCCAGCACCGTGTCGTCGGCGTAGCGACGCTGGGCCTGACGGATCGCCGGCGCGATCCCCGGCCGGGTCGCCGGCGCCTGCAGCAATGGCCAGGCATCCGCGAGCCCCTGGCGCTCGTCCATCCACAGCTGGCTGGCCTTGAGCCCGCGCAGCGAAAGGCGCACGTGAAAGCCTCCCGCAGCATCCACCGCCAGTGCGCTCCCCTTGCCCATCGCGAGGAACAGCCGGTCGGCAGCATGCTCCTGCGGATCGTCGACCAGCACGACCTCGCCGGCGACATCACCCTCATACCAGTCGCGCCCGCGTTGCAGCTGCTGGCGCTGCTCATCCACCTGCAACACCAGTACCTGCGCGGTCGCCGTCACCGCCGCCGGCAGCTGCAAGCGAAGCTCCCACTCCACCTGGGGCCGGCTGGCACGCCGCACCATCAGGCTGGCCTGCCCGGCCGGGTCACCGGTCCAGCCGATGCAGGCGGCGGCAACCGCCGAGCAACTGGCCTGCCAGTCGCGGAAATCGCGGATCAGCGGATCAGCGGCCAGCACCGGCCAAACCGCGAAAGCCAGCACGAGCGACAAGGCGAAACGGAACATCACGCGCTCTCCCGGTTCAGCGACGACATGCGCAGGGACCCGGCAACGGCACGACGTGCGTCACGGGATCAGCGGTCGGACAAGGTGGCGACGCACAACCACGGGTGCGGCACCGCCGGATCAAGGTCGGCGACATCGCCCGATGCCGTGCTGCCGCAAGGCCGGGTACTGGACCAGGCCAGCATCCGCGTATTGGCGTCATAGGCCACCGGCAGGTCACCGGCCATCGTGCCGGCGATGCGCCGTGCATCGTTGCGGCCCGGCTCATACGACATCAGGCCGTCGCGGCCGGGCCAGACCAGCCGTTTCCGGCCGACCACCAGCCGCGCCAGTTCCCACGAGCCATGCGCCAATTCCCTCACCGGAGGGCGCACGCCCGCACGTGGCGCCATGCGCAGCAGGAGGCGGCCACGTGCCTGGTCGCTCAGCCACACCAGATAGCCGCCAAGCGCGAACACGCCGTCGCCGAGCATGCCGTCATCCTGCAGCCTGGCCAGATCCTGCGCCGAAGGCTGGTACCAGCGTTGCTGGTCGAACAGCCCGTCCACTCCTGGTGGCAGCGCAAGCAGGCGCGACGTGCCGTCGCGCACGGTAGCCGCATGGAAGGATCGCGCCCCCGCACCGTCTTCGCCTTCGTCCTCCGAGCGCACGTACAAGGTGTCGATGTCCCACACCAGTTCCACATCGCTGGACACCACCGCCTCGCTGTTCGCATTGGGCCGCCCCAGCACCGGCGTGGCGGGCACCAGCAGCCGCCCATCGCGCTGGTACAACCAGACCCGGCGCGCCGCCTCGTCCGCGCCGTCGATCACCTGGACCGCCAGGGTGCGGCCGTCCGCCGAGAAAACCCCGTTGCGGAAGTCAGTCGGATGCCCCATGCCCGCGACGTCCACCGCCGTCAGCATGGACAGTTGCAGCGGTGGCGAAACCCGGTCGCGCAGGACGCCGATGCGATCCCCGTAAGCCCGGAGCAGGCAATCGTATGGCTGCGGATCGTGCGTGGCCTGCGCGAGAGTCATGCCTGCGATGCAGGCCTGGTCGCGCTGCCTGAGCCACCCGCGCTGCCCGTCGCGCACGGCCTGGCGCGCGTCATCCGGGATGCCCGGGCCGGTCGCCCGCCGGTACAACTCATCCAGCTCGCGATCGGCCTGCGCCAGCAAGGCATGGCTGCAGATCATCCGCTCCACCGTGCGGGTAACGCCGGTACAGGAGAAGCTGGGCTGGAAGTCGCCATCCGCTTCCGCAGCCTGCGCCGGAGTCGGAATCATCGACACCGCCAGGACAAGGCAGGCCAGCAGGCACCCTGCCGCGACGCCGCCGCGCATCAGAATTCCACCCTGGCGCATTTTTTCGCGTCGCGCTCGATCACGATCCGCGAAGCCAGCACCGAGGACTGCCCGCAGAACGTCGAGTGCCGCAAGCGCATGTCCAGTGCATAGCGCCCGCCGTCACGCGCCAGCAGCACCTCGCTCGGTTCGATCACGTCCCCGTCGGCACGCGTCTCGCCGTCATCCCAGGCGATCTTCCGGGTGGCGTCATCCACGCGGCTCCAGCGGGTGTCGCCATCGTCGGAGAAGGCTTCGACCGCGCACACATTGGCACTGCCGTCGCCCGTCGGAGTGACGCCGATGTAGGACAGCCCGGTCACCTCGCCCTCCGCATCGACGGCAAGGCGCAGGCGCTGTTCCAGGCCATCGTCGTCATCGAAGCAGAACAGGGATTCCTGCGCGAAGGCATCCGGCTGATCCGCATCACTGTCGCCGGCGAGCAGGCGACGCCGGCCATCGACCGAGGTGGTCGCCAGCAAACCGCCACCGGACCATTCCAGTTGCAGGCCATCCTCCTCGCCGCTGGCATAGCGGTAGCTGCTGGTGACGAAGCGCTGGCCGTTCCAGTTGCCGATCAGCAGCAGCCCGCCGCTTTCCTGCGGCAGGTCCAGGGTGAGCACGTGGCCATCCCAGAACCGTGGCGGGGTTTCGTCCGTGGTGGCGGTCCAGGTCTCGCGATCCACGTAAAGCGCCGCCTCGACCTCCCCGACGGCATCCCGGTGCACGAAACGGAATTCGGCCGGAGCCAGCGGATCGTCCGTCGACGGCCCGCAGGCCAGCAGGCCGAAGCCGCCCTGCGGTGAAGAGAACGGCAGCTCGTCCAGATGACAGAGACGGGCAAGCTTCCCGATGCCGTCCTCCGTCATCCGGCCAGCCGGATCAAGCGCGGGCACCGCCGCGATCGGCCGTACCGGCCCCAGCGCCGCCGGCGCCGGACCGCGGTCGCAGGCGCCCAGCACCAGCACCATGCCGGCGGCGGAAAGCCAGCGCTGACAGCGCCGGATGGAGATGATTGCCGCGCTCATTGCCAGAAACTCCGGCCTCGCGGAAGCAGGCCCAGGTCGTTGCCATCACTGTCATGCAAGTGCAGGCCCTGGCGATCGAAGCGACCGGAGAGCGTGCCCGCCGGGCAGCTGTTGTCCGGATCGTCATGCGCGGCGATGACCAGACGGCCGGCGGACTCGTCAACCTGCACCGGCAGCACCAGCGGCCTTGTCGCATCGGCGCCGCTGGCGCACTGCAGGACCGCGTAGTAGCCGCGGTCGGTGAGCGAGATGATCACCTCCATGCCCTGGTAGTCCTCCGACGCGGTCATCGCGATGTTCGAATACACCCCCTGCGCGCGGACCGCGCCGGACGCCGCTGCCGCCGGCAACTGCAGCGCAAGCAGACCAATGCCGGCCGCGACCACACCCCTCATCGCCCGGCTCATGGTGCACCCGCGCTGGCAGCGCCCGCCGGGGCATCGGTGATCTCGATGGAGAACCCGATCAGCTTCCACGCACCGCCATCCTGCTCGTAGGTGTGCTGGAAGACCACGCGCTTGCTGCCGGCCGGGTAATAGCCATCGATGCGCATCGCGCCCGCATCCGAGAAGCGCGGGCTGGACGTGGGCTGCGGCTGGCCCGCAGCCACCTTCATCAGCGACTCGCCCATGCCGTAGAAGGCGGCGAACTGCCGTCCCAGGTCCTCGGCGCTGGCCTCGCTCTGCCAGCGCGACGACAAGGTGTCACGGAAGTGGCTCATGTCGTGCTGCTGGATCGAGATCGCGAAATCCAGCATCGAGGTCCTGACCAGCTGGAAGATCTCCGCGCCGGAAGGTTCCTGCACGGCGGCCGCCGGCCGCTCCTGCGGCAGTCCGGCCGTCGATTTGCGGATCGCGTAGATCTTCCACGCACCCTGCTCCTTGACCAGATCCAGGCTGACCGGCACCACCCCGCCGGTATCGGTGGTGATCGAGCCACTCAACTCGCCTCGGCCGTTCTCGACCTTGCGGCTGGACCACTGCGCCGAGCGGAAACCGGCGATCGAGCGACTGGCCAGGAAATCCTCCAGCTCGCGCTCGTCGACCCGGCGGCGGAACTCCTCGGCCAGGTAGCTGCGTGCCCGGGCCATGTCCTTCTGCGCCACGGCCTGGAAAAAGCCGTCCGCGCTGCGGGTCAGCCCGCGGGTGAAAAAGAAGATCAACGCCACCAGCAAGGCGATGACCACGAGGACACCGATGACGATCCTGATCCACAGACTCATGACGAACTCCCGATGGCAAGGTCATCCGCACCAGGACGGCTCATGACGCCGTCCACGATGCGGGCTCAGGGAGGTAATCGCCGGATCGGGGCGAAACCCGCCACCACCGGCGGCACCGCCCCGCGCAAGCCGCCAGGCAAACCTGTCATCGACACGTAACATTGATTCGCTGCAATATCCCCGTCACAAGCCACCGGCAGACCCGCGCGTGCACAAACGCATCCTGATCGTCGAAGACGAAACCTCCATCCGCGAAATGATCGCCTTCGCCCTGCGCAAGGCCGGCATGGAAGCGACCCTGGCCGAGGACGCACGGGCCGCCCAGCTGGCCTTGGCCGAGCAGGTGCCCGACCTGATCCTGCTGGACTGGATGCTGCCGGGCATGAGCGGCCTGGAACTGGCCCGCCGCCTGCGCCGGGAAGAACTCAGCCGCGAGATCCCGATCATCATGCTCACCGCCCGCGGCGAGGAGATGGACCGGGTCAACGGCCTGGAAGCCGGCGTCGACGACTACGTGGTCAAGCCGTTCTCCACCCGTGAGCTGGTGGCCCGGATCAAGGCGGTGCTGCGGCGCAGCCAGGGCGACGACGGCTCGGGCATCGTGGAAATGGGCGGCCTGCGCATCGACGGCCCGGCCCACCGCGTGTTCGCCGGCGACGACCAGGTGCCGATCGGCCCCACCGAATACCGCCTGCTGTATTTCTTCATGACCCACGCCGAGCGCGTCTACTCGCGCACGCAACTGCTTGACCACGTATGGGGCGGCAGCGTGTACGTGGAAGAACGCACCGTGGACGTGCACATCCGCCGCCTGCGCAAGACGCTGGAGCCGTGGAAGCTGGACAACCTGGTGCAGACCGTCCGCGGCACCGGCTACCGCTTCTCGATCAGCGTCTGATCCCCGGGTTGGCCCCGGCCTTCGGCACGGGGCCTCCCTTGCGATGGCACGGCCGTTTGCCGATGCTGGGCCTTTCCACCGCCCTGCGCGCCGCCCTGCATGACGACACCGAACAAACCCGCCGCCCCCTGGATCCTGCCCGTGGCACTCGGCGCCGCCCTGCTTGCCGGTGCCGGCGCGGGCTGGCTGGCCGGCGGCCACGTCGCTGCCGGTATCGCACTTGTCGCCGTGGCCGAAATCGTCTTCCTGCTGTCGCGGATCCGTCATGTGACACAGCCCATGATGAAGGCTCCGGGCGGCCCCAGCCCGCTACAGCATGACCGTTTCATGATGCGTTCCCGCCGTCTCGCCGCCAACCTGCGCGATCTGCGCAATGTCGCCACCCAGCTGCCGGATGCGGTGGTACTGGTTGATCCGCAGGAGCGCATCCGCTGGTTCAATCACGCCGCCGAGAACCTGCTCGGCCTGCGTCGCCCGCAGGATCGCGGCGCCTTGCTGCAGGAGCGGCTGGAAGGCTCCGAACTGGGCGACTGGCTGCGCGACGGCGCGCACGAGCCGCTGGGTGACACCCCCGCACCGGGCCAGGCCGGCGCGCACATCCAGGTCAGCAGGCTGCCGCTGGGCGAGGACGAGCATTTGTTGCTGGCCCATGACATCAGCCATCTCAACCGGCTGGAGCAGGTTCGCCGCGACTTCGTCGCCAATGTGTCGCACGAATTGCGCACGCCGCTGACGGTGATCCACGGCTATCTGGAACTGCTTGATCCGGAGGACGTGCCCGAGCTGGCTCCGGTGCTGGGCGAGATGCGCGTGCAATCCAAGCGGATGGGCCAGATCGTCGAGGACCTGCTGACCCTGTCGCGGCTGGAGACCCAGCACGAGATCCAGGACGAGCGCGTGCCGATGGCGGCATTGCTGGCCACCGTGCGCAAGGAAGCCGAGGCGCTCAGCCAGGGCCGCCACCGGATCATCCTCGAATCCACCGCCAACGCCGACCTGCTCGGCTCGCCCAAGGACCTGCACAGCGCCCTGTCCAACCTGGCCAGCAACGCGGTGCGCTACACCCCTTCCGGCGGCAGCATCACGATCCGCTGGCAGCGCAGCGACGGCGGCGCCACCTACTCGGTCAGCGATACCGGCTTCGGCATCTCCGCCGCCCACCTGGCGCGGCTGACCGAACGTTTCTACCGGGTCTCGTCCAGCCGCTCGCGCGACAGCGGCGGCACCGGCCTGGGCCTGTCGATCGTCAAGCACGTGCTGGGCCTGCACCATGCCCAACTGAAGATCACCAGCGAACCCGGCGAAGGCTCCACCTTTGCCTGCGTGTTCGACGACAGCCGCCTGCTGCCCCCGGAAACCGGGCGCTGCCAGAGTTGATCCGCCTCGCGACGGCATGCATTTGCCACGCCGTCGCGCCAGAATGAAGCATGTCCACGCCAGCCAACACTCCCCTCGACAGCACCGATCTTGCCGCACCCGGCCTGTACCTCAGCCGCGAACTGGCCGCGCTGGAGTTCAATTTCCGCGTGCAGGCGATGGCCGAAGACGAGCGCGTGCCGTTGCTGGAGCGCTTGCGCTACCAGAGCATCGTCGCCAACAACCTCGATGAATTCTTCGAGGTGCGCGTGGCCATGCTCAAGCATCACCACGCCTACGGCTCGGCCGCGCCCGGCCCCGACGGGCTGGCCTCGGGCGAGCTGCTGGCGCGCATCCGCAGCCGCGTACTGGACCTGGTCACGCTGCAATACACCACCTGGCAGGAACGGATCGGCCCGCAACTGGACGCCGCCGGCATCCACTTCCTGACCCGCGAGCACTGGACGCCGCGCCAGCAGCGTTGGCTGCGCGGCTACTTCGAGCACGAGGTACTGCCGGTGCTGTCGCCACTGGGCCTGGATCCGGCCCACCCGTTCCCGCGCATCCTCAACAAATCACTGAACATCGCGGTGGTGCTGGAAGGCCGCGATGCCTTCGGCCACGAAGGCCACATGGCGCTGGTGCGCGCGCCGCGCTCGCTGCCGCGGATCATCCGCGTGCCGGCCGAGGTCAGCGGCCCCGGCGAGCACTTCGTGTTCCTGGCCGAGCTGCTGCAGGCCTTCGTCGACCTGATGTTTCCCGGCCTGAAGGTGGTCGGCTCCTACCAGTTCCGGGTCACCCGCAACAGCGAGCTGATCGTCGAGGAGGCCGAGGTGGAAAACCTCGCGCTGGCGCTGAGCGAGGAACTGGTCGGCCGCGGTTACGCCCGCCCGGTGCGGCTGGAGATCGCCAACGACTGCCCGAAAGCGATCACCGCGATGCTGATCGAGAATTTCGAGCTGGAGGAAGCCGACGTCTACCGCTGCGACGGCCCGGTCAACATCATCCGTGCCGGCCTGGTCTATGACTGGCTGGACCGGCCCGAGCTGAAATTCCCGCGTTTCACCCCGCAGATGCCGGCCATGCTGGAAAGCGGCCGCAACAAGTTCGAGCTGATCGGCCAGCGCGACGTGCTGCTGCACCACCCCTACCAGAGCTTCGCCGCGGTGATCGACCTGCTTCGCCAGGCCGCCGCCGATCCGCAGGTGCTGGCGATCAAGCAGACCCTGTACCGCGCCGGCGAGGACACCCCGCTGGTCGACCTGCTGGTGGAAGCGGCGCGGCACGGCAAGGACGTCACCGTGGTGATCGAGTTGCGCGCACGCTTCGACGAGGAGGCCAACATCCGCCTGGCCACCCGCCTGCAGGAAGCCGGCGTGCAGGTGGTCTACGGCGTGGTCGGCTACAAGACCCACGCCAAGATCATGCTGATCGTGCGCCGCGAGGGCGACGCCCTGCGCCGCTACGTGCACCTGTCCACCGGCAACTACCACCAGGCCAACAGCCGCATGTACACCGACATCGGCCTGATGACCGCGAACGAGGAGATCGGCGAGGACGTGCACAAGGTGTTCCAGCAACTGTCCGGGCTCGGCCCGCGGATCGAGCTGAAGCGCCTGCTGCATTCGCCGTTCACGCTGTACCCGGGGGTGCTGGCGAAGATCGAGCGCGAGACGGAACACGCCCGCGCCGGCCGCCCCGCGCGCATCGTGGCCAAGCTCAACGCGCTCAACGAGGCCCACGTGATCGAGGCGCTGTACCGCGCCTCGCAGGCCGGCGTGGAGATCGACCTGATCGTGCGCAGCGCCTGCACCCTGCGCCCCGGCCTGCCCGGCATTTCCGAGCGGATCCGGGTGCGCTCGATCGTCGGCCGTTTCCTCGAGCACAGCCGGGTCTACTGGTTCGCCAACGACGGCGCGCCCGAGTTGTACTGCGCCAGCGCCGACTGGATGGAACGCAACCTGATGCGCCGGATCGAGGTGGCCTTCCCGATCCTCGACCCCGAACTGGCCGCGCGCGTGTTCGAGGAAACCCTGGCCAACAGCCTGGCCGACAACACCCAGGCCTGGGCGCTGTCCAGCGATGGCAGCTATGTCCGCGCCGAGCCGGGCGAGCATCCACCCCTCAGCGCACAGCAAGGCCTGTTGGAACGGTATTGCGCGTGAACCCGATCGCCTTGACCATCCCCTTCCACCGGATCGCCGCTGCGGATCGGCGTCCACTCATCGATGTCGCCGGAGTCCCCGCGTGAGCCCAGCCGAACAGACCCCGATCCGCGACGGTGAACTGATCGCCGCCATCGACATGGGCTCCAACAGCTTCCACATGGTGGTCGCCCGCGTCGAACACGGCGAGCCGCGGGTGATCGACCGCCTGCGCGATACCGTGCGCATGGCTGCCGGCCTGCGCGCCGACGGCACCCTCGACGCCGACCGTCGCGCCCGCGCGATGGCCTGCCTCGCCCGTTTCGGCCAGCGCATCGCCGGCCTGCCCTCGATGCGGGTCCGTGCCGTGGCCACAAATACGGTGCGCCGGCTGGCCTCGCCGCAAGCCTTCCTCAGTGCCGGTGAGGCTGCACTCGGCCATCCGATCGAGGTGGTATCCGGACGCGAGGAAGGCCGCCTGATCTTCCTCGGCGCCGCCCACGACCTGCCCGCCTCACGCGAACCGCGACTGGTGATCGACATCGGCGGCGGCAGCACCGAATTCATCATCGGCCGCGGCCTCGCCCCGCTGCACACGGAAAGCGTGCAGGCCGGTTGCATCGCCTCCACGCTGCGCTTTTTCCCCGGCGGCAAGATCACTCGCAAACGCTGGCAGAAAGGCGTCAGCGAGATCGGCGTGCTGCTGCAGCAATTCGCCGAGGACTACCGCGAATCCGGCTGGCAGGAGGCACACGGCTCATCGGGCACCGCCAAGTCGATCGGCGCAGTGGTGCAGGCGATGAAATTCTCCGACGAAGGCATCACTACCGCCTCGCTTGCGGCGCTGCGTGACGTGCTGATCGAACAGGGCCAGACCGGTTCGATCAAACTGCCCGGCCTGGTCGAGGACCGTGCCCCGGTGATCGCCGGCGGCGTGGTGATCCTGGAAGCGGCCTTCGCCGCGCTGGGCATCGAACGCCTGCGCGTGTGCGAAAGCTCGATGCGTGAGGGCCTGTTGTGGGACCTGCTCGGCCGTGCTGGCGGCAGTGACCCGCGCACCGCCAGCATCGACGCACTGGCCAGTCGCTACGGCGTCGACCGCGCCCAGGCCCGTCGTGTCGAATCCACCGCACTGATGCTGTTCGACCAGGTCGCACGCCAGTGGAAGCTGGATGCCGATGCCCGCGAATGGCTGTCCTGGGCCGCCCGAGTGCACGAGATCGGCTTGGCCATCGCGCACAGCCAGCACCACCACCACGGCGCCTACATCCTGCGCCACGCTGACCTGGCTGGCTTCTCACGGCAGGAACAGCAACTGCTGGCCGCCGTAGTGGAAATGCACCGGCGCAAGCCGGACAAATCGATCATCTCCGCCTTGCCGCTGCGCTACCGCGCGCTGGCCAGGCGCATCACCGCCCTGCTGCGCCTGGCCGTGCTGTTCCGGCGTGCCCGTCGCGCCGAGTCGCTGCCGCAGATGCGACTGGACGCCAACAGCAAATGCCTGCGCCTGAAACTGCCGCTGAACTGGATCGACCAGCACCCGCTGACCGAGGCCGACCTGCAACAGGAGCAGAACCCGATGAGCGAGCTGGGCGTGAAACTCGAAACCGGCAGCATCTGATCAGCGCGAACCCGGGCCGATTCCGGCGCAGCCGCGTATCATGGTGGTTCGCTCCGGAATCGTGACGTCCATGTTCAAGCATCTGCTCGCCACCCTGTTGCTGGCCCTGCCGCTGTCGCTGTCCGCACAAGCCGCCAAACCTGCCGCCGATACCCAGGCCGAACCGCCACAGGTGTTGCTGCACACCTCGCAGGGCGACATCACGCTGGAGCTGTACCCGGACAAGGCGCCGAAAAGCGTGGCCAACTTCCTGCAGTACGTGCGCGACGGCTTCTATGACGGCACGTTGCTGCACCGGGCCATCGGCGGCTATCTGGTGCAGGGCGGTCTGTACACCCGCAACCTGCAACCCAAGCGCACCCGCCCGGCCATCGCCAGCGAGGCCGACAACGGCCTGTCCAACCTGCGCGGCACCATCGCGGTCGCCCGCGGTGCCGATCCCAACTCCGGCACCGCGCAGTTCTTCTTCAACCTGGTCGACAACCGCCGGCTCGACTACGTCGGCAACCAGAGCGGCCTGACCTGGGGCTACGCGGTGTTCGGCAAGGTGATCAAGGGCATGGACGTGATCGACAAGGTTGCCGCCCTGCCCACCCGCGCGCTCGGCCCGTTCGCCGGCGACGTGCCCGATCCGCTGGTGCTGATCGAGGAAGCCCACGTCATCGGCGAGGAAGCACCGGCCGCCGCCGGCAGTTCCGCGGCACCGGCCAGCGCAGCGTCAGTGGCGACAAAACCGGAAACCGGTGCGACCGGAAAGAACGGCAAGAAGACCGCCGGCAAGAGCTGAGCACGATGACCACCCTGTTCATTGCCGACCTTCACCTCGATCCCGCCCGCCCGCACATCATCGAACTGTTCGAGCGCTACCTGGCCAGCGATGAAGTCCGCCAGGCCAGCGCGCTGTACATCCTCGGCGACCTGGTCGAAGCCTGGATCGGCGACGACGACGATGCCGAGCTGCCCCGCCGCATCGCCGAGGCCACCCACGCCGTGCGCGACGCCGGCGTGCCGGTGCATTTCATCGTCGGCAACCGCGACTTCCTGCTCGGCCAGGCCTACGCCAACCGCGCTGGCATGATCCTGCTCGACGACGGCACCGTCCACGACATCGAAGGCACGCCCACCCTGCTGATGCACGGCGACGTGCTGTGCACCGACGACGTCGCCTACCAGGCCGTGCGCCAGCAGGTGCGCAACCCCGAATGGCAGGCGCAGATCCTCGCCATGCCGCTGGCCGCGCGCCGCGCCTTCGCCGCCAAGGCGCGCGAGGACAGCAAGGCGCACACCGGCAGCACCATGGAAAGCATCATGGACGTCAACGCCGACGCCGTTGCCAAGGCGATGCGCACCGCAGGCGTGCGCCGACTGATCCACGGCCACACGCACCGCCCGGCGATCCACCGCTTCGAACTGGACGGGAAAACGGCCGAACGGATCGTGCTGGGGGACTGGTACGAGCACGGCTCGGTGCTGCGGGTGGATGGGGATGGGACCGAACTTCGGGGAATCGGCGCGGAATGAGATCTCTGCCCACGGTCATCGTCATGATCCATGCCCGTCCTGCCCAACCTCGTCACCCCGCGAAAGCGCGCCGTGCGATGGTGATTGATCCAGCGCCATCGCACGACTGACACCTTGCCGACCCCGGCCTTCGCGGCCAGCTTTCCAGGCCACCCCGTACCGAACCATTCCATGAGTTCGGCAAGGCGGATCATGCCGGGCAATCGCGAGCCATGCTGATTCTCCGTCCGGACCTGCGGCAGGGCCCCAGCCAAGCGCGTGGCAGGGCAGGGTTATCCATGTCGTCGCCGCCTTCCTGCTGCTGATCGGACCCTGGCTGTATTCGCCCCATGCGCAAACCAGCTGTTGCCTCGCCTGCATGTGAAACGTCGTCACGGCACTGGTGCTGGTGTGCTGGCGGAAAGGCAAGCCGCCGAGCTGCCGCTGGGGCCGGCGAAACCGCTGAAGCCCCAGCTCTCACGCCTGGACCGGAAGCCCTTCCATCGAGCGTGGTGAATCGCCGAGGCCAACGTTCCCACTGAGCCCGACCGGCACATCGCGGGATTTTCGCGCGCGCTCGGCCGCCTCCGACCACAGATGCATCTGCTCGGCATTCGTCTTTCTCTGCAACCAGTCATGCAGAGCGATCCAATCCCTGCGCATGATCCAGGCCTCGGGCAGCCGGTCGCGAAAGCAGTTGACGTGCCACCAGATGAACTCTCTCCCGAACAGTTCCGGCACCAGCTTCGTGGTGACCTGGCGATAGCGCACCAACATGTACAGGCGCTGGTAGAAGGTCAGCAGGCGCAGGATGTTGGAGTAACTCTCCGGAGTCTCCTGCAACTCCATGTCGAGCAGGCTTCGCCCCGGGTGGTCGCGTACCAGCCGGTCCGCGCGCATGCGCACCACCGCCATGCTTTCCCCCTGCCATTCGCGCTGCAGTTCCAGTGTGTTCTGCAGGCGTTGCTTGCGGATATTGACAAACCAGCTGACCACCGCGCCGGCAACCACGCCGACAAGGCCGGACACGATGCTGGCCAGCATTTGCACGATATGGTCTTCCATGCGACTCCCCCGTCGATTGTCGCTGGAGAGTAGCTGAAGTCAGGGTTTCCGTAAGGAACGGGATCAGGTTCACTTCCTGGCCCGGCAAGCAGATTCACCCATCGGCGATTGCGCGCTGCGGGGCCAGCCTTCGGCTGTCTTGTCCGTTCCAGACGAATTTGTCGCTCGCGGAGGCTTCGATGCCGGAGCGAACAGCGGCGCAGCCGCTGGCCCGAAGGGTGAGGCACGGGATATGCCGAATCACCGGGAGGTTTCGTCCACGCCTCTCTCTCCGCCAGATACGCAAAACGCCCCTTTCGGGGCGTTTTGCGTATCTGGCGGAGAGAGAGGGATTCGAACCCTCGATAAGGCTTTTGACCCTATACTCCCTTAGCAGGGGAGCCCCTTCAGCCTCTCGGGCATCTCTCCGGGAATTGTTCGCTTGGTGCGAGCCGGCAAGGATACCGGTGCTTGCCGCCAAGGTAAAGAGCTGATTTGCGATCAGTGGCCGCCGGAGTCGCTGGACGTTTCGCCGGCGTCGGTTTCACCCTTGATCCGCTGGTAGATCTCCTCACGATGAACCGCGACGTTCTTCGGGGCATTGATGCCGATGCGCACCTGATTGCCTTTCACGCCAAGAACGGTGACGGTCACCTCGTCGCCGATCATCAGGGTTTCACCGACCCTGCGGGTCAGAATCAACATGGTTGCTACACTCCATTAATGCTGTTGGTCACAGGCTTGCGGATTGGCAGTGCCTCACCCCTGAGCGCCTGCCTGTCCACTTTCTGGCGGTCGGCCCGTCGGGGCCTTCCACCGTCCCGGCTCACACAGCCAAAACACTCCTGAGCGTCCTGACTGGCGACGCCACCGAAAACAACCGGTGGCGTCGACACTCCGTCGATAGTAACTGAGCCTCATTCCACTGTGCAATGCACTTGGATCCCGTGAAACCGTGCGTTCGCGCTGAATGCGATGTCGGTTTACCGGCCCTCGATCCAGGCAGGCAATCCGGCCAGCAGGGCCGGCAGATTCGGGGCATCCACGCCGCCGCCCTGGGCCATGTCGGGACGACCACCACCCTTGCCTTCGATCGCCGCAGCGATGTGCGCGACCACGTTGCCGGCCTTGACCCGCTCCAGCGCCTTGCCGTGCACGCCGGCGATCAGCGAGACGCGACCATCGGCGGCACCGGCCAGCAGCACCACGCAGTCGCCGAGCTGCTGCTTGAGCTGGTCGACGCTGTCGCGCAACGACTTGGCATCCAGGCCTTCCAGGCGCGCGGCGACGACCTTGATCCCGCCCACGTCGGTGGCCGAGCCGGCCAGGTCAGCGGTGGCCGAACCTGCAGCTTTGCTGCGCAGGGATTCCAGCTCGCGTTCCAGCTTCTTCTGGCGGTCGAACAACTGGCGCAGTTTTTCCACCGCCTCGTCGCCACTGCTGGAAAGCAGTTGCGAGAACTCACCCAGGCGACGCTCCTCGTCGGCCACGTAAGCCAGCGCACCGTCGCCGGTGACCGCTTCGATGCGACGCACGCCGGAGGCCACGCCGGCCTCGCTGGCGATCTTGAACAGGCCGATGTCGCCGGTGCGACCAACGTGGGTGCCGCCGCACAGCTCGGTGGAGAACTCGCCCATCTTCAGCACGCGCACCTCGTCGCCGTACTTCTCGCCGAACAGCGCCATCGCGCCGAACTCGATGGCGTCGTCGTAGGCCATGTGGCGCACCTCGGCAGCGGCGTTGCGACGCACCTCGGCGTTGACCATCGCCTCGACCCGGGCCAGTTCGTCGTGGCTCATCGGCTTGTGGTGGGCAAAGTCGAAACGCAGGCGATCGGGCGCGACCAGCGAGCCCTTCTGGGTGACGTGGGTGCCCAGCACCTTGCGCAGCGCGGCGTGCAGCAAATGGGTGGCCGAATGGTTCAGCACGATCGCCTGGCGACGCGCGGCATCGACGCCGGCATCAACCAGATCGCCGCTGCGCAACGGCAGCTCGCCGTGCCACTGGCCGGCATGGCCGAAAAACACGCCGCCCATCTTCAGGGTGTCGCCCACCTCGAAACGGCCGGCCGTGGTGGTCAACGTGCCGGTGTCACCGACCTGGCCGCCGGACTCGGCGTAGAACGGCGTGCGATCGAGGATCAGCAGGCCTTCCTCGCCATCGGCCAGCTGCTCGACCTGGAGGCCGTCGCGAACGATGCCGACCACCTTGCTGCCGCTGCTGCGCAGGGCCTCGTAACCGAGGAAGACGGTGGGCTGCAGCTGGCTGGCCAGCTCGGCCGGCATCTGGCCCTTGGCGGTGAAACGGCCAGCGGCGCGGGCGCGCGCGCGCTGCTCCTCCATCGCCTGCTCGAAGCCGGGCATGTCCACCTCGAAGCCGCGCTCGCGCGCGATGTCGGCGGTAAGGTCGACCGGGAAACCGTAGGTGTCGTAGAGCCGGAACGCGTCAGCGCCGGCGATGCTGCCGCTGGAACGCGCGGCGACTTCGTCGAACACACGCATGCCGTGTTCCAGGGTTTCGCCGAAGCGATGCTCCTCGGTGCGCAGCGCGTCCTCGACGAAGGCCTGCTTGGCCGCCAGCTCGGGATAGGCCTGGCCCATCTCCTCGACCAGCGGCTGCACCATCTTCCAGAAGAAATCGCCACGCACGCCGAGCATCCAGCCATGGCGCAGGGCGCGACGGATGATCCGGCGCAGCACGTAGCCGCGGCCTTCGTTGGACGGCAGCACGCCGTCGACGATCAGGAAGGAACAGGCGCGGATGTGGTCGGCGATCACGCGCAGCGATTTGTTGCCCAGGTCACTGGTGGCGGTCAGCTCGCCGGCCACGCGGATCAGGTGCGCGAACAGGTCGATCTCGTAGTTGGAATGCACGTGCTGCAGCACCGCGGCGAGGCGCTCCAGGCCCATGCCGGTGTCCACGCACGGTGCCGGCAGCGGGCTCAGCGTGCCGTCGGGCGCGCGGTCGAACTGCATGAACACCAGGTTCCAGATCTCGATGTAGCGGTCACCGTCCTCGTCCGGCGAGCCGGGCGGGCCACCGGCGATGTCCTCACCATGGTCGTAGAAAATCTCGGTGCACGGGCCGCACGGGCCGGTGTCGGCCATCTGCCAGAAATTGTCCGAGGCAAACGGTGCCCCCTTGTTGTCGCCGATGCGCACGATGCGCTCGGCCGGCACGCCGACCTGTTTGTTCCAGATCTCGTAGGCCTCGTCATCGGTGTGATAGACGGTGACCCAGAGCTTTTCCGCCGGCAGCTTGAACACGCCGGTCAGCAACTCCCAGGCCCAGACGATCGCGTCCTGCTTGAAGTAGTCGCCGAACGACCAGTTGCCCAGCATCTCGAAGAAGGTGTGGTGGCGGGCGGTGTAGCCCACGGCATCCAGATCGTTGTGCTTGCCGCCGGCACGCAGGCAGCGCTGCACGTCCACGGCGCGCACGTAGCCGGGCTTCTCGCTGCCGAGGAACACGTTCTTGAACTGCACCATGCCCGAGTTGGTGAACAGCAGCGTGGGGTCGCTGGAAGGCACCAGCGAGCTGGACGGCACCACGGTGTGGCCGCGGCTGCTGAAGAAGTCGAGGAAGGCGGAGCGGATTTCGGAGGTTTTCATGCGGATCTGGTTTGACTGGCGGCAATGAGGCCACGCCCCGGCCAAGCCGTGCGGCGAAATCCCCTGCCCCGGGCGGGTTTCAGGAAAAATCGTCGTCAGCTTCGTCCACGTCGGCGTGGGTAACACGCCGTACTGTGGCGGCGGCAAAGCCCCGGCGCAAGAGGAACTGCGCCCGACGGGCACGTTCGGCCGGGTCGGCGGCACCCGCCGAGCCATAACGGCGGCGCAACTGGCTGGCCGCGGACACGTTCCAGTCCACCTCGGCCTCGTCCAGCAATTCGCGGATGCGCGACTCGGCCAGCCCGTGGCTTTTCAGCTCCACCCGCAGCCGCATCGGCCCGTAGCCCTGGGCGATCCGGCTGCGCAGCAGCGACTCGGCGAAGCGCTCGTCATCCTGGTAATGCTGCTCGCCCAGCCGGTCCAGCGCCTCGGCCGCCTCGTCACCCTCGTAACCGCTCTGCCGCAACTTGGTCCCGAGCTCCTTGCGCGAGTGCTCGCGCCGGGCCAGCAGGCCCAGCGCCTTGTCGTAGGCACTGCGCCTGGGCTTGTCCCGATCTCCCGGGCCGGGGCGTTTTCTCATGGCCATGGCGGGGCTCCTGCAACGACACCCTCTCGCTGCCGCAACATCCCGACGCCACGACAAAAACATGCCCATGCATGAAGCCGGTTCTGGCTTTGGCTCTGAAGCTTTGAAAGCATCGCCCGCAAGCGGGCTCCTACGGGGGCTGGACTTTGGCTCGTTCGAAAAGTGCGGGCCACGATGGCCCGCTGCTCTACCCGGGGCCCCTCTGAAGCGGCGGTCGGGCGAAGGAAGGCCCGAAGGGTGGCCGGCATGGCGAGGGCATGGATGCCCGAGTTGAGGCAACGCATGGAGCGGTTGCCCGGCGTCGGCCAGTTTGTCGTCAGGGCAGGATGCCCTGTCGACAAACCCCGTAGCCCAAGCGCGGACCTTGCGGACAGGATGTCCGCAAGGCGCGTAAGCGGGGAGGCCTTCTCTTTGGCTACTTTCTCTTGGCCACTCAAGAGAAAGTAGCTCGTGTTCCGAAGGTGTGCGAAACGCTTTTGATCTTGATCTTGATCTTGAAGCTTTGGCTTTGACTCCGAGGCCTCAAAAGCATCGCCCGCAAGCGGGCTCCTACAGATCCAGGCATCAGCCAGGAAACGCTTTTGATCTTGATCTTGAAGTCTTGGCTTTGACTCCGAGGCCTCAAAAGCATCGCCCGCAAGCGGGCTCCTACAGATCCAGGCATCAGCCATGAAACGCCCGGGGCTTTCGCGCTCCGGCGCGGAAAATCCACGCCCCCCACAACACACAAGGCCCGGACAAGCCGGGCCATGCGGGTTTCGCGGGAAACCTTCAGCGTGCACGCATCACGCTTCCTCGGCAGCCTCTTCCGCCACCGCAGCCTGGTTGCGACCGGCCGGCACCAGCAGGCGCTCGCGCAGTTGGGTGTCGATCTCGTTGGCGATGGCCGGGTTGTCGCGCAGGAACTGGCGCACGTTCTCCTTGCCCTGGCCGATGCGGTCGCCCTTGTAGCTGTACCAGGCGCCGGACTTGTCGATCAGGTTCTCGCGCACGCCCAGCTCGATGATCTCGCCCTCGCGCGAGGTACCCTCGCCGTAGAGGATCTCGAACTCGGTCTGGCGGAACGGCGGCGCCACCTTGTTCTTGACCACCTTCACGCGGGTTTCCGAGCCGATGATCTCGTCGCCCTTCTTCACCGCGCCGATGCGGCGGATGTCCAGGCGCACCGAGGCGTAGAACTTCAGCGCGTTGCCGCCGGTGGTGGTCTCGGGGCTGCCGAACATCACGCCGATCTTCATGCGGATCTGGTTGATGAAGATCACCAGGCAGTTGGTTTTCTTGATGTTGGCGGTGAGCTTGCGCAGCGCCTGGCTCATCAGGCGGGCGTGCAGGCCGACGTGGGAGTCGCCCATCTCGCCCTCGATTTCCGCCTTCGGAGTCAGCGCGGCGACCGAGTCGACCACCACCATGTCCACCGCGCCGGAGCGCACCAGCATGTCGGCGATCTCCAGCGCCTGCTCGCCGGTATCCGGCTGCGAGACCAGCAGGTCGTCCACGTTCACGCCCAGCTTCTCGGCATAGGACGGATCCAGCGCATGCTCGGCGTCGACGAAGGCGGCGGTGCCGCCGGCGCGCTGGCAGCTGGCGATCGCCTGCAGCGTCATGGTGGTCTTGCCGGAGGATTCCGGACCGTAGATCTCGACCACGCGACCACGTGGCAGGCCGCCCACGCCAAGCGCGATATCCAGGCCCAGCGAGCCGGTGGATACGGTCTCGACCGTCTCGTTGACGCGGTCACCCATGCGCATCACCGCGCCTTTGCCGAACTGCTTCTCGATCTGGCCGAGGGCGGAGGTGAGCGCCTTGCGCTTGTTGTCATCCATCGTCTTGGGTTCCGGTTGGGTCTGAATGGAAAGCATGATGCCCGGGAGCAATCTCACGGATTGCGATCAGCCATGATCGCAGCCGGAAAAAGTGGGCGACCCGGCCAGTATCCCATACCGGTCAAGCCGGCCCGGCGGCGGAAAGCCGCGTCATTCGGTAAGGGTTTTGCGCAGGCCGACGAGCGCCGCTGCCACGGTCTGCCGGCGCACCGCCTCACGATCGCCGGAGAAGTGGAACAGCCGGCCATGCGCATAGCCACCACGACGCTTCCAGCCAATCCACACCGTGCCCACCGGCTTGTCGTCGGTGCCGCCGGAAGGCCCTGCGATGCCGGTGACCGCCACCGCCACGCCGGCACCGAAACGGGCCAGCGCACCGGAAACCATCTCCAGCACGGTTTCCTCGCTGACCGCGCCACTGTGCTCGAGCGTGCGCGGATTGACACCCAGCAGGGCCTCCTTCGCCTCGTAGCTGTAGGTCACCACGCCGGCGTCGAACCAGGCCGAGCTGCCGGGCAGGTCGGTCAAGGTCTTGGCCAGCCAGCCACCACTGCACGACTCGGCGGTCACCAGCATCAGGCGGCAGCGCTGCACCTCGGTGGCGACTTCACCGGCCAGCGCCAGCAACTGGGCATCAGTGGGAACGGACGACATCGTCATGCGGGACTCCGGGTTTCAAACGGGCTTTCGCCTTGCGGAATGGATCGGAGCATCCCTTGTGCGAAAACACCGTTCTACCTGCTCCGCCCGGCCGCGCCAAGACCCGCGCCGGCCAAGCGCCTGCCAAGCGCCTGCCGCGGCGCTTCTATACACTGCGCTACCGCCGCGCTCCGTCCGTCGCCGAACGACGCGCCGGAAACCTCCGATCGGAAAACCATGACCGCCTCCGCGAAAAAACCGTCTTTCGCCGCCACGGCCATCATCGCGCTGCTGGCCGCCTCGGCCTTGTTGATGTGGCTGCCGGCGCTGCACGTTCCGCTGTGGGGCGACGACTACGTGTTCCTGCTGCAGGCCCGCACCGCCAATGCCGCAGGCCTGCCGTGGTGGTCGGATTTCCTGCCGTCGTCCCCCGTGCGTTTCTGGCGTCCGCTGTCACAGGAAGGCTACTGGCGATTGATGCTGGCGCTGACCGGCGGCAACGCCGTCGCCCTGCACGCGGGCAACTTCCTGCTGCACCTGCTGGCCAGTCTCGCCGTCGGCCTGCTGGCATGGCGCACGGCGCTGGCCTGCCAGTGGCCCCGTGCCAGCCGCATTGGCGTGCTGGCCGGGGTGATCCATGGCGGCCTGGCCATGCACCTGCTGCCGCTGCATTGGGTTGCCGCGGCCAACAATTCGATGCTGGTGCTGTTTTCCTCGCTGGCGCTGGCCGCGTGGATCGACGCGCCGTGTCGCGATGGCCTGCGCCGCGTGCTGTTGCTTGTCGCGGTGCCGCCACTGCTGGCATTGGCTTTGCTGTGCAAGGAATCGGCCGTGCTCACCCCGCTGCTGATGGTGGTGCTGGGGTTGTTCTGCGGCCGGCAGCGCTGGCGTGTCGGCGAGATCGCCACGCTGGCCGCCTGCCTGTTGCTGGTCGCCATCTGGCTGGTGCTCGACCGGCGCTTCACCGCCGACACCGACGCCTCCTACACCCTGGAACTCGGCGCCAATGTGCTGCGCAACGGCGTGTCGTTCATCGCCTGGATGCTGAACGTGCCGCGCGAGGCGATCCGCCTGGCGATGACCGGAAGCCTGTTGCCCGCGCTGGCCTGGAGTGCGCTGGCCGCGTTGCCGATGTTGGCCGCCTGCACGCTGGCCGTGCGCGGCCAGCAGCACACGCTGTCGCCACGGCAATGGCTGGGCGTGGCCGTGTTTGCCGGCCTGGCCTATGGCCCGTACTTCCTGTTTTCGTGGAACAGTTACGCCTACTACGCTGCCGTGGCGGCGATCCTTCCGGCGATCGTGCTGGCCCGCCTGGGTGCGGCCCATCCCCGCCTGTGGTTGATCGCGGCACTGCTGGCACTGTCCGCGTGGAGCGCCGTCTCCGGCACCCGCCATGTCAGCCAGCCCGGCCTGATCGCCCGCGCGCAGTGGGGCGAACACCTGCTGCGGCAGCTCGAACAGCAGCCACCGGAAGCACCGCTGTGGGTGGCCACCGGCGACGAGCAGCGCTTCTACGCGATCGGCCAGGCCGGATTGGCCTGGCGCCTCGGCATCGCACCATCGGCCATCCATCCCGTACGGCATTGCCCCGCGAAAGCCGCACGCTGCCTGGTCATCGATGACCACGGCAAGTGGCATTGGCGCGACGCCACCGGCACGGCCGGCACCGCAACCAAACAGCAACCATGACCACGACGCAGACCTCCGAGAAAGTGAAAAAGACGCCCGAGCACACTCCTTTCATGCGGCAGTACCTGGCCGCCAAGGCCGAGCACCCCGATGTGCTGCTGTTCTTCCGCATGGGTGACTTCTACGAGCTGTTCTACGACGACGCACGCAAGGCGGCGCGGCTGCTCGACATCACCCTGACCCAGCGCGGGCAATCGGCCGGTGCGCCGATCCCGATGGCCGGCGTGCCCTACCACGCGGCGGAGAACTATCTGGCACGGCTGGTGCGGCTGGGCGAGTCGGTGGCGATCTGCGAGCAGATGGGCGATCCGGCGCTGGCCAAGGGCATCGTCGAGCGCAAGGTGGTGCGCATCGTCACCCCCGGCACGGTGACCGACGCGGCCTTGCTGGAAGAACGTCGCGACAACCTGCTGCTGGCGATTGCCGCCGGCGCGCGCGGCGACTACGGGCTGGCCTGGGTCGATCTTTCCAGCGGCCGCTTCCTGCTCAGCGAGGTGCCCAACGCCGAAGCACTCGCCGCCGAGCTGGCGCGCCTGCAACCGGCCGAGACGCTGGTGGGCGAGGACGTGGCCTGGCCGAAACTGGTCAGCGCGCTGCCCGGCCTGCGCAAGCGCCCGCCGTGGCATTTCGACAGCGACGCGGCCACGCGTGAACTGAACCGCTTCTTCGGCACCCGCGGCCTGGACGGTTTCGGCGTGGACAAGCTGCCGCTGGCGATCGCCGCCGCCGGCTGCCTGCTCGGCTACGTCGAGGAAACCCAGAAAAGCGCCCTGCCCCATCTCACCGGCATGGCGGTGGAAAGCGCCGGCGAGACCATCGCGCTGGATGCCGCCACCCGCCGCAACCTGGAGCTGGACACCCATCCCAGCGGCCGCATCGAGCACAGCCTGCTCGGCGTGCTGGACGAAACCGTCACGCCGATGGGCGCGCGCCTGCTGCGCCGCTGGCTGACCCGCCCGCTGCGCTCGCGCGAGTTGCTGCGCGGACGCCATCAGGCGATCGGCACGCTGATCGAGAGCCGCAGCCACGACGCCCTGCGCGAACAACTGCGCGGCATCGGCGACCTGGAACGCATCCTCGCCCGCGTGGCACTGCGCTCGGCGCGCCCGCGCGACCTGTCCACCCTGCGCGACGGCCTCGGCGCCGCCCCGGCCCTGCGCGAGCGCATCGCCGCGCTGGACAGCCCGCTGCTGCACGCCCTGGTCGAACGCATCGGCGACCACGCCGACAGCGCCGACCTGCTCGCCCGCGCCGTGGTCGAGCAACCGCCGGCACTGCAGCGCGACGGTGGCGTGATCGCCGACGGCTACGACGCCGAGCTGGACGAGCTGCGCCGCCTGTCCACGCATGCCGACCAATACCTGGTCGAGCTGGAAGAACGCGAGAAAGCCGCCAGCGGCATTCCCACGCTCAAGGTCGGCTACAACCGCGTGCACGGCTACTACATCGAGATCACCAAGGCGCAGGCCGACAAGGCGCCCACCCACTACACCCGCCGCCAGACCACCAAGAACGCCGAGCGCTACATCACCGAGGAGCTGAAGAGCTTCGAGGACAAGGTGCTGTCGGCACGCGAACGTTCGCTGATGCGCGAGCGCGCGCTGTACGAGGCGCTGCTGGACACGCTCACCGAACGGCTGGAACCGCTGAAGGCCGCCGCCGCCGCGATCGCCGAACTGGACGTGCTGGCCAACCTGGCCGAACGCGCCGACGTGCTGGACTGGACCGCGCCGCAGCTCACCGACGAGCCCGGCATCGTCATCGAGCGCGGCCGCCACCCGGTGGTGGAGAAGGTGCGCGACGAGCCGTTCGAGCCGAACGACCTGCGCTTCGACGACAGCCGCCGCATGCTGGTCATCACCGGCCCCAACATGGGCGGCAAGAGCACCTACATGCGGCAGAACGCGCTGATCGTGCTGCTCGCCCACATCGGCAGCTACGTGCCGGCCAGCGCCGCCGTGATCGGCCCGATCGACCGCATCTTCACCCGCATCGGCGCGGGTGATGATCTCTCGCGTGGCCAGTCCACCTTCATGGTGGAGATGAGCGAGACGGCCAACATCCTGCACAACGCCACCGAGCACAGCCTGGTGCTGATGGATGAAGTGGGACGCGGCACCAGCACCTACGACGGCCTGTCACTGGCCCGCGCCGCCGCCGTGCACCTGGCGCGCCACAGCCGTGCCTACACCTTGTTCGCCACGCACTATTTCGAGCTGACCGAACTGGCCGGCGAGATCCCGTCCATCGCCAACGTGCACCTGGACGCGGTCGAGTACGGCGAGCAACTGGTGTTCATGCACGCGGTGAAGGAAGGCCCGGCCAACCGCAGCTTCGGCCTGCAGGTGGCGGCGCTGGCCGGCCTGCCCAAATCGGTGATCGCCGACGCCCGCCGCACCCTGGCCGAGCTGGAGCAAGGCATGCACCAGCACGCCAGCGCTCCCGCGCCGCGCGTGCCGGACACCTCGCCGCAACTGGGCCTGTTCGCGCCATCGCAGCCGTCGGCCGTCGAACGCGCACTGGACGACATCGACCCCGACGCATTGACCCCACGCGAAGCCCTGGAAGCGCTCTACCGCCTCAAGGAAAACCTCAAGCCGTAGGGCGGGCACCGCCCGCGGCTTCTGGCTTCCGATGTGCGCGAAGGCCCGGGCTGCCCGGGCCGTACGCCATGTCGAGCCACGCCCAACCTGCACCGCCCCCGCTGTAGGAGCCCGCTCGCGGGCGATGCTCTTGCTTCTATTCCCGACTCCCCATTCCCTGTTCACGGCCCCAAAAGCATCGCCCGCGAGCGGGCTCCTACATTGGTCTGGTCGGGGTTTGAGGGTCTGGTCGGGGTTTGAGGGCCAGGATCGGGATGTGACCGACGGGCGCGGCACACCGCGCTTTGGCGTCGAGCCACACCCGACCCGCACCGCCCCCCTGTAGGAGCCACACCCGACCCGCACCGCCCCCCTGTAGGAGCCCGCTCGCGGGCGATGCTCTTGCTTTTATTCCCTACTCCCCATTCCCTGTTCCCGGCCCCAAAAAGCATCGCCCGCGAGCGGGCTCCTGCGGGTATGCGCCGGTGGGGATCCATGCGGGATCAGGGACGGGGCGCGGCGTCGAGGGCCTGGCGCAGGTCGTCCCACAGATCGTCGACGTGCTCGATGCCCACCGACAGGCGCAGCAGGCCCGGGGTGATGCCGTGCTGTGCCTGGGTCGACGGATCCACCACGCGATGGGTCAGCCCGGCCGGATGCTGGATCAGCGTATCCACCGACCCCAGGCTCACCGCCGGCGTGGCCAGCTTCACCGCCGACATCACCTTTGCCGCCGCGGCGTGCCCGCCGCGCAGGTCGAAAGCCATCAGGCTGCCCGGCCCGCGCATCTGGGTCTGCGCCAGGTGTGCATTGGTCACCGTGCCCAGGCCCGGGTAGCTGACCTTGGCTACCGCCGGATGCTCGGCCAGCCGTTCGGCCAGCACCTGCGCGTTGTCCTGCGCCTTCAGCACGCGCAACGACAGGGTCTGCAGGCCGCGGTGCAGCAGGTAGGCGCCCAGCGGATGCAACAGCCCACCGGTGGCGGCGCGTACCTGGCGCAAGGCCATCGCCCAGTCGGCATTGCAGGCCACCACGCCGGCGATCACGTCACCGTGGCCGCCGAGGAACTTGGTGGCGCTGTGCAATACCAGGGTCGCGCCCAGGCTCGCCGGCTGTTGCAGCACCGGCGTGGCAAAGGTGGAATCGACCAGTACCGGCACGCTGCCGGCGGCCTCCACCACCGCCTGGATGTCGACCAGATCCAGCGTCGGATTGGCCGGCGTCTCGATGATCACCAGCGCGGTATCGGCATCCACTGCCGCCGCCACTTCGTCCGGGCGCACCCAGCGGGTGCGGATGCCGAGCAGGCCGGAGTCGAGCAGATGATCACTGGTGCCATACAGCGGACGCACCGCCAGCACATGGCCTCCCCGCTGGCCGGCTGCCAGCAGGCATGCCGACATCGCCGCCATGCCCGAGGCGAAGGCCACGGCATCGGTGGTGCCTTCCAGCCGAGCCAGTGCGTTCTCGAAACGCGCCACGGTGGGGTTGTGCAATCGCGCGTAGATCGGATTGGCCGCCGTGGCGGCACCGCCGACCAGGGCATCGAAACTGGCCGTGCCCCGTTCCAGGTCGCGCACCGGGTACGTGGTGGAAAGATCCAGCGGCGGCGCATGCACGCCCAGCTCGGAGAAATCGTCGCGGCCGGCGTGGACGCCAAGCGTTTCAGGGTGCGCCATGTCTGCAGATCCATTCGGAAGAATCGCCCGATAGTAGAATCGTCCATCGACCGAAAATCCCTTGACCGAATACTGTTTCGCCAAAGGCCTTTTTCATGCACCTGGACCGAATCGACTTCGCCATCCTTCGCGAACTGCGGAAGAACGCTCGCCTGCCCAACAAGAACCTGGCCGAGCGTGTCGGCGTGGCGCCCTCCACCGCGCTGGAACGGGTGCGCCGGCTACGCGAAACCGGCGCGATCAGCGGCTACCACGCGGAAATCGCCCCGGCCGCGGTAGGCATCGGCCTGCAGGCGATGATCAGCGTGCGCCTGGCCCGCCACTCACGCGAAGACCTCGACGCCTTCCACGCCTATCTGCTGACCCTGCGCGAAGTGCTGGCGTTCTACCACGTCGCCGGCGCCAATGATTTCCTGCTGCACGTGGCGGTCGCCGACAGTGATCAACTGCGCGACTTCGCGCTGGACGCCTTCACCACCCGCGCGGAAGTTGCCCACATCGAAACCAGCCTGATCTTCACCTTCCGCCGCAATCCCGACGTCCCCGTCTACAGCCCGGCAAAAGACGATTGACGCGCCTGCCCGCGCCCGGGGCGCGCCCTCATCGCCTCGCGGAAGCGGATCGCGGAGCAGGCACCGCGTGACAACGCCTCGTGATGACGGAGATTGAAGGCAGCGTTCGCGGGCGGGTTTTCCCGATACCGGATGCGTGCGGCTTCACCGATGGCGGGCAGTGCCCGCCGGTACGTTCCGGAACCGCATGCCATGTCGAGCGGTGCCCGACCTGCGCGAAGCACGTGTGGGGGACGCCTGCCTCAGTGCGCCGGCAGGCACGAGGGTGCGGGGTGCGGGAGCGGCATCGTCGGTGCGGGATCGGGCATCGCGATATCCGGGATGCCGGCGGTGGTGCCGGTCACGTCGATCAGCGGCGAAGGCGCAACCCGTTCCGCCTGCCGCGCCGGCAGGCGCCCCGAGTGAACCAGCTGGCCGATGCACTGGCGGATCTCCTCGCGACCGAACGGCTTGCGCAGAAAATCGTCCGCGCCGAAGCGCTGCACGTAGAACTGCTCCGTCGCCTGCGGATTGCCGCTGATCATCACGATCGGAACATGCCGGGTGCGCGGATCATGGCGCAGCGTGCGCAATACGGCGAAGCCGTTCACGCCGGGCATCACGATGTCCAGGAACACCAGCGCGGGCTGCTCGCTGCGCACCAGCTCCAGCGCCTCGGTGCCATCGCACGCCTTGAGCACCTCGTAACCTTCCTGACCCAGCATCTTGCCGAGCACCGCGCGGATCGTCGGTGAGTCATCCACCACCAGCATGCGCGAGCCGGCCACCGTCTGCGCCGGAACCTCGTCCACCGCAGCCGCCTGTCCCAGCAGGCGCTTGAAAAAACCGATGCCGTTCATTGGCCGTACTCCTGTCCGTCAACCCCTGGTCGGAACGGCGAATGCCTGTCCCATGACGGAAAGACATGCTGCCGCATGTCACCGCCGCAGACTGCGACGGACTTGGGGATTCCACGGCAATGCGCAAGCTGGCACGCCCCATCCACGGGCAGGAACCCGTCATGCACGATCATCCGGGCCGGGCTCTTTCAGGCGGCGCAGCTGGCGGCGCGCCTGTTTGTCGGGGCGGCGCAACGGGCCGGCGTGGCCGAGCAGGTGGCGTTGCTCGCGGGCGGCTTCGCGGGCAGCCAGGCTTTCGGGCGTTTCCTCGTACAACGTGACCGCCACGCTGGCCGGCCCGCGCTGCTCGGAAACCGCGCACACCACCACCTCCAGCCGCTCCTCGCCCCGCCCGATGCGCAAGCGATCCCCGGCGCGCACCAGTTTGGCCGGCTTGCAATGGGCACCATTGACCTCGATCCGCCCACCATCGATCGCCTGCCGCGACAAGCTGCGGGTCTTGAAGAAACGCGCTGCCCAGAGCCAGATGTCGGCGCGCACGGCGTTCGGGGATTCGGACAAAGTCATGGAGCGAGAAGATAGTTCAGAGGAGTGAGAAAGTGAGTAAAAGCTGCAGCAAAGCGACGCTCTTCTCTCACTTCTCACTCCTCTTCACTCACTCCTCGCTCTTACAGCAGCCAGTCAGCCAGCGGAATGGTCAGCAGCGACAGCACGATGCCGGCGCCCAGCACCGTGTTGGCCGTCGCGGGTTCGAGCTCGTATTCGTCGGCGAGGATCGCGGCGGAAACCATCGGCGCCATGCCGGCCTGCAGCACGCCGACGGTGAGCACCAGGCCGTCGAGGCCGGCGGCGCGCCCCAGCAGCCAGCACGCCAGCGGCGCCAGCAACAGTTTCCAGCCCAGCCCCCAGCCGACCGCACCAAGCTGACGCTGGCCGGGATGGAACTTGAACTGCAGCCCGACCGAGAACAACGCCAGCGGGGTCAGCGTGGTGCCGATCGAGGCGAACACCTCTTCGAGCATCGTCGGCCAGCCACCGCACAGGCCGGCGAGGATGCCCAGCACCAGCGCAACGAAAGCCGGGAAAGTGAGAATCCGCCGCATGATCAGGCGCGGTTGCGGCGTGCGCCCGGCATAGATCGAGGCCACCACGATGCCGGCCGAGGCCAGCACCGGGAACGCGCCGATCTGGTCGGCCACCACCGCCAGCGCCAGCCCTTCCTTGCCGTGCAACGCCTGCACCAGCGGGTAGCCCATGTACGAGGTATTGCCCAGCCCGCAGACCAGGATCAGCGCGCCGGTACGCTGCCGCGACCAGCCCAGCCGCGGCCCGAGCAGGCCGAACAGCAGCCAGGCGCCGCCGAACACCAGCCACATCGCCACCACCGGAAACCACAGCTGCGGATCGAAGCGGACCTTGGGGATCAGCTCCAGCACCAGCGCCGGCAGCGCCACGTTCAACAGCCACCAGTTGATGCCCGGCACGATGCCGGCCGGCGGCTTGGCGAAACGCGCAACCAGCATGCCCAGCAACAGGCAGACGAACAGCAGCAGCATGGCGCTCATGGGGGGAAGCGTCTTCGGGGGAAAGCCGCGCATTATAGAGAAGCCACCGATGCCGCCAGCCGCAGCGGAGGCTTTCATGGATAATCCGGCGCTCCGCCCGCCAACGGCCTTCCCGCATGACCGACGACGCCCATCTCGCCCACGGCCTGTCCGGTGACCACGCACCTGCGGACTGGCCCGCGCTGACGGAGGCGGAAGTCGATGGACTGCTGCGGCGCTATCCGGCGCTCGGCCCGGCGCAACGCATCGCATGGCACAGCCCGCGGCCGCTTTCCGCCGGCTGTCTGGTGGACACCGGCCAGGCCAGCGTCTTCGTCAAACGTCATCACCACAGCGTGCGCAGCGCCGCCACGCTGGCCGAGGAACACCGCTTCATCGCCCACCTTCGCCGCAACCATGCCGCCGTACCCGAGGTGCTGGCCGACCGCCACGGCCGCACCGCGATCGACGACGGCGACTGGGTCTACGAGGTCCACCGGCGCGCCCGCGGCGTCGACCTGCATCGCGAGACGATCTCGTGGCAGCCACTGACCGAACGCGCGCATGCCGTCGCCGCCGGTCGGATGCTGGCCATGCTGCACGATGCGGCGGAAGGCCATGACGCCCCCCAGCGCGCCACCCACATCCTGGTGGCACGCAGCGAGCTGATCCGCGCCGCCGATCCGGTCGCCACGCTCGAGGCGCAACTGCCCGAACGCCCCGGCCTGGCCGACTACCTGCGCGACCGCGACTGGCAACACGCGCTGCGCGAAACCATCGCGCCCTGGCACAAGCGCGCGCAACCGCGGCTGGCGCAGCAGCCGCGGCTGTGGACCCACGGCGACTGGCACGTTTCCAACCTGTACTGGAGCGGCAGTGACCCCGACGCCCGGGTCACCGACGTGCTCGACTTCGGCCTGTCCGCCGCCAATTTCGCGCTGTTCGACCTGGCCACCGCGATCGAGCGCAATGCGATTGCCTGGCTGGAACTGGGCCCGCACGCCGGCCGCATCGACATCGCCCACGCCCTGATCGAAGGCTATCGGCAGCACCGCCCGCTGGATGCCGCGCAACTCGATCTGCTGGCCGACCTGCTGCCGCTGGTGCACGTGGATTTCGCGCTGTCGGAAGTGGAGTACTACCACGCCATCACGCGCTCACCGGGCAACGCCGACGCGGCGTACGGCACGTTCCTGCAAGGCCACGCGGCATGGTTCCGCACGCCTGCCGGCGAGGCCTTGCTGCAATCGATCCGCCAAACGGGTTGAACACGACCGCCATATTTCGTGCTTCAATACGCGCTTCTTGAAGCGGGGGTGCCCGGCGTTGCCGGGCTGAGAGAGTCCCTTGGAACCTGACCCGGTTAGTACCGGCGTAGGGAGCTTGCAGAACCGGCGCGTCCTCGTGACGCGCCGGCTCGCCGTCGCTTCGTCCGTGCCACCTTGACGATGATGACGACGATGCCTCTTCCCCGCACTCCCCTGATCCTCGCCCTGCTCGCCGCCACTGCCGGTGTCCACGCCACCGACACCAACGAGCCGCAGGCCACCCGTCTCGCGCCGGTGCACGTCGATGCCACCAGCCACAAGGGCTACCAGGCAGACAACTCGCAGATCGACACCTTCGGCAGCTTCGGCAACGCGCCGCTGCAGGACACGCCGGCCGCGATCACCGTGATCACCCGCGACCAGATCGACGACCGCCAGCCGCACACGCTCAGCGAACTGGCCCGCGGCGACGCCGCGCTCGGCGACAGCTATGCCCCGGTCGGTTACTACCAGGACGTCGCCATCCGCGGTTTTGCGCTGGACCTAGCCACCGGCTACCGCCTGAACGAGATGACCGTGGCCGGCGAGCAGCCGATCGCGCTGGAAGACAAGGAGCGGGTGGAGATCCTCAAGGGCCTGGGCGGCCTGGAAGCCGGCGTGGTCGCTCCCGGCGGCCTGGTCAACTACGTCAGCAAGCGCGCCGCCAACGTGCGCAGCGCCACCGTCGGCACCGACTCCAAGGGCTCGCGCTACGTCGCGGTCGACGTCGGCGCCTGGCTCTCGCCCACGTTCGGCCTGCGCGTGAATGCCGCGCATGACGGCGTGCACTCCTACGTCGACCATGCCGACGGCCGCCGCAACTTCCTGTCGCTGGCGGCGGACTGGAAGATCAGCCCCAACGCCACCCTGCAGCTGGACGGCAACTACCAGTCCAACTCGCAGCGCTCGGTGTCCGGCTACCAGTTGCTCGGCGGCACCACCCTCCCGGCCCATCCCAGCCGCACCCGCCTGCTCGGCTTCCAGCCCTGGCAGCAGCCGGTCGGCGTGGATTCGGCCAACCTCGGCGCGCGTTTCGACTACCGCTTCAATGACGACTGGAACCTGCAGCTGGGCGCCAGCCACAGCCGCTCGGTGATCGACGACAACGTGGCCTTCGCCTACGGCTGCGGCTATGCCGCCTCGTGCGCCAACTCGCCGGGCTGGTTCTTCGCGCCCAACGGCGACTACGACGTCTACGACTACCGCAGCCCCGACGACACCCGCGTCAACGACGAGGCCCGCGCGGTGCTGACCGGCGCCTTCGACACCGGCGCGGTGAGCCACGAGATCAGCCTGGGCACCAGCGCCTTCCGCCGCACCAACGACCGCCGCGCCGACGTCTACGACTACGTCGGCACCGCCAACATCGACCAGCCCGAGCCGCCGGTGTTCGCGCCGTCGCCGAACCAGCCCGGCGCCTCGGTGCGTCGCCTGACCAGCTGGCAGCACGCGCTGTTCGCGATGGACCGCCTGCACCTGGGTTCGCAGTGGCAGCTGCTGGCCGGTGGCCGCTTCGTGCGCCTGCACGAGCGTGCCAACGATTCCGACGGCGTGCCCGAGCGCGACACCCGGATCAGCAAGTTCCTGCCGCAGACCGCGCTGCTGTGGCAGCCGACCAGCCAGCTGACCACCTACCTCAGCTACAGCGAGAACCTGTCGCTGGGCAACGAGGCGCCGTACTGGACCTCCAACGACGGCCAGACCCTGGCCCCGCAGCTGTCGCGCCAGACCGAGGCCGGCGTGAAGTACGCCGCCAGCAGCACGCTCAACCTGTCCGCCGCGCTGTACCAGATCAGCCTGCCCTACCAGTTCGCCCGTCCCGACGACAGCGCCGCCGGCTTCACCTTCGTGCAGCAGGGCAAGGAAGTGCATCGCGGCATGGAGCTCAACGCCGCCGGCCAGCTCAGCGACAACCTGCGCCTGACCGCCAGCGTCAACTGGATCCAGGCCCGCTCGCACGACACCGGCGCACCGTCGTACGAGGGTCACCAGGTGGTCAACGTGCCGCAGCTGCGCACCGCGCTGTACGTGGATTACAGCCTGCCGTTCGCGCCAGGCCTGGGCGTGCTCGGCGGCTGGCGCTACGCCGGCAGCAACGTCGCCACGCCGGACGGCGTCACCCGCGTGCCGGCCTACCACGTGGTCGACGCCGGCCTGCGCTACGTGCACCAGTGGGACGGCCACACCATGACCTGGCGCCTGAACGTCGACAACCTGTTCAACCGCTTCTACTGGCGTGACACCGGCAGCTCCGGCGGCGACAGCTACCTGTTCCCGGGTGCGCCGCGGCTGGCCCGCCTGTCCGTGACCATCGCGCTGTAAGCATGGACTGGTTCGAACTGCTCGGTGCCCTGGTCAGCGCCCTCGGCGTCTGGCTCACCACCCGCCGGCACCCCTGGTGCTGGCCGGTGGGCATGGCCTCGGTGCTGCTCTACGGCTGGATCTTCATCGACGCAAAGCTGTATTCGGACGCGTTGCTGCAGGCGATCTTCGCGGTGATGATCGTCTACGGCTGGTTCCGCTGGTCGCAGCATCTGGGCGAGGATGGCCGGGTGACGGTGGCACCGCTGGCCCGCGGTGCCGCGCTGGGCCACGTCGCGCTCGGCGTGCTCGGCGCGCTGGCACTGGGCGCCTTCATGCACTTCCGCACCGACGCCACCCTGCCCTGGCTGGACGCGGCGCTCACCGCCTTCAGCCTGGTCGCGCAGTGGTGGCAGGCCAAGCGGCACATCGCCGCCTGGTGGCTGTGGATCGTGGTGGACGTGGTCTACATCGGCGAGTACGTCTACAAGGGCCTGATGATCACCTCGGTGCTGTATGCCGCCTTCGTGGCGCTGGCGGTGCTCGGCCTGCGCAGCTGGCAGAAAGCGGCAAGGCAGGCCTGAGCCCTGCCCGGAACGGCCCGCAGGGATGCGGGCCCGACTTGCACGGTGCACAATGGCCGCCATCATGACGCGCCATCTGCTTCCCCTGCTGTGCATGGCCCTGCTGGCGGCTCCGACGCATGCCGTCGCGCAGAACATCTACAAGTGCAGCCAGAACGGCCAGGACGTCTACACCGATCACCCTTGCCCCGAAGGCCAGGGCGAGTTGCTGCATCGCGCCGACGACACCGAAGTGATCGATCGCTACCTGCGCCTTGGCCAGGATGAGCAGGCCCGGCGTTTCGCCGAATCCCGCCATCTGGAATCGCTGTACCAGCAGCGCCTCGAACAGCGCCAGCAGGTGCTCGACCAGCAAGCCCAGGACGAAGCCGACCGCGCCTACGCCGCCGAACAGCAGGCCGAGCAGGAACGCCTTCAGGCCGAGGAGCAGGCCCGCGCCGACGAAGCAGCCGAGCGCCAGCGCCTGGAAACCGAGAACGCCGCCCTGCGCCAGCAGAACGCCGATTACGAAGACCAGCTCAACCAGCCGGTCTACGCCCCGCCTCCGTACTGGGCCCCGCCCCGCCCGGATCATCACGGCGATCACGACGGCAACCACCGCCCGCCACCCCGCGATCCCTCCTACCACCCCTGCCAGCAACTGGCCGGCGGCCGCACCATCTGCTGACCCCGAAACGCGGGCGATGCTCCTATTCCCTATCCCTACTCCCTATTCCCTACTCCCTGCGCAAGCCAACCTGCACAAGCCAAAAAGCATCGCCCGCGAGCGGGCTCCTGCCCGCGGTTCCGATGCATGGCGTTCTACGCCAGCTGTGCGCGTTCCAGCGCGGCAATGTGCTGTTCCAGCCGTGGCCCCAGATAGCAGTGCGAGCCGCTGGGCAGCAGGCCCACCGCGGCAAACTCGCGCAGGTACCAGGACGGCGCGCGGGCGATGAAGCCCTGACGGTCGCCGGCCACCTCGTCACGGTTGGTGAACACCTCGATGAAGGCCACCCCGTCCAGCATCTCGCCGATGCCCTGCAGGCCGGCACGGATCTCGGCCGGTTTCAGGTAATGCAGCACGTCGGTGCACACGATCAGGTCGAAACGCGCATCGAAGCGCAGGTACTCCAACTGGCCGAAACGCGCCAGGCCGATGTTGCGGCTGCGCCCGTAGCGTTCCACCACGTACTCGCTGGCATCCAGCCCGCGGTATTCGATGCCTGGGCGCAAGGCGCGCAGCGGCGCCCGCCATGGCGCCTCGCCGCAGCCCACGTCCAGCACGTTGCGGATCGGCCGGCCCAGGTAGTACTCCGCCTGCGCCACCGCCAGTGCCACCTTGCGGCGCAGCTCGCCGGGCGAGGCCACCGAATGCGCCGGGTCGCGGTACCACTTGTCGAAATAATCGCGATCGTAGGCCTTGGCCATGCGGCGTGCTCCCGGGCAAAACGGTCATGGTAACGGCGGCGCTCCCGGATGCGTCGGCCGGACCGGAAACCACGACGGCGGGCCATGCCCGCCGTCGTCCCCATCATCGGTCGGTTCACTCGCCGCCGCTGCGCACCAGCAGGTTCTTGGCCAGCTGCCCGTGCAGCCAGCCCAGGCCGCGGACCAGATGCAGGGTGACGAACAGCAGCAGCACGCCAAGCACGAAGATCACCGCCACTTCGGCCCAGCCCGGCACGTGGGCACCGAAGCCCCAGTCGATCTGGATCCGGTGATCCACATAGGCGGCCTGCAGCCAGTTTCGGTGGAACAACAGCGCCAGCGGGAACACGATCATGCCTGCCGCCACGCTGAGCGGCGTCACCGCGATGGTGAAGTAGGCGATGCCCAGCGGCAGCATCAGCAGCATGTAGAGCAGCGTGCCCCAGGTGCGCCCGTCGGTGAACATCGCGCCGATCCGCTGCAGCCACGACTGCCCCAGCTTCACCGTGTACGGCGGCCGGCGCGGCATGCGCACGCCCAGCAGGGTCTCCACGATGCGCCCCTCCAGCAGCGACAGCCCGCGCACGCTGCCGAGGAACAGCACCAGGAACGGGATGCCGATGATCAGCACCAGCAGCCCGACCGACATCGACATGCCGGTCACCGCCCAGCTGAAGTAGAACGTGCCGCTGGCCAGCGCCAGCAGCATGTAGAACAGTGCGCCGTACGTGCGCAGGTCGGCGGCGACACCGAAGAAACGCCCGACCAGCGAGCGCCGTTTTTTCGGCGGGGGCGGACGCAGTGCCCGCTGGATGCGGATTTCCTGGTCGCGATAGATGTCGGCCACCTCGTCCGGCGCGCCGTAGCTGCCCACCACCTGCGCCAGCATGTCCGCCTCGCTGCAGCCCGGCCGCTCGTGCAGCTCCGCACGCAGGTGTTCCTCGGCATCGTACAGGGCATCCTGGACCAGGGCCGGATCGGCTCCGCGCAACGCAGCGCGCAGCTGTTCGAGATACTCGGTGATGCTGCGTGGTGCGTTCATGACACCCCTCCTTGCAAGACGTGATCGACGGAATCGCGGGTGGCGTTCCAGGCGGCGGTCCACTCCCGCAGCACCTCGCGCCCGGCCCGTGTGATGCGGTAGTAACGTCGCGGCGGGCCGCTGACCGAGGGCTCCACCTCGCTGCCCAGCAAACCGGCCGCGTCGAGGTTGCGCAGCACCGGGTACAGCGCGCTCTGCTTGCCGGCCAGCACGCCACCGCCCACCGCCTCCAGGCGCTTGGCGATCTGGTAGCCGTACATCGGCTGGCGCGACTGCGCCAGCACCGCCAGCAGCACCAGCGACACGGTGCCGCTGGAAAGCTCCTTCTGGAATTTCTTCAGATGGCCGGCACTGTCGTCCATTGCTCACCCGCACTGATTCATGTGTTGGAATGAATCATAGTGTGAAGTTGACAATAGTGGATGGGCAGGAAGTCACGAGCGGCGAATCCGCGGCGTCGCTCTGCTAAGTTGCATGCCTTGCCGACCGCCATCAAAGGGGAATGCCATGCGCCGCCACACGATTGCCGCCCTCGCCCTGGGCTGCCTGCTGCCGTTGGGCAGCCATGCCGCCGACCAGAGCAAGCCCACGCCGACCCCGGCGGAAATCCTGGACGCCGCCAAGCCCTCCGAATGGCGCACGCCCGATCCGCGCAACCTGCTGCTGATGCAGTTGCCCGGCGGCCGCGTGGTGATCGAGCTGGCGCCGGACTTCAGCCCGCGCCATGCCGACAACATCCGCACCCTGGTCGAAGGCGGCTACTTCGACGGGCTGGCGATCGTGCGCGTGCAGGACAACTTCGTCACCCAATGGGGCGACCCCAACGATGACGACGACGGCGACAAGAGCCAGTTGCGCCCGCTGGGCAAGGCCAGCAAGACCCTTCCGCCGGAATACACCCGCCCGATCGACCCGAAGCTGGAATGGACACCGCTGCCCGACGGCGACGTCTACGCGCCCGAGGTCGGCTTCAGCGAAGGCTTTCCCGCCGCCCGCGATCCGGCCAGCGGCAAGATGTGGCTGGCGCACTGCTACGGCATGGTCGGCGTGGCCCGCGACATCGACCCGCAAAGCGGCGCCGGCAGCGCGCTGTATGCCGTGATCGGCCAGGCCCCGCGCCAGCTCGACCACAACCTGGCCATCGCCGGCCGCGTGCTCGAAGGCATGCCCCTGCTCGCCGCCATGCCGCGCGGCCCCAAGCCGATGGGCTTCTACAAGGACCCGGCACAACGCACCACGATCCAGTCAGTGAAACTGGCCAGCGACCTGCCCGCCGACCAGCGCCCCGCGCTCGAAGTCCTGCGCACCGACAGCCCCAGCTTCACCGCCCTGATCGACGCCCGCCGCCACGGCCACAACGACTTCTACCCCACCCCGGTCGGCAAGCTGGAACTGTGCAACATGGAAGCGCCGGTGCGTGAGAAGCCGTGATTCGGGAGTCGGGATTGGGGATTCGGTTGGGGCCGAGATTGGGGAGTCGGGATTGGGGATTCGGTAAAAGCCAGAGCCAGAGCCGGGGCGGGAAGCCGCTGTGCTTCTGCCCCCTCTCCCCCACTGCGCGGGGGAGAGGGCTGGGGTGAGGGGGACGCTCTTCGCGACCAACCCGCCCAGACAGATTCGATGCACCGTGAAGCAGCAGTTGTCCACCACGCGTCGACAGCGGGTGAAGCGGTGATGTGGCAACACTGAAATGACGAGGGCTTGCCGCATTTGCGGCAGGCAGCCTTGATGGCTTCACGCGAAAGGCGTCCCCCTCACCCCAACCCTCTCCCCCGCGCAGCGGGGGAGAGGGAGCAGAAGCGCCGCGGCTTCCTGCTCCTGCTCTGGCTTTTACCGAATCCCGACTCCCCAATCCCCAATCCCGGCCCTACCGATACCCCGCCGCCTGCAGCTCGAACAGCTCCGCGTAGTGGCCGCCGCGGGCCAGCAGTTCGTCGTGGCTGCCGACCTCTTCGACCTGGCCGTCGTCGAGCACCATGATGCGGTCGGCCATGCGCACGGTGGAGAAGCGGTGGGAGATGATCACCGCGGTCTTGCCCTGTGACAGTTCCTTGAAGCGCTGGAACACCTCGAACTCGGAGCGGGCGTCGAGTGCGGCGGTGGGTTCGTCCAGCACCAGCAGCGGGGCGTCGCGCATGTAGGCGCGGGCGATGGCGATTTTCTGCCACTCGCCGCCGGACAGGTCCACGCCGCTCTTGAACAGCTTGCCCAGCATCTGTTCGTAGCCCTCGGGCAGCTTTTCGATCACCTCGTCGGCGAGGCTGCGGCGGGCGGCATCGGCGATGCGCGGCTGGTCGTCGCGGGCGTCGATGCGGCCGACCGCAATGTTGTCGGCGGCGCTCAGGTAGTAGCGCACGAAGTCCTGGAAGATCACCCCGATGTTCAGGCGCAACTCGTCCAGGTCGTATTCCTGCAGCGGGTGGCCGTCGAGCAGGATGCGGCCTTCATCGGGGTCGTACAGCCGCGACAGCAGCTTGACCAGGGTGGTCTTGCCGGCGCCGTTCTCGCCGACCAGGGCCAGCACCTCGCCGGCGCGCAGGGTGAAGTCCAGATGGCGCACCGCCCAGCGTTCGGCGCCGGGATAACGGAAACCGACGTTCTCGAACACGAAGCCCTCGCGCATCGGCTGCGGGAACGGGCGCGGGTTCGGCGGCGAGAGGATCTCCGGCTCGATCCGGAAGAACGAGAACAGGTCGTCCAGGTACAGCGCCTGCCCGGCCACCTGCGAGAAGCCCACCAGCAGGTTTTCCAGCAGGTTGCGCAGGCGCCGGAACGAGGACGACAGGAAGGTCAGGTCACCCACGCTGAAGTCGCCGTGCACGGTGCGCCAGGCGATGATCGCGTAGGCGGCGTAGTAGCCGATCGTGCCGACCGTGGTGAACAGCCCGCCCCAGCCGGCACGGCGCAAGGCCACGCGGCGGTTGGCGCGATAGATCGACCATGACAGCTCGCGGTAGCGCGCGATCAGGAAGGCGTTGAGGCCGAAGCTTTTCACCTCCTTGGCGTTCTGCGCGCTGGCGCCGACCTGGCGCAGGTAATCCAGCTCGCGCCGCTCCGGCGTCCACTGGTAGTTCACCGCGTAGCTCTGCGCGTTGAAATGGAATTCGCCGAGGAAGGCCGGCAGCAGCGCCACCAGCAGCAGCACGATCAGCCACGGCGCGTAGACCAGCAGGCCGGCGGCGAAGCTGATCACGGTGATCATGTCCTGCGCCTGGCCCAGCAGTTGCGACAGCAGCGAGCTGCGCCCGGAGACCTGGCGGCGGGCGCGGTCGAGCTTGTCCTGCAGCTCGGCGTCCTCGAAGTCCTCCAGGTCCAGCGAGGCGGCGTGCTCCATCAGCTTCACGCTGGTGCTGTTGTTGTACAGCTCGCCCAGCAGCGAATCGATCATCGAGACGATCCGGCCAAGAATGTCCGAGGCCACCGCCAGCGCGAACTCCAGCCCCAGCAGCAGCCACAGGTGGTTCAACTGGCCGCTGCCCAGCCAGTCCGACGGACGGACATCGGCGGCCAGCAGGCGCACCACCTCGTCGATGATCAGCTTGCCCACGTACAGCGTCACCACCGGCAGCAAGGCGCGCAACAGGCGCAGCGCGATGGTGGAAACACTCAACAAGCGGCTGGTCTGCCAGATGCTCTTCAGGAACGGCGGCAGGTTGCGCAACGCGGCGAAACGCTCGCGCAAACTCTGCGGCGGCAGCGGCATGCCACGGCCACCACCGCCGTTGCCATTGCCGACCGAACGTCCACCTGCACTGTATTGACGTGGCATCGCGACTCCCCGTGTCACCGCAGCCGGATGGCCCGGTGGTTGCTCAAGATATTTTTACGATATATCGTGAACATATCTGAAAACAAGCAGGCCAGGCCATGCACCCGCACCTCCCGTTCATCCAGGCACCCCATCGGCAGCATCACGGTGGCGTCGATTTCGTTCACCTGGCCGGAAGCCGCGGCCCGTTCGGCGGGCGGGCCGGCGACGGCTTCGGCGACTGGGATGATCGGCGCGGCGGTGGCGGCCGGCGCGGCGGCCGCATGTTCGGCCACGGCGATCTGAAGCTGTTGCTGCTGGCGCTGATCGAACAGCAGCCGCGCCACGGCTACGAGCTGATCCGCACCATCGAGGACATGTTCCACGGCCACTACTCGCCCAGTCCCGGCGCGATCTACCCCACCCTGACCATGCTGGAGGAACTGGGTCACGTGCAGGTGGAAAGCACCCGGGGCAACCGCAAGCTGTACGCCATCACCGACGCCGGCCGCGACTTCCTGGACGACAACCGCGACGCGGTGGAAGCGGTCACCGCGCGCACCGAACGCAGCGCGCGCATGGCGGCCAGGGCCGAGGCACCGCTGGCGGTGCGCAAGGCCATGCACGTCCTCAAGCACGCCGTGCTGATGCGCGGCCCGCATCTGGACAAGGCCGAGGCCGAACGCATCGCCGCCATCCTCGAAGCCGCCGCCCGCGACATCGCCGTCGGCCCGGGTGACTGAGCGCGAATGGCGCCGGACGGGAATGACGCTTGCTTGAGCTCGTCATCCCCGCGAAGCGCTTTTCGACGGCCGAAGGCTGGTCAAGCGGAAATGACGGTTTCGTGGAGGTTGACGCTCAAGCAAGCGCCATTGGCGCCGGACAGTCGTTCCCTGGCCGGTGACTCATCGCCGGCCGGTGCCCCGGAGGCCGGAGTAGCTGGCTTGAGCGCGCCAGCGCGGAACTTTGGCACAGGCGTCGGAAGACCGGTTGGGGCCGGCTAGAATGCCGTTTTCCCTCCCGCCGAACACCCCATGCAACCCGTCACCAAGGCCCGCCTGCAGATCCATTTCTGCGTCATGTTGTGGGGTTTCACCGCGATCCTGGGCAAGTTGATCACGCTGCCGGCGCTGCCGCTGGTGTGGTGGCGGATGCTGCTGGTGGCGGTGGCGTTGCTGCTGATGCCGCGGGTGTGGCAGGGACTGCGGGCGATGCCGGCGAAACTGCGCTGGGCGTATGCCGGCATCGGTGCGCTGGTGTCGCTGCACTGGCTGACCTTCTACGCGGCGATCAAGCTGTCCAATGCCTCGGTCGGCGCCACCTGCATCGCGCTGGGGCCGGTGTTCCTGGCCTTCATCGAACCGTGGGTGGCGCGGCGGCGTTTCGATCCGCGCGAGCTGCTGATCGGTGCGGCGGTGGTGCCGGGCGTGATCATGGTGGTCGGCGGCGTGCCGCACGGCATGCGCGCGGGCATCGCGGTGGGCGTGGTGTCGGCGGTGTTCGTGGCGTTGTTCGGTTCGCTCAACAAGCGCATGGTCGAGCACGGCGACCCGCTGACCGTGACCTGCATCGAGCTGGGCACCGGCACCGCCTTCCTCACCCTGCTGGCGCCGCTGCTGCCGCACAGCGGCGCCGCCTTCGTGCTGCCCGGACTGCACGACACCCTGTTGCTGCTGGCACTGTCACTGGGCTGCACCCTGCTGCCGTTCGCGCTGGCGCTGGTGGCGCTGCGGCACATGAGCGCGTTCGGCACCCAGATGGTGACCAATCTGGAGCCGGTCTACGCGATCGTGCTGGCGGTCGTGCTGCTCGGCGAGCAGCGCGAGCTGGATCTGTGGTTCTACCTCGGCGTGGCGGTGATCCTGATCGCGGTGTTCATGCACCCGCTGCTGCATCGAAAATCCCGCCCACCCAGCCAGCCGGAGCTGCACGCCACCACTGAAACCCACGGCATGATCGACTGATCGCAGTGCATGAAAGGCACGGCTCGTGGCTTTCGTGGGACATCGACAGACCTTTCGATCCGGCCGGGGCAAGAGCATCGCCCGCGAGCGGGCTCCTACAGGAGCGGCGGTGCGGGGCGGGCATTGCCTGACGCGGGGCGCGGTGCCGAGCCAGTTCGTCGCCTCCCGCCCCCTGCCCCGACCAGACAACGCAGGAGCCCGCTCGCGGGCGATGCTTTTGGTGCCGGGATGACCAGACGTTCGTCTGTTGAGAGCCGGGATTGGGGATTCGGGATTGGCAAAAGCAGAAGCATCGCCCGCGAGCGGGCTCCTACAGGAGGGGCGGTGCGGGGCGGGCATTGCCTGACGCGGGGCGCGGTGCCGAGCCAGTTCATCGCCTCCCGGCCCCTGCCCCGACCGGACAACGTAGGAGCCCGCTCGCGGGCGATGCTTTTGTTGCCGGGATGACCAGACGTTCGTCTGTTGAGAGCCGCAAAAGCGAGAGCATCGCCCGCGAGCGGGCTCCTACGGGCAAGGCAGGATCTGCGGGGCTTTGCCGCCGGCGGGCAAGGCAGGATCAGCGGGGCTTTGCTGCCGGGGTCCATGGGCAGGTTTTCGGTGGCGCGATTCAGAACCAGAACGCCAGACCGGCCAGCCACTGACGTTCCATCCGCGGCTCGCCGGCCTGGCGTGCGTAGTCGGCGGCGTGGCCGTACCGATGCGTCCATGCCACGCCGACGTAGGGAGCGAAATCCCGCCGGATCTCGTAGCGCAGGCGCAGGCCGGCCCGGGTATCGGCCAGGCCGCGCCCTTCGCCTGCCGCCGGATCATCGCGGCCGTACAAGTTCAGCTCGATGTCCGGCTGCAGGATCCAGCGCTGGGTGAATCGCCAATCCTGGCGTACATGCAGGCGTGCCGCCGTGCGGCCTGATGCGGTGAGGTGGATGGTCGCTTCCAGCTCGACGCCGTACGGCGCCAGCCCTTCCACGCCGACGGCCAGCCAGCGTCGATGCGGCCCCGGCCCGAAGTCCTGGCGCAGGCCCAGCACGCTGTCCCAAAACGGTGCGGCGGCATGCTTCCACAGCAGTTCCACTTCACCGTCATCGATGCCATCGCGCCGTCGCGAGCCTTCGCTGCGCAGCCAGAATTTGTCCAGATCGCCACCGTAGCCGCCCTGCACCGACCAGGCCTGGCCATCACCGTCTCGGCCGTGGAAGGCTTCCAGTTCGTCCACGTGCAGGCTGGCCCAAGCGCGGTTGTCGATCATGTCCATGCCGGGCATCGTCGGCATCGACTCACCAACAGCCTCGCCCATGCCGGCAGCGGCCCGTGGCATCGGCATGGCATGCATGCCGCCGTGTCCGCCATGCATTGCGTGATCCATGCCCGCCATGCTGGCTTGATCGACCGGTGCGGCCGGCGCCACCCCGTGGCTCTCGTGGTTCCCGTGACCCTCGTGGCTTCCGTGACCCTCGTGGCTTCCGTGGTTTTCATGGCTCCCGTGCATGTCGTGCATGGCAGGCATGTCGTGATGCTCGTCCGACGCCTCGCCGCTCGCCGCGACCGGTGCCGGCGCGGAAGACACCGCCTGCTGCGCCAGCAAGCCTGCCGGCCAGGCCAGCCAGCACGCCGCGACGACGGCCCAATGACCGCGCCGCCTCATGCCACCACCACTTCGCGCATCATGCCCGCCTGCATGTGGTAGAGCATGTGGCAGTGATAGGCCCAGCGTCCCGGCGCATCCGCGCTGACCGCATAACTGACCCGCTGCGCCGGCTGCACGTTGACGGTGTGCTTGCGCGTCTGGAAGACGCCATCGGGTGATTCCAGATCACTCCACATGCCATGCAGATGCACCGGGTGGTTCATCATGGTGTCGTTGACCAGCACGATGCGCAGCCGCTCGCCGGTGTTGAAACGGATCGGTGGTGCGTCGGAGAACTTCACGCCGTCGAACGACCACATGAAACGCTCCATGTTGCCGGTGAGATGCAGCTCGATCTCGCGCCCCGGCTCGCGCGGATCGGGCGGTGCATCGAGGCCGTGCAGGTCGGCGTAGGTCAGCACGCGTCGGCCGTTGTCGCGCAGCCCGACGCCGGGATCGTCGAGATCGCGCCGCGGCATGTCCACGCGCATGTCGACACCGGGGCCACGCTCGGTGTCGGCGTGATGCACCATCGGCGCCATCGCCATGCCGGCATGGTGCATGCCGTGCATCGCATGCATGTCGCCCATCATGTCGCCCATCGACAGCAGCACCGGCGAATCCATGGCTGGCACTTCGGCCTGCATGCCCGGTCGCGGCGCCAGCGTGCCGCGGACGAAGCCACCGCGATCGATCGACTGCGCGAACACGGTGTATGCACGCTCGTCATCCGGCTCGACGATCACGTCGTAGGTCTCGGCCACGGCAATGCGGAACTCGTCGACCGACACCGGTTCCACATCCTGCCCGTCGGCGGCCACCACGGTCATCTTCAGGCCGGGAATGCGCACATCGAAGATGGTCGAGGCCGCGCCGTTGATGAAGCGAAGCCGGATCCTTTCGCCGGCACGGAACAGGCCGGTCCAGTTGCCTGCGGGCGTCTTGCCGTTCATCAGGTAGGTATAGGTGGCCGCGGTGACATCGGCCAGATCGGCCGGATTCATGCGCATGCGGCTCCACATGCGCCGCTGGGCCAGTGCGCCTTCGCGGCCCGCGTCACGCAACACGTCGCCCACGACCGGCCGGGCGCGGTTGTAGTAGTCGCCCTGCTGTTTCAGCTTGGCGTAGATGTGCTCGGGCGACTCGTCGCTCCAGTCGTTGAGCATCACCACGTAGTCGCGATCGGCGTGATGACGCGGCGGGTTTTCCGGTTCGATCACCAGCGCGCCGTACAGCCCGCTCTGCTCCTGGAATCCCGAATGCGAGTGGTACCAGTAGGTGCCGGCCTGGCGCAGGGCAAAGCGATAGACGAAGGTTTCGCCCGGCGCGATGCCGGGGAAGCTGATGCCGGGCACGCCGTCCATCCCGTACGGCAACACGATGCCGTGCCAGTGGATCGAGGTGGGCACGCGCAGCCGGTTGGTGACGCGCAGGGTCACCGTCGTGCCCTGGCGCATGCGCAGCACCGGACCGGGCACGCTGCCGTTGACGGTGGTGGCAAGGCTTGGTGCACCGGTGTAGTTCACCGGCGCCTCCACCACCTCCAGCGCGAAATCGGTACCACTCGCCCCGTCCGCCTGGCCGGCAACGGGAAGCGCCCATGCCGACGACGGACGCCACAGTCCGGCACCGACACAGGCACCGCCGAGCACAAGGCCCTGCACGAAACGGCGACGCGAAGGATTCGACGGCCGGGCCGTCGGGGGATACACGGGATTCATGCGGCAACTCCGGACAACGCATCCCGGCCACGCCGGGAGCAGTCATGGCAACGCCTCCGCAGCCACCGGCGATGGCCGGCGTGGGGAGGAATCAGGCTTGTCGGGAGATCAGCGGCATGGGGGGCCGCAAGGGTGGTGACTGGACGATGCCCGGAGCCATCGCGACATGGCCGGGAATCGTCGGAACCTGCCTGGCCACCCCGGCCAGTTCCGGCATGGCCAGCACCGGCAACACGCTGGCGCAGGTCGTCGCGCAATGGCAATCCGTCGCCATGTCGTGCCCGGACGGCGCCTGGCAGCAGTCATGCATCGACGCCGGCATGTCATGTGCCCCATGCCCGGCCATCATCGCCATCGAGGCACCGTCGTGGACGGCCGCTTCCACCGCGGAACCGGGCGAGGCATGCAGCGGCGCCAGCACCAGCATCAGCCACGCAAACCATGCCAGCACCCGAAGGTGCGGACGACGTGAGGCATGGCGACGGAAACGGTGCATCGGCGCAGCTTAAAGTGCCATGCCCGCTCGCCTCAACTCTGGAGGCGGCTCCAGCCGCCGGGGCGAATCGCCGCAACCCTTGCTGCCTGTCCAGGCAAGACTCACGCACCGACGCAGCCCGATGCCCGCACCCCGGCCATCTATACTGCCGGCCACGCCCCTCGCCGCCTCCCTTGCCATGAACTACCGCCACGCCTATCACGCCGGCAACTTCGCCGACGTCCTCAAGCACACCGTGCTGCTCGCGCTGATCGAGGCGCTGCAGGTCAAGTCCACGCCGTTCTGCTACATCGACACCCACGCCGGCAGCGGCAGCTACCTGCTGGACGGCAACGAGGCGCGCAAGACCGGCGAGCATCAGGACGGCATTTCCCGCCTGCACCCGGCCGAGAAGGTGCCGCCGCTGCTGCAGCGCTGGCGTGCCTCCATCCTCGGCGGCGAAGGCAACGAGCAGGGCCTGAAGCACTACCCCGGCTCGCCGCTGCAGGTCGCCCGCCTGCTGCGTCCCGGCGACAGCGCGCAACTGTGCGAGCTGCAGACCGGCGAAGCCGATCGCCTTCGCCAGCTGTTCCGCGGCAACCCGCAGGTGCACGTGCATCAGCGTGATGGCTACGAGGCGCTGAAGGCGCTGGTGCCGCCGAAGGAAAAGCGCGGACTGGTGCTGATCGACCCGCCCTACGAGGCCCAGGAAGCCGAGTACCGCACGATCGAGCAGGCGCTGAAGAACGCGCTGCAGCGCTGGCCCACCGGCATCTACGCCGTGTGGTACCCGATCAAGCTGCGCAGCCAGGTACAGCCGTTCCTGCGCAAGCTGCAGCACAGCGGGGTCAAGCGCGTGCTGCGCGCCGAGCTGCTGGTGCACCCGGACGACTCGCCGCTGCGCCTCAACGGCTCGGGCATGGTGATCCTCAACGCGCCGTGGAACCTCGACGACGTGCTGCGCGAGCCGCTGCGCGTGCTGGCCCAGTTGCTGGCGCAGGAACGCCCGGCCGAAATCAAGCTGGACTGGCTGCTGGACGAGGCCGGCAGCCAGCTGAACACGCCCAGCCCGCTGCCGGCCTCGCGGCTACCGCGAACGCCGGGACGTCGCTAAGCTCGACCGACACCCGCGAGCGTCCCCAAGGAGTCCGTCATGCGCCGCCTTTCCATCGCCACGTCCCTGCGCCTTGCCCTGCCCTCCACGCTGTTGCTGCTGGCTGCCTGCGCCCCCGCGCCGATCTACCAGACCAGCACCGACACGGTCACCGCGATGCCGTACCAGGTGGCGCAGTCGCCCGAGAATTTCAGCCAGCGCGCCGTGGTCTGGGGCGGCCAGATCGTGCACGCCCAGGTCTTCGCCGACCACAGCGAGATCGAACTGCTGGCCTATCCGCTGGACAAGTCGCAGCGCCCCAAGGCCAACGACAGCGGCAACGGCCGCTTCATCGCCATCCTGCCCGGCTATGCCGAGCCGCTGTCCTACCCCGCCGGCGCCCTGATGACCGTCGCCGGCCAGCTGGGCGGCAGCCGCGCCGGCAAGGTCGGTGAAGCCAGCTACGTCTTCCCGCTGGTCAACGTGAGCCAGTCACACGTCTGGACCGCCGACGAAATGCAGAAAGGCCGCAACAACGTGCATTTCGGCGTGGGCTTGGGCGTGGGGATTCATTGAGGTCCGGGATTCGGGATTGGTGATTGGGGATTCGCAAGAGCAGAAGCCGTACGCTCCGCCCCGGTCTCTCACACATCCCGGCCCGCCTCGAACGCCGCGAAGGTGACGAAGTGGCCGCCGGGCTCGCGACAGGCGATCTCGGTGGCGCCGTAGAAGGTCTGGTGGCGCGGGGCGATGATTTCGCAGCCTTCCAGTGCGGTGGCCAATGCGTCGATGTCATCGACTTCGATGAACAGGCTGCTGCGGTCACCGCGCCACGCCATCGCCGCCCCGTGGGGCTCGGCGGCCAGCGAGGCGATGGTCTGCAGCATCACTTCGATGCCGTTGCCGCTGAGGATCACGAACACCGGCCCGTCCTCGCCAGGCACCTCCGCAGTCACCGTGAAACCCAGCCGGTCACGCCAGAAGGCCAGGCTGGGTGCGATGGTATCGACGAACAGGACGGGGGTGGCCTTGCGGCAAACCGGGGCGGTCATGGCGGCTGTCTCCAGAGGATTGAGGCCGCAGCATGACGCATGAGGGCACCCGCCGGATTGAACGATTGCGTCAGCGGTAGCGCCCCGGGGTGATCCCGGCAAAACGACGGAACTCGCGCACGAAATGCGCCTGATCGCTGTAGCCCGCCGCCAGCGCCACCTCCACCGCGGATGCGCCACTGCCCAGCAACTGCCGCGACCGCTCGAAACGCAGCCAGCGCAGGTGCTGGCGCGGGCTCACGCCAAGCTGCTCCAGGCAACGCCGCTGCAGGCTGCGCATGCCCAGACCCAACTGGTCGGCCAGTGCCGATGCCGAAACCGGAACATCACGGGCCTCCTGCAGCCAGCGCCGAAGCCCGGTCGCCGGCGCCAGATCCGGCAGGATCGCCAGCAGGCTGGCATCGGCACGCCGGCAGCGTTGCGTGAAACCGCGATCCGCCCACCAGTCCTGCAGCGGCGGATGCCAGGCCTTCGCCGGCAAGCCGTCCACGTCAACGGCATCATCAGTCAGCAACGACAACGGCGCCCCCAGCACGGGGAACAGGCCACCGGGCGCGAAGCGGATGCCGAACAGTTCCTGTCGCCCGCCAGCCACCACCTCGATCGCCCGCGTCATCGTGCCCACCCAGCGCATCGTGGGTCGCACGCCGGAAAAATCGCAGATCAGGTCGGCACAGCCATCGGGCAGGACCCGCCGCACGCCCGCTCCCTCACCCGCACCGCCGTCGATGCCCCAGTAGGCGGCAACCAGACCACGCAACGGCGGCGATGGCGGGGATTCCCGATAGCTCATGGGCGCATCTTGCCACGCGGGCCGCTTACACTTCCCGCATCCCTGAAGGAGTCACCGCATGTCCGGCCACGCCGCCAACCCGATCAAGGCCATCTTCCTGGCTCTCGGCGCCAACTTCGCGATCTTCGTGGCCAAGCTGGTCGCCGCCCTGCTCACCGGCTCCGGCGCGATGATGGCCGAGGCGGTGCACTCACTGGCCGACTGCGGCAACCAGGGCCTGCTGCTGCTCGGCATCCGCCAGGCCAAGCGCCCGCCCTCGGACGACTATCCGCTGGGCTGGGGCCGCGCGCTGTATTTCTGGTCGTTCCTGGTGGCGATCCTGCTGTTCAGCGTGGGCGGCATGTTCTCGATCTACGAGGGCGTGCACAAACTCAGCCACCCCGAACCACTGAGCTGGCCATGGCTGGCGCTGGGCGTGCTCGGCTTCGGCATCATCGCCGAAGGCCTCTCCATGCGCGGCTGCCTGCAGGAAGTGAACAAGGCCCGCGGCGACCAGAACCTGTGGAGCTGGTTCCGCCAGACCCGCTCCAGCGAGCTGCTGGTGATCTTCGGCGAAGACCTCGCCGCCCTCGTCGGACTGTGCCTGGCCGCCCTCGCCGTCGGCGCCACCATGCTCACCGGCAACCTGATGTTCGACGCCCTCGGCACCATCGCCATCGGCGTGCTGCTGGTCGTCGTGGCCGTCCTCGTCGCCATCGAGGTCAAGGCCCTGCTGATCGGCCAGGGCATCGAGCCCCGCCGCCGCGACGAACTGAAAGCCTTCCTGCAGGCACGCCCCGAAATCGCCGACGTGCTCAACCTGATCACCCTGCAGATGGGCCCCGACGTGATGGTCGCGGTCAAGGCCCGCATGCACCCCACTCCCGACAACACCTCACTGATCGCCGCCATCAACACCGTCGAAGCCGCCATGAAGGCCGAGTTCGATGACGTGAAGTGGAGCTTTTTCGAGCCGGACAACGCTGATTGAAAGAACCGCCAGCAGCCCCCGGTCACGCGCAGGTCGGGCACTGCCCGCAGCTCTTGCATCGGCACGCGGCAAAGCCCGCATGCCGAAGGCCGCACGCTTTGTCGGGCAGTGCCCGACCTACGTGGTCGACAACGAACTCATCCGGCCGCCGCTGCCACCATCTTCCGCACCCCCAGCAACCTGCCGATCCACGTCCGCCTCACCAGCAACGGGTAGCTGCCCAGGCAGACTGCGGAGGTCGCCACCAGCACGATCACGAACTTCATCGCCCAGTCCATCGTGCTGTCCATCAGCTGGTATTGCAGGAACAGCAGTACCGGGAGGTGCACGATGTAGACCCAGTACGAGGCATCCGACAGCCAGCGCATGCAGCGGTTGCTTCGATCCAGCCAGGCCCGCCCCGCCACCAGGCAGACGAGCGTCATCCACACTCCGATGCAGGCTTCGACCAGGGCGATCGGCCATGTCGCTGACGGATCGGCTGCGGCAGGCGCGTGCCGTTGCAGCAGCCACAGGAACACCACGTACAGGACCACGCTGGCCGACAACAGCCAGGGCACGAAACGGCGCAGCCGGTCGAGCAGGTTTTCATGGCCGAACAGCAGGTAGCCGAAGACGAAGAACGGGCCGTGGAAGCCGAGCGCCCAGAACTGCGGCAGCGGGCTTTCCGGTGCGGGCTGCGGTGCGCTGACCGAGGCCAGCGCCGGCATCAGCAGCACGGGCAACGCCAGCACCCAGCACAGCGGGTGCAGTCCGCGCAGCGATGCGCCCAGCCGCGCCGGCAGCAGGCTGTGCGCCACCCAGGTCAGCACGTAGAAGAACAGCAGGTAGTACAGGAACCACAGATGGCCCAGGCTGAGCGGAGCGGACGGTGGATTTTCCATCCGCGCGAACTGCCCGATCATCGCCAGCAGCGGCGATGGATGCTGCACCGTGGCCACCGCATGCATGGTGGCCCAGGCCATCGCCGCGATCACCAGCGGGCAGAACACCAGCAGTGGCAGGCCGATCCGGCGCAACCGGTTCCGCAACATGCCGCCCATGCCCCGCCGCTGTATCAGCAACGCGGTGAAGAAGCCCGCCACCACGAAGAACAGCGGCATGCGGAACAGGTGCAGGAACCAGATGCCGGCGTCCACCAGCGGTGACTGGCTGCGGTCGGCGGCGGGGAAGAACGGATGCATCAGCGGGCTGTAGGCCAGCGCGGCGTGGAACACCACGCCGGACAGCATGGCCAGCGCGCGCAGGTTGTCCATGTAGTGGAAGCGCGTTGTTTCAGGCATGGGGAAACCTCCGGACCGGGTGGTCGGATTCATCGGGGAATGACGTGGATGCGCGATCCGGCGGAATCGCCGGATCAGCTCAGTAGAACGACTTCTTGCGGCAATGCATCCAACCGCTGATGAGCACGATGGCGATGCTGGCCAGCAACTGGGCGATCAGGACGGATGCCAGCACCGGCTCGAACACGATGTTGTCGGTTTTCACGTTTTCGCTGATCACCGGCAGCTGGCCCATCGCCATGATCAGCGGATTGACCAGCAGCATCGAGCCGATCATCGCGAAGACGTTCCAGCCCTCCGACTCCACCGCCATCGCCACGCTCAACGACAGCGCGTAGGCCAGCGCGATGTGCCCGAACACCACCAGCGACAGCGGCAGCAGGCCGTCCGGCAACGGCGTCAGCAGGATCACCGCGATGGTGCCGCCCAGCAACAGCAGATACGGCACCAGGAAGGTGATCAGGTTGCCGGCCAGCTTGGCCAGGTAGTAGTCCAGCGGGGTCACCGGCAGGCTCATCACGAAGGCCAGCGTGTGCTCCTTGCGCTCGGCCAGCAGCGAGCTGGAGATCGAGAAGCAGGCCGCGCAGACCAGCACGATGATCATCAGCAGCGAGCCCAGGTAGAAACTCCAGCCGGTGGCCAGGCCGATCAGGCACAGCGCCACGATGCCGCCCAGCACGCAGGCGGCGAGCTGGGTCTGGAACAGTTGCCAGTCCTTGGCCACCAGCAGCCGGATCATCGGCAGGTTGAGTCGCAGGGTATTCATGCCGCACCTCCAGCGCGCACGGTGGTGACGAAGATGTCTTCAAGGCTCATCGGTTCGGCACTGCGGATCTCCAGCCCCTGCCCGCGCAGGCGCTGCAGCAGTTCCTCGCTGAAACGGCGCAGCTTCAGCTCCACGATCGAGCCGTTGCGGCGTACCGCGGCCACTTCAGGCCAGTCGGTCGGCTCCGGCGTCCATGTCCCCTGGCAGACCAGCCGGCGCCAGTCGTCAAGGAAGTCCTCCTTGTCGCGCGAGGCCAGCAAGCGGCCGTCGTGGAGGAAGCTGATGGTGTCGGCCATCTGCTCGATGTCGCGGGTGTTGTGGGAGGAGAACACCACGCTGCGCGCCTCGTCACGCAGGACGTCGGCCAGCGCCTCCAGCACCTCGTCGCGGGCCACCGGATCCAGCCCGGTGGTCGGTTCGTCCAGCAACAGCAGGCGCGGCCGGCGGGCGAAGTTGAGCAGCAGCAGCGCCTTGACCCGCTGACCGTGCGAGAAGCCGGCCAGCTTCTGTTCCGCGCGCAGATCGAAGCGACGCAGCAGATGCGCGGCATAGGCCTCGTCCCAACCCGGATAGATCGCCCGCACGAAATCCATGTGCCAACGCAGGGTGCGGGTTTTGAACAGGCGCATGTCCTCGGTGGCGAAGCCCAGCTCCTGCTTCACCGCCACCTGTTCCGCCGGCATGGCACGGCCCAGCACCTCGACCGTGCCGCTGTCGGCCAGCGCCAGCCCGGAAAGCATGCGCAGCAAGGTGGTCTTGCCGGCGCCGTTGACGCCGACCAGGCCCATCACCTGGCCCTCGGGCATGCTCAGGTCGATGTCCTGCAGGGCGAAATTCTCGTAGCGGCGGGTCACCCCGGACAGCGTGAAGGCGGTACTCATGGCGTGGTGTCCCCGGTGGAATCGGAAGCAGGATGGGCCAGCCCGTCGTCGACCCGTTGCCGGATCTCCCCCGCGGAAAGCCCCAGTCGCCGGGCACTGCCCAGCATGGCGTTCAGGTGTTGCTGGAATTCGGCCTGCAGCAGGCTGGTCGACAGTTCCGGCGATTCGGCCACGAACGAGCCCATGCCATGCCGCGTCACGATCACCCCGGCCTGGCCCAGCTCGGCATAGGCACGCTTGACCGTGATCACGCTGACCCGGCTGGCCGCGGCCAGCTCGCGGATCGAGGGCAACGGCTGCCCCGGCAGCCAGTCGCCAGCCCTCACCTTGGCGGTGATCTGGTCGACGATCTGCTGGTACATCGGCGTGCTGTCACTGGCTGACAGGAACAGCTCGGCATTGCTCTGTGCATACTGCATATACACAGTATGCACAGCACGCCGACCCGATGTAAAGCGGGGGCAAAGCGCCGGGTTACACTCCCCTCTTTTCGCCACGCCCCACATCCCATGCGCAACCCTCTCCAGGAACAACTGCTCAAGGCCGGACTCGTCAACAAGGCCAAGGCCAACCAGGTCGTGCGCGAGCAGGCGAAGAAGCACAAGGGCAAGCAGCCGGCGGCGCCCAGTGCGGAGCAACTGGAAGCGCAGCGGCGGCAGGCCGAGAAGGCCGAGCGCGACCGCGCCATCGCCGCCGAGCGCAATGCGCAGGCGCGGGCCAACGAGGCACACGCGCAGATCCGGCAGATCGTCGAGGCACACAAGGTCAAGCGCGAAGGCGAGATCGCCTACCGCTTCACCGATGGCGACCGGATCAAGGACGTGCTGGTGAACGAGGCGCTGCGCACGCAGCTGGCCGCCGGCTCGCTGGTGATCGTGCGCCATGGCGACGGCTACGAACTGCTGCCCCGGGCGGCAGCGGACAAGGTGATCGAGCGCGACGCCTCGATGGTGGTGCTGGACCATGGCCGCGCCGAAACCGGCAGCGGCAACAGCGAGGACGACGAGTATTACGCGCAGTTCCAGGTGCCGGACGATCTGGTCTGGTAGAACAGCCGGGATTGGGGATTCGGGATTCGGGATTTGCAAAAGCAGAAGCAGCGCGCCTGCCCGTCGCACCGCAACATGATTCATGGGGTCACACGGCGGAATGCCGGCCGGGGCGCGACAATCTGTCGTGAGGGATGGGCGGCGGGTTCATGTTGCAGTGCAACCAATACGGTAAAGTATGGAGCGTGATGAACCCCGCCATCGACTTCTCCGCACCGATCAGCCACGCCCCGCTGCCGCGCCCCATCCGCGAACGGTTCGGGCAGGTGCCGCGCCCGGCAACCGGACGCGGCGAACCCGTGCACACCCGCGACGGTCGCGAACTTCACCTGCGGCCGATCGAGCCCGACGATCTGGACGCGCTGCGACGCTGCTTCACCCGGCTGTCGCCAGAAGAGATCCGCCGCCGTTTCCTGCACGCCATGGCCGAGCTGCCGATGCCGATGGCGCAGCGGCTGTGCAACATCGACCCGCAACAGGAAAGCGCCTACGTGCTGATCGACGAGTCGGTGCAGCCGGCCGAGATGCGTGGCGTGGGCCGGATCTACGTCGATGAGGTCACCCGCAGCGCCGAATTCTCGGTGCTGGTGGAACAGTCCTGGAGCCGCCGCGGCCTGGGTGCCTTGCTGATGCGCCATCTGGTCGAGGACTGCCGCCGCCGCGGCCTCGACGAACTGTGGGGCTTCGTGCTGCTGGAAAACCGCCCGATGCTGCAGCTGTGCCAGGAACTGGGCTTCACCCAGAAAGCGCTGGCCGACGAACCCGGCACCGCCCGCCTCCGCCTGATGCTCTGACCCCGAGAGTCCCGCCCCACACAGGGTAGGAGCCCGCTCGCGGGCGATGCTTTTGAGCCGAGAATGGGGAATAGGGAACAGGGAATCGCAAAAGCAGAAGCATCGCCCGCGAGCGGGCTCCTACCGGGGGGAGCGGGGAAAATTCGCGGCCGCGCTACACTTGTCCGCTTTCCCCGGCGTCGCTACCGGCGCCCTGCATCCAGCGCCCATGTCCAACCCGATCAAGCACCCGCCCCTTCCCACCACCCCGAAACAGCGCCGCTACTGGACTCCGCCGCATGGCTCCAGCCGCGCGCTGCTGGTGGTCGAGGCGGCGCGTTCGCATCCGGGTTTGCTGGTGGCGGTGACTCGCGACACCCAGCGCGCGCAGGCGCTGGAGGCGGAGCTGAAGGTGTTTGCCGGCAGCCTGCCGGTGCTGTCCTTCCCGGACTGGGAAACCCTGCCCTACGACGTGTTCAGCCCGCATCCGGAGATCGTCTCGCAACGCATCGCCACGCTGTACCAGTTGCCGAACGTGCAACGTGGCGTGCTGGTGGTGCCGGTGGCCACGCTGATGCAGCGGATCGCGCCGCGCTCGCACATCACCGGCTCCGGTCTGATGGTGGCCAAAGGCCAGAAGCTGGACATCAGCGCCGAACAGCGGCGGCTGGAAGCGGCTGGCTACCGCAACGTGCCGCAGGTGGCCGAGCCGGGCGACTTCGCCGTGCGCGGTGCGCTGCTGGACATCTTCCCGATGGGCACGTTCGAGCCGTACCGCATCGAGCTGTTCGATGACGAGGTCGATTCGATCCGCAGCTTCGACCCGGAAACCCAGCGCTCGCAGCAGCAGGTGGACAAGGTCGAACTGCTGCCGGCACGCGAGTTCCCGCTGACCGAACAGGCCGCCAAGGACTTCCGCAGCAACCTGCGCGAGCGCTTCCCGATCGACGTGCGCCGCTGCCCGCTCTACCAGGACATGAAGGAAGGCGTGACGCCCGGCGGCATCGAGTACTACCTGCCGCTGTTCTTCCCCGTGAAGAGTCCGCCCATGGATGGGCGGGGTGCTGCGGTGGCCCCGCATGAAAACAGTGGTACCGCCACCTTGTTCGACTACCTCGCCGACGACGCGCTGTTCGTGCTCGGCGAAGGCGCCGGCGAGGCCGCCGACCAGTTCTGGAGCCACACCGCCGAACGCTACGACCAGCGCGCCCACGACATCGAGCGCCCGGTGCTGCCGCCGGCCGAGCTGTACCTGCCACCGGAAAACCTGCGCGAGCGACTGAACAAGCGGCTGCGCGTGCAGGTGGTCGATGCCGGCCATGAACACGCCGTGGCCAGCGGCACCCAGCCGGCGCCGGAGCTGCCGATCAACCGCAAGGGCGAGGAACCGGGCACGTCGCTGAAGCACTTCCTGTCCAGCTATCCGGGCCGGGTACTGCTGGCCGCCGATTCGGCCGGCCGCCGCGAGGCGCTGATCGAGACGCTCGCCGCCGCCGGCCTGCGCCCGCAACTGGTCGATGGCTGGCAGGCCTTCCTCGATGACGAGGCCAACCGCTTCGCCATCACCCTCGCCTCTTTGGAGCAGGGCTTCGCGCTGACCAAACCCGCGCTGACCCTGCTGACCGAGCGCGAGCTCTACGGCGAGCGCGTACGCAACGAGCGGGACCGCAAGCGTCGCCGCGGCGGCGTGCAGGATCCCGAAGCGATCATCCGTGACCTCACCGAACTGACCATCGGCGCGCCGATCGTCCACGTCGACCACGGCGTGGGCCGCTACCAGGGCCTGCTGTCGATGGACGTGGGCGGGATGAGCGGCGAGTTCCTGGTGATCGAATACGCCAAGGGCGACAAGCTGTACGTGCCGGTGGCGCAGTTGGGCCTGGTCAGCCGCTATTCCGGCACCGCGCCGGAGCTGGCACCGCTGCACTCGCTGGGCGGCGACGCGTGGGAACGCGCCCGCCGCAAGGCCGCCGAAAAGGTGCGCGACGTGGCCGCCGAACTGCTGGGAATCTACGCGCAGCGACAGGCGCGCGGTGGCCAATCACTGTCGATCGACCGGCAGATGGTGGAGGAATTCGGCGCCAGCTTCCCGTTCGAGGAAACCCCCGACCAGGAAAGCGCGATCGAGGCGGTGATGTCCGACCTGGCCGCGCCACGGGCGATGGACCGGGTGATCTGCGGCGACGTCGGCTTCGGCAAGACCGAGGTCGCGCTGCGCGCCGCCTTCGCCACCGCCACCGCCGGCAAGCAGGTGGCCGTGCTGGTGCCGACCACCCTGCTCGCGCAGCAGCACTACCGCAACTTCGCCGACCGCTTCGCCGACTGGCCGGTGCGGGTGGACGTGCTGTCGCGCTTCAAGTCGGCCAAGGAAGTGAACGAGGCGCTGAAGCGGCTGGCCGACGGCCAGATCGACGTGATCGTCGGCACCCACAAGCTGCTGCAGCCGGACATCAAGTTCAGGAACCTGGGCCTGGTGATCGTCGACGAGGAACAGCGTTTCGGCGTGCGCCAGAAGGAACAGCTGAAGAAGCTGCGCGCCGAGGTCGACCTGCTGACGATGACCGCCACGCCGATCCCGCGCACGCTGAACATGGCGATGGCCGGGCTGCGCGACCTGTCGCTGATCGCCACGCCGCCGGCGCATCGCTCGGCGGTGCGCACCTTCATCTCCTCGTGGGACCCGGCGACCATCCGCGAGGCGCTGCAGCGCGAGCTGTCGCGCGGCGGCCAGGTGTACTTCCTGCACAACGAGGTGCAGAGCATCGAGCGCAGCGTGCGCGAACTGGAGGAACTGGTGCCGGAGGCACGCATCCGCGTCGCCCACGGCCAGATGCCCGAGCGCGAGCTGGAACAGGTGATGGCCGACTTCCACCGCCAGCGCTTCAACGTGCTGGTGTGCACCACGATCATCGAGACCGGCATCGACATCCCCACCGCCAACACCATCATCATCGATCGCGCCGACCGCTTCGGCCTGGCCCAGCTGCACCAGTTGCGCGGCCGCGTCGGCCGCTCGCACCATCGCGCCTACGCCTACCTGGTGGTGCCCGACCAGCGCTCGATCACCGCCGACGCGCAGAAGCGGCTGGAGGCGCTGGCCTCGCTGGAGGAGCTGGGCGCCGGTTTCACCCTGGCCACCCACGACCTGGAGATCCGCGGCGCAGGCGAGCTGCTCGGCGACGAGCAATCCGGCCAGATCCAGGAAATCGGCTTCGGCCTGTACACCGAACTGCTCGACCGCGCCGTGCGCGCGCTGAAGTCGGGCAAGGTGCCGGATTTCGACCTCAGCTCCGAGCACGAGACCGAGGTGGAGCTGCACCTGCCGGCGCTGATCCCCGACGACTACCTGCCCGACGTGCACGCCCGCCTGACCCTGTACAAGCGCGTCGCCAGCGCCCGCAGCGAGGACGACCTGCGCGACCTGCAGGTGGAGATGATCGACCGCTTCGGCCTGCTGCCGGATGCCACCAAGCAGCTGTTCGCGGTGGCCAGCCTGAAGCTGATGGCCACCCCGCTGGGCATCCGCAAGCTGGACTTCGGCGCCAACGGCGGCCGCATCGTGTTCCGCGAGAAGCCCGAGATCGACCCGATGGCGATCATCCGGCTGATCCAGCAGCAACCACGCGTGTACAAGCTGGACGGCCAGGACAAGCTGCGCGTGAATCTGGAGCTGCCCGGCGCCGCCGAGCGCCTGCGCAGCGCGCAGGAACTGCTGGTGATGCTGGGCGCCCGCCGCCCCGGCTGAATGCGACGGGCCCGGGCACGCTTCAGGCTGCCCCGGAAAATCGCAATGCACTGTCCTGGCGGAAGATTTTGGCGTACGCTCCGCCGGATATCACCGGTGCACGGGGCGTGCCGGGGGCTGGGGGGAGGCAAGGATGGCAAGGTCGATCGAGTTGGCTCGATCCATCAGGTTCCGGTGGAAGATCCACCACCTGTTCGCATTGCTGTGGCTGCTCAGCAGCCTTGCCCATGCCGCCAAGCCGGAACAGGCTGCGTGGCGCGAGGCGCGACCCGGCGACACGCCGCAACGCGTTCTCGAGGATTTCCATGCCGGCCGACTGGAGAATTTCGACCCCGCGCGGCTGAGGTCATTTCCGCGCCATCGTGCAGGCAGCTGGGTCGTGCTGGTACCGCCGCCCCGGATGGGTTCCGAGCGCGTGCTCACGATCCAGCCACTGGTGCTGGATGCCATCACCATCCACGGCGACGGGCCGCCGCAGTCGCTGAAGGTGGACTCCGACAACACCACGCCGGGTTACGGGCGACTGGCATGGCCGATACCGCCAGACGACAACGCATCGGCACCGATCCTGCTGAAGTTCGAACCGTCGGAGCGACTCAGCGCCCCGGTCGCCTTCAGCGTGTCCCCCGTCCAGGCCTTCCGGCAGCAGCAGGTGCACTGGCTGATCCTCGCCAGCGGCAGTTTCGCGATCATGCTGGCCATGGTGTTGATGGCGCTGTGCTTCGCGACGACGCTGCGCGACATCACCTATGTCTGGTACGCCGGCTACATCATCTGCTACGTGCTGATCCAGGGCATCCAGACCGGTTTTCTGTTCCAACCACTGGGCTGGCACGGGCTGGCCGCCGTCGTGTTGCCCGCCGGACCGGCAGTGGTAGCGCTGGCGGTAACGTTCGCCTCGCTGTTCATGATCCGGTTCTGCGAGTTGCGACGCCATGCACCACTGCTGCGGATACCGGTCATGGCCTTGGTGTCGGGCATGCCGCTGCTGGTGCTGATGCGCTGCAGCGGGATCGACCTGCTGATCGATGTGGCCCAGGTATTGCTCAACCCCCTGCTGCTGATCGGCGCAACCCTGCTGCTGGTCGGCGCCCTTGTCGCCGCCGTACGCGGCTCGCGCCCGGCCTGGTTCTTTCTGGCGGGCTGGACTCCGCTGCTGCTGTTCACCGGCGCAACCAGCGCCCAGATGGGCGGAGCGCTGCCAGCCTGGAGCTGGCTCAATGACGCCAGCCTGATCGGTGGCGCCTTCGAGGCGGTGGTGCTGTCGCTGGGACTGGCGGATCGTGCGCTGAGGCTGAGTCATGACCGCGACATCGTGCGCGAGCTGGCCGACCACGATGCGCTGACCAACATCCTCAACCGCCGTGCCTGGAGCGAACGGGCTTCGGCCATGCTGTGCAACGCCGGCAATCGCCAGCTGGCGCTGCTGTTCATGGACCTGGATCACTTCAAGCAGCTCAACGACAACCGCGGCCATGCCAACGGTGACCAGGCACTGGCCGCCGTGGCCACCTCATTGACGGCGGAGTTGCGCCCCACCGACGTGCTGGGCCGCTATGGCGGCGAGGAGTTCGTTGCACTGCTCGAAGGCGCCAGCGCGGAACAGGCGATGCAGGTGGCGACCCGCTTGTGCCGGCGGGTGTATCGCCTGGAAATCTCCTGTGGCAACGATGCCCTGCTGAGCATCAGCATCGGCGTGGCGGTGTGCCAGCGCGGCGACGACCTGGAGGCACTGATCGAACGCGCCGACCATGCGATGTACGAAGCCAAGCTGCATGGCCGCAACCAGGCCCGCCTGCACGCCGAAACCACGCCGCCCCGCCAGCCGCCGCACCTGCATCTGGTGCGCCGGCGCGGATGATGGCGGCAGGAGCGAGTCGCCGGGGGTGAGTCACGAGAAAGCCCGCAGGCTCCTCTCCCACTCCCCGCCCCTCTCCACTCACTGCTCGCCCGTCAGGCCAGCTCGCGTGCCGCCGCCACCACCTCGGCTTCGCCCGGCAGCACCAGCAACGCCGCGCCGGCCAGCGGGGTGAAGGTGTCGGCGCCGACCACGCGCTTCAGCGGCGTGGCACCGCAGCCACCCTCGACGATCGCGGTGATCACGCCCTCGCCCACGCCGGCGCTCTTGCGGCCCTCGTCCAGCACCAGGATGCGCTTGGCACTCTTCGCCTGCGCCGCGATGAAGGCATCGTTGAGCGGGGCCAGCCAGCGCAGGTCGACCACGCGCACCTGCCAGCCCAGCTCCTGTTCGATGGTGCGCGCCGCACGCAGCGCCATCGGCACGCCATTGCCGAAGGTGAACACCACCAGGTCATCGGCCGACTCGTTGTAGAGACGGCCCTCGCCCAGCGTCATCGCCTTGTCCGGCGCCGGATAGTCGAACTGCCACTGGCCGTCGCCGGCTTCGTACAGGTCCTTGGTCATGTACAGCGCGATCGGTTCGAGGAAGGCGCAGACGCGGCCATCCACCTTGGCCAGCGCCATCAGCGTGCGCAGCATCATCGCCGCATCGTCGCCGCGGCTGGGGCAACCGACCACCAGGCCGGGAATGTCACGCAGCGCGGTGATCGAGTTGTCATTGTGGAAGTGGCCGCCGAAGCCCTTCTGGTAACCCAGCGAGGCCACGCGCATCACCAGCGGGTTGCGGTACTGGTTGTTGGAGAAGAACTGCAGCGAGGCCGCCTCGCCGCGGATCTGGTCGCAGGCGTTGTGGAAATACGCCAGGTACTGGATCTCCGGCAACGGCAGCATGCCCATGTTGGCGTAGCCCTGGGCCAGGCCCAGGATCATGGTTTCATCGAGCAGGGTGTTGAACACGCGGCTGCCCTTGAAGGCCTTGTTCAGGCCCTTGGTGACGGTGTACACGCCGCCCTTCTGCGCCACGTCCTCGCCGAACAGCAGCGCCTCCGGGTACTTCGCCAGCAGGTCGTGCAGGGCCTGGCCGATCTGGATCGCCAGATGCCGCGGCGGCAGGTTTTCCGGCAGCTTGGCCTCGCCTCCGAACACCGCCAGCCGCTTGTCGGCGTAGTCGACTCGGGTGGCCTCGGCCTGCACCGCGTCCGGCGTGTACGGCGCCAGCGGTTTCATCACCTCTTCCAGCGTGGTCAGGCGCGGACGCTGGTCGGCGTTCTCGGCGGCGGCGAAGCAGTTGGCACGGGTGCGCTCGTACAGAGCCAGCAACTCGTCCTTGCCATACAGGCCGGACTCCAGCGCGATCGCCGCCGAGCGCAGCAACGGGTCGGTCGCCTCCAGCGCCACCAGCTCCTCGATCGAGCGCCACTCGATCTCGAAGTCGGTACCGGCGTGGCCCATGATGCGGGTGGTCTTCAGGTGCAGGAAGGTCGGCCGGCGCGTGCGGCGGCAATGTTCCACCGCACGCTGCACCTGGGCGTAGCCCTCGGCCAGATCCAGGCCGTCGGCGAAGAAATAGTCGAGGTTGGCGCGATGCTGGAAGTTGCTGGCGACCCAGCCGGTCGGCGTTTTCACCGAGATGCCGATGCCGTTGTCCTCGCACACGAACAGCACCGGGGCGGGCAGCTTCTGGTACGCCGTCCAGGCCGCGGTGTTGAACGCGGTCTGCGCGCTGGCATGGTTGCTGGACGCATCGCCGAACGAGCAGATGGTGATGCTGTCGTCCGGTACCGGCAGCTGATGGCCGATGCGCCGCGCCTGCTCGATCGCCACCGCCGTGCCCAGCGCCTTGGGCAGGTGCGAGGCGATCGTCGAGGTCTGCGGCAGCACCCAGAGCGGCTTGCTGCCCCACACCTTGTGGCGGCCGCCCGAAGCGGGATCCTCCATGCTGGCGGCGAACGACAGCGCCGAATCCATCACCGGATCCATCCCCGGCAGCTTGCGGAAGCGCTCGGCCATGAAGCCGCCGGAGCGGTAATGCAGGAAGGCCGGATCGGTATGGCGACTGGCCCGCGCCACCATCGCGTTGCCCTCGTGGCCGGATGAGCCGATGGTGTAGAACACCTTGTTCTGCACGCGCAGCACGCGTGCCATCAGGTCGAGGTGGCGCGAGATCAGCTGCGACTCGAACAGCTCGCGGAAGCCCTTCGCGTCCAGCGCGCTGCCCGGCAGCACCGGCGCGTCGTCAGCTGGCGCGGGATGCACCCGGCCCTGCCACTGCTGCACGAACTCGGTGAAGTTCTGGTCGACGATCTCGGCGCGGTTGAAGCCCTTGTGACGGGCGGCGATGGGAGCAGTGCTGGTCATGAGGATGTCTTGTCGATTCGGGGAAAGCGACGGCATCGCCGTCAGCGTGAGGAAACCACGGGCAACACGGAAGGCCGTGGCAATCGGCGCAGCGCCTCGATGCGCTGGCGGTCCTTGTCGCGGCCGAAGGATTCGAGAATGCGCAATTGATCATCCAGCGAAGGCACCGGCACCGCCAGCCCCTGCACACCGACCAGTTGCAGCCGGCCCGGCGTCACCGGCTGCCAGCCATCGCCACGGTTGAGTTCCAGCGCCCCCATCACCTCGACCGCCAGGCCGGGAAAACGGAAGCGCGCGAAGTGCGAGCGGAAGCGGTCATCATCCGCGGGCTGATGATCGTGATCGCGCCGATCGGCCCACAACGCCCTCAACGCCTCGGCGTCGCCACGCGACACCAGCACGTCGACATCGGCCACCTCCACCGATGCCCCCAGCAGCCGCGCCGCGGCACTGCCGATCAGGCACCAGGGCTCCACGCAATGCACGTGCAGCTCCGGCACCACCTCGGCAAGCGTGACGAACAATGCGGGCGGAATATGGCTCACGAACGTGGGACCAGCCTCGAAAGGAGTGGATCAAGGAATGAACGGCGCTTGCTTGCAACCGTCATCCCTGCGAAGGCTGGGACCCCGTGCCTTTGCTCTTTAGTGGCAGCATCAAAGGCACTGGATTCCCGCTTTCGCGGGAATGACGGCTTCCCGGACGGTTGTCGCTCGAGCAAGCGCATGCGATGAGAGACAAGCGTTGCGGACAGGCCGGCAGGGCTGGCATGCCAGCCCTGCACGAATCCCGAATCCCCAATCACGGCTTTCAACAGACGAATGTCTGGTCATCCCGGCTCTCAAAAGGCATTGATGCCGGTCAGCTCGCGACCCACCACCAGCTCGTGCACGGTCTGGGTACCTTCGTAGGTGATCACCGATTCCAGGTTCAGCGCATGGCGGATCGCGCCGTGCTCGGTGGTGATGCCGGCGCCGCCGAGAATGTCACGGCATTCGCGGGCGATGTCGATGGCCATGCGGCAGTTGTTCCACTTGGCCAGCGAGACCTGGGTCGGCTGCATCTTGCCCGCGTCCTTGAGCCGGCCCAGTTGCAGCGACAGCAGCTGGGCCGTGGTGATGCGGCGGGCCATGTCGGCCATCTTCATCTGGATCGACTGGTTCGCAGCCAGCGGACGGCCGAACAGGATGCGCTCGGCGGTGTAGTCCAGCACTTCCTTCAGGCAGGCCTGGGCCGCGCCGATCGGGCCCCAGGTGATGCCGTAGCGGGCCTGGGTCAGGCAGCCCAGCGGCCCCTTCAGGCCCTTCACGTTGGGCAGTCGCGCGCTGTCGGGCACGCGCACGTTGTCGAGGAACAGCGCGGCGGTGGCCGAGGCGCGCAGGCTCATCTTCTTGTGCACTTCCTGCGCCTTGAAGCCGGCGCTGTCGGTCGGCACCACGAAGCCCTGGATGCCGTCCTCGGTCTGCGCCCAGATGATCGCGATATGCGCCAGGGTGCCGTTGGTGATCCACATCTTGGCGCCGTTGATGACCCAGTCACCGCCGTCCTTCTTCGCGTGGGTCTTCATGTTGGCCGGATCGGAGCCGCCATGCGGCTCGGTCAGGCCGAAGCAACCGATCACCTCGCCAGCCGCCATCCGCGGCAGGTACTGCTTCTTCTGCTCCTCGCTGCCGTAGGCGAAGATCGGGTACATGCACAGCGAGCTCTGCACCGAGGCGAAGCTGCGCAGGCCCGAATCGCCGCGCTCCAGCTCCTGGCAGATCAGGCCGTAACTGACCCCGTTCATGCCGGCACCGCCGTACTCCTCGGGAATCGTCGCACCCAGCAGGCCGAGGCCGGCGATCTCCGGAATCAGCTCGATCGGAAAGCGTGCCTGGTCGAAGCAGTCGCCGATGATCGGCAGCACGCGCTCGTCGACGAAACGACCCACCGAGTCCTGCACCAGGCGCTCCTCGTCGGAGAGCAGCGAACGGACATCGTAAAGATCGAGCGGATTCAGTCTGACAGCCATGGAAGCTCCGGAGTGGTGCATGAAAGCCTCGATTGTAGCGCGAGCGCATCACCGGAATGGTACGCAAAACACCGTAAAATCCCCGATTGGCCGCTCGCCGTTCCGCATCGGATTACTTATGTTCAGAGGGGTATTACTCGGGTTCATGGCTTTTGCGGCCTTTGCCCTGAGCGACGCCTTCGTCAAGCTGCTGCACGGATCCCTGCCGGCCTACGAAGCGGTGTTCATCGGCGCCACCATGGGCCTGACCGCCCTGCCCTTCATCAAGAGCCGCGATGATCGCTGGCGTGACGTGGTGATGGCCAGGCGTCCCGGCCTGTGGCTGCTGCGCGCCGTCGCCAGCGCGGTCAACACCACCGCGGCGGTGATCGCCTTCACCGCGTTGCCGATGGCCGAGGCGTTCGCGCTGATCTTCCTGCTGCCGATCTTCGTCACCATCCTGTCGGTGCTGGTGCTGAAGGAACACGTCGGCTGGCGCCGCTGGTCGGCGGTGGTGGCCGGCTTCATCGGCGTGCTGGTGGTGCTGCGTCCCGGTTTCCGCGTGCTCGGCATCGGCCATCTGGCGGCGATGATCTGCGGCCTCGGCGGTGCCGTGTCGATGATCGCCCTGCGCCTGTCCGGCGCCGAGGAAAAGCGCGTCACCCTGTACGGCGCAGGCATCCTCGGCTCGATGAGCATTGCCGGCGCCATGATGCTGGCCTTCCGCTTCCAGTGGCCTCAGCCCCACCAGTGGTTGCTTCTGCTCGGTTATGGCCTGCTCGCCGCACTCGGCGCCGTGCTGCTGATGCTGGCCACCCAGAAAGCCCCCGCCAACCATGTCGCCCCGACCCAGTACAGCCAGATGGCCTGGGCCGTGCTGCTGGGCTACGTGCTGTTCCACGACAAGCTGGACTGGCCGATGGCGATCGGCATCGCGATCATCCTGGCCTCGGGCCTGTTCACCCTGCTGCGCGAAGAACAGGTCACGCAGTGGTGGAAGCGAATACGCCTGTTCTAGCAACAAGCCCCCACCCACCCACTCGCTCTGGCTCTGGCTCTGGCCTTTGCTGTTGCTTTGGCTCGTTCGAAAAGTGCGGGCCACGATGGCCCGCTGCTCTTCCGGGGCCCCTCTGAAGCGGCGGTCGGGCGGAGGAAAGCCCGAAGGGTGGCTGACAGGGCGAGGGCATGGATGCCCGAGTTGAGGCAACGCATGGAGCGGTTGCCCGATGTCAGCCAGTTTTTCGCCAGCCCATGGATGGGCTGGCGAAAAACCCCGTAGCCCGACCGCGTACCCGATGGACAGGATGTCCATCGGGCGCGTAAGCGGGGTGGCCTCTCTTTTGGTTCATTTTCTCTGGCCAAATGTATGGACCGGAGACATGGGTAACAGATGTGCCAGGACATGGGTTACACCTCATCGCTGATTTCCGACGCGGTCGAGGTGCCAC
>Ga0222426_100137_pt1 | contig 104891 bp, 115 predicted proteins | sample 2B50Ametagenome_FD_180087 | JGI IMG/M metagenome (GOLD analysis project Ga0222426, IMG submission 180087) | Enriched microbial communities from leaf-cutter ant dump, University of Wisconsin, Madison, United States - 2B50A (version 2) | ecosystem: Environmental > Terrestrial > Nest > Insects...
GTCAAAAGGGCCTGATTCTCATCAGACCCTTTCTCTTAGCGTTTATTTGTACAGTAATTTTTATGTTTCCTATCGTTTCCTCTTTTTTGTTTCGTCATCCAATGTTTTTAAAGACTATTGGATTTTCACTGTACGACGCCAATTTTTATGTTGAACCCTTCTTTCGAAAGGTAGCTTGTAGCCGTTTTGTATTATAAGAACAGCTGTCGATGTAAAATAGTTTTAAAAATAAATGTTTCGATGTTTTAAATTGACATTTTTGAAATAAGCTCTTACTCGTTAGACATTATTATCGAATTTCTAATTTAAATATCTCTTCGCTGTTTTTTCTATTAGCAATTTGATATCATCATAGCGGGCGATGCTCAAAAGCCAATCTTCAGGTATACTTTCCAGCCCATAGTACAAACCAGCTAATCCGCCCGCGATCGCAGCCCCGGTGTCTGTATCTTCACCAAGGTTTACAATAGATAATACCGTGTCTTTATAGTTGTCTTTTTCCATAAAAAGCCATAGGCTTGATTCTAGACTATCGATCACATAACCGCTGGACCTTAATTGATTATGTGTCTTAGATCTGATGTCATGCAAAATGGTGCTATTAAAATGAATTATTTCTGACTCAGGGAAATTGATGTCCGCCCAGAACTTTGAAACTTGATTCCGCATTTCAGCATAAGCCTGCTCTTTGGCCAAACCAAGCAAAATGAGTTCGGCTAATTTAAGATAGATAAAACATGCCATTGCAGCGCGTATGTGCTTATGCGTTAGGGCGGAAATTTCCCAAATTTTCTCGAATTGTTCCGACGGACTAAGTCCTTTGATCTCAAATAAAAGGGGTAATATTCTCATTAACGAACCATTGCCGTTGTCTTGTTCTCTCGCCCGATATTTTAGCAAATGTAGCTCTCCGAATTGCCCGGATCCGATAATATCTTTAAGCTCACCGATCGATTTAGCCGTGGTGATACCGATATCAAAGACTTCTCCTCTTGCTGTCCACAGCTTACCTTCCTTCCAAGCTATAAATTTTTTGGAGATATCTACCAAATCATATCCACCCAACAGCGAGTCTGCAAGACACAAGGTTAAAGATGTATCATCTGACCAGGTACCCATAGGTTGATTATGGCTGCCAAATCCGATCATTTCGGTAGCTGGATTTTTTAGCATTTCTTCTTTCGAACTGAATTCAAAAGGTACACCAAATGCATCACCAACCGCAATGCCAAACAATGCTCCATACATTTTATTTTTCGCTTGATTAGCAGCTGTATTAGACTGTATATTCATAAATAATTTGATCGTTGATTCATATCAATATAATAAAAAATATTCACCTCCCCATTTCCGCCATTCACCGAGTTTTCCCGATCGTTAGTCTAAAGCCGATAGGCTAGGAGCGTATTGTGTTGTAGTTTTGAGTCAACAAATAAGAACAACAGAACTAACACTATAAAATAAAGACATTATGAAAACGCTAGTAAAAACATTCGCAGCAGCAGCCTTAATCGCAGTATCTACATTCGCTATGGCAGCTGAAGGACCTGGAGCAAAATCAACAAAAGCAAACGTTAACCTTTCCACCGCAGATTTCGCTGTAGAGCACTACGTTGCGGTAACTACAGAGGGCGAATCAGCAGGAGTGGAGCAGTTATTCGCCGCCGATTTCAATCAAAAGATCCAAGCTACCAATGCGCAGTCTAACAGCCGTAGCGAAGTGGTTAAATCCTTGAAAAAGCAAAAAGGCGAAAAGCTAAACTGTACAGTAAGCACTGATATCATCGAGGAATCGGCAGACTACATGGTCGCTAAAGTAACCTTGAAATTTGAAAACTTCACCAAGACTGATTTAGTTACCTTGGAGCGTGTGGGCAATGACTGGAAAGTATCCAAATCGATCAATTCGTATAAGTAGTATCCAATAACTGGTGGTTTGCCAATCATAAAAAGACAAACCACTAGTGAATCATATGTTTATTAAGGCCACGTCGTGAGATGTGGCTTTTTTTATGCAGCTAAGGAACCTATTCCTTTTGTTTCTGCATTATTCCAAATTGAACATGTTGATTGCTGTCTGGCGTTTTACTTACATAGGTGTCCCAAATATGTTTTGTCACAGCTTTTAAAGATTTATTGAGTCGGACTGGGTGATATCCCGGGCCTGTAAAAAACTCAACTTCATTGTCGATTTTTGAATACCAGATATTCCCAATGTCTTTCACCCTTAAGATGTCAGGCGGTGTGATTTTACGAAAATGCTCTAGTCTATCCTGATCTAATCCAATAACCTGATACGCTTGTGTTTTGTCTTGGCAATCGACCTGAATATATTTTTCGCCATCCCAGCACATGCAATCTTTGGGAGTCAAAAAATGTATTGTAATAAAAATAGCAATAATGAAAGAAGTAGCTCCGGTAAATCTTAAGGTATGTCTATTTAAAAATGGTTTTTTCTGCGAGTCTGATTCATTTTTATTTCTTTGGCTTTCATCAACCCCTTCTGAACTAATTAACTTACTTGTGTCAACATGGTCTATATCCACATTGGTTTTCTGATGATCTCCTTTCGAAATAACAGACTCGTTTTGGCTATTACCTTCTCCGGTAATAGATGTGGAGGGGCCCTTTTTAGCATCATCTTCAACAGGTGGACCATTCTTTTCTAAAGGTGGGTCATTCTCAATTTGTATGGGCTTATGATCATAATTAAGGCGAAATGGACGCGGTTGATAATCCACAAGTACAGCTAATAATTTGACAAGAAGCTCATCTGGGTTTTCTGTTTCCCGTAAAATAAACTTCTGTAAAGCTCTTAACCATCCTGTTTTATAATTGTAGATAGCATCTTCTAAACTTTTCTCCTTTTTAAGTGGATCAAAGAATTTTTGTAAGACCTGAATATCGGTTTCTGGTAACCCTTCGGATAATCTAATTAAGCAGTAATCTCTCAAGTTTGCAGGTGAGGGACTGGCCAATAATTCATCCATTTCTTGTTTGCTTTTCTTTTCCTCATAGAGGGAAAGAACCCTTTCTTTAAATATGTTAAACGTCGGCATGGCTACAAATTTAGGTTCTATTTCTATCAGTATTTACGGAATCCCGTAAGTCAACACCTTATCAATATATCGGTATTTATCGAATTTTTAGAATTCTATCAGTCTTTTCCGTATTGTCGGAATCATTTGATAAAAAGGGTTTTAACGGCTATAACTTTGTTCTCGAAGTCAGGTGGTAAATCAATTAAAATATAAACTAAGATACTAATCTGATTTCACAATGAGAAGATCTCGCGGTAGTCTTTAGCCGGTTTGGGAAGCAGCTTCTGCCTCCCGCGATTGACACTCTTACTTCCCAAAAAATTCAGAAGGCCTTCTGAAAACATTTGTAGCAAACCCGTGCATGGTGCACGGGAACTACTCATTTTTTTCAACTTTTTAAATTTTTTGAATCATGTGGAGTTTAATATTATATTTTCTATTTGGAATCGGTCAACCGTCTAATGCACAACCTAGCGCTGGAACACCAACAGTACAGACTGCAGATACTCCGCCGCCAAATGATGGAGATGGTGGAGATAAAGGTAATGTAAGACCGCCAAACCCATAACATAATTAAGGAGTAGGTAAGCCACCTACTCCTTTTTTGTTAAAATTTAACTGTTGTTATCTTGGTCGAAAATCAATAAATTCGATTAAAAATTTGGCCGTGTATAAATTACCTATCCTTCTATTTTTCCCAATTGGTATTTTAATGTCTTGTAACCAGAAAAAGGGAAATACGTTAAAACAGCCTGAAAATTTATATTATGAATGGGCCATGTCATCACTTAAAACGGGAAAATCAGATAGTTCATTTTTTTATTTTGAGAAAGCAAAAGAGCAATATTTATTAAATAATGATAGCCTAAATGTCGCTCGTTGCCTAATTAATATGGGAATTAATCTATATGATGTAGGAGATTTTTTTGGAGCGCAAGAAACTTCTTTGGAAGCAGTAAAATATTTAGACCCTAAAGATTTGAATGAAAGTAAGTTATTAGGGTATTTGTATAATACAATTGGTAACGCAACGGATGAATTAAAGCATTATGATCAAGCTATTACATATTATCAACAAGCAATCAAATTTTCGATTGATTCAAACGCTACTTTAATTTATAAAAATAACTTGGCAGTTTGTTTGCGAAACGCAAAGCGCTACACGGAGTCCACTACACTGTTAAATTCGATCCTATCCAAAGTTGCAAGTGGCACCACTGAATATGCTAAGTTCTTAAACAATTTGGCTAAGACAAATTGGATGGCCGATGCTGCTTATAATCCAGTACAATTATACCAGAAGGCGCTAAGTATACGTCTCAGAAAAAAAGATCTATGGGGCCAAAATTCTAGTTACGCAAGTCTAGCTCAATATTATGAAAAAAAAAGTGCTGATTCATCGATCTATTATTTGAACAAACAATATGATGTTGCAAAAGTAATTGGAAGTGCGGATGATCAGTTGAATGCATTAAGAGGCCTAATTCAAACTAATTCCTTCAATTCTCAACGGTATCTGTCAACCTATTTGGCGCTCAACGACAGCATCCAGCAAGCCCGCGCCGCCGCCAAAAACCAGTTTGCCCTAATCCGCTACGAAGTGGAAAAAAATAAAGCTGATAACCTGCGGCTGGAAAAGGAAAATGTCGAAAAGCAGAACCGACTGGTCAGACAACGTGCCATTACTGGAGCAAGTATCTTTTTACTCCTGTTGGCAGTTGGTGGGGGAACCCTCTGGTACAAACGACGCAAGCAGCGTCTTGAACTCGAAGCCGAGAACAAGGTTAAAGAAACGCAGCTTCATCTTTCAAAGAAGGTACATGATGTGGTGGCAAACGACATTTATCATGTGATGACGGAAGTTGAATATCGAGATGATCTGGATCGTGAAGTGCTGCTTGATAAATTAGAAATTATTTACAATCAATCGCGAGACATCTCACATAATGTCGAGCAACGGCCTACCGTTGAAGTTCCTTATAATGAGCAAATTTCTACATTGCTTAAACCCTATGGTACTAGCGATCGTCGTATATCGATCGTTGGAATTGACGCCGAACAATGGGTTGATGTCAGTAAGCGCATTAAAGAAGAAATAAAACATGTACTTCAGGAACTGATGGTCAATATGAAGAAGCATAGTGGGGCCGAGCGGGTCGTCGTGCGCATTGAAAAATCAGACCAACAGCTTAAAATTTTTTATAAAGATAATGGTGTTGGCCTACCAGCAGAAAGACCTCAGGGAAAAGGTATGGCGAATACGGTTTCCCGTATTGAAAGTCTAGGTGGCGGAATTATCTTTGTCAGTGAACCGGGAGAAGGGCTCAGCATTACTGTCAATATCCCATTAATATAAAGATGATTGTTGTATGTTTAAAAAAGTACTTATTGCCGAAGACCACGATACAGAAAATTTTGCAGTACAAGTAACACTGCGTGACTTGGGAGTAGTTGATCCCGAATATGTTTATTATTGTGATCATGCCCTCGCTTGGATCAAGAATGCTATCCGTGCCGGAGAACCATATGACCTACTTATTACCGACATTAATTTTAAGGATGATGGTTCTGATCAGGAGATTCAGGATGGACTTTCGCTGATTAAAGCAGTTAAATCTATTCAGCAGGATATTAAAGTTGTTGTAATGACCGTGCAAGAGATCACGACAGTAGTCCATGAAATGTTCAAAGAAAAACAAATTGATGGTTATGTTTTGAAGGCACGCCGCGGAAGAGAGCATCTAAAGGAAGCCCTCCAGATGGTGTATCAAGGTAGAACATATCAATCTGCAGATAATAAGAAGGCTGTCCAAGATCTAAATGCATTTGAATTCTCCCAGCTTGACTTACAGATCGTTAATTTATTATATCAAGGTATTCCACAATATCAGATGCCTGAAATACTCAAACAGTTAGGTGCTAAAGCTTCCAGCCTGAGCACAATCGAGAAGCGCCTTAATCTGATGAAAGAATCTTATGGTTTTACCAACAATGCCCAGCTAATTGCACACTGTAGAGATGCTGAGCTGATATAACTTTTTCCATTACGGTTTTCCGTAAAGACTCTTGGGGATATCGTGCTACTTTTGTAAGAAAGGTAAATAGCGAGGTAGGGTTATTTGCTAAAAACGATATCTGATGCATTCAAGATATTTAGTGCCATATTTTAACCAATAAGATGATGAGAAAAGGCTATCGTAGGATAGCCTTTATTTGTTTCATGATTATCTATAAAAGCTGAACTTAAAAGTGGCTGGGGCGAATGCACTATTTTTAATCAGCCTGATTTGAAAAGGTATTGATTGAGTTTAGTGCATAGTAAGCGATTCCATTATCCGGATATTCTTCCAGAATTTCTTCGTAGAACGCCTTTGCTTTTTCGGCTTGCCCAGTCTGCGCATAGCAGAATGCAATATTACAGAGCGCCATTTCCCGATAGCTCATTTTTGAAGCACTAAACATGGTAACTGCCCGATATTTATCTAACCATTCCTTTTTTGTAAAGAAATTGACACTCTGTTTAAAATATTCAATCGCACCGTTAAAATCATTTTGTTTGACTGCTTTCATTCCCTTTTTGTGGCTCTTGGGAATGAGCTGTTGCAATGCTGTTACTAAAATGAAAAAAAGAACTGAGGCGACCACCACGCCCTCAAGTTGGAATAAGAATAAGGAAGCTACCACCAGGACCATCCAGAACACAATAAGGATTAAAACAGCTGGCCAGGACACTGACCTTACAATAGGAACATTTGCACTCATATAGATTAATAAATTGCTGGTTTTTATTTTTCTAAAGGTATCAAAATTTCTTAAAAAATCCTCTTTCAGTATGTCGATGACGTTAAGTTTTAAAGCGGTATTTATCGTATCGCTGCTTATCTCGAGAAAATAAGGTAATTGTTTTATCTAAAGTACTTCTGTTGACAAAACTATTAGACAAAATGATATTAAAAATAAGGTATAAAGTGCTGAAATGTAGTTTACTATTTTTACGTAAAGTCATATTTTGAATATCATGTTAAGATTCTGATTTAATTTTTATGAGCTACGGTTTCCCGTAAAAAAGACTGATTTAATCAAGCTAGTTTTGTTTTAAGCGAGTTGGCAATGTTTTAATCAATGCTTAACTGCTGGAGTTAACGATACATTTATTAGCAGATTAATATGGCTATTAACCTACAAAAAGGACAACGGATCGAAGTTGGACTTACAAAAATTACCATAGGATTGGGCTGGGATCCTAATGAAGGAACAGGGAATGATTTTGACTTAGATGCATCCGCATTTATGATTGATCAATTCAAACAGATACCAGCTGAACCTTTTTTTATTTTTTATGGAAATACAGATTCTCCTGATGGCGCACTTCATCATACAGGTGATGATCCAACCGGTGGCAATAGTGCCAACGGAGATGATGAAAGTATCCAAGTTGATTTATCAAAAGTAGACTCCCGAATTACAGAGATATCCTTTGTCGTTACTATTCATGATGCTACTGCCCGCAGGCAAAATTATGGACAGGTAAGAAATTCTTACATACGAATCGTAGATGATAGCAATGGACAAGAAGTTGCGAAATACGAATTAGGAGAAGATTTTTCTCTTGAAACTGCCGTTGAGTTCGGGCGTCTTTATCGTCGCAATGATAGCTGGAAATTTGAAGCTTCTGGTATGGGCTATAAAGAAGATCTAGCCTTCTTCCTGTCAAAATATTATAAAGGACAAATTATAAAATAATATAGATTATGGCTATTAACCTAGAGAAAATCACCCTTGAAAAGAAAGGTGACTCGCATTTTATTGACTTATCAAAAAAAGGTAATCCAATTACACAGGAGATCAATATCAATTTGAATTGGTCAAAAGGAACAAAAAAGGGAATATTTGGAAGTTTATTCAGTAAGGATATCGACCTGGATCTGGGATGTTTCTATGAGTTGAATAACGGAGAGAAAACTGTTATCGATGGTCTTCAGTTTTCCGGTGGCAAGGGAGGGACCAAGGATCGTTTGACCCGGCAAGGACGTTATGTGGCTGAACCCTGGATATGGCATACTGGTGATGATAGAGGGAGCAGCTCTGGTTCCGGCGAAAATATCATTGTAAATCCGGCTGGACTCAAAGACCTGAAACGGATGGTTATCTACTGTTTCATTTACGAAGGGGCAGCACGTTGGCAAGAAACAAATGGTGTTGTCACTGTAAAGGTCCCTGGTAATGCGGAAATAGAAGTACAGATGGGAGCACAATCCAGTCACAGCAAATTCTGTGCGATTGCTGAAATACTCTTTTCTCAAAATTCAATCACTGTCAGAAAGCTGGTGACTTTCCATAATTCGCATGGAGACTGTGACAAGGCTTACCGATGGGGAATGCAATGGACGGCCGGATCAAAATAGGAAATCATTATGGTTATTGATACGTCATTATTTGAACACTATTCTTTTGATCTATGGCTTACACTCATCAAATCAAATCCTCATTTCAAACAAAAGAGAAATATGTTGCTACGGGATTTCTTTTGCGTCGATAAAAAGATCGGGGATATAGATAAAGTCGTCCGGCATTACGATATTTTGAGTAATCAGATCAGTGAGATAACAGGAAAACATATAGATCGTGAGTTTATCTATTGTTTGATTTTAAGTGAATTAGGAGTTGATCTCGATACAGATCTCAAAGAGCGTTTGACGGAATTCACGAGGGAAGTCGATATTCTTTTTTGGGAATATAAGCCTGTTCTCCTGAATGATAATCAGAAAAGCGTATTCGAAACAATAGTTTCCAAGGGGAAGACCCTAAGTCTTTTAAGCAATACTGCATTTCTAGACGGTACCGTGTTACGTCGGGTACTCGAATATTATGAGCTATCGGATTTCTTCTCTTTTCAACTTTATTCAGATGAAATAGGGGTTTGCAAGCCAAATAATACAGCTTTTGAACTTGTTTTCCAAAAAATAAGACAACAGCGAACGATCAAGAAAAAAGATATTGTCCATATAGGTGATAATCAAAAAGCAGATTATAATGGCGCTATCAATTATGGTTTTAACGCAATATTAATCCAATAAATTATGATGTACAGATATAGCTTACATCATGTTGAACATCAGCATGTATGTCCTTTTTCAGAAATGGAATACAGTCGCTTTAAGTTTGGAGAGACGATTTATGCCGAGAAGTTTGCAAAAGAACTGTGCATGGGTTTTTTGGCAAAGCATAAGAATTTGATTCTCGAACAAGAAGAGATTATTTTACTGCCTAGCCCATATAACTCCATTCCGACAGCATCCAATTTTTTATGTTCCTATTTCAAACGGGAGTTAAATAGATTTTTGTTTCAGCATGGCAAGGCCGCATGCAAAGAAAGTAAGATCCATCGCAAACAGACTTATGTGGAGGACTATGGAAATATGGACTCTGAACAACGCTTGAAACTTATTGCAAACGATACCTATCATTTGGATCGGGATTTTATAGCAGATAGGTTCTGTATTTTTTTAGATGATATCAAAATCACTGGAAGCCACGAACTGACAGTTGAAAAAATACTAAAAGATCATAACGTGCAGGGGACTTTTTTCTTTGTCTATTATGCTGAGCTCGTCAACCAGTCTATCCATCCCAATATTGAGAATAAGTACAATTACTTTGATGTCAAATCACCGGGCGACCTTGTACGGATTATTAACAGTAGTAGTTTTCACTTCAATACACGCTTGGTTAAATATTTACTCTTGTTAAATGAAGTAGATTTTTTCCAGGTCGTCAATCAAATCCCGGTAGAAAAAAGCTGTGAATTGTTCGATCTAGCAATTAGCAATAACTACCATACTATAGTGCATTACCAACAGAATATTATAAAACTAAAACAACATAAATCATGGCAATCAATTTACAAAAAGGGCAAAGAGAGAACATCAATGCACCCAAATTTACAATCGGCCTAGGGTGGGACACCAATAGTTCTTCCACAGGAAGCGCTTTTGACTTGGACGCTTCGGTATTTATTCTTGGAGAAGACAAAAAGATTCTTTCAGATCAACATTTTATTTTTTACAACAACCTAAAATCTCCAAATGAGGCAGTAGTTCATACTGGTGACAATCTTACGGGAGATGGGGATGGAGACGACGAGCAAATCATCGTAGATCTAGCGAAGATTGAAGATACAGCGACAGAAATATGCATCGTCATTACCATTCACGATGCAATATCACGAGGTCAGAACTTTGGACAAGTACGCAATTCCTTTATGCGTATTCTCGACACTGTTTCCAATGAGGAACTATTGAAATACGAATTGGAAGAGGATTTCTCCATAGAGACTGCTGTCGAGTTTGGCCGTATTTATAAACGGAATGGTGAGTGGAAATTTGAAGCTGTGGGTATGGGCATGAAAGGTGGGTTGGAAGATTATTTAAAGAAATACAATTAAGAAATGGGAATTAATCTTCAAAAAGGGCAACGTATCAACCTTCAAAAGGGTAATGGTACAGTATTGCAAAATGTTTGTGTAGGTGTGAACTGGGGAGCTATTGAAAGGAAAAATTGGCTCGGCGGAACAGAGAAAGAAGCGGTAGATCTAGACGCCAGTTGTATTCTTTTCGATGAAGCTAAAAATAATGTTGATGTTGTGTACTTCGGGAGTTTACGATCTAGAGATGGAGCCATTAGTCACAGTGGCGACGATTTGACGGGAGACATGGATGGCGATGATGGCTTGGATAATGAAATCATTACGGTTGATTTTTCTAAGCTTAATAGTCAAGTAACTCATGTCGCGTTTGTGCTCAACAGTTATCGTGGACATGATTTCGGGACTATTCCTTTTGCCTCTATCCGGATTTATGAGGGTACACCTTCCCGGGTCAATGAAGTATTTGCGACCTACAATATTGCTAAAGGTGAGGGCTTTTCTGGGCACGTCTCCATGGTATTGGGCGTATTTTATAAACGCAATGGTGAATGGAAATTTAATGCCATTGGAGAACCAACTAAAGACCGTAAGTTGGAAGAGACTATTAAAACCGTTCAGCAAAAATTTTTATAGTCATGAGAAGACTTCCCGTATATCTATTATTGGATACTTCAGGCTCAATGACCGGAGAACCAATTGAAGCCGTTAAAAACGGTGTACAGATGATGATGCATTCCCTACGTCAAAATCCTCAAGCGATCGAGACCGCTTTTGTCAGTATTATCACTTTTGACTCTGACGCTAGGCAGATTGTACCCTTGACCGATTTGGCATCCTTCCAGATGGTTGATATTAAAGCCTCTGGTGTGACTTCCTTGGGAGCAGCCTTGGCCTTACTTGCTGATAAACTGGAAACAGAGGTAACCACGACCACACTGGAACAGAAAGGTGACTGGAAGCCACTGATTTTCGTTATGACCGACGGTATCCCAACGGATAATTGGCAGCAAGGGTATAGCAAACTAAAGGCTGTTAATAAAGGGTTGATTGTCGGTTGCGCAGCCGGACAGGGGGCTGATGATGCTATTTTAGGACAAATTACTAATTCTGTAGTACGTCTTGACAGTGCAGATTCAGAAAGCATCTCAAAATTCTTTCAATGGGTAACGGCTTCCATATCCACTACGTCGACCAAAGTTGAGGAATCAGGCAAAGAGGTAACTGGATTGGATCAGCTACCACCACCGCCATTGGAGTTAGTTATAGTAGCTTAGTTATGAACAGACGATTATTAGCCTACTTTCTGCTCGACACCTCAGGATCTATGCGTGGTGAGCCCATACAAGCATTGAATAATGGCTTTAATGGGCTCATTAGTATGCTCCGTACGGATCCACAGGCGATGGATTCCTTGCATATCAGTGTCATTACCTTTGATCGTGAAGTTCATAATCTAGTTCCTTTGACCGACTTGGCAAGCTTTCAGCCAGTAGAAATACATTGCCCCGAAAGTGGCCCAACTCATACAGGAGAGGCACTCGAAATGCTGCTTAAAATGATTGAGAATGAACTGGTCAAGGGATCGACCGAACGAAAGGGTGACTGGAAGCCTTTGCTCTTTGTTTTCACCGATGGAAAGCCATCCGATATTCAGAAATATCGGATGTGCATTCCCAAAATCAAAGCAATGGATTTTGGAATTATTGTTGGTTGTGCAGCTGGTCCTAAAGCCGAAGTTTCTTTTTTAAAGGAGCTGACGGATGAAGTTGTCAAATTGGATACCACCGATAGTAATACATTGACAACCTTCTTTCGATGGGTGAGTTCATCAATTGAAATGGGCAGTAAATCTCAAGGTACTGGCGAAATTCTGACACTTCCACCTCCACCGAACGAATTGAATATTATCATTTAAAACTTTGAATTAATCATGAGAAGGTTACCTGTATATTTCTTGATAGATGTATCTGAATCTATGGTCGGCGAACCTATAGAACAAGTACAAGATGGTATTGGTACCGTCATTCAGACACTCAAAACTGATCCTTTTGCACTCGAAACTGTATGGATATCCATCATTGGCTTTGCCGGTAAAAGCAAGGTCATTACACCCTTACAGGATGTGATCACTTTTTATCCGCCAAAATTGCCCATTGGTAGTGGAACCTCGCTGTCCAGTGGATTGACAGAACTGATGCGCTCCATTGATAACGAGTTAATGCCGACGACCTATGAACGAAAAGGTGATTGGAAACCCATTATATTTTTGTTTACGGACGGTGTACCGACAGATGATACAGAAGAATCCATCAAAAAGTGGAATACAGTATACCAACGCAAAGCAAATCTAATCGCGATCTCAATAGGAGATAATACCAACTATGGATTACTGGAGCAACTGACCCCACATGTGTTGCGTTTTAATAATAGCGGTGCGCAGTCATACAAAGAGTTTTTTAAATGGGTGACAGCTTCCATCAAAGCGACAAGTGAGCAAGTGACCAATAGTAATACTGATACAATAAATTTAGCGAAAAGCACTCCTGAGGTGATTGAGAAAGTTGATACAGTTAGAATGCATCAGATCGTGGATGATAATTTTGTCGTGGTTAATGCAAAATGTTCAAATACCGATAAGTCATATCTGATCAAATTTAGGCGTGATATGGAAGATTCAGGTATCATGGACTTATCTACCCGAGTTTATCGTGTACAAGGAGCTTATAAAATAGATGAAAACGCCTATCGTGATTATTCTGGACTTGACAATTCTAACTTGAAGGTATCAACCGACGAGCTGTATGGTAATCCCAATTGTCCTTGTTGCGGTAACCAATTTGGTCTCGCCAGCTGCTCCTGTGGTGGAATACATTGTATCAAAGGTGATGGCGAAAATACATGCCCTTGGTGTGGCAATATTGGCTTTTATGGTGCCTCAGGTGGCGGATTTGATATTAATAGAACTTTAGGTTAATCGTGGAAACAATTTTAAAACAACTGCTGGACGAATTTAACGTAGAGCAGAACAAGGTCGTTGATAATACTCTGGCCAAACTGATGCACAATGCGAAGATCAATGCATTAGCAAGGGGTATTAATTCATTAAAACAGCAGATAATAGCGATATTTCAAATGTATAGAGAGAAGGAAGAATTTAAAGAAGCGCAACTGGTCATTACTAATGCTAATGCGAAAAAACACTATGCGTATAGTTTTGACCTAGCTCAATTTCCCAATATTCGCATCCAACAGATCAAAAATCTGGATAAAGTTGGTTTAACCTTTGATCCGGAGACTTCAAGTATCTGTGGAGTGCCAAACATGGCACTTACGATGGATTTGCACTTGGTTTTTATTAATACTCTAGAAGAAAATCCAACGGAAGACATTAAGATCATCCCATTTATTGTCAATGCTGATCCTAAGGACCTTTGGCTGAATAAACCGAGCAATCAAAATGATCTATACGCCAAGGCGGACAGTGATAAATATGCTGGAGCCTTTCTCGACAAGCGGATAGTTGTTGCCTCACAAAGAGGACGCTCGCATGCACACGAAGGTTCTTTTCGTGATGATCATTTTTATGTGTCTGCACTGCCTGAAGCTTGGGCCGTCGTGGCCGTTGCGGACGGAGCTGGTTCGGCTAAATTTTCCCGGCAAGGATCTAAAATAGCTACAGAATATCTTGTTAAAACTTTCGATAACGAGGTTCTTCTACACGAATTAAACGATTTATGCTTGGCTTACTATACTACCACACCCGCTGAAGCAGTTCCGCCTGTACCAAAAGATGATCAACCTGTTTCCGCGGCCACAACAAATATTGTCAATGAGCCAATTGAAGAGGTTGTTAAAGCCGAAATGACTGCTGAAGAATGCCTGCTCAAGGTCAAATCTTCGATCATCAATATCCTTTACAAATCTGTTCGCGATGTACATGCAAAGCTAGTGGAGTTTGCCAAAGAGGAAGATATTCTATTGAAGGATCTCAATACCACATTGATTTTTGCGCTTGTCAAAAAAAATGATTTTGGCTACGTGGTCCTGACATTTGGTGTCGGCGATTGCCCGATCAATGTTATTATAGACGATCTACAGGAAGTACATTTACTCAATCTGCTCGATATCGGTGAGTTTGGTGGAGGAACCCGTTTCATTACTATGCCAGAGATTTTCAGTCACACTGATATGCCATTACGATTTGCGATCAATAGATTTGATGATTTTTCAAAATTGATGTTGATGACAGATGGGATCTATGATGCCAAATTTATAACAGAAAACAAACTCGAAGATAAAGAAACTTGGAATACGTTTCTACAAGATCTAGGTGGGCAAAATGAAGACGGTGCAAAGGTAGATTTTCTGACAGATGAACATATTAAGGATCAGTTATTGACCTGGCTTGACTTCTGGAGTAAAGGTAACCACGACGATAGAACACTAGCCATAATCTATTAACAGATGAAGACGATAACTATAAAATCCATTATTGATCCGTCTCGTACTTACAAGTATATAGATGACGGCAGTCCCAAACAAGGTGGTGTTAAGGATGTCTATTTCGCACCCAATAGAAAGTACGTGGTTGCTTTTTTTCGAAACACCCTTGACTTCAATCAGCGGGATCGGATAAAGCGTATTGTCACGTTATATTTAGACAATATTAAGAATGGTAGTGCAGGTGATTATTTCTTGCAGGAAATCTACCGCTGGCCTTATGATGCGGTAGAACAGGATGGCAAGACAGGCGTCATTGTACCTATCTATGATACCAAATTTTTCTTTGCAAAGGGTTATGGTGCCAATTCGATGATAAAAGGAGGGGAGAAAGTTGGAAAGTGGTTTACTGCACCATCCTTTCGGCATCAACAATATCCGCTCGCCTTGGATAAGTCCGAATTAGGCGATTGGCTAAGTTATTTTCAAATTGCTATTAATATTTGTCGGGGCGTCAAGAAAATGCATCAAATGGGGCTTGCCCATTCAGATCTATCCTATAATAATGTGCTTATTGATCCTGTTAGTAAGTCTGCCAATATCATTGATTTGGATGGTTTGGTTGTCCCAGGATTGTACCCTCCTGAGGTGATTGGTACAGCCGATTTTATTGCCCCAGAGGTATTAAAGACCAAACACCTTAAACTTAATGATCCCGATCGGGTACTGCCTAATCAGAAGACAGATCTTCATGCCCTGGCAGTGCTGATTTATATGTATCTGTTGCGACGGCACCCACTGCGGGGTGGTAAGATTTGGGATCTTGATGCCGAAAAAGATGAACTAATGGCGATGGGAGAAAAAGCCCTGTTTGTTGAGCATCCTACTGATCGAATGAATGCTGTTAAGACCGATCAGCTGAGAAAATGGGAATCCTTCTGGGGAAATCCTAATAAGCTTTCCTACACCAAAACGGGACCTTATCTGGCCGATCTGTTTAAACGGGCTTTTATCGATGGCCTGCACAACCCTATGTTGCGTCCCATTGCCAACGAGTGGGAGACTGCGTTATTGAAAACAGTAGACCTTATTCAGCCGTGCAATAATCCACAATGTGATGAGAAGTGGTACGTATTTGACAATTCTACCAAACCTATCTGTCCATTTTGTGGTACAGCGCACAAAGGAAGCCTTCCCGTCATCGATCTCTATTTTAAATTTAAAGATACTGTATGGAAACCCGAAGGACATCGGCTAATGGTCTATCACAATCAATATCTTTTCAAATGGCATGTATCCCGTAAAGTGATACGGAATGAAAGCCTTATCGCTGAGGATAAGAAACCAGTTGGGTATTTCACCTATTACCAAAATAAATGGATGCTAGTCAACCAAAACCTGCAGGGGATGAAGGACCTGACTGAGCAAAAAGATGTACCAATTAATTCAATGGTTGAATTGACTGACGGCAAAAAGATTTTACTGTCCAATGAGGAGGGTGGAAGGTTATTATTTATCACGCTAACTAATCAATAATTTATAAAAATGGAACAAAGTATTTTACAATTACATCCTGGTCTAATTTGGGGATTTGGGTTGACAGTCATTATCATGCTGTTACTGGATTTGGGTGTTTTCAACAAAAAGAGCCATATTGTTTCTTCCAAAGAAGCGACTATATGGACAGTGGTTTGGATTTCGTTGGCAATGATTTTCTCCGGTGTTGTCTATTATGTATTTAATCAGGATGCTGGAGGGCATGCTACTGCAATAGAAAAGTTTACCCAGTTCCAGGCAGCTTACTGGATAGAAAAAGCCTTGTCAGTAGATAATTTATTTGTGTTTATCTTGGTATTTTCTTACTTCAAAGTGCCACGTGAATTACATCACAAAGTACTCTTCTGGGGGATTTTGGGCGCATTGCTCTTTCGGGCGATCTTCATCTTTGCAGGCGTAGGCCTAATTAATGTAACATATCTTAATCCGATACTAGATTTCTTTGGTGTGACCGCTCTACCTTGGAATATCAATCTTGTGTTGACAGCCTTTGGTTTGTTTCTAGTTTTTGCAGGGATCAAATCTTGGGGAAGTGGTGATGACGATGAAGATGAGGATTTTAGCGAAACAGCAGGTGCGCGATTGGTGAAGAAATTCTGGAAGGTATCTGATAATTATGATCAAGGAAAGTTTTTTACTGTTCAGAACGGGATGAAACTTGCAACCCCGCTTTTGGTTGTTGTTGCCGTAATTGAATTTACAGATGTGTTATTTGCGGTCGACTCTATCCCTGCTATTTTTGCTATTTCGAAGGATCCCTTTATTCTTTACACATCCAACATCTTTGCCATACTTGGACTTCGGTCGCTCTATTTTCTACTGTCCAATTTTATCCATATGTTCAGCAAACTTCCTTACGGGCTCTCGGTAATCTTAACGTTCATTGGTGTCAAAATGATCATCTCGCCTTGGTATCATATCCCTTCACCAGTTTCTTTGGGCATTGTAGGGGGAATTCTTATTTTATCTGTTTTGGTATCCATACTATTTCCTGAAAAGGGAGCAGATGAAAAGATCTCGGTATAATGAAAAAGCTAGCCAGAGTCAGAAAAAGATGGCAAATACTGGTTGCCATCTTTTTCATATTACCTTTATTTATTAATTGCGGAAGTGAACAGCCGACTGAGGTCACTCAACAAAATTTTATTAGTGCCTCTAGGGAAGGGAAGTCTAATCTTCCACTTCAGGAGGCAATGATCAACCGGTGGCAACAAAAAGAAGTTTATGTTACGAAGGTTATTGATGGCGATACTTTCTGGGTTAATAATGGTAGTGAAAAATTTAAGGTCAGATTTATAGGAATTGATGCACCAGAGACGCGCAATTCCCGAGGAAAATTAAAGGGACCATATGCAAAGGAAGCAAAAGAATATGTGCGACAGCTAACCGAAAATAAGTGGGTTAAGCTTGAATTTGATGTTCAGAAAAAGGACCGATATCATCGGTTGCTGGCCTACATCTATTTGCAGGATGGAACTTTTCTGAATGCTGATTTAGTGAAAAGCGGATTTGCTGTTGTAGATACCTATCCTCCTAATGTGAAGCATACAAACCTGTTTGTAAAGCTTCAGCATGAGGCAAGAGAAAGTAAGAAGGGTGTATGGGCTTATTAAAGTAAAATGTGTCACTACGGGAAACCGTAAAATAAGATGCGCTGATCCGATTATTTTTGATGTATTATGAAATTGATAAGCCTATTATTTATTATCCTCTTGCGGTTTGATGGTACCACAGCTTCGCTAGTGAAAGAAAGTTCAGATAAGAATACAGTATACGTTTGTGGTAGTGGCAAAGGGAAGCGATATCACCTCAATGAAAACTGTAGAGGATTAAAGTCGTGCAGTGCCAAAACCATCAAGACAACACGGGAGCAAGCACAAAAAGAAGGTAAAACCCTTTGCGGTTGGGAAGATTAAAGAAACCACTTATTGCTAACAAAACTATTTTATTATGGATTCTAAAGATGAGATTCGTCAGTTCGCAAAACGAGTTGACTATTTTAGCAATGGGCGAGATGCAAAACCCAAGCGACGATTTCGTTCGTTTTTTTGCGAAGCAAGCCTATCCAAGTGTTGTTACAGCAAAGGTTTTGGAACAGTTTACGCCATTGGTAAAACGGGTGTTTACACAGATTGTGAACGACCAGATCGCCGAAAGACTAAAAAGCGCACTCAAAAAAGAAACCGAAGCCGAAGAAAAGAATACTACTATAGCTCCAGTAGAACCTGAGGCACTGATTGTCACAACTGAAGAAGAGATTGAGGGATACCTGATCATTAAATCTATTTTGCGTAAAGAGATCGAGGTAGGTCGCATATTTATGCGTGATAATCAGTCCTACTGCGGTATCTTACTAGATGATAACAATCGCAAACCGATCTGTCGATTCTATTTTACGCCCAATCGCCTGCGTATCGGGTTGTTTGACAAAGACAAAAAGGAGGCTAAATATGATCTAGATTCATTGGATGATATCTACAAATATTCAGAGCAGATCGTGGAAACCGTCATTAACTATTAATCAGCTGTGTTATGAAAAAGTATCTATTGTTATTTCTTATTTCATTTTTATCTATGGCCTGTAAAAAAGCTGAATCGGAATACGATACATATGGTTATGAAACAGAATGTGATGAATGTGACATTAACTATGTTGATGATCTAGGGACTACGGTTTATGTGAATGGTCATAAAGGAACATGGAAGAAAGATTTTCCACGCTCGGTATTCACAGAGATGAAAGTGACCGTCACTGCGCGACAATCGAATTCGAATACTGTGTCTGCTCATATTATAAAAGACGGTAAGCGGTTGGTTTCGAAGTCAGGCAATTCCAGTGTTACTGTTAGACATATCGTAAAAAGTTCGGGATCAACTAAACCTGTTTCGAGCATCTGTGGTGCTCCAACCCAAAAAGGAGGACCGTGTCAGCGAAAAGTGTCAGGTGGGGGAAGGTGCTGGCAGCATAAATAAAGATTCAGGACTGAATAAAGGTTGTTCAATAAAGCCTTATTGAACAACCTTTAAAAAGCCAATTACCTACATTCGGATAGGTTTAACAGATTATTGTTTACAGTGTATATGACTTTCTCAGTTATCTTCGGCTTTTTGTATTGATTTAGTTCGCAAAAATACAGATAGGTATGCTTTTTAAGTTCCATCCCTAAACTATTTACAACAACCTCTCCGCGATCTCCGCCTCGCCAACCACTACACCGCCTTTCAGGTACATCATCCGCTCACCACTTTTATAATCTGTGATTATGTCAAAGTGACTATTACAGGTTCTCATGCGTGAAAGCAATGCTTTCCTACCTGCCCTAAAGCCTTTATGTTTAGTTACGTCAAATACATATTTAGAGCAGCTATGCCTAAATATACACTTACGTCTTCTTTCCGGTGGGATGATCAACCAATACAACCGGATCGCGGTCAATAGGAGAGACTTCATGGCCTTGAAAATACCACCATCTGTCTTGCCGTCGTATATCCAGGTTTATTATTAAAGCAACCATTTTCGGCATGTACATAAGTTGTGACGCTTTCTAGTCTTACATAGTTCCATCCTCCTGATGCACCCTGATTAATCAGGTTTTCTAATTGTTCTGCTACTTGATCCGATGTGCCTGTCCTTGGGTCTATCGATGCTACAAAGGGTACTACTTTGTATTCCATAATATCAGTATTTGATTGGGTTAATGATTTAATTAAAGTTATGTTATAAAGTAATGAAAACCAATGTGTTTTGAGTTTTGTTGCAATCCATTTTACAATATTGTCAATTTTAAGAATAAAAAATTACAGATTATTACGGCTTCCCGTAAAAGTTATGCCTGTGCACCAGGTGGCTAGCTACTGTATTAAAGAACATGTCAAGATGAGGAATGCTTTTGCATTTTATCTGACCTCTGGAGACTGGCTTTTACGAACCAAGATCAGTATTTTTAATACACTGAGTTTTGCCAATGAGCAGTTTTAAGATCCTATCAAAGGCACTTTGCAGTTTGATGTGTCCGATCTGGTGCTGATTAAGCCCAGCGGGCGAAATCAGGTCCGCTTGCAAAGGCTGAAAAACAAATTGGATAAGCAAGAGATCGATGGCATCAAAAGATCGATTTTGGCCATTGGCGATGCTCCGGTTGTCTTAGGTGACTGGCAACGATCGGTGTATTTTTTGTAGAGCGGAGGATCTCGGCGAGTCAATTCAGATAACATGATATCAATATGAGTTTTTTACATCCATTTCTCTAAAATCAGGAATAACGGTATTATGTTTGTTTTTCGAAAAGACTTACTTGTTTATATATTTCTTTATTATCGGCGAAAAACGCCGATAATATAAGTTTTGTTAAATAAATCAGTTTATGTATATTTGATTTATCGGCGTTTTTCGCCGATAAATTTAAATAGTTTAAACATGAATATGTATTCTCAGAGAAGGAAAGATGTGTTAAAATTAGTGCCGGAGGGAGCTTTGGTTACCAGATCTTGGCTACAGCAGAATGATCTCACAGGCCATGCGATCGATAATTTATTGAAGAGTCGACTATTGGAAACTGTGAAAAATGGAGTATATAAACGTGAAGGGGCAGAAGTGGAATGGGGGGATATTGTCTATTTCCTGCAGAAACAGCTAGATACAGATCTAACCATTGGAGGCCTATCGGCTTTAGAACTTCAGAAACTGACCCATTATCTCCCGATGTCTAATCAACGCTTGATTCATTTATATGGCCGGGATAATCTTCCCATATGGATAAATAACCTTACAACAGGGATCAAATTTCTTAAGCATAGTTCTGGCTATTTATTTGGTAATAGTTTTGAAGATGAAAGGCCGCTAGCATTACTTGAGTTTACTAGAGCTTTCAGCTGGAAAAATACAAAGGAAGGCTTACGTATATCCATTCCTGAAAGAGCTATTTTGGAAGTGATGAATCAAGTTCCCCAAAATATATCATTTGAACATGCGGATGAATTAATGCAAGGATTAAATACGCTTTCTCCTAGGACACTCCAAAGATTATTGGAACTGTGCACAAATATCAAAGTTCGCAGGCTTTTCTTTTACCTTGCCGAGCGTCAAAATCATACCTGGTTTACAAAACTTCAATCTGAGAAAATAGATTTTGGATCTGGTAATCGTGTGATCGTCACAGGTGGGAAACTAAATAAGAAATATAAAATAACTGTTCCTGATTTTTATGAGTAAGAAAGAAGAATATGCCGAGCAGGTCCGTTTATTGATCCGATTGTTACCTATAATCGATAAAGAAGACTGTTTTGCACTTAAAGGCGGTACGGCTATTAATTTGTTTTATAGAGATTTGCCAAGGCTTTCGGTAGACATCGATTTGTTGTATCTGCCAATGGAGGATCGCGACGCCTCGTGATTTGTTTGATGTAAAACAGTTATACGAAAATGAAGGATTAACGGAAGAATTACGAAAAACATTTCTTGTATTTTTAATAAGTCATTTTCGACCGATGGCAGAACTGCTTAATCCAAACCGAAAAGATATCTCAGGTATATATGAAATGGAGTTTGCGCAAATGGCAGAAATTGAAGTTTCTTTAGAGGAGCTACTTTCTGTACGGGAGAAACTGATTGCAGATATCAACAAGGAGATGACTGATAGTGAACGTAAATTTTTACTCTCTGTCAAAAATAAGACACCTGATTGGGCACTCTTAGGATTGGACGCAGCTTTAGTCTCGGAACTTCCTTCAGTGAAATGGAGATTAATCAATTTAAATAAAATGTCAGAGAATAAACACGTTACCGCTTACAAAAATCTAGAAGCTGTCCTATATCCTTAAAGTCAAGCTGAATAGGAGAGATATGGCTTTTTTACGTCAAAAGGGCCTGATTCTCATCAGACCCTTTCTGTTAGCGTTTATTTGTACAATAATTTTTATGTTTCCTATCGTTTCCTCTTTTTTGTTTCGTCATCCAATGCTTTTAAAGACTATTGGATTTTCACTGTACGACGCCAATTTTTATGTTGAACCTTTCTTTCGAAAGGTAGCTTGTAGCCGGTTTGTATTGTAAGAACAACAGTCAATTTGAAATAGTTTTATTGGAGTAATTTTTTTTGATAACTTGATATGACGGCAGCTGTCTCAATAAAGTATTTTAAAAGAACATAGCATTTCAACCGTCGGATTACTGTTATATGAAAAATCGTTATATCGTTACGCCAAAAGACAAAAGGGCAGAAGAGTTATTGGATTTTAATGAAGCTGGAGATCATCATTTGATCCAGTTAGTTCTCTCAGAGTCGCAATTTTATCAATTAGATGCTTTTGGTGTATTTTCAGATTTGAATAATATGCTAGGCTGTTTAATAGATGATTTTGAAGACGATGCTATTACGAATAAGCAACAGTTGGAGGAAGGGTTAAAATATTTAAAAAATGTAAGGTTAAAAGATGATCGTATTCAGGAGCTTATGGAAGAAATTATTTGCCTGTTTGAAGAAGCTGTGAAAAGGCAAACTGGCGTTTATTTTTTCTTTTAATAGGAACTTGGTTATTTTTAAATTGCTAAAATAAAATTCACCTCCCCATTCCCGCCATTCACCGAGTTTTCCTGAACGTTAGTCTAAAGCCCGTAGGCTAGGGGCGTATTGTGTTGTAGTTTTGAGTCAACAAATAAGAACAACAGAACTAACACTATAAAAAAAGACATTATGAGAACACTAGTAAAAACATTCGCAGCAGCAGCCCTAATCGCAGTATCTACATTCGCTATGGCAGCTGAAGGACCTGGAGCAAAAGCAACAAAAGCTGACGTTAACCTTTCCACCGCAGATTTCGCTTTAGAACACTATGTAGCGGTAACTACAGAGGGAGAATCAGCAGGAGTAGAACAGTTATTCGCCGAAGATTTTAATCAAAAGATCCAAGCTACCAATGCACAAAGTAACAGCCGTAGCGAAGTGGTTAAATCCTTGAAAAAACAAAAAGGCGAAAAGCTAAACTGTACAGTAAACACAGATATCATCGAGGAATCTGCAGACTATATGGTAGCTAAAGTGACGTTGAAATTTGAAAACTTCACCAAAACAGATTTAGTTACTTTGGAGCGTGTGGGCAATGACTGGAAAGTATCCAAATCAATCAATTCGTATAAGTAGTATCCAATAACTGGTGGTTTGCCAGTCATAAAAAGGTAAACCACTAGTGAATCATATGTTTATTAAGGCCACGTCGTGAGATGTGGCTTCTTTAGTTTTGTTCCCTTGCTACTAATTGTCAATTGTTTTTTTAAATATTTCTATAATTTTCTACAACGATAAGATCAATATCATCATAATCTTTGGCAATCCTGTTAATAGTAGCTTTTACATCGTCCCAAACTAAACCACCCAACCCAGCCCCAATTTTGGGCAGGGCTATTTTTTCGATGCCATTTTGGCGGGCATATACAAGCATTTTGAGAAGAGAATCTTCAATTGCTTTAAGTTCTGCCTTGGTTTTCCAAGTTTTTTGAGTGCCAAGATTGAAAACAGTGCCTTCACCATAGTCGTAAGAAAAAATATCTCCAAGAGAGAAATCACCATCTTTACAACGCTTTTTATATTCCAAATACATTTGATTATATTTTTCTTTGAATTGTAAAGCGATTCCTTTCCCCATTGCTCCAGCGCAATTACAACCATGAGCATAATTTTTTACATCAGGTAAATTGAATATGTTTCCAGAATCTAGATATGTGACCATTTTCTTTTTTTAATGCGTAATAAAGTTCAATCATTCAGTTTCAAAGTCGAATTGTTGGGAGGATGAAGATGAACAAAATTATTATGAAATGCAACTTAATCTACCTACACATTCCCGCCATTCACCGAGTTTTCCCGTCTATTAGTCTAAAGTCCATAGGCTAGGGGCCTATTGTGTCGTAGTTTTGAGTCAACAAATATGAACAGATAAATAAACTAACACAATAAAATAAAGACATTATGAGAACGCTAGTAAAAACATTCGCCGCAGCAGCCCTAATCGCAGTATCAACTTTCGCTATGGCAGCTGAAGGACCTGGAGCAAAAGCAACAAAAGCTAACATTAACCTTTCTACAGCAGACTTTGCTTTAGAGCACTACGTTGCGGTAACCACAGAGGGAGAATCAGCAGGGGTGGAACAGTTATTCGCTAATGATTTCAATCAAAAAATACAAGCTACCAATGTGCAGTCTAATAGCCGTAGCGAAGTGGTTAAATCCTTGAAAAAGCAAAAAGGAGAGAAGCTAAACTGTACAGTAAGTACAGACATTTTAGAAGAATCCGCAGACTATATGGTCGCTAAAGTAACGTTGAAATTTGAAAACTTTACCAAGACTGATCTGGTTACTTTGGAGCGTGTGGGCAATGACTGGAAGGTATCTAAATCCATCAATTCGTATAAATGAGAGTCATCCCTTACAAATATATAAGTTATGAAGCCATGTCGTGAGATGTGGCTTTTTTTATGATCTATTAAAATAACGAGATGTCTCGGAGATAACGAAGTTAGTAGAGCTCAATTAGAATAATTAAGTAGAAAGAATAGGTAATTTAAGTAGAAGAAATAGGAGATAGATTGGTAATAACAGCTTTTAAATATTTAAAAACCAATTATTACTTGAAAAGTTAGTAGTAAGTTAAGTAGAAGGATGCGTTTTTTAGTAAATAATCTATTTGATTCTTGTCACAAATATTTACAAAAGTTGTGACAAAATACAAGCGTTTTTGTAGGTTAATATGTTGTTTTGTAAGGTTATATGGTTTTATGTGGTTTACTGATTATAGTTTTTTATTGCACTGAAGGTTTCTTTCTAAATTTAAAGAACACAATTCTGAACAATCGTTTTAATGGCAGATGATTAAAAATTTTTTCGGTTTTAAAAATATTGATTAATTTAATGTCGCCATATTATAGAATATACCTGCAGGAATTCTATATAATGTAAATGTTATTTAATTACGGCTTCCCGTATCGGTTTGTTTCCTAGAAGTGGGATATTGTGAGAAAAATGAAGATGGTTGCCTCCTCGAAATAACAGTACAAAATTTGATGTTGAATATAATGGAAGCAGGATGCCAACTAAAGATATTATTGCATATATCTTTAGATATTTTGGTGAAAATAATCTAGAGACTAACATCACATCTTTACAAGGGGAATAAAGCTAAAAATGATTTATTAAGAGATTTTGGATTAAGTATTATGTTAAAAAAGAAGAGTTTAAAAGAATATCTAAACGATATTGACGTGTGGTATACCTGGAGAGATAATTATAGAAATTTCGTTCCTAAATTTGTTGAAGAAGCTAAAAAGGGATTAGATTACTCAGAATGGAACAGGGATATTTTTTACGAATTCTTTGAAAGATCTAACGATCAATGTGTATCGAGTTTAAGACAAGGGTATTTTAATTCTGAAGAGAAAGTTTCGATTAAAAATAATTGGGGGGAAATATCCCCGATCTTGAAAACAATAGCAGAAGCAAGTGACGTAGCCCCGTTCGATGATTATGAAAAACTTAAGAAAATAATTCGAAAATATACTACTCAGGATAGGAGGGCTGCAACGAATAGATTGATAGCATCTATACAACCAAAATTCTTATGTACTATAGTGAATCATGGAAATCTAAATACATTAATCTCATATTTGAATGCTAATGTATTAAATGCAAATATAACCTCGCAGAATAACTGGTTTGAAAGTAGTAATGAGGTTTTAAATTTTTTCTTGAAAGAAGGCGAATTTGGGGATGTCTATGATATGATTACCTACCCTTGGCAATTGTTTGAATACTTTAATGAAAATAATCATGTAGAAAGTAATGATATGGGTAAGAACAAAGTAGATAATGAAATTGTTGGTCTTTTAAAATATAAAAAACAGATTATTTTACAGGGCCCTCCAGGAACTGGAAAGACAAGGGAAGCTAAGATAATAGCAAAAGATTTGATAGGATCCGTCGGCTTTGATCAATCCGATATGTCATTAATTATGGAGGGTGAGTATTTTAAAACTAAAACTGATAAAGTTCCATTTTTAATAAAGGTTGTTTCTGAAAGCCAAAATTATTTTAAGGTAAAATCTGATAATGCTTCAAATGAATATACAGTAAATTTTAAACAAGTAATAGATTGTCTAAATGCTAAGGGATGGGAGGATCCTACAGACAAATGGAATTCTCATGGCAACTCTTCTTATTTACAAGTTATTGCGAAGATTATATATGAGAGAAAAGTTGAAAAAAAGATATTGGATCAAGTAAAAGTCATTCAGTTCCATCCAAGTTATACCTATGAAGATTTTGTACGCGGGATAGTTGCGAAACCAAGCGGTGATGGCGATGGAATTATATATGAAGCTGAGAATAAGGTCATCGGTATGTTTGCTCAAATAGCTTTAGATAATTACTTGGCTTCTAAGGAGAATAAAGTAGGTTCAGACGAAACGGATGTTTTTAACGCTTTTATAGACTCAGTTAAAGAGCAAATGGCCCAAAGTGAGGATCACAAATTTAATATCACAGATCGTGTTTATCTATTTTCAGCAGATGAAACGAGATTCAAGTATAAAGGCGATAATTGGGTTGCCCACGGTAAAGGATTAAATATGAAATTCTCTGAATTAAAGAAAATCATAGTTTCAGGAGCAGGGCAGAGACAAGACATAAAAAATATATCAGATTTAGAGGAGCTAACTAGACAGCATGCGACTTATTTCATTAAGGTAGTAGAAAAGTATTATGAATTTAAGAAGAAATTCGATAAATCAGATCTTCCTAAAGAGAATGAAAAACTTAAAAATTATATTCTTATTATAGATGAAATTAACCGTGCTAATCTTTCATCCGTTCTAGGTGAATTAATCTACGCATTGGAATACCGAAGCGAGTGCGTTGAGAGTATGTATGCTATTGACGGGAAAAACAAACTTGTACTCCCTCCCAATCTTTACATCATAGGCACAATGAATACAGCTGATCGTTCTGTGGGACATATTGACTATGCAATTCGTCGTCGTTTTGCGTTCGTCGATATATTACCGAAAGATTTATCTGAAGAAGAAGGGATTATATTTGATACAGAATTGTTTAACCGTGTGTCACAACTCTTTGAAACCAACTTATCTCCGGAATTTGAAAAGAAAGAAGTTCAATTGGGCCATTCATATTTCATTGACAAATCCAAAGAGGGAGGTTCTATGCTTATTCGTTTGGAATATGAAATAAAGCCAATCTTATTAGAATATGTGAAAGATGGCGTATTGATTGGAGAAGGCATTCAACAAGCTATTCAAGATCTAAAACCCTCTATGTAATGGGCATTCGCTTATCAGAACATAAATCGTACTGGATTCGTCTTGCAGAGTCGGAAGAAGATGTTAAATCCTCTTTAGAAGGATTGACTGTCTTGTCGTCTGATTTTATGAGCTATGATAGTGTGATATCAAAGCGATTTAATAATAGCAGTCATCGTTTTGTCTTTGAAAAGAAAGAAAGCTATTATGAGCTCAAGGCTGATTACTGTATCGGTGTTGACTGGTTAGGTCATACAAATAGATCAATTTATGTCGAGCCTAAAATAAATAATTCCAATGTCGGTTCATTTATTAAAGCTTTAGAGGACGAGGAAGTCGAAAATGCTGAACAAAATTCTCAAAATAGCGTTTTCGAGTTAAATTATCTGAAGATGTTATTGGAAATAACATCTACTTCCGAGAGTAATTCAGAATTAGAGGCTTTGGTACAAATTGACTGGGATTCAAAACAAATACCTATAGAGCAAAAAGATGATAAGCTGACTCCATTTTTAATAGTTCGTTTTTTACAAATTTTGAAATTGATTGTAAGAAAGGGACTGAAGAAAGGCTATTATAAAGTACAAGAAAATCTAAATAATCGCATTAAAGGAAAGGTTTTGGTTGGGCGACATATTAAGCAAAATATTCTTAAGAATAAGCTTACTTCTACATATTGTGAATATCAAGTATTCGATATCGACCACACTGAAAATCGCTTTTTAAAGAAAGTATTAGATTTTGTTGTTAGTTATGTAGAATCTCACAAGTTATTATTGAAGGAGAATCTTCAAAATATCCAGGAGACTATTTACTATTGTAGGTCTGCATTCGAATTGGTTTCCAGCACTATTAGAGAATCTGAACTAAAGAATATAAAACACAACCCATTTTATAAAGACTATAGAGATGCATTAAAAGTTGGTAGTTATATTTTGAAGCGTTTCGCATATAATATTACGAAAACATCCGATCAGAAAGTTTCTACACCTCCGTTTTGGATTGATATGCCTCGGTTATTCGAATTGTATGTTTATAGCAAAATGATTGAGCATAATACTCAATGGAAAAAAGAAATACATTTTCAATTCAGTACGTACGGAAATGCTCTCGATATTTTGGTATCGCACCCTGACTATCAGATGGTCATCGATGCAAAGTATAAGTTGAAATATCAAACAGGGCATTTACATCAGGATATTCGGCAGGTAGCAGGGTATGCGCGTTTAAATAGAGTTAGAGAAAAGCTAAAACTTAAGGTTGATGAAGACCGGAATATTAACTGCCTAATAATTTATCCAGATATAATTAATGGAGAAGTAGATTTGTCTCTTAAAAACATATATGAAACGAAGCAATCTATTGAGGCATATTATAATCTTTATAAGATTGGTGTAAAACTGCCAATTATCAACTAGTATAATTAACAATTATTATTATGAAATTTAATAAAACCAATCCAACAATAGCATACGAAGAGTTCTATGATTTGGTTCGCCCTGTTGATCAATTCGGAAGCTTGACTGGAAAGAAGTATAATGTACTATCTGCCGAAAATCACGTAATGAGTTTTTTACGAGTTTCAACAGGTGAAAAATGGTCTATGAATTTGAAAGAAGTGCATCGGGCATATCTGGAATTAACTGATTTTAAAACTGTGAATTTCAAACCATATGTGCCACGTACACATTCGCCAGCGTTAGGGCTTTTGTTACATCTAGGATTGCTGAAAAAATAGATGATGAAAATTACCAATGAATTTGTTGGCAAACTATTGCTGCTCTGGATAGTATTCTTCAACTTTTTAAAACTAGCTGTAATGTTTATTTGGAATGTTAGGGAGAATTACGTGATTCGAACCAGTATTTTCGGCCAAACGGGATATTGTATTCTATATTCTACTATTTGGACAGCAATTTGGTTTTTTACTCCGATATCAAGCTTTTTTAAAGATAATTTATTAGGCTATCTGTTTAATAAAGATTTGGAGGACGGAAGTACTAGTACACTTGTTATTATTGTTAGCTTATTAATGATTTTTCCGCTTGTTCTGCGCTATAAGAAATTAATAGAAAATAGATACGTTATTCCAATAAAATATCTATCTCCTTTCCTGGCTATCATATATTTATATTGGTATTATAGACTTTTTACAAATGACTTTTACTTTTATAGTGTTTTCAAAGACGAAACACGAAGTTCTTTGAAAATATTGGATCTTCCTATTATAGTTTTAATAATCTTCATAATACTTATACTATTCTATTCGGTTTTTCAGCTGAAAGCTAAAGAAGCTAAAGATTCATTGATGATTGTTGATAGTCCATTGATGGACCAAGAGAAAGACGAATACGATCGAAGTAAATTTTATAAGTCTCTTATTGAAACACTTGGTACTTCGAAAGGGACAGTCGAAAGAGCATTAAGTATAGGATTGGTAAATAAATGGGGAGAGGGAAAAACATCATTTATTGGGTTTTTAAAGAAAAAATTTTTAGAAGATGAGAAAACGATATTTATTGAATTTAATCCTTGGTATTCTACTAATAGCAACAACTTGACTTTGGATTTCTTCCAAACACTAGATGATACTTTGTCTAAATACATATATACTGGCTCTTTGTTAAGAAAATATGCTAAGAGTTTGACAAATATAAATAGTCCCTTTAATCCTTTTAAGTATCTACCGGAGAATTGGATATCAGAAAAATCCAATGAAAAATATTTTCAGGATGTTAACTCTCTGCTTTTAAAATTAAATAAGCGTATTATAGTAGCGATAGATGATCTAGATCGGTTGGATAATAAAGAGGTTTTTGCTGTTTTTCAAGTAATACGTAATTCGGCAAATTTCTCAGGAATGGTTTTTATTACTCCATTTGATAAAGAATATGTATACTATTCCTTGGATAAACTTAATATATATAATCCACAGGATTATTTAAAGAAGATTTTTGATGTTGAGATTTCTTTACCGCCTATTGATGTACTTCACTTAACTAGTGTTTTTGATAATATTTTCAAACAAGCCGTGAAAAAATTAAACAAACTTAATATTGAAAGTGAGAAGAACATTATTTATCAATTTGAGCAGATTTTGCTATCTAATAGAACTGCAAATGTTGGTACATTTAAATATTCATTGATAGGAAAAACTATATTTGACATATTTAGAAATAAGAGAGATTTGATTAGATTTGTAAACTCTTTAGTAGTGTCATTAAGAGATTCACATAGCATAGTCTACCTTTTAGACATCTTTCTTTTAGAGATAATAAAACATTTGGATATTGGAATTTTTAGAAAGTTGTTTGAAAATCAAAATTGGTTTACTGTTTTAAATGATCCAAAAGAAAATACAGAAATTAAGGTGCTCAATGATATTGAATTTAACAAAATACTTCAATTGCAAGATGATGATTTACGATTTTTGATAGATGCACTAGTGAGAGAACTTTTAGGAAGACCAGTAAAAAATGATTTTAATGAAAGTTTTTCTTTCCATTATTCTTCCAATTATTCTAATTATCACCGATTCAACTTTGAGGAAGGCCGTAAAAAGGATATTCACGATTTATTTAAAAATTGATGGACAACAAAATATTGATAAAATATAGGGATAATAATCAAGAAATTGATCTTCTTAATGCTCTTGAGCAAAAGCATTTGAATGAGTATGATGAGGAGTATAAGAAATTACTTGAGATAGTATTTGCTATGTTAAGTATAACTAAGAAGAATCAACTTCCTATTCAGCAGTTTTTATTTAATTCGATATTTAAAAAGCTTAGTAGTATACTTATTACAAAAACAGCTATAGAGGAATTTGTTGAACTTATCAATAAAAGCATTAACGAAGATAATGATAATGTAACAGCTTTTGTATTTAGATTCATATTAAATATTAAGGATAACATAGAAGGAATTGGTGAAGAAGATAATATTAATATATTAAAAGGGGCTCTCGAACGAGTTAATCTCAATGCTCTTCATGAGGCGATCGCTAATGGAAAAGAATACCAGCTTATTGTTAAGCTTTTTTACAATTGCGTTACTGATATGGATGCTAATAGGAGAGTCCTTTTAAATACTGAGGCAATACAAGTATTTCGAAATTATATCGAAGAAGAACCAGAAAATTACCTTAGGCACTTTATTAGACCATATTATTTGACTTATAGTAAACAAGATATAGATTATTATTTGCATGTAGGTGAACCATTTAATAATCAAATTTTTAGTGATAAAATAATCCGAAATATTACTTTCACTGATTTCTTAAATCGTTTAGATGGCACAAATATCGATTCTGAATTGTTAGAGGATATAAGACAATTTAACAGAATTAATGAGAGAAATTTGAAAAGTGGCATAAAAACAGTTGTTTTGTCCAGTCCTGTTTATATGCCAAACAGTAGGAGTGAAACTCTGAAAATTCAGTCAGAGAAGCATATTTATACTAGAGGATTATGCACCCCACCGTACTATAAAGAACGAGAAAATGAAAAATAATAGAATAAATTAAACTATAACCCCATATTTATCCCCGAAAAACTCATCTAAATGGTCTTGGTTTGTCTCACTTAGAAGGAATTCAATCTCCTCTTCAGACAGATCACATACACCGAAATTGTTAATGTACGTGCTATTCAAAGAATAGTATTTATTTGAATAAGGTTTACTAGTAGACTCAATATAGTACCAGAAGACTTTTGATTCCATAATCTTACGGGCGATTTCTACTTCCAGTTCGCTCTCTCCTATGAGCGCCAAACCGTTGTAAAACATTAAGTTTTCGTCATGGTCAACAAGAAAGGAGGGAGTAACATCAGAGAACTTTGGAAAGAACAATTTATGTCTCATTCTCTCTAATGACTGTGTCCGGCCATAAGCATACCAATTATCATAATCTTTTGCGCCACCCTTGTCTCGGTCTTCTAAAATGCTCCTTTTATGTTGTAGATAACGATACGCTTTAGGATAAAGATCTTGAATCTTTTCTTCTGGCATAATCGTGACTCGATTACCAATTTGTTCATAAGGGAAAATGACCTTTTCTTTCAAAGAATTTATATCCTTAATTCGGCTCAATTTATTCGAATTAACGATCTCCTTACATATACCGCGTTCAATTTCGAACCGTTGTCCATTTTGTAAATAAAAGAAATTATCATCTTCATCAGCAGGTGAGAAAATATAGATGTCATTTTTAAGTGTTGCGATACCATGCCGCGTAGTGTATATATCTCCAAACGGTCGACCGGTATTCTCGATAGCAGTTACAGTTGCTGTATTTCTTAAGTTCCAACCACTTCGGTTATTTAACGTGACATATGGCCGTATATGATGTTCTCTAGATTCATTCAGAGTCTCTTCGGTAATGCTTGCATAACGTATTGCTTCGGCTTGACGATTATATATAAAGCAGATGCATACATATGTGTTCTTTGATTTGAAGATTTGTTCTGCTCCAAAATCTTCGATTATAAAATCAAGTTGATGATCTGAGAAATACTGTCGTAAAGCTCTTCCATTTAAGCTTTTGAAAAAGCTATTCATCGTGATGAACCCCAATACGCCGTTTGGTTGGAGGTTTTCGATACCGATTTGAAAAAACGGTATATATAGATCAGTTAGGCCAACTTGGGCAACTTCCCAATGTTGTAAATTAAGGCGTGTTTGTTCGTCCATATTGCGGTAACGAACATAGGGCGGGTTACCCAATAAAATGGAGAATCCGATAAATCCGGGAACATTATCTGCCCAGTTGAACGTAAGTGCATCGCCAACATGGAGGTTAAAATTAAATTCTTCTGGATCTTCATCTTCAGTCAGTGCCAAAAGAGTCAATAGAAGTGTAGCCCTTGTTGTTGAGTACTCTTGAATATCCAGCCCATAGAGGTTCTCACTAAAGATCTGAAAATATGTTCTGTTTGTTCGTGCTTTTAACTCTTTGGCAGCTGTGTATAAGAAACTTGCGCAACCGCATGCGATGTCGCCAATAACAACTTCTTCTAAATTAGCCTGATTTTCAAATGCTTTGTTTACAATGTATTCACGTATGTTAATAGGGGTGTAGATAGCTCCATTAACTATGCGATCTGCTGGTGACACAACATTTTCAAAAAGCTTGATAACTATTTCTAATGTAATTTCACTAAATTGTTCTGCAAGTAGTTCCTGAAATTCACCTAGTAATCTATATTCCGCTTCAAGTGCTTCCGTGATAATATATTCATTTATAAATTGATTGTTTTCTGGAAGTATTTCATTATCATAAATATACGCAGATACAATTAATCGATCGGCATCATATGGATCGAGAAATGCTAAAAAAGCGAATATTTTTTTCATTTACAATGATACCGTTATTTAAGGTAAAAATAAAATTGGTGTAGGTTATTATGACTTAATTAAAAGTAACTTGTTACGCAAAAGGTTTTTAATTTTAAAATCAAAATAAGCTATATGATGGAATTCGGTCATTAAATTTGACTAGCCATAAAAATCTATAAGCTCTTTATGAAATAAATAATATTCAAAGCTATATTCCCCTATTTTTCCTTTCAATACTCTGTAATCTTCGCTTGTGTCATCTGTTTTATTCAGAATAATAATTAAAGAGTCTAGCACTTTTTTTAATCGATATAAATTCCAAAGAACTTTAATAGAATTTTGCCTTTTATCGAAGTGGAAAGCCTCACTAAACATCCATTTTCCAACGTTAGTTTGCCACATAATTCCTCCATCCTTTGTTCGGTAGAAGTGGGTATCATATAAATTTGAAGCGGGGTCATCGAACCCAACAGTACCATCATTGAAAATATCTTCTCTCTTCGTTGGCCATTTGGCACTTTTTACATTGTTACAAAACTTGCATGAATATACTAGATTATGATATGAAGTTAAAGAGATATTGCCTAATGGTAAAAAGAACACTTTAGGTATAAAATGATCTACCTCAAAATAGGTATTTCTAAAACCGTCGAAAGAGTCACAATAACCACATCTTTGATTAAAATCCACTCTAAGATCATCTTTATGGATCCCCCAATTATCTCCGCTTGGATTCTTGGTTGGAGTAGACCTCCTTACAGGGATAACTTCTCTAAATGGTCTCATCATTCATTTTTTTTATTATTGATTCCAAGAAATCTTCCGCTTCTTTCGTCGTTTTAGAAATACTATCTAATTTTTTATTATCCAGTAATTGAAAAGGAACTTCGTTAGATCTCTTATCGAGATTAATTAATTCTATTTGGCTTTGAAGTAAAACGTGTTTCTCTCCCGCCGAAAGCCCATCACCTTCTTCACCTTTTAACAAAAGTTCAGCAATAATGGAACTTCTTTTGTTTATGTAATTTTTATAAACTTCAATATTCTTTCTCAATATCTCTGCCAGGTGTGCTTTGTTGCTTTTAGCTAGAGATTTATCGTATATAATGTTAGGGTCATCAACCTGAGGAAATGCTTGGCTTTCTTCATTAGTAAATATTATTTTAGGAAATCCTGGCATAATATCTTCGTATTGTCTAACAACTTCGTCACCATTAAAAGTTACTATTCCCTTATCGACCATAAGGAAGTCTACAAGTAATAAATCAATATCTGATTTATAAATTTGATCCAATAACTCTGATAATTCTGTACCTTGTTTTATATCGTATCCGATGACATCAAAATAGTCTCGTAAATCTCGTTCATATTTTATGACTTGTTTTGGATCTTCATCCACATAACCTATTTTATATTTTTTCATTTTCAGTAATGTATTTTTATTTTCCTCTAGCTGGCAAACTTATTTTAATATGGAACCCTTCTTTACTATCTACAAACGAAATATTTCCATCATAATCTTCGACAACTCCTTTGACCAGATACATGCCTAATCCAGTTCCAATATCATTGCCATTTTTATCCTTTTTAGATGTCGTAAATGGTTCGAATATACTTTCTTTATCCTCAAGAAAAACCTTTGACAGGCCGATCCCATTATCTGAATATTCTATTTCAATAAAATCGATATCTTTCTTCAATATAATGCTAATTTTTCTTGATTTAATGGATTTCAAATTTTGAAATGAATCAATAGAATTGGAGATCAGATTGCTAAAAATCGTATTCATGTCCATTTCAAAAGATTTTAGGATAACTTTATTTTCACATTGATTGCTAATGATCAACTGTATGTTTCGGTCTCCTAGAACACTTTTCCAGTCATCTAAAAGTCGTTCGAAATATGCTCCTATATCTAAATTTGTTCTTTTTCTTTTATCTTTTTTAATAGCATTTAAAGAGTATTCAATCCAATGTGTTATTTTTTTTGTGTCCGATTTTAAAGAATCAATTATATTCTTTCCGTCTAGAAATTCCTTTTCTTTTTTTATTGGTTCTGGAATTAATTTCTCATAAATTACTTCTAAATCAGCTATATCATCTACATTGTTTTTTATTTCTTTTAGTTCATGAGAAAAAGAAGATACAATGAGACCTAAACTAGCTAATCCTCTTACTTGCACAATTTCTTCATTATCCTTCTCTATTTTTTCGTTTTCTATTGCTTCGAAAGTGTCTTTAAAAGCTCTTTCATAATTTTTTTTCTCTTCTTCTTCACGTCGTTGTTGAAAAAGATCAACTCCAGTTATCTTCGAGCCGTAAATTTTTTCTTCGACGGATTTACGTTCTTGGATCATTTGTTGAGCAAGGGCTTCCGCTCTCCGTTGTATTTCTCTTTCTCTTTCTTTTTCTTTTTCTAATTTAAAATGCTTATAATAAACATTTAATATTTTAGATCTATCAACTTCAAATTCGTGAACTACTTTTATAATTATGTTTCTAAAAGTTTCGAAGGCATCATTTTCCTGCAAAGAACCGCGATCAGATTTATCAATAAGCCATGGATTTTCCTTTCTAGATATTGTTATAATACCCGCTGTTTGTTCAGGACGCACCCTCCAATCTCCAATTCGTTGTCCAGCACCCGCTGGGCTTTGAGCTACTCTAGCACCGAGTTTTAACCAGTCATTGTCAGGGTCACCATAAGGTCTTACTCGGAAGGAATCTCGATATATTTTTACGCCTCCAAATTTATCTAAAACACTCCTACGCTCCCTTTGACTTATTAATTTAAATGGATAATCCTCCTTAAAGGAATTTAGAAATTTCAAATAGTAAAACGTCAAACTGAAAGAACCTAAATCTTTTAACTGTTTTGTGTTTTCTTCATTTAAATCCCATTTTAGCAATTCGTCAATGGACTTAGAATATTTAAAAACCTTTTTTTCTAAAGTTTTTAAATCATAAGGGGCCTTAGCATTTTTATATAGAAAGGCATACTTCTCTTTAACTATTTCTAAATTAAGTTCATTTCGGGTAATTTCAAAACTAACTGATAGTGTATTAGAATCATAATTTGCAACCAATTTATAATCATAGTCATTAAAAAATGCTGTCTCAACAACACCATATTCTTTGGGATATTGTAAGTGAAAGAAATTTACAGAAAATTTAATATTTAATTCTTTTGGAGGAATGAGCGCTTCTAAGCTTTTGAATACATTGTGAATGTTACCTTCATCCCAGATATCCTTTAGATTCGATATTTTTAATATAGTGCCAGTTTCGAATTGAATTTCTTCTAGTTTTTTGAAATGAAACTTACTCCGTAGATATCTTTCGATATTAATATCACTTTCAATCAATTTAGCTGTTATATCTGAAATAGATTGATTTGAATTATCAAATTGATTCCAATCCATTTCCCATTTATAGCCTTTTTCTTGGGTTCTAGTCCACATCTCAGTAGTAAACCCTAACCTGTCCAAAGCAAATCGACCAATTCCTTTCGCACCAGTTTTGATTCTCTTCCCCGCTGATAGGAAATCAGTTTCTTTGTTTCCAGTACCTATTTGCATCCAATGGTTCTTTATGACATCTAACGTCATTCCTTCGCCATTGTCAATTATATAAATAGTACTTTGATCGTTCTGGTAAACTTTTTTTTCAGTCCCATCTGCATCCTTCTCTACACGAAATTGAATATCAAATATCACGATACAATTTTTAGCATCGGCGTCGTAGGAATTTTTTACTAATTCAATTATAGCACCCTCAGGATTTGAAAAGTTTTCTCGACCTAATAATTTTCCTGCTCTAGCAGAAACTTTAAAAGGTATACTTTCTGGGATGCCATTATTTATTACTTCTATTTTATTAGCGCTCATTGCTAGTGTTTATATAGAAAAAATTGCTTGATTTCTTGCCCTCTTAAACAAATAATCATTCACCCTTCAACCTCTTCACCTCTTCCGCCAAATCAGCAACAACTTTAGTCAAATCCAAGATAGCTTTAGTTTTAGCGACATCGTCCTGAACGAGTTTTTCTAAAAGCATCTCTACTTTCCCAAGGCTGTTATAAGTAACATTCGGTTGATTGCTAAGTCCAAATGAATTTTCCGAAACGGTAAATGTGTTGTTGTTTTGGATATTAAATATGGCTTTCTCTTCATTGAAGGCACGAATAAATTCGACTGTTACACCCAAAGCATCAGCTAACTCCTTCAATGCTGGTTCAGCAATAGTCCATGAGTTTTCAAATTCAGAAATGCGTCTTTGATCAAATTTGCTTTCGCATTTTTGTCCCAAAGTCTCTTGTTTCATACCCATGATTTCACGAATTCTTTTTAAATTTTTTCCTTCGTGGATTTTCTCTTCTTGAAATGCAACCCCCATTTTATTAGATTTTAATAAGTTCGGTAATTTACCGGTATTTTACCATTTTGCGCTAGACAATTGGTTCCTTACCTTTGATATAAAGATACGATTATTTGTCGATAAATGTAGCTTTATCGTTAGTTTAAAGCCACTTTTAAAGTAAATTATTTGTCTTTAGTTTATTAAAACAATACATTTGCACCATCTTAGGTGGCTGCACTTATGAGTCTTGTCTGTGAAACGTGAGAAATTTCAAATGGAGCAAGGCGATTAAGTGGATCAAAACGCCCGTCAGCAATGGCGCGGCGTCCGCTTACTCGTTCCATCGGCTTCTCACGGCCGCACAGACGGTAGGTTGGATGTCGCGCCATTGCCGTATCTAACACCTGCAAGAAGACTCGCTATAAACAAACGAGTTATGAACAAAAAACAGCAATCAAAGAACATTATCACTGCCCCCGAGTAGCTCGGCTGGTTTGGCCAAATAAGATTTGGCTTCTCTTGCTATGAATCGCGTAACGCCAATATTATATACCTTGTAAACACTCAATCAAACGCGGTTTGGCTCCACGAATGAATTAATTATTACTAATGTGAACTGAGTAACATCAGGCTCCCAACAAAAAGCTGATTTCGATCGGATAGGGGATACTATGTACTTTCGGTTATGATTTATCTACTGGAAAATGAAAAGGATTTTAGCGCTACAATTTGCTTTTGATCGAATGATTTATGATGTCCATAAGATCGATTATGATCCTATAAAAGAGATCGATACATTCTGGAATCAATATGCACTAGACGCTATTTGTGCTAATATACTGCAACTGTTGAGCACATATTTTGATGGTGGCGCAGGCGGGAATAGCCTCCTAAAAGGTGAGGAAATGCAGGAATTTGCAACTGCATTTTACCGCGTATTGATTGCTTATTGTGTCGCCAATTATCGTCATATAGACCTCGGTAAAATGCAACTGTCAGAAGAAGCAAAAGCGCGCATCGGAAAAGAGCTAGAACTGAGCAAAAAGGTCGCTGAGTTTTTCAGTAGGTTATCAAAGTAACCACTAACAAACTAAATAATGAATATCCTACGATTACTAGCCTTTGTAAGGCTATATATAACCTATATATTTCAAGTACCTGTTAAGTACTACGTAAGCACAAGATCTGTGCAAACCAAGCAGATGGTAAGGGGACTTTCCTCGGCCGTTCTTTCGGATTTTATCGAGTGTGACTCAAAGCCCGCTCGAAGAAATATCGGATACCATTCGAAAAAAAGAAAAAGTTGGTTCGCTGTTGGGCGGGTAATGCTCAGTTGCCTCGCAGTAGTTTCTATGTTTAGTTTATCTGCCCAAACGCCCCGCAAGGACAGCGGGGTGGATGGGCTATCTCAGGTCAAAGCACTTAGCATAGGGGATACTATACCTGAGCACTTGTGGAAGCTCAAAATGCCTGTTTACAACGATAGCAAAGGTAGGTCAACAATTGCACTCAGCGATTATAACGACAATAAACTTATTATCATAGATTTTTGGGCTACCTGGTGTACCAACTGTCTAGAGAGTTTTCCAAAATTGGATCAGTTTAAGGCTACTTTCAAAAATGATTTTAATGTGTTGCTGGTCAACTCCAAACGCACGCACGATGATAAGGTGCGGATAGATAAGGTGCTCAAAAAATACAAAGATTCCTATCACCTAAATGTTCAGTTTCCTTATCTCATCGGAGATACAATTTTTAATGCATTATTCCCACATCGAGGAATACCGCACGTCGTGTGGATCGGAAACGACCGCGTCGTTAAAGCAATTACCTATTCAACCGAACTTCAGGCAGCCAACATCCGGCAGATCCTGGCAGGACAGAAAGCAACCTTTCACATAAAGGACGATTTTAAGTACAAGATCCAAGATAGCCTAACCACGGATACGTTGAAACTATTCTCCTCTTACCTGAGCAAACGTAGGGAAGGAATCCGAGAAATGGGTGTGCAGATAAAAGAAAAGGGAAATGAAAAGGTATTTACATTTCTTAATTCATCGGTGGCCATGCGTATTTATGAGTATCTAAGTGAATCAGGGCATTGTATCGGCCGCAATCTTTGGGTGTTTGATGATAAGGTGGGCAAAGAAACCCGTAGGAAACTCAAAACTCCCCAACGATACACAGATGAATACTGTTATTTTTTGCATTATCCGAAAGACCGAACCGATTTTGATCCGTACCTGAAAATGGTCCATGACATTCAGGATAATTTTGGGGTTAGATGGGAAATCAAAAAAGGAGTGATCGATGTATGGCGTATTGACTCGACCCCCAAGGTTGAAAAATTCAAAACGAAGGGCAACATTCCGATCGAAGCTATAGGTGCCCTAGATAATAAGAAGTTTATTCAGAACCTCCCTCTTCGAAACAGCTATAATGTATTGTCTTATTTGCTAAATAAGCCTGTAGTGCTTGGCGATATTGAAAACGTCAAAGTTGATTTCGATCTTCCAGCGGATCTACTGGATTATACCGATACGCAGCTTTTGCAGCTATTGAAGCAGCTCGGCGCCAAGATAAGCCTTGTACAACAGGAAGTGGAGTATGTTTATTTCTCAGCAAATCGGGGGATATAGGCATGAAAATATTTTTATTAATGCTGTTATCCCTGATCGTTTCAGGGGTAGCAAACTTTGCTATTGGTCAAAATCTTACGTTTGAAATACAGGGCAAGATAATTAATAGCGAGAGTAAAAAGCCTATTGAAGGTGCCTCCGTTGTCATATTGCGCGGGAATAGCCAAACAAAATCAGACCATGAAGGTCGGTTTGTGATCAGCGCAAAACATGGTGACAGTTTGTTGGTTAGTCACATTGGCTATCAGAGTGAGACAATTTTGTATAAATCTGGAACCTCGAGACTAACAGTAATGTTGGTGCCTGCCAATAAGGTTTTGGATGAAGTATTGGTAAGCTCGGGCTACCAACAGCTCCGTCCAAACGAGATGACAGGTTCCTTTCAGGTATTGGATAAAAAGACACTCGATCAACAGGTAGGGACCAATATCCTGGATCGGTTGAATAATCTGACACCGGGATTCCGAAAGGGGAATTTCGATTTTAGACCCAACCGCAATGAAAAGCTTAATATTTCAATACGGGGGCTTAGCACCATTGAAGCGTCTAAAGATCCCTTGATTGTACTCGACGGCTTTATTTATGAAGGTGATATTGATAACATCGATCCCAATAGTATTGCTTCGGTTACTGTGCTCAAAGATGCTGCTGCCACGTCTATTTGGGGTGCCCGTGCAGGTAATGGTGTGATTGTACTAACCAGTATCAATGCTGCCAATAAATCGCAAAAGACAAGTGTCAGTATTTCGCATACCATCACCACTAAGCGCATCACGGATTATAGTAAGTTATATCAGCCCGCTAATTTGGATTATATCCTGGCCGAACAGGAACTTTTTAATGCAGGTTATTATAATGGGAAAATTGAGCAAAGCCCGTACCTCGCTTTGACGCCTACAGCTGAAGTTTTTCTAGCCCGGCGTAAGGGGTTGATTTCCGCGCAGGACTCTACAGCAATGATCGCCAAACTACTGGCAATGGATGGTAAAGCTGCTTATAGAGATGCTTTTCTAAAGACTCCATTTTTACAGCAGTCTTTTGCCAATATCTCAGGAGCTTCTGAGGTAATTAGATATAATTTTGGGGTCGGCAATACACTTGATCTTTCCGAAAATAAGGCTAAAGACGATAAGCTCAATCTTTACCTGAACAATTCATTTCATTGGAATGATAAATTTGAGCTGAATCTCAACGTGAATTTTCTCACCCAGAAACAGCGCAGCGGCACACCCGCATTTGACCTATTTAAATATGGCGGAAAATATGTGCCATTTTTCGAATTTATGAATGCGGAGGGTGATGCATTGCCTTTTAATACAGGATATCGAGGCAACTACCTCAATGAGCTTTATGGGGGTAAGCTGCTAGACTGGAATTATTATCCGTTACATGACTATGAGCTTGACCGTACGACAACACGGAAAAACGAATTGTACGCTATTGTGCAGGCTAAATATAATATAAGGCCTTATCTGTCAGTAAATCTATCGTACCAATATCAGACCCAGCGGAAAGCAACGGAAAGGATCGCACAGGTAGACAGTTATTACGCCCGGAATTTGATCAATATTTTTTCCAGCATTGACCCACAGTCGGGGTTGGTCGCACATCCGGTTCCTATGGGTGGGATCTATGATCTTAACAACGGGGATGTAAGTTCGTATACATGGCGGGGGCAGATCAATTTTGACCGATCGTTCGGAGTCCACCATATCAATGCGATTTTAGGAGCAGAAATAAGAGAAGTATTGTCAAAAGGTGCTACAAGTATTTCCTATGGCTATAGCGCTGATCCAATACGTACGAAAGTCGTAGATTACGCTAACTTTTATCCGACACTGCCTGCTGGAGGATTTTCTTCCATTCAGGGAAATGTTTCCCTGATGAAATCGGTGAATCGTTTTGTATCGCACTACGCAAATGTCGCCTATCTATTTAAACAACGTTATGGCCTCTCGGCCAGTATACGTAAGGATGGTGCCAATGTGTTTGGTGTAAATACCAACGATAAGTATAATCCTTTCTGGTCAGTGGGAGCGAGCTGGCAACTGAGCAAGGAAAAGTTTGCTGACTGGAAAGCGGTGAATGATCTGCAGCTCAGAGCTACCTATGGCTACAGCGGCAATATCGACCCTTCGCGAACACCTCTTCCGGTAGCTGAAACAACCAGCGGGCGATATACCAATTATCCTGCTTTTGTGATCAGCACCTTGAACGATCCATCATTGAGATGGGAAAAGGTACGAACGTTAAACCTGGGATTGCGGTTTGGACTTTTTAAAAGTAGAATTACAGGAAGCTTTGATTATTATGTGAAAAAGAGTACTGATCTCTACGGCAACTCATTGATTGATTACACCGTGTTTGGAAAGGCCAATACCACCGTGAAAAATAATGCATCGATAAGAAGTCAGGGAGCGGAGTTGAACTTGACTGCCGAAGCCATCAGAACTCCGCGCTTTAGCTGGCGGCCTGCTGTGCTATTAAGCTTAAACAAAAATAAGGTACTGGAATACTACAATAGGCAGTTTGGGCTCATCAATTTGGTGGGAAGTGGTGCTAGTATTACGACAATAGTCGGTAGACCGCTCAATTCGATCGCTGCATTTAATTGGGGTGGCTTGGATGAGCATGGTGATCCACAGGGGTTCTTAAATGGAGAACTGTCCACCAATTATAAAAAGATCAGAAATTCAACAGTAGGAGAGATTAGTGATAATCAAACAATAGTTTATATGGGAGCGTCTGTACCACAGGTGTTTGGAAATTTTATCAATACGCTTTCTTATCGAAATTTCGATCTCGCTATTAACCTTTCTTTTAAAGCGGACTATTATTTCCGTAGAGAAGTAACCTCCAGTGTCAATTTTTATACCTACGGTAAAGCCTATTCGGATTACGATAGGAGATGGCAGTCTCCGGGGGACGAGAAATACACACAGGTACCTCGGGTTAAATACCCAATGGATGCCAATCGCGATTCTTTTTATCAGGCAAGTACGATCAATGTGCTGAAAGGAGACCACGTCCGTTTGGAATATATCAATCTTTCTTGGCGGAACCTGTGGCAGCTGGGCAGCAAAAAGTTAAATACCCGTGTGTTTTTCAATGCCAGTAATTTGGGATTGATCTGGAAAAGCAATAAAGAAGATATTGATCCCGATTTTCCTGGACGGTTAAAACCTAATCCTACTTATGCCCTAGGGCTTAATGTCAATTTTTAAATAAATAAATCATGAAAATAAACGATAGCTTATTCAAGATGCTTGCAGTTTTGCTGCTCATGTTTTCTTTAACTTCATGTAGTAAGTTTTTGGAAGAAAAATCAAACTTTTCCCTTCAAAGTCCCAATACAATTGAAAGTCTACAGGGGATATTGGATAATTCGACTGATATGAACATGAATGTTCCCGCGTTTGGAGATATTCATTCGGATGACTATTTCTTTACTGAAAAGGAATTTAACGCTGTGGATGATCAGTCCCGAGGATTTTATACCTGGACTGGTTTTCCGTACAATTATCCGGATGATTGGGCCTTTATGTACGTGCCCGTATATCAGGCTAACGTGGTACTGGATGCATTGCCTAAAGTTGAAGGGGTAAAGAGTGAAAAAGACAGGATAAAAGGGGCGGCACTTTTTTATCGTGCCTATCAATATCTACAAGGGATGTGGATATATGCCAAACCGTGGGATGAACAAACCGCCGACAAAGATCTGGGCATTGTATTGCGGAAGACCTCCGATCAATCGGTCCCATCAAAACGGAGCAATGTATCAGCCTGTTACCGACAGATAATCGGAGATTTAGTAACAGCATCAGGATTACTCCCTGAACTCGCTGAATCACCTATGCGTCCCTCAAAAATAGCCTGCTATGGGGCATTGGGCAGAACTTATCTCTCTATTGGGAAGTACGATAGCGCATATTATTATGCAGATAAGGTCTTGAGCGTAAAAAGAGATCTGATAGAATATAATGATTTTTCTTCGGCAGATCTATTAAAACCTTACCCTATATCCCGATTGAACAATGAAACGATATTTTATGCTCAGCTGACAACATCCTATCCGAACCTCCATCCAAGTTTTGGATTGGTGGATAGTTCCCTATATTCAAGTTATGCGGATAATGATATTCGGAAACCTTTATTTTTTATGGCTAGAAATGGGTACCATAGTTTTAAAGGTAATTATACATCTGCTTTGAACCTATTCGGTGGGATGGCTGTTGATGAACTGCTCTTGATAAGGGCTGAGACGAATGTCCGGCTTGGAAGAGTGGAAAACGGCTTAAATGATCTGAATGCATTACTGGTGAAGCGAATTAAAAAGGGCGAATTTATTCCATACAAGGGATTCAATCAGGAGGATGCCCTTCGACTGATAAAAAGGGAACGACGGAAAGAGCTGCTTATGCGTGGATTGCGGTGGATGGATATCAAGCGCTACAACAAATATGATGGCGATAATATTAAGTTGATACGGTATATAGACGGAAAGAAGTATGAGTTGGAACCGAATTCAGACCGCTATGCTTTACCATTGCCAACAGATATTATCCTGTTGACTGGAATGGAACAAAATCCATTGTAAGGCTTAATTGAATGCCCCGGCAATATCCGCTGCCGGGGCATTCTTGCAGTATAAAGATTTTCATACTGCATGTTCTAGCCTATAATTTATTGATCGGAGATATAGGCTGACTACTTGGGTCACTTGCCGCCGTATTTTTTGACGGAATGAATTGCGAACCAACTGCGTTCGCGTTCAGTGTAATCCTGCTCGGATTTAATGAGCGAGATCCAGTAGTACCAGTAACGTCGGATAAGTCAACCACCATTGCGCAGGCTGCATTGTTTCCGGTGTTACAGTTTTCACTATTGGAGGTTTCAGTCCAAAGTGATTGGTCTTTCACGTCATCTTCATCACTTGGATCACCGTGAAAGTATAAAGTTACAGGGTCATCTGTTTTCCCTGCATAAGCCTCAGCACCTTTAAATGCTGAAAATCCGATAATCATGGCTCCGCCTAATATCATGTAGCCATAATTGTTTAAAAATTTGGTTAGCATAACGCTACCCTCCTTTCTGTACTGCAGGCCAATAATTGATTAGTCATGCTGTTGGCCTGCATACTATTGGTAAATAAATAGTGTCGGTAAGGTTCTGTGTACCGATCGTATCTGTATGCCAGGCTGCCTACTATAGGCCTACTGACGCTGTCATATGCTGGAGCATGGTCCATGCTGTCTGGCATAAACCAGATTTCATGTGTTGGTTTAAATGCTGCGTTTTTATAGCTTAGGAATTCGCTGCCTAGAAAACCCATTAGGAATAGGACGATAGCGGCTTTATCACTGAACCTTCCCCTGGCGTTTAGCAAAGCTTTGCTGTGCAGGGTTTGGCCAGTTATGGATAGGCCAAGAATAAAGAGATTAAAGATCAAATGCGTTGTCCAGGAGATATTACTCAGGAAGCTGGTACACATACAAGGTTTCTTGTCATATACATGGAGGACGCCAAGGGCAATATAAATCGAGAATAAGGTGATCATTAGTGTGGAGGCTCTCCAGCCCCAGGACTGCGAGCGGCCTGAAGGAATTCCAAGTAACGCACCTATGCCAATTTCTACCAGGGGAAGCAGCCAGAAGAGCAGGGGAGCAAGGGCGCTAATGACCGGTTGCTGCTGTAAAGCAATTTTAAATGCACCAAGCTGCCAGAGTTTTTCAATACCCACATAAACCCAAAATAGGATCATCAACGCCCGTAGGATCATGTAAATAGTTTTAATGGTTGGATTTGCCTTCATAGCCTTAATTAGTTATTTCCTGCTTTTTATTTTCCCTTTTAAAAAACAGGGCGCCGTACCTGCCCCTCCCGGCTCGGGTACAGCGGCCTGCTTCAGCGTCAACTTCTACCATTCGTACGCTTCAAAACAAAGATAGATCGGATAGCAGCCGACCGCAGGGGCAGTAAGTAGGGCTTGTGGAGCCTACAAATGCTGTTTAAAATAGCTGTATGGAAGGGGAAGGGGGATTAGAGATGAAATAACTGCTATGACCATGGCCTGGCAAAATAGCAGGCAGGAATGATTTTAAACAAGATTTAAAACCTGATCAATTCTGTTATCGTAGGGGTAATGGAAGAATACCCCTACTTTTTGAAATTTTACTGGATTTTTTATCCATTTAATTCGGGAAATTTTTCGTGTAATTCATTCAGCATGGTTTTCAAGACTTTGCGGATATGGACAGCAGCCGGAAATTCGCTGCCTTTGTCCATTTTTGTGAGGCTATGTACCGAAAGAAGTATGCCCTCTTTGGTTTTGACGAGTTTTGAAAATTCTTCCGCAACTTCCTTTTTCTCGGACGATCGCGTTATATCGGCTTTGACACATAAATGCAGCCAGATTTTGAGCTCTTTACCATTGAGGTTACTATGGATAAAGCGATTGGGAATATCGTTGGAGGACTTATCGTCCGCTGTTTCTGTTTCAATGTACTGGCACATTAGCGTGAGTAGTGAGCTGCGGTTGGGATCATAGGCAAAGCCCGGGATGGTGGAGAAATGCTGTGGATACTGCAGTAGGTTTTCCGTAGCGGCAGGATCTGATTCGTACAATTCCTTCCAGCGATTTAAAAATCCGATGTGGTTAAAATTAAAATTGATCATCAGAATCAAAAAGCGAAAAGGCCAGTTTTTATGCTGACGCTCATCATCGGCTAATTGCCTGAGCGCATCAATCAGTTGAATAAGGTAGTGCTGATGATGGTATTGCATGTAAGGTATTTTGCCCCGTTGCAAAAGGCTTGCAATGGCGGAATGCACTTCATCCAGATAAGGTTGGGGAATCTGTTTATGCCTTAATCTGTCCAAAGTGCCCTCGAGATGAAGATCCATATACTGCCTGATGCGTTCTTCATGGTGTTGCGGTAGCGGTGTCAGGGGATTGATATCTCTTTTAAATAAGAATTCGATATTTTCCAATACTTCCTCCAGGCGATGAAGGGCGTTAAGTTCCTCGGCAATAGACTGATCGCAGTAGGTATATAATACCTCATGGAGACGAAGCAACTGGGTATGGTAGAGCTGTACGCCGCGGATAGCCTGATCGGCATGGGTATACTGGCGATGGATTGCCAGTGCGTCGTTCAAATGGTCGGTACAGGCAGCAGCGATGGCTTCAAGATGTCTGGTTCGGCCGGAAGAGCTGATATGGGCAAAGTTCTCTATCATAAGCATCAGGGGGTATAAACTCGTGATCATTTGTACCTCCTTTTTATGTTTTTGTGATACCAGGGCCAGCCATACACACCCGGATGCAGCGTCATGTTCAGCTTGCCGCCCTCTTTAGCCTGCTCAAAAGTCTTTGGATGTACATCTATTGGAAGTTGATATTCTTCACCCTCATAGCGAAAAGCGATCAGGAGCTCATGGATGTCGCAGCAGACCGGACATTTCTGGACGACCTCGGCCTGAATATAGACAGCTTTGGGACTATCGACATGTTTGCAATTGTTCATAATAAGGTTCATCCGGATATACCAGGTACAGGCAAGGAGCATCAGTGGAAATTGGATGGCGTAAAGCGTAACCAGATTGGCACGTTTGACGAAAATAATATTGGCCACCGCACAGCTGCCAAGGGCGATGGGGAAGGCATGTTTAAATGCTGGCTTAAGTGGTTGTGAACTCAGCAACAGCTCATAAGGTAAACGGTCATACACCGCTATACTGCAGATCTGAATGCAAATAAAAAATAGAGCAAAAAGCTGGAGTACGACATGATGGCTACGAATTTCCAAAAGGGGGATCAGCAGTACAAGGACACCTATACTGTATACCCTCAGATAAAATGCCGACGCTAAAAATGATGCATATAAAGTAACAACGATCGCGATAGCAATCAGGATGTGATTGCGGCTGATCCGTCTGAAAAAGTGTTTAGTAGGTGTCATACGCATGGCTATTAAATCAATGATTTGATATGTAGTTAAAATTACCTATAACGTATGCTAATCTGCTTGAATATTATCTTTATTTCAATAAGTGTATGTTTTTTGCATCGAATTACATTTTTCTGTAACGAGGAATACAATCTATACAATAGACATGGTATCTATAAGCTAAAAGGGGAGGTTTCGGCTTGTTTTGGAAGACACAAAAGGGTGGTTTACCTATCGCATTGGACCATTTTAAGTAAATAATGGTTAAATTTAGTATACAGAAATTTCTTTAATGCGAAATTTCTGGAAAGAAATAGCCTGACCTGCATTTATCTATCGATCAGCCCAGGTATTAATCTTTAAAATAATCAATTTATGATGAAAAGTATCCAACAGGTCAAGTATGGGAAAGATACGGAGATGTACGTACATTATCCAGATTTCATCTGGGTGTGTATTGCTTCGTTTCTTTTTGGCGGCATCTGTTGGTATATTGGAGCGGTAACAGCGCTGTCAGGCTGGTTTGATAGCAGACCACTGATTGTAAGTTATCTATTTAATGTAATTATCGCGGCATTGACACTCTTTTATATAAGATGGGGGATCAAGCTGTTGGACAAAAAGAAAAGCTGGCTGCTGCACATGGGCGATCGGCTGGGCACACAGTTCTTTTTCTGTGTACTGCTGCCAACCGTAGCCCTATTTGGTATCCTCAAACCTGTTGCAGCACCTAAAAGTGAATGGATATGGCTGCCTTTATTGGTGATATTTGTCTGTATCCTGCTTTTTAATATGATCTACACGACCTTTTTTTATTGGAGTGTTTATCGCAAAAGGGAATGGTATCTGATCCGGCTGGAACGTACTTTACAACAGCATAATAGCATTTTGGTTGGAGAGGATGGACCAATTGATTTCCAGTCTTTTGATCCGTCTAATAACATGGAGCCCGCATTGGCTGATGAGACCGGTAAGGAAACGGATTCGGTGGAGGAAATTGACCTTGCGCTACTCAAATCAATAAATCCAGCATTGAAGGAGTTTGTGATCAACAATAGATACCTCACAAAAAAGATCATGTACAGCGAACTGGGTATATTTTTATTTGAGAAGACCAATAATACGCCTATTGTTAAGCTATACCTAAAAGAAGATATGGTAGATAGCAAAGGCTGTGAGCAACGTAGTCTGAGCGAAATTGTGCGCGATACGCATGGCTTTGTGCAGAAAATAGACCGGCATCACGCGATTCCATTAGCCATGATTAAAACCTGTTATCAATTGAAAGGCGGTAGGCTCCGGATCATTTTGCATGTACCTTTTGGAGCTATCGAAAGTTATGAGGTTGCCCCGACCATTGCGCGCCGGATAAAGGATTGGGTCATGCTCCAGGTACCTATTGAAAAAGAGAATACAAATAATAATAACCTTTAATAGATCGGTTATGGAAAGCATGAAAAGCAACACTTGGAAATGTCGAGCCACAGGAAAGGTGGCATTTCCGTCCCGGATAGAGGCACAGTATGCGATGTTCTGTTTTAAATTACGTTCGCGTGTCAAAAATGTCACCAATGGTAAACGCATCAAACACCGGATGGGAAAACCGGCTTGCCGCAGAGCCTACTATTGCAGGCTCTGTAAAGGATACCATATCACCAAATGGAAAAGGGATGATTTTGAGCGTTATAAAAAAACGGTCATGACCTGGCATGTTTCGTCAAGCATAAGCGATTATTATTTGACAATCCTATAATTTACCCCAACAGTAATTCCCAAAGCCTGCACGCGATCATAATTTCTTCCCGATTGGAAAGGGATGAGGGAGTACATTTTGTAATTTGGCGACAGCAAGACAGCAAACTGTTGGGATAATGGAACCTTTGCGCCTAGTCCAATATGGAAACCTATGCCATGCTGCTTGTCTACATAACTATTTGAGTTCTGCTGGAAGTGTAACATCGGTCCCGCATTTGCGTAGAGATATTTCAAAAATTTTACCCTGGCATCTAAAGGGAATTCCCAAATAGAGAGTTCCGAGGAATATTGCATCCGCTCCACCGATGGATCGACTATTGCCGATGTTGTCGTGATGTTCTGATGGGAATAGCCCAGACCAACACCAAAAGACCATGTTTCATTATAGTGATAGCCTACGCGGAGCAATCCAGCGATATAATTCTTACTGTCGTCGCTACCGGCTCCCATAAGGCTTTTCCGAGGTCCAATAGTACTCTCAGCTAGGGGAGTAATAGAAAGTTCGATGTCATAACTGCCACTATTGTTTTGCTGCGCATAGAGGGAGGATCCTGATAAAGTTAAAAGGGAAAGGGATATCGTGGAAAGTAATTTTTTAAGCATATGAATGTATGATTATAGATTTTATAACTGTTTTCTCTTTTTAATTAGCGCTAATTCTCACTAGAAATCTAACTGATAACGTGTAAAGCTTCCTTTTTCTGAATTAACAGTGGCGGCCTTGTCGAATTGTAAGGGGTTCGGTCCACTATAGCCTTGCCATTTTAATACAGATTCCATATCGGCAGGAATCGTTATCCTAACGATGGTATCCAAATCATGAGGGACAGGAGCGATAGAAAAACCAGTATTGGATTTCTCTGGACCATAGCTAACCGAAAGCATCTTCAAATCGAGTTTTTTGACATTTTTGAGATGCAACTCCATTTCACCCCTTTTGAAAAGAATTATTCGTTCATCGGTTGGCGTATCATACTTGAGCTCGTCCAAGTCATAAGAAGCTACGCTTTGATAGGAATCTGGATGGTATGCATTAAGATAATAACCATTCTTTTTGACACTAACTATAAAAAAGCCTTCTCGGGATAGGTATTTGCTGGCATCAAATCGAAAACTATATTTGCCTTTGGTATCTGTCTTTGTTTTCCCCAAACTTATAGATGGTTTAAGGAACGAACTGTAATATTGGAAAGAAATCCCTATTTCTACATCAGATAATAATTTGTTCGCAGGAGTATCCACAACAACTCCCGATAGTACAATACAATTCTGCGCACAGGTTGTGCCATCGCGCTCATCTTTTTCGCACCCAAATAGAAAGAATGGTAGGATAAAGAGCAACCATTGCCCTTTATTTACTTTTTGAAATATGTTCAGCATAATAATATAGAATAGGTCAGTAAGACGTATTAAAGGAAAATCAATAAAACTGTGCATTTCGTTAAAATAGGTCTTTTCATAATTTATTTTGATACTATACTATTGCAAACGGAAATAATATGCGTAATGCTACAAATTTAATAAATATAAGTTAATAGCAAACCCCGGATGCTAAAAGCTGCAATTTGATCACAAATGATTGGGCATTTGCGAGAATAATGGCTCCCGATTGACCAATACATGATAAGCGATTGGAAAATTTATTGGAGTAGTGTAAAAGTTTTCCGCTTGTGTCACCTAAAAATCGAAAAATGAAATGATTGCTGGCCAGCTAAGGAATATTCTTTGAATTTTAATAAATTAGTTGGATGAGATATTTAATAGTCCTATTGTTAGGCTGGTTCACTTGTTATTCGGTCGCTGCACAAAACCAAGCGAAGGGAAATAGTGCCGGTAAAGATGAAAAGACCTATATATTGGTCGCTAATAAGATCAATACTGATTTTAATTATAAGTTACTGGATGATTTTGAGCAGTCTTTTTCAGCTTTGATCAAAGAAAACAACAGCCGTGAATTAGTATTCAATCCCATAAATGGCAAGTACCATTATTACAAGTTTATCGCCACCTATAAAGCAAGGGGGATCTCAACAGAGAGCGATCCGGCCAAGCCGGAGCAAACCTTCCACAATATCTTGATCATCAAAACAGATGATCAACAAAAGATCGTAGATGGATACGAGTTTGTGCTGGAATGGAACGAGAAGCCACTGTCATATCCCTTATTTAGGATGAAAGCCTCAGATTTGACCTTGCAGGAAGGTTTATCATTGAAGCAGTTGAATCTAAAAAGAGTGACCGACAATACAGATTTTGATAGCGATGGTAAAATCAAACTGTCGAGCTGGTAGGGCTGTGAGGAGGATTATATAAGCTGTAGAAATATGTTTAAAGCAAGCTTTTTAAATAGTATCTGCTATTTGCTCCTAAAATATGTTGTATTCTTTTTTATCCTTGCATTTATCGGCAACAGATTTCAAAATGCGGTAATTAACAATGCAAATACTTTATCGGAGTTCATGAAACTGTCCTTAGGATATGTATTGTATATCCTATTTTTTATATTTTTTCTAGTTTTATTATTCAGTATTCCTCTTTGCTTTATACTGCAAATAAAGAGTAAAACTTATTTTATGCTTTCTATGATTGCATTTTTTACCATAGAATATGTTTTGTATACCCATTGGTTTTCCCCAAGCGATAAAATTACGGGGATTTACAATTTGATTATTGGAATGCTGATATTTACTATCTTTTATAAGCGGTTAACTCGCAAGCTGATATGATTAAAATATTGTTATCAATAACGACTTCCATACTTATTTGTATCTCTTGTACAGAGAAATTTACTGAAGATAACATTATAGGAGTTTATGTCCCTGAACAATTCGTTAATACAAAAGACACCTTGAACATAATGAAAAATGGTCATTATTCTCGGAAGATTTATAACAGAAATGGAAAACTATTACTGAGTATGAAAGGTGGATGGAACTTCTCTAACAAGGATAATAATTCGATCCATTTTAGGCCTTATTTTACAAATTTGGATCGAGATCTTGATGTGTTTCCTGAATTATTAGCAGATACTGCAGGAGGATGGGTGGTGGATTTGGTAAAAGACTATAAGCTGCTCAAATTTTGTATGGAGGATTATCAAGATGACAAAGGTGAGCCAATATGTTATTTAAAAATTAAATAACTTTTGCATTTTGTTGAAATTTATACTGATAGCGTTCATCGTTTTAAGCTCTTGTTCTAGAAATAAGAATACACAGCGCATTGACTCAAGGATAATTTATGAAATGGCTTATGATGACAGAACAACGCCCTCAAGATTTAATTTTGACTTTTTTGTTCGATGCAAAAATGGCAAAGTCGCTATGATTAATGAACCTGCATTGTGGGGAATTCATCGTGAAAATCCGAAAAACTTGTTTTATGAAAAGTTTTTGGATTTAGCTTTGAATCAAAAAATAGAGGTAGATGATACGCGTATTTTAAGTAGCGCTGATTGTTTTTTATTGGATTCCAAAGTAGCTAATTATTATAAAAGTCATAATTTAGAAGATTTTCTACTCGAATACTTCACCAAGGAAAATAATGGTTGGAGACTTAAAGATGGATATGCTAAATCACAGCTCATGTCTATAAGTTACTATTGCTTTATCAATAATAAATTTTTGCAGTTTGATGATTATATAGGGATTTATATCCTTGTTGAGCCAAATGAACTGTTTCCAAGATAAAAGATAATAATATCTAAGTGCTCCACGGCTTTGAACAATAAGGTGCTGGAGAATTTAATCAGAAATTACGGTCACTAGGATGCTGCAACCTAGCTTGAAGAGCTATCATCCTTGTTTCCAGGTTGCAGTCATAGTGAAGTTCTTTTTCTATCGTGTCGGAGAGAACGTTGTTATGCAGCAGAACTTCTATGATATCTTTTCTGTGAAGTGCACAATTCATTTTGCTATACAGGATTTCAAGGGGTTTTTTACAGAATTTGGTTTTGTTTTCATTGAAAATATCTGTGTATATCCCTGCCAATCGCTCAATTTCGTGTTCATTTTTTGCCTTTTCGGCGATTTCGGTCAGTAGCTTCGAGTCGCCACTTCTGTAATTAGAAATCAGCAATTCCAAATAGTCAATCGGATTTTTGGCAGTTTGTATTTTGTCTACGGCAAAATCTCTAATGGCTTTGCTTTTTAGTTGTTTGAGTGCTTTAATGGCATTTTTAGCTATTCTGTTTTTGCCTGTTCCCTTTTGTTTAGCATAGTCTAAAATGACTTGACTATCGTAAGGAAATTTGTGAAAGCCAAAAATATCCAAAAGGCATTCAATATTTGCCTGGTCTGTTTCTTTCAAAAGATGCTTTGCGATAGTGTTTATCTCTTCTTCTGTTAGCTTTCTCATTCTTGCAAAAGAAATATGGGCTTTACTATTTAAAACTTCATCAATGATGTCTTTGTATTTTTTTGGTTTTGTTCGTTGTGTATTCTGGTTTATTTCTGTCCGTTGTATGTTGTCAAGGTAAAGACGTATGAACTTATTGGTCCGGGCTTTCTTTTGAAGTTCTTCAGAAACCTGTATGTTTTGGTGTTCTGCTTGAAAATGCCGAATGATGCCATCGTCTTGCCAATCGTCAGGGTGTTGTTCAATGTATTTTCCAAATTTCTCGGCAACGTAAAATAAGCCATTTAGTCCGTCAAGTTGTGCTATTTCATAAGCACCGGCCCAATCAGCGCCGGCGATCGGGTTGTTTAAAAAGCGGTCATAAATAGCTTGTTTTGCTTCGGTGTCATTTTGCTGCGCATAAAGTTTTGTCAGGGCAAACAAATGTGTCAAGTTCCAGGTGTCCTCCTGTTCCCTTGCCAAACCCTGCAAGACGGCTTTACGGATTTTGTCTTTTTGCTTTGAAATAGAAATAATATCAAAAATATAAGCTGCCCGGTCGCCTTCACATTGGCCGTCATAGGCGAAAATGTTTAATGCTCCTTGTATAATTTGATTTGAAAAGTCAATTTTCGGATGCTCTTTGACGATCAGGTATGCTTCACCTGTTCCGCGTTTCAGCGCATGTAGAAATTGTCGTTTTAGGATTCTTATATCGGGCATAATCGAAACAACGGGGTTTGAACAGGCTTAAGGATAAGCTGTTTACCGATTATTCTCCTCGGCAATGATTTCGTCGATATCATTAATAATACGGTTAATGGGTTTTGTAAAATAGCTCTGGGCCAGTTGCACCTTTTTTTCTTTCCCATTTTCATCCTTATAACGCGCGATCAGGGCGACGTTGATTGTGATAAAGCCATATTGTTTAAGCTTGTGGATACTAAAACCCTGTAGGCTCTCCAGCGGAATGGTCACTTCTTTACCCAAAAGTCCCTTACGTGTACGGATCTCCCTATTGTCCATATCAATGATGAAATAGGCTCTAAGCAGGGAAATCATCAAGATAATGACAATACCCAGCATCCACCATTTGAATGAGGATTCAGGCATTTTGATGAAACCTACTAGGGCCATAATGGAAAATATACCAACCAAAGGAACATAGGTTCCTAACTGCGGTTTCATTTTGTATTCATTTCCGTTTCTTTCGAAATTTTTCATGTGCTTATCTCTAATTTGGCTATATCAATATTCCAATCTGCTGATGCGGTTCTCTGGCATGTTAAATAATCGACTTTAGAGAATATCATTATTTGTTGGTGCATTGCGCTAGATCTTCATTAAATGATTGCATTTTTTTAAGTCTCAAAGTAAATAAAGTTATAAATTTGCTTCAGTAAAAAAAAGGCCATAAAAACCACTACATTTTTTAATTGTGGATCATTATACAATACCGAACATAAAAAATTGGTATGCGCAAATCTAATAAGCTACACTTACATGAAGGCTGTCCACCCATAATTAGAAATATTTATGATAACGAGCAATAGGACAGATATACTCCCTTACGATAGGAATCATTATATTGACTTCCTTGTTGGCGAGCCTATTCCATCAGTTAACTGGTATGGTGTTTCCTTTCAGGTAGATCCGAAAGGAAAGGAATTTAATTTAGCTGATTTTATTACGTTACATGACCCCTGGTTCAAGAAAGATATATCAACGTTTGAGCGGGGCTCTTCATGGATCATAAATCACGATAAGATAGATCTCGAGTGGTTTCCGAATAATGAGGATAATTTGCGCTCCTTGCGAAACCTGTTCAAGCAAAATGATATTTCAGCTAATTTTAGAGGTGCATTGATTTGTAGCGAAGATCTTTTGATGGAGCTATCAAAAGACTTGATCTCTTATCCCTATGGATTGTTTAAGGAAGAGGGCTTGTTCTATTCGAATATTGATATCTCACATCGTGATTTGCCTTTCGTGATAAAAGTATTGGATCATCTGAATATCGATTTATTAAGTACGGATGAAAAGCTGCTGCGCAAAGTTGTCTCTGAAAACAAGTCGGATTCTTTTCTATTAAAGCCCTATAGAGAAACTTCCTTATAGGATCTGCCCGAACTATTGAAAAATATTAATGAGTACGATGGACAGTTTATGGAAATAGCATGGATAAGAAAGTACCGCAATTTATTTTAGACCAAGTCAATTTTAAATATGGATAAAAAGGAAACTGTGAATTATGATTCATTGCAGTATGTCAAATATTATGATTCATTGATTCGTCTGGAAGGATATAATCATAAAGTAGTTGTACCCTACGGTGGGATTGGGGTGCATAATCCACAAATGAATACCGTAGTTAGGTATGAGCCAGGTGATGGAGGTATACTAACCCCTGCCAGCCTGCTGCTCCATATAATTTTGATTATTTATTTCTTTGTTAAGATTGTGAAAAATATTAAACTTAAAAATAAACCGAAATATGATGGATAAACTAGCTTTTTTGAATGATTGGGCTCAAATCATCTTCATATTTATGTTTATTGTATATGTATGCTCAGAATTATTGATTTATATACGAAATACGCTGAAAAATAGGTAGTGGTGGAGTTATGGAAAGTCAGCACAATAAACATCGTAAGAAATAAACTTCCGTAACATAGCATTATGAAAATATTTCTACTTTTAAATATTGCCTTATTAGGTGTTTTATCTTCATGCCAATCTGATGAAAAATGCGAAGATTCAATATGTTTTAATACTTCTATTAGAGAGATAGAGCATGGTTATTTTGTCAAACTAGATTTTGAATCAAAAATAGATACCATTTTAAATCTCGATGACAGAATGTTTTTTATTGGCTGTCCCGATTATTGGGAAGATCCGACCATATTTTATAAAACGAAGAATCCAGATGCGTTAAAACATAACCAAATTATTGTTGAAAATACAGATAATCAAATTAGGTTATTGTCAAGCCAGTTTATTCCAGAAGGAAAGCAAGTACCGGCTGTACTGCCAAACTGCGCATTTTTGGAGGAATTCAAATTGGAATTGAAAAAGGACAGTATTATTTCCTATGAATTTGCTGTTGGAAAGGACGATTTGAGAGTTTCGACCGCAGATAGGAAGGTGAAATTGCACCTATATCTAAAAAATAAGGGAAATGGGAGAATTATAACGTCAAGCAATTGGATCAAAATAAATTCTTATCATTCTGAATAAACATACCGGTAACGCGATGAACAAGGTTTACTAAATAAAGGTCTTATGAACAGTGAAAGGAACTACTCAGTTGCAGATAAGACACAAGTGTCCGATACGAAAAAAGCTGCGTGGATTTTATTGTTTTTGTTAGCCCGTATGGCTATATCTTGTTTGGTTCTTACAACGAGCTGTAACAATGGATCCACTGTTGAAAATAAAAAGATAGACCGCGTATTTAGGACAGACAGTGCTTATATTAAAGTTATCTTTGAAGATGGACTTATCGAAGATCATAAGTTTAGTTTTTCAACATTTCAACGGAATATCTTTGATTATGATTTTGTTGCAAAGGCCCATGATAAACTATTAGATAGTGCCGAATGGAACAAGTTGTATAAAACGATAGTAAATAAATATCGAACCCAGGGAGACACCGTTAATCGCGATGACAATAAAATGTATCCCTATGGAGACTATAAAATTTACCTGATTACTTCTAAAGACGATATTTTATTGATTAATAATGATAACGATATTTTTTATAAGAGCAAAAACGGCATCGTCACGTTTCGGGATAAGGATTTTGGAGATAAAATCAGATCGCTGATTGACTATTACAATTATTTTGAGAAGGTCGACCTGATCTATTTATCCGGAAATTCAGCATTTTTGGATAAACATAAATATAAGGTCATAAAAAATTCACCAAGTTCCCTTAAAGATTATTATGAAGTCGATATAAAATATAAATAGGAATGTATGGGATTGCGATGGTTACTTCTAGTTTGTGTATCTGCTTTTTTTTGTAGTTGTCATCCTGGCGACAAGAAAGCGGCTTCAATAGATACTCGTCCTAATAAAGTTAGCTTTTCTAGAGAAAACGCAGAAACATTGGACAAATCCGCAAGCATTAGGAGGTTTGTTTTAAGCGATAGTAGTGAATTTTTTTACGATCGAAATGATATACTTTTTGTATACGGAAAAACAAAGGGGAATAGACTTTTTATGGGGCGCTTACTGTGGTTTAGAAACTATTTTAAGGAAAATATGGATACCGAGATAAGTTTCACGCAATTTCTTAATGATCTTTTAACGAATCCGCAAGATGAAGCTTTTATAGCCGAAATAGTTGATAAATATGGGATTTTTAATCAAGATCCGGAAGTATTAAAATACGTTGACCAACCTATTTCAGAGACTATTGAACGATTTACGTCCCGTATTCCTGGATCGGTTATCTTGCGTTTGAAAGATGAGTTTCAAAGTCCACTTGATACAAAATATTCTATTGCTTATCTATTTTATATAAAAGGTTTTTCACTTGACGAAGATGATTATGAGCCGAATACTTATCTTGTTCCGTTGAACAAAAATAATTAAATGACAAGGCTATTCTTGGAGATGGGACTTTATAACGTTAATCCTATTTGTAGAATAACCGACAGTAACGCATGTTATTATTATATTAGGGACATTTGTTTAAAGTTGGTAAAAATAGACCCAAAGGAATAATATACGATCTGATGATTGATCAACAAGATATATAAAAATGTACAAAAATATTTGGCTTGCTTTAGTTGAAATCGAAGCAAAAAACGGTGAAATATTTCATGATCTCCTTGATCATGAAGAAGAACTCGAAGAGCAGTATATAGGTGCTTGGGGAAATGTCTTGGTTAATTGCGAAAGGATAAATCAAGTGCCTGACATCATTGAAAAAGGGTTGAATGAAAAGGGAATGACGGTTTTGTTTATTGACAAAATCGAAAATATGGAATCGCTGATAGAAGCAGAGCAAGTTGTAAAACAGGTGATTGGTGAAGCTGATTGGCTTTTGAACTCCAATTATACATTTATGATAAGTGATAAGCTTTTTCCATATACTGAGCGCATATAAAAAGCGCTATCTAATCGATACAAAAAATCAGATGCACGGATACTGATGGTATAAGAATACTGTATTGGCACGCAAATAGATTTTAACATGAATACATTTTCTCTGATGTTTCTAGTGAACAGATGACAGCTCTCGTAGGCGAGAAACAAATACGGCCTAACATAATTATGGAGATTTAGGACTATAAACATCGTATACAGTAGACTTCCATAACGCATTGAAATTTGATTTTAGCATGTATAGTATAATGAATCGTTTTTTACTTGTTTTTAGTGTATTTATGGGTATGTTGATCCTATCCTGTACCGGGAATAATGAAAAGCAATCAATAGAAAATATACAGGGAAGCTGGGTTTTCGATACGGCAACCCTGCCCGATATTGGTTCGGGAAGAGTGATTGCAAAAATCCGTGATAATTGTGGTTTTGAATTTCGTATGGATTCGTGTAATATGAGCTGTGCATTTTATCGAAAAAGTGAATCGAATGTTTGCGATGGTATGACGACAGGATTCCGTACCAATTTTGATATTAAAAAAGATTCTTTACGGATTTGGGATGTTGAACGAAAGAGCTGGCATATCTACCTGATAAAAAATTTGACAAAAGACAGCCTGATATTATTTGATCAAAATATGAACTATGATGTCGCATATTGCAGACCTTCGAGTTCAAAAAATAATAGTTTTGATGGAATATTTTTTTCTAAAGTATTTGTAGGTGATGGGTACACATGTGTTGATGAATCATTTTATTTTGACGGACGAGGCAATTACTATTATCAAAATAGTGAGGATGAACTTTCAGCTTATCGATTTAATCAGAAAATAGTCGATCGCATATTTCATGTATATGATCGTTTGGATGTCGGCTCTTTAAAGTCTGAATATATTGGCGGAGGCACAGGGCCATCTTTACACTATTCCATATCATTTGTTAGAAACGGTACAGTAATCAAACGTGTAATAGATCATCAAAATACGGGCCCTGATGAGCTTTTGCAGGCTTACATAGTTATGATTAGTAACTTAAAGAAATATAAGGCGGAAAAAGTTAATGTCAATCACAAACTGTCGAAATTAGCTCGAGAAGAGAGCCAGATTTTCTATCAAAAGATGGGGTTAAAATAGTCGTTTTTTTTGACTAACTTTTCTTTAAAAATTTCGATAGGATATCTTGCAGATAAGGCCAGGTTACAAAAATAGCCAGTACGACGGAGACTTTTAAAATGATGACTAAGGACTGAAGTAAGACTGACCCTCTGAAGTTAAAAATATCCAGGGGCATAAATAATTTTGGTTCAGCTCGTTCATTGAGCAGTATCTTGTAATTTTTGGCACCGATATATTCCTGCACTTGTTTTTGCAGTGCTAGATTATAAGTAGCAATATCGTTTTCGGTATTCCAGACGTCTCCCGAATATCGGATGACTGCTTTTGGTGCATAGACCTGTTCTTCGCGAAGGTCGACGTTATATGCATAATGAATGGTGGCTGTAGAAGCTTTATCAGTGCGTTTGGCAGTCGGTAGCCATTCGATTTTATAATCGATAATTCTACCTTCTGTTTCTGTCCAGTTGGGGTGAAAAAAACGAAAGCTCTGATATTGAAAATTGGGTAAGCAGCTGTAGATCAATGCTCCGGTCAAAAATACAGGAAAAGAAAATATAACAAATCTTTTACTGAAAATTTTGCGGTCAAAAATAAATATGTAGAGGAGCGGGGACAGGATTCCCGTAAAAATAATGACCGGAGCTTCACTAAAATACAGGACTATCAGATATACAAAAGGCAAAAGAAAGTGAAGAGCAAATTTTTCTATCAATTTCTGTTTCTTATATGTATTGTTTCTCTTTCGAATGCTCATTAAATAAAGTAGGTGCTGTAGTGTTTTGCATGCAAACTTACTAAATAACCCAAAAAACCCACAATGAATATTAGAGCGAGAAAACTAATTATGAAAAATCTATTTAAAATTATAGCCTGCCTAGTCATCATCCTCCAGCTCATACTTTTGGTCGAAAAAGGCAATGATTTGATAAACTATGATGGATATTTAGGACTTCCAAAAGGTTCCTACGGCTACCCTGTTCCATATCACAGTATAGTGTCAATATGCTGTCTAATCACATTATTTACTATAAATATGCTGATCTTAATCATTAAGAAGAAGAGTTTTTTTTATCATACCTCAATTGCGTTTACGACAATATATATGGTAATTATTGGATCAGATCTTTATTTGCATAGATATTCATATCCGGTCCTTTTTAAAGAAATCTTATGCGTTTCTTTAATAGCCTTGATTTTTACTTTATTGATCCCTAGATTTAACGATCTAAATGCAAAGTTAAATGTATATAAGCTAATCCTAATTCTAACGCTTACTATTAGTATTTTGATGTTTTTGCTTTGGTTCGGAATTCTAGGGTAATATAACGCTATGATTATGGGGCTAGGTTTTATGGTTCGGTGCCAAGACAGATGTAGTTTGGTTGACAGTTTATAAAAAGTAAGAAGGTTATGAAATTTAAAGTTCGATTTCCAGCTCCCTATCAAGTTATCGATGTATATGATGATAACCTTGATGTCAACATTATTTTAGAGAATGATGAGGTTTATTTTGGAACATTGTTTACGTTGACTAATATCGATAAACTGATGGAGAAAAATCGTGAAATTTATTTTTGGTCTACAGATATGCTTATTGTAAAAGAGCTCTCTTATCAGGGAATTCATGCAGCTCTCCAAGCTGTATTAAATGAGGGCTATTTTAACTCAGTTTTCAGTAAGATAGGTGTGGTCAAGGATATTTATTCGCATTTGGAGTGGAAAGATTTTTCGGATGTAGTATCGGAGATAAAGGTGCAAATCATTGAATGAAACTAATGAAACAAGCCGCAATGCTGCTAGACGAGCCTTGGTTTATTTTAAACTTATTAGATGATTGAATTATCGGTGGGGACCAATTTAATTGAAAAACTAAATTTAGTTGCTTGTAGGAAGCAAAGGTATGATTAATAAAATGTTACAGTTAGATTTTGTGCTGTCAAAATGGTTTGCAGGAAAGAGGAAGACAGAAAATGTAGTTTCTGGGCTAGCATATTTATTCTTAAGTAAAGTAATTTATATAGGGGAAGTATTTGTCTTTTTATTTTTTAAATTAGTAGGTGTTAAGGAACCTATCTTTATGGCATTTGGTATTATGATCTATAGTCTAGTAGTCATTTTAATTGGCCGTTCACCCATTGAACAAACCGTGAGAAATCCAGTATTTGAGAAATACTATAAAAGTTTAAGTAAATCTCAGGTCTATGTAAAAAGAGCAATTGCTCTTTTCACTTTAATCGCGAGTTTCTTTTTTATGATAATTGGCTCAATTATGATCGGGAGAATAAAATTTTGAAAATAAGAATTTACAGCACTAAAGCATCTATTTACTCTAATTTAATTGATGATATAGCCTTAGGGCTGAGAGACTGGATATGAAAAGAACCACATGCATGCTATTGTTGTTGTCGCTAAAAAGAGAACCAAGTTCATGTGACTATTTATCCGTACTTATATAAATATGAAATTAGAAGACCAAATTTTAGTCAATCGGTTTGGACAAGGTTTGATTGCAATTGATCAATTAACAACAGGTTTTAGATTACTTGAATTGATGACAAAAAAGAAATTTCTAAACGAACTTCTTTTTCTAATTATGCAGTCTAAACCGGAGGAAGGAGATATTGAACCCGCGATTATAAAGAGTGATTTAAAGTCCACTTTTACCCCCTGCGTTCTACTTAAAAAAGGAGTTGCAAACCATAATTTGAAAAAAATTATAAATCTGCCGGAATATGAGTTAACAAAAGCATTTGTGCTGCTTTTAAATTTATTTAAAGTAGCTTATGAGAGAAGATTTATTGATGAAAAAGACAATCCTCACAAATGGTGGTATTGGGATTTGTCTGATCATGAAAAGCTTGAGAAGGTAATGGAATCTAAAGGAGGAAAGGTATGAAGTTTGGCTCGAATAAATCAGCCTAGGGTTATGTCGGTTCAAATAAAATGGGGAAAATGATGAGATTAACTGCGTTTATTTGCATGGTCGTATTAACCTTTACAGTTTCTTGTAATAAAACCTGTAAAGATCATGTTTTGGTTAAGGCTATAACAGTCAATAGTGATATGTTTGGTGCTGCAGATTACGTTGTTGAAATACTAGAAGACTCCTCATATCGGATAATTGATTACTCCGTAGGTCTTGATTCTGTTACGTTGGAATTAATAGATCCTAAAGAAAATTCGCTATTGTTGGCAGAGAATACTGTTACGGGTAAAACTAGAATAGATGGAAATACTTTCTTCTTTAATCCTGGTTTTAAACAGGTCGATAAGGCTTTACTAAAAAATGGCTTTATGGATTTATATATAGGGGATAGTTTCTTTAGGAGGTTACGGTTACAAAAAGGGAATACGTATAGTATAAATTATTTCGATCAAAAGAGGTTTCATGATTATGCAATTTTCAATGCTCCAAAGGATTCTGTTTTTGATAATAGTTATAATCTGAATCAAAGAGATTTAATTTTTATTGATTCTGTTCTAACATCAATTTTGAAAAATAAAGATGGTAATAATGCATTTTACAAACAATTGAAAGTTTATAGTAATTCGGATAATGTACTTGTTGACGTAAATATCTTCTTAAAGAATAATAAATCTCTTAAGGATTTTTTTAGGTACTATCCTATAATTTCTTTTGATTCGCCCACATATGAAGGTACCTATGGGAAATTAGAAATTAATCTTTCAAAACGCACTTTCTCCGAATTAATAATGTCTGTTGATTTTTAGGGGTAAATTAGATGAGGTAGGGGTAAATCATAAACATTTTATGATAGTGAATCAATTCTAATATATATTTATGCGTTCACTATGGAGCGGTTCTACGATATGCTAATTAAAATAGTTATCGATGCTTAAAGCATCATTTATAAGGAAATACCGAAAATGCAATAATGAAAGATTTAAAAATTCATAATAATGCGGGTGGCAATTTGCTGTCTATCAAGTCTGTAGTTGATGTCTATTCTGATAGAGAATATTTTATCAACTTGATTTTAACGCTAAGTTCCGAAACGGGTTATTTTTATATAAATGCAAGTAGGCCTGATTATGATGACCCTAGTTTGCTCGAAAAGCTAAAATTGGTTTTAGGCAATAAAGATAATTTTAGTTATAATAACTTTGAGATTACATTCGAAGGAAAGATCTTAAATCAGGAAATAGTAAATTTATTGCCGACTATTTGGTTTCATTATCAGCATGTTAGTTTTACTTTTTCTCATAATCGTGCTATAAAATTTAATATTAAAATGCTTCCTTGGTACGGTGTTACAGCAAAAGTATCTAGTTATGTTTTTTTTAAAAGTGCTGAGGATGATGTGGTTTGGATTGGAAAGAGCAAAGAATTGAAATTTGATTTTCAGAATATAAGTTGAGTACCCACTGTTAAACTAAAATGACTATAATATGGATTTCGAAGAAGTAAATAGAATTTTACTTTTTACAAAAAAGGAAAATATTATTAATGCATTGAAAAGTTTACTTTCTAATGCTTTGCTGCTCGGAGTTAAGATGGAATGTAAATTAATTGTTGAAGAATTTATCAAGTATAATGAATTCGGCTTAGCGTTTGAACATATTGTTTATGAGTTAGGTGAAAACGATATTCGAATCACCAATGAATTTTATTTTGACCTAAAAAAAGTTGCAGATTTGATGGAAATTAATGAAGATGAGTATCGGCCTATGCTACTAGAATTGATTTCATAGTACTGCCGCGAAGGGGGGGAATGAACCTAGTAGCCAAAGGGCTTGGCTCGACAGGAAGAACAACAGCAGTAAATCTTACAAAGCAGTTAGCCATGAGCCATTTTGGCAACCATTTCAACAGATGGTAAATTTTCATTGCGTTCGTACTTCCCGATAATCTCACGGGAAGCACCAATCTTTTGACAAGGTCGCTTTGCAACCATCCTTTACCTACATGGAGATCTTAAAAGGCTGGAATTTGGGGATAAGTTAATCATTCATCTCATCATAATAGACGTCTGTCTTGCTCAGGATCTGCTGTACCTGCTCGTACTGTTTTTTGCTGAGCCCTGTATCGTTCAAAAAGAAGAGACCGCTCCATTTTATTTTTTTGACAGAAGCCAAAAACGGTTCCCACTGCAGGGGATTATTCGTAAATGGTACAAACACCAGTTTGGGATTATTGTACAATGCGGCGGGGAAGCTTGTAAATTGATTGAAAGAAAAATTGGCCTTTTCTAGTTTTTTTAATGCAGCAATAGATTTTGGCAGTGTCGATAGCCCCGCATGTTCTATGCCGAGTTCTTTTAGTTCGGGCAACTGCTCAAATAGATCGGGCAGATCTGTCAGCTTGGTCTCACCTTTGTAATTGCCCGAAAGGTATAGGAAAGACAGCTTGTTCAAACTAAAAATTTCTTTGGGAAAACTGCTGAACAGATTCCCGTTAAGCCCGAGCTGTTTTAAGTTTTTGAGTTGTGCAAAGGTTGAAGGCAAACCCGTCAAGGGATTATTGCAGTCAAATTCTTCCAACGCTGTCAGATTGGAAATACTTGTGGGAAGTATACTGAGATTATTTCTGCTTAACGCGATCTTTTTAAGTTTAGGATGGGCGGATGTGATTTCAGGAAATGTGCTAATGTCTAGATTGCTAATTTCCAGTGACTCCATTTGATTGCCTTCGTCCATAATCTTTTGCAGGATTTCGCTGCTGAGCTTCTTTCCAGAGATGGAAGAACCCAGGAATAAGGTTTTTACCTGAGCTAGGTCTGTGCTTACCAATTCCTCCAGTTTCTCCAGATTGAATTCTTGTCCATCTGTCTTTTTGATACGCACCTGATCTGCCGCCCGCGTAGGCATGGATATCATAACAGGCATGCTTTCAGAAGTACCCGCCTGTTCGATCACTTTTGGTGGCTCTGGGATAGGTTTCACCACGGGTGGCGGCCCCTGTTTTTTCTTTTTCTTTTGCGCCGAGACGCTTAACGTAAGTAAGGATAGACTGAATACGATAATATATTTTCTCATATGTGTGTTTTGTCTTTTGTCGTTGAAGCAAAGATGCACATTTTAAGACTGCTCTTTTCTGTGGATTTATATCCGATCGCTTTGGCTTACGATTCGTTGCAGCTGGATGAATAATGGTTTGAGGTTCTTTGTGAATCGTAAAAGCTCCCTGATAATTTAATGATCAGGGAGCTTATTGTTAAAGGGAGTAAGACGATTGGTGAAATAGGCGCTGGGCTATTTCGTTTCGATCTTGTATACGTAAATCGGGATTTCTAGGTCCTTGACAGTGAGTAAAGACAGCTGTAGGACAGCTCTCCCTTGTGTCCATTTCACCTTTGAGGAACTGCCCAGAAGCGCTAAACTTTTGATGTCGAGGCTACTTTTTGCAAGCTCCGGGATGTCGATCGTGGCCGTTGAAGGACTACGCACAAAAAGATAAACACTTTTCCCTTTCTGTGTAAAGCGGTAGTCTGATACGATTTCTTTCGACGTTGCATCATTCACAGCATCTTTCATACTGGCTTTATCCTTTTCGGTTGCTGTATTGTCCGACGGCAAGGTATGCAGCGCTTGTTTGACTCCGCTCCAGACCGTGGTGCCGTAAATCGCTTCACCATTGGTTTTCATCCAGCTTCCTATAGCATGTAGGTTTTCCTGGCTTTCGATTGGCCAGGTACCATCGCCTTTGGGTCCTACATTGAGCAGCAGGTTGCCCCCCTTGCTCACGACTTCAATAAGGTTGCGGACCAGCAGCTCGGGGCTTTTCCATTTTGTGTCATGTCTATTGTAACCCCAGTTTTCACTCATCGTGATGCAGGCTTCCCAGTTCTTCCGTGCGGTAGAAACCAGCGACTGCTCAACAACAGCATAATCGCCAAGTCCATTGCCTATCCGGCTGTTGATGATACAGCCGGGCTGAATGGAATGGATCAGATCCTTGATTTCCTGACTTTGTTTTTTTGTGATCAGCTCGGAAGTATCAAACCAGATAATACCGATAGGGCCATACTGTGTCAGCAATTCGCGCAGCTGCGGTTTAACTTTGTTTTCGACGTATTTGTTGAGGTCTTTGGCATCTTCGTCGGGATAATCCCAGGTATTGCTGCGCCCAGCTTTCACAGGCCAGTTGGTGGGCACATCGGGGTTTTCCCAGTCGCGGCCAAGGGAATAGTAGAAGCAGAGCTTGAGGCCATATTTCTTACAGGCTGCCGCAAGCTCCTTCATCGGATCTTTTGCCCAGGGGGTGCGCTTGACGATGTTATAGTCGCTGACGGCTGAGTTATACATCGCAAACCCATCATGGTGTTTGGCTGTGATCACCAGGTATTTCATGCCGGCATCGTGGGCCATCTGTGCCCAACGGTCGGCATCAAAGCCTGTTGGATTAAACTGATCGGCGATCTTTGCATAGGTTTTGACGGGTATGCGTTCGTAGAGCATAAAATGCTCGCCGCCTTTGGTGGGATGGCCATTCCAGTCGCCCGCAGTTTGGGAATAGAGCCCCCAGTGCAAAAACAGACCGAATTTCCCGTCAGCAAACCAAGGGGTGGGCTGGCCCATGGCCTGCCCGCTAAGTAGAATAAGGGTGCTTATGAGGATCTTTTGGACAATCCTTCTAAGCTGATTTTGTCGCTTGCTCATTGGTCTCTTTTACCATTTCGGATTTTGCCCTAAGGCTGGATTTTTTGATAATACATTGATCGGAAGTGGCATGAGGTAATGTTTGTCTTCGTCGAACACGCGATTGACAAAATCTGAACCTGCATATACGTCAATGTATTTCTTGCCACCTACTTCAACGGTTTTGACACTGCTCGATACTTTGGCAAAACGCGGACTATTGCGGTCGCTGTCTTCAAAACGGATACCCAGTACTTTTTTTGCCAGATATGAACCTTTTTTCCAACGCATCAGATCCTGATATCGGGTCTGCTCATAGCAGAGTTCGATCCGTCGTTCGCGACGGATTTCGACGAGATTGGAAGAGATGCCTTCACCTGCGTATTTCGGGTCCATTAGCGGATTGAGCTGCAGTCTAGGAACACCGGCTCTGTCGCGAAGCAAATTGATGCTGCGATCCAGATCGGTCTGCGATAGGGTACCTAGCTCTGCTTTTGCTTCGGCATAGTTCAGCAAAATTTCGGCATAGCGGAAAATAGGTGCATCGGTATCTGAGTTGGTTGCCAGTTGCCGTTGGTCATAATCGAAATATTTGATCAGGTGATAACCTGTTGCACTGATGTCGCCCCCCATACCCAATAGCCTTGGATAGCCCACATTGGAACGGAAGATGGTCTGCTCTTCGCGTGGATCGAGGACAATTTGCGAAAGCCGGGCATCGCGGTTATTAAACAGGTTTTCGATGCTGGCATCGTTGTATATGCTGCTCAAAGCGATAGGTTTGGCTGTGCCATCAGGTTCAATGCAGAGAAAGTCGTCTACAAAGTCACGTGTAGGACCAGCGTTCTGGGTCTGTACATAACCGCCCATATTATGGGTCAAAATACCCTTCACATAATTTCGGGCCATGATAATTTCGGGATTGCTTGACAGCTCCGAATTGATAAAGAGCGAGCGGTAATCGGCTTTTGGTTTACCTGTGTTATAGATTTTATACACATTGCTGGCCATTAGCTTCTCCGAGGCATCGAGTGATTCGCGGAGGTAGTTTTCGGCATCGCCTAGTCCATGGTATTTCCGATAGGTCCCTTCATAAAGTGCCAGTCTCGACTTGAGGGCCAATGCGGTATACTTGGTAATGCGGCCTGCACCATTGGTCCAGCTTGTCGGCAGATATTCAATAGCCAGATTGATATCGCGCAAGACAGAATCCATCACCTGCTTGCGGGGTGTACGTTTGTCAAAAAGCTGTGGTGAATCGGTATTCAGCGGAGTGGAGACATAAGGTACGTCACCATAGTTTTGTACTTTATCGAGATAGAACCAGGCGCGGAAAAAGAGGGCCTCGCCGGCGTATTGATTTTTAATCGATTCGGCAATAGGCACATGTTGATAGTTAGCCAGCATGACATTACAAACGCGTAGAAATGGCCACAACCAGCCACCTTGGCCTGCATCATTCGGTACGGTCTGCTGCCCTGCAGCCCGTCGGATAAAAGTTTCGTGCTCGGAAGCACGTGAGCCATGGTTGTCCGTCTGTGCCTCAATCGGTACAACGGCATGTGTCGCACTGCCAAAGGCGGTGTTCGTAAAGCCGAGGAAAAACATATAATCGCCATTGTTCCCTGCTTGATTATAAATTCCATTGGCATACGCTTTCAGGTCATCTTCGGAATTCCAGTAAAGACCATCGTTTAAATCCGTTGTTGGCAACCGGTCTAAAAAACTGTCGTTACACGATTGGAAGGCAACCGCTAGGGAGAAAAGAATAGGAATTGAATATTTTTTCATTGCTGTAGGTTTAATACGTTAAAGTGATTCCAAATGAATAGGTCCTTGAGAACGGATAGATCATGGCTCCGCCGCCAGCAGCTGCCTCAGGGTCATAACTTCCTTTGATTGGTGAAAAGAAAAATAGATTTTCGCCGCTGAGGAATACCTGCGCATTGGATAGTTTTAATTTGCGTAAGATATTCGGCTGGAAGGAATACCCCAGCGTCACATTTTTGAGGCGCAGGTAAGATGCATCTTGCAGGTATTTGGTCTGCGTCTGCTGATTTTTTGTACTGCGCGCTACCGCCCGCGGGAAGTATGCATCGGTATTGTTTGGCGACCAAGTATCGTCAATCCACCATTGTTGCGTAGCGAAGTACTGGGTCGCTACAGGCCAGAATGCCTGTCCTGACGGCCAGAAATCACGTTTGCCGACCCCCTGAATAAAGAGGTCCAGAGAGAAATTTGCATAGTTGAGGCCGCCATTAAAACCGTAGGTGTAACGCGGTGTGGTATTTCCGATGATTGAACGGTCGCCTGGATTGTCCACGGTATTGTCGCCTGGCGAAATCTCGTTTTTACCGTTCTTCAGTACATTGTCGCGTTCGAGGTATTTGATATCACCAGCTGCCCAGTTGCTTCCCAGACGTGACTGATCGGAATGGTTGGCCACATCGTTGGCATCGACAAAAAATCCTTCCGTAGTATAACCCCATATTTCGCCTATTTTCTGACCCACATAGTAGTTGGTCAGTGAACGGGTAGGATTGTCAAATTTGGTGATTTCGGCCTGTGAATCGCCGAGGTTGAACCCCAGGGAATAAGACAGCTTTTCGTTGACTTTGTCCTTCCAGCTCAGTGATAGTTCCCAGCCTTTGGTGCGGAGCTCGGCTTTATTTTCTACAGGAGAGGTCGCTCCCAGCAGTTCAGGATAGACAACACTGGTGAGCATATCGGAGGTCGTACGGCGATACCAGTCGAAAGAAGCGTCGAGTTTATTGTTGAAAAAGGCAAGATCGGCTCCTAAGTTGAAAGTTGCCACCTTCTCCCAGGTCAGACTATTAGAAACCAGCGTCGGTGGATTGACGATCACCTGGGTCTGATTGCCGAAAATATAGTTGCTGGAGATACCTGCTGACATAAAAGGCACAAAAGGGTAATAGCGGGTATTACCCGACCAACTGCTCGAGGTGAGGAGCTGATTGCCCAGTTCGCCATAGGAGCCGCGTAATTTTAGATTGGAGAGGGTTTTGCGTGACCAGCGCATAAAATTCTCTTCAGATACACGCCATCCGGCCGAAACCGAAGGCAAGAAGACGAAGCGGTTGTCTTTCGGGAAACGCGAGGTACCATCGTAACGGCCATTGACCTCAAGCAGGTATTTGTCGTCATAGATATAATTTAAACGGAAGAATCCACCGCGTAAAGCCCATTCATAACCCGTCTGCTCGACACGCTGTTCGCCCGACCCTAGAGAGAGCGTTGGCTGCTCCTGATTGAGGATACCAAGGCGTGTTCCTTTGTTAGAACCGTATTTGGTCAGTTCTTGGTTGTAGCCTATCATTCCTTTGAAATAATGCTTGGCCAGAGTTTGCTCATATTGTGTATAGGCATTGAATGAGTAGTAATCTCTGCGATTGTCTTCGACACTGTAGGAGTTGTTGGTTGAATTCCCTTCCGTTGGAACAAAATTGGATTTGATCATATCCACTTTCTTACGTTGGGAGGTATTTTTGTCGATATTCAGGTTGTAATTGAAATCGACATGCCCTGTCCAGCCTGGTATGAATTTGAGGTCGGCATTGAAGGATGTCCAGATATCTTCATTCATGGAGCGGTTGCGGCCTCCTTTTTCGAGGAGCGGAATCGGATTTTGGTCGTCGAAATACATGCCATTGTATTTGTCATATTGCGGATAGGCGGGGTCGCCGTTCCACTGGTAGGGACGTACAGGGCTGGTAAAGACAAATTGATGCCAAATCGAGTTTCCATAGTTGTAGGGCTCGTCGTTGTCTGTATGGTTGTAAAGGGCCCGCAAACCCAATTTTAGCCAATCTGTGGTCTGATTTTCGACACTCAGGCGCGTATTGAGGCGCTTAAATTGATCGCTGTTGATTTTGAGTAAGCCTGTCTGGTTGTTGTAGCCGACAGAGCTGAAGAATTTCGTTTTCTCGGTCCCACCGGAGAGGGAGATATTGTGTCTTTGGGAGAAAGCGAAATCTTTCATCAGCATATTTTGCCAGTCGTTATAGCCGTAAAAGCGGTAACTACCGCCAACGATTTCATAGGAAGGGTTATTGGCTGGATCGGCTGTCCAGGCTTTCATACCAGCCACAGTTGCGTCGTCATACATCGGGGCCAAACCAGCATTCAGCATGGCTTGATTGATATAGTCAGCATGTTCGTAATTTGTCTTCACGATCTTCGGGAAGATACTAGGCTGCGAGAAACCGAAATTATTGTTGTAGGATACCGTTGTCTTATCCACGTTGGCTGCGCTTTTGGTGGTGATTAGGATGACTCCAAAGGCACCACGTACACCATATATCGCAGCCGAGGAGGCGTCTTTAAGAACCGTAACATTGGCGATGTCATTTGGATTGACCAGATTCATATTCATCTCCACACCATCCACGAGTACAAGTGGACCGCCACCATTGATAGAGGTGGTACCGCGGATATTGATGCCCGGATTGCTCGCAGGGTTACCACTTGACGGAGTTATGGTGAGGTTGGGGATCGCGCCTTGTAAACCTTGAGCCACGTTATTGATGGGTCTGTTTTTCAATACATCACCACTGACATTATCTACGGCACCCGTGAGGTTGACACGCTTTTGTGTACCATAACCAACCACAACAGCTTCTTCGAGTGCACTGTCACTTTCTTCCAGTGAGATTGTTAGGGCGTTTGCATTGGCACTGTTAAAACGGACTGTTTGCTGTTTGAAAGACAGGTGGGAGATGGTCAGGCTACCTTCGGCCAGCGTTGATTTAAGTGTGAAGTTACCCTTGGCATCCGACGACGTACGGCTGTTGCTTCCGTTGATGCTGATCGTTGCATTTTCAATCGGAGCGCCGTCTTTGGCAGCAAGCAAACGTCCTCTGATGGTATATTGTTGCTGTGCCTGTTGTTCAACCTTGGACGAACTCGGCAGGACGATAATGTGCTGCTTGTGAATTTCAAACGTCATGGGCAATTCGTCCGAAAGCTCTTTGAGCACATTCGCTAGCTTTTGGTTGTTTGCATGCACAGTAACCATCTTTAAACCATTAAAAAGACTTTCGTCATAAAAGAAATGGTAGCCCGTCTGTTTCTTGATTTCCTGAAAGACAGTTTTGAGGTTCCCTTTATTGATCTTCAAGGTGACCTGCTGGGCTTCAGTTTTACCATATACACCATAGGTAAACAGTAAACCCAGAAATAAGCTTGCTTTCATCTTTTTTGAGATAAGGGGAGAAAAACTCGGTTCGGTGATGTTATTCCCGAACAGGTAATCTTTACATTTAATAAAGTAATTCATGTTTTTAAGCAAAAAAGGGTTAGTTTTTTAGGTTTTCATTCAGGTACGCACGCACCTATGGACAGCACCGATAGACTCCGTGCCAATAATTTTATTTTCGTAAATGTTTATATCATAATCGGTCCTCCTTTAATATGGGGTTATTTTTTAGCTTTTGTTTTTTACGGTAACGGTTTTTCTGTCAATTTCAAATTCAAGGCCGGCCCCGCGTTTAATGAGTTCTAAGGCTTCGGCGAGGCTTACACTTCGGCTCATGCTACCACCAAAAGTTTTCCGCGTAATGGAGCCCTGATAAATGACTTTGATGTCATACCAGCGTGTTAGCTGTTCCATAATGTCCTGAATCTGGTCGTGTTCGAAATAGAAATAGCCATGCTGCCAGGCGGTTTCCTTTTCAATATTTGCCTGAGAGACGCGCATGGCGCTGCCGTCGAATTCGACTTTCTGTCCAGGTACGATTTGTTTGGTCGTATTATTTTTATTGGTCAACTGGATGCTGCCATTGATTAATGTGACATTGGAAGCCGTATTGCTGTAGGCCGTCAGATTAAAGGCGGTCCCTAGTACTTTAATGTCACCGTGAGTCGTGCTGACGATGAAGGGTCGATTTTTTTCGTGGGCCACTTCAAAATAGGCCTCGCCCCGTAGTTCCACATTGCGGGTTGATTTACCAAAGGCCAAAGGATAGCTCAGCTCGGAAGCTGAATTGATCCAGACTTTGGTGCCGTCCGGCAATACCATCCGGTAGAAGCCCGATTCGGGTACTTTCAACGTATTTCTTAAGTTGGCAACTTCGGACGGATTGCTGTTGGGCTGATAGCGCAGCTGTCCGTCGCTAATGTGGAGCTCTTCACCATTCTTTTCTTTAACGGTTGACTGTTCTTCTGAGAGGGTGACAACTTTACCGTTCGACAGGGTGAGGGTGGCCTTTTGTCCCCCAGGTAAAACATCATTTTTATAGTGATATGCCTGGTCGGGAACGACTTGGCTGTCTTGATGCCTGAGATTCAGGAACCACGCTACGCCGATAAAGACAGCCAGGCTGGCTGCAAGACCTGCATAGATCTTTAGTTGGCGCATGCCGCCGATATGTAATGGTCGTTTTGCTGGTTTGGCCGACGCATAGTGTAGTATTTTCGCTCTAGCCTGATCCAGGTCCAGTCTATCCCAGAACTCTGCATCGCTAGATCTGAGCCCCTGGCTGGTATATCGCTCCCATTGGTCGTGCAAGCTAGGATCGTCGTTAAACATTTTTTGTAGAACCTCCTTATCGGTCTGGCTCAGTGTTCCACCGAAGTGTTTTACTAAAAAATCGACGAGTACAAATTGGTCATTCTTCATCCTGTTCAATTGGCTGTATAAGGAGAAGAGCCATTACCGATGGAAAAGGATGGAAGAGAAATTTAAAAAAAAATGTAAAAGTTTGTTATTCAGAAAGTAAAAGTAAAAGGAGCATCATCATATGGGTATCCAAACGTGTCCTTAAAAGCTGTATGGCTCTTTTTTTCTGGCTTTTGACGGTATTGATCGAAATAGAGAGGTTATTGGCAATTTCATTGTTGGAGAGTTTGTCGAAAACGGCCATATGCAATACCTGTCTGCAGCCCTGAGGAAGTTGATGAATGGCTTCCATGAGCTGGTCGATGACTTCGGCCTGTATCATGGCATCCATGACGGTCTGCTCTTCGATCATGTTCATGTCGAGCTGGTCTACATATTTATTCTTTGTTTTTTCGTTGCGGATCTGCTTGAGGCAATTGTTGCGGACGGAAACGAAGAGATAACCTCGCCGTGTATTTTCATCATCGGGTAGGGTATTGCGGCCCTCGCAGAGCCCTGCGAAAAAGCTCTGAACAACATCTTCTGCCAAAGCTTCGTCGTGTAGGATATTGTTTGCAAAGAGACAAAGCTGTCGGTAGTATTGCTGAAAAAGAGATTCAATATCGTAAGGTAAAGCTATCTGCAAATTTTCCACCTTGTTTGATGATGTATAAAGAAATTGACATAACAGGAGCTCTGGGAGCACGGTATAAATATAGGGAAATATGCTCAGGTTTTGGATTTGAGAAAGGGCAGCTATTCTTATATTTCTTCGAAAACGTTTGCGCTTAGATCACATTATGAGCCGGTTAAAATGGGGTGGCGGTCACAACTTAATACTTGTTTATCCGATTGATTAAAAAATACGCAATCGATTGATTTTAGTTACTATTTTCATTATTGGATTTTTCTTCTCAATTTACATAGGTAGGCCAATTGCTGTAAACGATAAATTATTGAATATATCTCTTTTCAATGAATAAATCATAGCCCTTCCTGTAGTATTTTTAAGCCGTAACCCTGTTGCCCTATTTAATTCCATAAATCAAATCGAATGATGAAGTACACTGTTAGACTTTTGCTGTACGGCCTATTGCTGATAGGTTCTTTTCAATCTACCTACGCTCAGACCAGCCAACTTTACTTACATACGGATAGAGACTACTATTTGCCTGGAGACACGGTCTGGTTTAAGGGGTATTTTATGAAAGATGGAGCTATTGCTCGAGATCTCCACAATATGTATATGAAACTGATCGACGACGAGGGCAAGGAGATTTGGCGATCGGTAGCTCTAGTAAAAGACGGTGTTACAGCAAGTTTTTTTAAGATTCCGTTGAACTATCTTGGAAAGGAAATTTTTATCAACGCTAATACGAAAATAGATTCCTGTGCAAACAGTAGACCGTACTTTAAAAAATTGGGAATTCTGCAGCTTTCTCATGAAAATCCTATATCTACCCTTGAAAAAGTACCGGAGTATAAGCTCGTGCAACAGCCTGAGGGAGGTATCTTACTTTCTGGGCTGGAAAATACCCTGCTGATCCAAACATTGGACAGTAGGGGATATCCAGCTTTTGTTAAGGGAAAAATGGTGGATGACAAGGCTGGCAATATCGCAGAGTTTAGGACGGACTCGGGTGGCTTTGCCACGCTGCGGACGATTTTTGAGGCAGATCGGAGTTATATGCTCCAATGGGCAGATCCGCTGGGCATACAGCATCAAGACAAAATTCAACCAGTGTTGCAGGGAGCTAAGGTTGCTTTGGTTAAACAGGATTCGCTGGTACTTGTTCAATTGCAGACCAACCTACCTAGCCAGCTCGTTCATGTTGCTGTGGGAATAGGGAAAAGACCGCTTTTTGATCAGGAGTTCAACCTCAAAGAAGGGAAAAAGACGAATATTCCGTTAAAGAAAGCGGATTTGGAATATGGTATTTTGCAGGCTGTGGTTCGCGATCGACAGAAGGTGCTATCACGGACAAGCTTGCTTATTGGTGACGAACAGATTGAAATAATCCCTATCGTATCAGTCAGCAGTACTTTTCAGGAAAAATCAGAGGGTACAGTTACAGTGACCTTGCCTAAAGGCGAGAACATGGCCCGATTGTCGGTTTCGGTGGTTGATGCCGAAGTCGCCGTAGATACCACGCGAAGTATGTTGACGGATATTTACTTTCAGCCTTTCAGTCAACAGCCTTTAGTCAATCCTAAGTTGTTGTGGGACCGAACAGAAAATAAGAATCTTTTTGTCCAGAATCAAATTTGGGATCATAGTTACTGTCCGAGTAGCAGATTGACAATAGTGGATTCTCTCTTGGAAATACAGGGCCAAATCCGCTTGGAAAAGGGGAGTTGGGCTAAGTTCTATGCCGATTATCTAAATGAAGTAAACAAGGGGAAAAAGGGGAATTTACCTGTTCGAGGTATTTCTTTTGGCTATCGGTATCCCGAAGCACCGCGCATGCAATATACTGAGTTGATGTTTGATAAAAACGGAAGATTTTCGATCCCCAATTCGATCATATATGATTCGTTAGAAACTAAGGTCATACAGATCTATCGAAAGCTGAAATTTACCCCATTTAGTGTGCAGTATAAATTTACAGATTCCAACAATTATCGATATCCCGTCTTAATACCAATACAGGACGTTGATGGAAGCACAAAACAACTGAGTAATTTAAGAGTGCTACCATCAGACTATTTTACAATCGATGCGCATGGAAATCGTGTGCTGCAAACGGTTCAGGTAACGCGGACCCGTAGGCAACGGGAAATTGATCGTATGCAAAGCCGTTTTAGAACGATGGAACCCCATACGGTCCATCAACCAGATTCCATATTACTTCCATTAATGGATAGTGTCGTCATTAAAACGAGTCAGTCTCTACGTGATTACATTGCTAGGAAAGTTCCTGCGCGAAGTGTTTCGATTATCCTCAATGGAAAGTTTGTCGGGGGAACTGGTGATGTAACGAAAGCTGTCGCCGACGGCAGTGTACTGTCCAACGTCGCAAAGAAAGCAAAAGAGGATCCGGACAGATTTGGAGAACTGGATCGGCAGAACCAATTATCTTTTTTGGACGAGGACGTATCCAACTATCCTTATTTGAAATTTTACCGTACCTACAACTCCCCGGTGCATTCGGGTACAAATGTGCTGCTCGTCTTTGAATATAGTCCTGCGGAGGTAAATCGGGATTTTGGTGCCGCAGAATATCATGAAACTGTTGCAGGTTATATGTCTCCGGGAGAGTTTCATAATAAAGTGTATCCAACTGCAGCGGCCCGTTTATCTGCAGGGCTTGATACGCGTCTTACACTTTACTGGGAACCTTTTTTTGATATCAATAAAGATAACAGTTTTAAAAAATTGATCTTCTATAACAATAGTCACAATAAGGGCGTATGGTTAACCATACAAGGGATGACTGAGACAGGCAAGGTGGTCTATTATCGACGTATGATTAAAAATAGTGAGAAGTAACTAAAATCATTCTAAAAGTGGTTCTCCGCAGGTTTTGACAATCAAATCAAGACCGTGGATTGTCGAAATGTTTGGATATATTATGTCTTTTTAAAAAAATTGGTCCAGCGCTTTGTCACTGGACCGATTTTTTCCTATTTGGGCTGTTGTTGTGTAACACAGTGGATCATTCCGCCATTTGCAAATAAATTGCGGCAATCGATTCCCACAACTTTTTTATCAGGGTACAGTTGTTGGATCTTTTGATTTGCCACCGCGTCGTTAGGATCGTTATAATTGGGAACCAGTACGCGATTGTTGGCAATGTAATAGTTGATATAGGAGGCTCGACCTACATTCTTTCCGTAAGTGGTCAATACATCATTTTTGGTCAGCGGAAGTTCTACAAATTGATAGGGTTTACCTTGTTTGTCGCTTGCTAGGTACAGCTTGTCGATATCACGATCGGGGACCTGCCAGTAGGCCAGATCATCCGGATTCATTGTAATAATAGTACCGGAATTGACAAATCGTACAAAGCCATCGATGTGCATATCGGTGATGTCGAGGCCCGCCTTTCCATCCAGCCAGATAAATTTGCTGACGCCAAGGTATTTTGAAAATATGGCTTCCGCCTGCTGTTGGGTCATCCCTGGATTTCTATTGCTGTTGAGGATAGCGCTTTTGCAGGCCATCAGTACGCCATTACCATCAATTTCTATACTTCCACCTTCGTTGATCATCACATTGTTGAGATTGACAACAGTGGTATGTGTATCGGCGGCAATTTTCGTTGGGATTGCGTTGCAGTTGTTGTAATCAGCTTTATTTCCCCAACCATTAAAACCCCAGTCCTGGATAACGATCTGTCCATTTTTATCTTTTACAAAGATTGGCCCATTATCCCGTACCCAAAAATCATCGGTAGGATACTGCATGAAATCAACACTGTTGAGCATAACGCCAGCTTCGTTGAGTAAATTTATAATACGTTGCTGTTCTTTCTCATCATAGGCTATGATATGGACGCGTTCACTCTGTGCGAGTTCCTTGGTCATGGCTACCCAGGTTGCATCCAGCCGATTGGCGTAATTGCTGCCGTATTGATATTTGTGCGGCCACTGGAGCCAGGTGCCTTCGTGTGGAGCGGATTCTTCGGGCATGGTATATACCACTGCGCTGTGATCGAGGGTATCGGTCAGGTCCATTTTTGCTGATGGGCTACAGGCGAATAGCATTAGCGGGAGTATGGTCAACATGATCATTTTCTTTTTGTGCATGATTTATTTGTTTTTTGACAGCACAAAAGTAGTCTGTCAAACTAGCTTAAAGTTGTCCGAAATTGACAACTTACTTCAACGGCAACAAAATATAAGTCAATTGATCTTCAGTATGAACGGTATCGTCGGCATGGGTTTCATATTTTTCGATAATCGGGCTATGCGAAAACTCAAGTCCCGAATCAAAGATCCAGCGTGTATAAATTTTGGTATAGGTTTCATCTATGGTTTCATAACTGCCCAGATGCTTGAAACGGGCATATCGACCACCCAAGATCATTTTTGAAGGTAATCTTTTCGTACAGGAATCTACCGTTGTACAAGCATCATAACGACAACGGATGGTGGTTTTTATCAGGGGTTCGTCTGCAATAACACCATAATAAGAAATAGGGGAACTTTTAAAATTATCTTGAAGCAGTCTGTCCCACAACCCTTCGATGGCTTCGGGGTCATAATCGCATTGGATGCTCCGGTAATAGACCTGTGTCGGGGCGAGATAGACGATTTCGGGTTTTAAGAGTTGGTCGGACCAAGCCGGTACAGGACTTGGGCCGCAAAGCAGCGCTGCCTTGCCAGCTCTGGCTTCTTTGGGTGAAATGCCAAAATATTGTTTGAAAGCCTTAGAAAATGAAGCAATATTAGCAAAGCCAACCTCGAGTCCGATGGACGTTAGGGGCTCGCTGGTATAGAGAATCCGTTTATAGGCATTTTCAATTTTTAGCCTTTGCTGAAAAGAGCCAATGGTCTCTCCACAGCTGTATTTAAAAATACGCTGGATGTTGCGGTAGGAATAATGGGAAATATCTTCCAGTTCCTTTATTGCAATAGGTTGATCATAATGTTTTTCGACAAAATTGATTATGCTGTAAATGCAATTTAGCTGGTTTTCCATATCCAATATTTGTTGGTATCCTTTGACAAGCTAAAAATACGTTTTTTAGAGATATCAATCACAGCAGTAAGATTATATGAACTGCAAGGGTATGAAAAATCAAACAATTTTACATCGAATGATGTACTTTAAGAAAAAAGCTATGGATAAATCACCTATGCAGAAGATAGCACGAGTTGGTCTAGGTACCTTTTTGGTTGTAGCCGGTATTGGACATCTGTCCTTCGCCCGCAAGGAATTTCAGGCTCAGGTGCCGGACTGGGTTCCGCTCGCTAAAGATGATACGGTTGTATATTCCGGTATTGCGGAAATTGCTTTGGGTGCTGCACTGATTTTCGCGCCTGCTAAACAGCGATCGAAAGTCGGAAAAATCGCAGCAGCGTTTTTTGCAGCCGTGTTTCCCGGAAATATTGCCCAATATAACGACCATCGCGACGGCTTTGGATTGGATACGGATGGAAAGCGGCTTGCCCGTTTATTTTTTCAGCCTATATTGGTTGCATGGGCTTTGAAAAGCACATGCAAAAGTTGATCGGATGAAAACTGATGGAAACAAACTGATTTTTTGAGACACCAAACCTAGACGATCGACCCGATGGATGGCCGAGGAAAGAGCAGGTTTGTTCTTTATACCAAATTATACCTAATCACAATATTCAACCAATCTTTAGACAGTGATTGTTCAGTGCTTATTCAGTTTACACTGAGCAATCACTGAGCAATCACTGAACAAGCATTGAGCAAATTCCGTAATAGATAGTAATTTGGTTACTCTTCGATCCTGATTTTTAACACCTAAATATTAAATTTAACGGCTATTATTTTTCATTTTCTTCCTGTCCGTTTAAATAATTATATTCGCATCAAACATATAAAATAACTAACCTATAAAAGTACAGACCAGATGGAAGAAAAGAAATTAAATGAACTGAGCAATGAAGAGTTGCTGGTTCTCAAAAAGAAAGCTAAACCCACGAAAATAATCAATGCATCAATTATTGGCTTTTGTTTGGGGATCGCTGCCTACAGTATATTCGTAGCCGGTTTAACCTGGCCTACAATTTTCCCATTGATATTGGCCATTTTGTTCTTTAAATATTTTGGAAAAAATGAGAAAGCACTGGATGCGGAGTTGAAAGCCCGAAATCTGAAATAGAAAAAGAAAACCATTGCAGCTGCGCTGTTGTTTATTTTAAAAAACAGCTTAAGATGAGAAGGGAACAAATAGAAGCATGGGTAGCGCAAGGTTACAATGTGCTGGAGCACAGGAAGCCCAAAGTTGTACAGGGCGATATCTGGGCGTATCTCAATCAGTGTGACGGCCATGGTACCGATGTATATGCGCTTTCTGAATTGCAGCAATGGTCGGATAGGGAACTTGCAGAAATGGAACTGAAAAAATATGCCGATCAGTACGGACAGATGGGCGAGAAGCTGTTTCTGCGAAATGAAGCAATCCGAAATAAAGAATTTGATAAGTATGAAGCCTTCCTGTTGCTTTTTTTTCCGGACAGTGTCGAAAAAGAGCTGGAGGAAGCACGGTTTTTGGCCGAGCGTGTGAAGCGTGTTAGCAAGGAAGAAATGGAAAAATGGACGCTGGTTCACACAATCAATGTACTGATATCTGATCTTCACTGCCTGGACTATGGATCCATTATGAGCGGGATGGTGATGCCATCCGAAGATGTGGTCACTTATACCGACGACGGGCTCAGCGATACCATTGATTGCCATGTTACGCCGATGGAGTTTTTCGCTCATACCAACCATGACTATTACTGGATCGATCCTGTTATAAGAAAATCCTAATGGAAGCCCTTATAAGAGCCTTTTAGGCTTACTTTTCATACAGAATAAGGTAAAGTATCCCGATAGTGTTCGGGATACTTTACTTTTTGAACTATTTAAGCTACAATTTCTATCGGATTTCCCTCCGGATCAAGCACGACGCTTTCATAATAACCATCCCCCGTAGTACGGGGCTCGCTTTCGACGATATAACCATCCGACCGTAATTGCTCGGTCAGATTATCGACAGTATCCTTTCCACCGACGCTAATGGCCAGATGGGTATAGCCTTTGTTGAGGCTCCTATCAGCCGCGGCAGTAGTAATATCAATACGATTCATAATCTCCAAACGTGCGCCGGATTCGCGGAATTTAAGGAAGTAGGAGGAAAACCCTTTCTTCGGGTTATGGTACTTTTCTCCGCTTACAGTACCAAAGTATTTGGCGTAAAAAGCACGTGTTTTCTCAAGATCATCGACCCATAGGGCAAGGTGTTCTATTCGCATGGCAAATCTTTTTGTTTAATTATATTGCAATATTATGCAAATTTGCATAATATTGCAATATAAAATTTATGAGATATGTTGAACGAATCGATATTAAAGGCTAAGGTAGCGACACAGGTTATGTTTTTGGTATGTGGCCTCGCGTTATCAAGCTGGGCACCGATGGTACCTTTCGCCAAGGACCGTCTTGGTCTGAATGACGGAGAACTGGGGCTTTTACTGTTATGTTTGGGTGGTGGTGCACTATTAACGATGCCGCTTTCCGGGTTTTTCATCGGGAAAGTTGGGAGCAGAAAGGTGATTTTGATTTCAGGTTTGATAGCTGCCGTAGTGCTCCCTGTATTGTTGATGGTAACCAATAGCTATTTGATGGGCTGTGTTCTTTTTATATTTGGCTGCAGTATAGGCGGTATAGATGTGGCCATGAATGCACATGGTGTGCAGGTTCAAAATGCAATGGGTAAACCGATAATGTCTTCTTTACATGGGCTGTTCAGTGTAGGAGGGCTATTTGGATCGATCGGCTTGGGTTTTCTGATAAAGATGGGGTTAGTTCCTATTTATGCAGCCGTTACTATAGCCATTCTTTTAATACTGCTACTGATCTTACAATATCGAAAGTTGCTGAGCTACCAAAAGGAAAAAGAAATCATTGTCCAGTTTTCCCATATTGATGAAACTCAGGTTTCAAAAAAAGGATTTCAATGGCTTAGGTGGAGTGTGCTGATACTTGGGCTGATGTGTTTCATTGCCTTTTTGTCTGAGGGAGCGATGTTGGACTGGAGTGCGATTTTCTTGCGGGATCACAAAGGAGTATCTCCTGAGTTTACGGGAATTGGATATGCGGCATTCTCCGTTGCGATGGCGGTCATGAGATTACAGGGAGACCGATTAGTAAGTAAACTGAATAGTAAAGTTGTGGTGATAGGTGGTAGCTTGTTGGCTTCGTTGGGCATTTTGATCGTAGTGTGTAGTCCTTGGTTATCGCTAACGCTCATTGGATTTGTCCTTTTGGGACTGGGAGCCGCCAATATTGTCCCTGTATTTTTTAGCGAGGGTGGACGGATTGAAGGACTTTCGCCGACGGTAGCCATTCCGGTTATTTCAACAATGGGTTATGCCGGTCAGCTGGCGGGCCCCGCGCTTTTGGGGGCTATCGCGCAGCATTTTTCTTTGATCATTGCTTTCGAAACAATAGCTTTGCTTTTTCTAGTAGTAGCCCTTATCTATAAAATCAGGAAGTAACAGCATGTTAAAAGAAGAACGCTTTGAGGTAATCCTCCGTGAATTAGAGAGCCGGAGGAAGGTTAAATTTGAAGAGCTGGCGGTGTTGTTGGCGGTATCGGAAGATACTGTCCGTCGCGACATAGAACTTCTCTATCGGAACGGCTTGCTTTCCAAGACCAGAGGTGGTGCTATACTGCGAGAAAAAGATCCGCTGACTTTCCAGGATAGGCAATCGTTTCTGACCAAAGAAAAAGACATTATCGCATTAAAAGTACAGCCGTTTCTGAAAGATGGTATGACCCTTTTTGTGGATGGTGGCACCACGACGCGGGCCGTAGTGAATGCGATGCCATTGGATATCCGGATTCGGATGGTTACAAATAATTTTTCCATCGTGCCGCTGCTCGAGAAGTTCAAAAATGTAGAACTTATTTTTTTGGGTGGTAATTTTGAACCCGATCTGGCTGCAACTTCAGGCATCACAACCTGTATGGAAGTTGCTAAATATAATGCCGATATCTTTATCATGGGAACTTGTGCTGTAGATCCTGAGCTCGGTGTTTCGGCAGCGTCAGCTGCAGATGGAGAAACCAAAAAGATGATGGTTCAATGTGCAAAGAAAACAATAGCCTTAGCCAGTCAGAATAAGCTTTACCAAGGTGAACTGTTTAGGGTGTGTCCAATAGATTCGCTCACGGCATTGATCACCGACCTGGACTCAAATGATTCCGAATTGAATTTCTTTAGAAATATGGACCTGCAGATTGTCTAGCCAATTGACAGCGACAAATCTGACGAGATTTGGTAGATGATATAAAGCTTCCAAATAATAATATTAAAGTCTTCGCAGGTATTGATGACCTTTGTCTGTTTTAGTCCAGTAATAAAGTGGATAATAATAGGCTTTACTTATATTTCAAGTAATGCTATAATCGATCCTAAATAATGCGCCGCTGTTCGCTAGCAACTGTCAATGTTTGCTGCAGATCCACTACGTCGCCGATGATAATGATAGCAGGATGCCCTATCTGATGCTCCTTGCTTATTCTGACGAGGTCTTTGACTTTGCAACGCACCTGTCTTTGTTGCGGCAAGCTCGCATGCTGTATAATTGCTGCGGCTGTTTCTCCTTTGCTGTGCAAAACATAGGTGCGTGCTATTTCATCGAGCTTACGCATTCCCATATAGATGACTACAGTAGATCTGCTCTGAACTGCCAGGGCCAGATCGGCAGATAGGGTTCCGTCCTTTTTCATACCTGTCAATGCCCATACGCCTTCACTTACACCACGGTGTGTCAGCGGAATATCATTGAGGCCGGCGCCTTGCATGCTGCTGATGCCCGGAATGTAGGTAATGTTAATTGATCTGTTTTGTACGGTAAGCCATTCTTCAAAGCCGCGCCCAAAAAGATAGGGATCGCCACCTTTAAGCCGTACCACTCTTTCGTATCTTTCGCAATAGTGAAGGATGAGCCTATTGATTTCTTCCTGGGGCACGTATTTTCCGTAAGGATGCTTGCCGACATAGTGTTTTAAACAGTTTTTATCTGCTATTTGAAGGATTTCTTTATTAATTAAGTTGTCATATAAGATCACTTGTGCATTTTCTATTGCTTTATATGCTTTCAGGGTGAGTAATTCGGGGTCTCCGGGGCCAGATCCTACAATAAATAACGATGTTGTGCTTAATTTTTTCATGTTATTGTTGTTTTTGTTGTTGAATTATATGTAAATCTATTAAAAAATATGATATGAATCATAAAAACTACAATTATTTATGGTTTTTTGTTGAAAAAATATTACTAAAATCACATTTATGTTGATTTTTTAATTTTTTATTACATAAATTAGTGTTGTTGAAATATTAAATTGAATTTTTATCATAAAAAATAACAGTTATGGAAAGAAAAAAGGTTGTTGTTGTTGGTAATGGTATGGTTGGTAATAAGTTTTGTGAAAAATTAAAGCAGAAAATAAACGATCTGGAAATAATTGTGTTTTCAGAAGAGCCGATACGAGCTTATGATCGTGTTCATTTGACAGATTACTTCAAAATTTCGTCTATTGACGAGCTTTTCTTGTTAAAAAATGAGTGGTATTTGGAAAATAATATAAAAATTCATTTAGACGATCCAATTGTTGCTGTAAATCTATTTAAAAAAGAAGTGGAATCTCAAAAAGGTATCACAGTCAATTATGACTATCTGGTTTTTGCGACTGGTTCTGCTCCTTTTGTTCCACCAATTCCGGGCATTGAAAAGGAAGGGGTATTTCTATATCGTACCATCGAAGATCTGGATCTGATCAAAGCTTATGCGGCAAAAGCGAAACGTGGTACAGTAATGGGTGGTGGACTTTTGGGACTCGAAGCTGCGAAAGCAATGGTGGATCTTGGTCTGGAAGAGACTGCCGTGATCGAATTTGCCCAACGCCTGATGCCGCGTCAGATTGATGATAGCGCCAGTATGTTGTTGCAAAACAAGTTGTCAGAACTAGGCTTGACCTGTTTATTGCAAAAGTCGACAAGCCAATTGCTGGGGGATGATCGCCTGACGGGGATTGCTTTTCAGGATGGTTCGTCGATAGAGACGGATTTATTGGTGATTTCAGCAGGTATACGTCCCCGTGATGAGCTGGCCAAGAAAATTGGACTGGATGTTGGTGAAAGGGGCGGAATATTGGTTAATGCGCAGATGCAGACTTCTGATCCTGTAGTTTATGCTATCGGTGAGTGTGCCTTAGTGAATGATATGATCTATGGTCTGGTAGCACCGGGCTATGAAATGGCTGAAATTGCGGCATCTCATATTGTGGGGGAAGAGAAATCCTTTAAGGGATTTGACATGAGCACCAAACTGAAACTGATGGGAGTTGATGTGGCTAGTTTTGGAGACGCTTTTATCAGCGAACCTTATGCACGCACGATCTTATTGGAGGATCGTAATAAAGGTATTTATAAACGATTGAACGTAAGTAAAGATGGAACGCGTCTGCTGGGAGGGATACTTGTCGGGGAAGCGGAAAGTTACAACATGTTGCTTCAGATGGTCAATAATAGCCTGCCGTTGGCGGAACACCCTGAACTCCTTCTTTTTGGCCAGCAGCGTGAAAGCAAGTCGGCTTCTGCTGGTCTGGAGGCTCTTCCTGATGCGGCATTGATTTGCAGTTGCGAAGGTGTCACTAAAGCACAGATCTGTGATGCTGTGATAACTGGTCATTGTGAAAATGCAGATGCGGTAAAGAAATGTACAAAGGCTGGATCGGGATGTGGCGGCTGCGTGCCGATGGTCAAGGACTTGGTCAATTATACGATGAAACAGCAAGGGAAATATATCCGGAGTACCATCTGTGAACATTTCGATCTGAGCCGCCAGGAACTATATGACCTGATCAAGATCCATGAGCTGAAAAGTTACGATCATGTATTGGATGCGCTAGGCCGCGGACATGGCTGCGAAGTCTGTAAACCGCTGGTGTCTTCCTTGCTAGCGAGCCTTTGGAACGATATGATTCTTGGCAAGGGTAATGATGTGGCTCAGGATAGTAATGACCGTTATTTGGCCAATATACAGAAGGGCGGGACCTATTCAGTTGTTCCGCGCATTCCGGGAGGTGAAATTACCCCAGATAAACTGATTGTTATCGGGGAAGTCGCTAAGAAGTACAGCCTATACACAAAAATTACGGGCGGACAGCGCATTGACCTATTTGGTGCACATCTCAATGATCTGCCGTTTATCTGGGAAGAACTTATTGCTGCCGGCTTTGAAAGCGGACATGCTTATGGCAAGGCACTACGGACTGTCAAAAGCTGTGTGGGCAGTACCTGGTGTCGGTTTGGGCTGCACGATAGTGTTTCTTTTGCGATACGGATAGAGGAACGTTACCGTGGTCTTCGTGCTCCACATAAGATAAAGTCGGCTGTTAGTGGTTGTATCCGCGAATGTGCCGAGGCGCAGAGTAAGGATTTTGGAATTATTGCGACGGAAAAAGGCTGGAACCTCTATGTGTGCGGTAATGGCGGAAGTAAGCCGCAGCATGCTTTGCTGCTTGCATCGGATATCGATAGTGAAACCTGTATCCGTTACATTGACCGTTTCCTGATGTTTTATATTCGCACTGCGGATCCGCTGACCCGGACTGCTACCTGGCTCAATAAAATGGAAGGCGGAATAGATTATTTAAGGAATGTTGTGGTAGAGGATGGCCTGGGTATGGGGGAGGCCTGGGAGCAGGATATGCAGCTGCTTGTCGATAGTTATCGCTGTGAATGGAAGGTAGCAGTGGAGAATCCGGAAATTCGCAAACGCTTTGTCCACTTTGTTAATGCACCCGAAGAGAAGGATGAAACTGTTCGCTTTGACAGCTTTCGCGGACAGAAAAAAGCTGCTGATTGGAACGTCAGTACTTATTAAATATAAAATCGCTAAACCTTTTAATCGAAATCATATGAATACGCAAATTGACATGAAATGGCTGAAGGCTTGTCGGATAGAAGATGCTATTGAAAATGGTGGAGTCTGTCTTAAATTGAATAACGAACAGGTGGCGCTGTTTTATTTCGCCCGCCGCAATGAGTGGTATGCCACTCAAAATGAATGTCCGCACAAACGGCAGATGATTTTAAGCCGCGGCATGCTGGGCTCTTTGGGTGAAACGCCTAAAGTCGCCTGTCCGTTCCATAAGAAAACCTTTGCGTTGGATACAGGCGAATGTCTTTCGGGTGACGAATGTGCCATTAAGACTTATCCTGTGAAGGTGGAAAACGGAAGTGTTTTTATTGGGATGACTGCTTAGGAGAAATAAAAATAATTGAATCTAAAACCTTTTAAAACAAAAATACGATGGATTATATTAGCCCTAAAGAGGTGGCTGGTGCCATGATGAACACCGCTATCTACAAATCTTCGCTTCCGGTCAAAGATCTACTGATACGGGGCGCATTGTCAGGTGCCTTATTGGCTATTTCTGTTACACTCGCACTTTTGGCCACTTCGCAGACAGGATTGGGATTAGTCGGTGCATTCGTTTTTCCTGTAGGGTTTGTTATTATCGTCATCCTCGGTTTGGAATTGGTGACAGGCAGCTTCTCTCTCGTACCTTTAGCTTGGTTTGAAGGTAAAATCAATTTTAAGGCTATGGCCAATAATTTACTCTGGGTTTTTCTAGGCAACTTGCTTGGAAGTGTCCTCTTTGCGATTTTATTTTGGGCTGCTAGTACAGAAACTGGACATTCGAGCCAGCTCGGAAACATCGAACAGAGCCTGATCCTGATCAGCGAAAAGAAAACGCTTGGATACAGCGCCCATGGTGCAGCAGGCTTGTTTTCGGCCTTTGTTAAAGCTATTTTGTGTAATTGGATGGTCTGTATGGGGGTGGTGATGTCCATGACGTCTAAGTCTACTCTTGGCAAAATACTGGCTGCAGGTATTCCGATCTTTATATTCTTTGCATTAGGCTATGAGCACGCAGTGGTCAATATGTTTGTGATTCCTGCCGGGATGATGTTCGGTGCAAAAGTGACTATCTCCGACTGGTGGCTGTGCAATCAGCTGATTGTAACAGCTGGAAATATTGTCGGCGGATTGCTGTTTACAGGGATGGCTATCTATTATACCTATCATCAAAAAGAAAAAGTGTCGACTTCACAAAACTAGATTTTTATGCATCAGATAAAAAAATTATTCATGTTACTTCTATTGTTAGCTATTAGCATGGAGTCTTACAGTCAGGAAAAAACAGTCAAAGGGAGTTTGTTTGAGGGAATTGTCGTGGCAGGATACGCTGATCATGGTGCTTATATCAATTGTACTGGACCAGCGGTGAAATATATATTCAGCCCGAAAAGTTGCCTGTTGTTGGGTTTATTGCCGAGTTTAAAACTTAAAGAAGATAAGGTTGAAACAGGGAAGCCAAAGAATTCCTGGGTCACCCCGTCTCTAGGCTTTGGTCTGACGGCCGTATTCCGGCATATTGCTATTCAGCTGCCCGCATTTTACGCGGCGAAAACGGGTACTGCTGATGGCAAGTGGCGTTTGGGGGTCGGTTTAGGCTATAAATTTTAGTGTGATGTATTTTTAGGGAAGTATATGGATTGGGGAGTCGTTAGCCGTCTTAGACTGTTTCACTCCCCATATTTTCTTCCGAAAGATCATGCAAAAGTTGGAAGTTTTTAATAAAGATATTTTTTTTGTCCATCGCTATCGCCTCTAGATCGATAAGTTCACCTAGCATGCGGTAAACGGTCTCGTAAGTAGTGCCTACATAGGACGAAAGATCTTTTTTACTCAAGGTGAGACCGATATATCCGTCCATGTTTTCCTCGCCAAAAATACGGTAGAGTAACAATAAGCTCCAAGCAAGCCGATTTTTAACAGGAAGCTGTGTCAGGTTGGTCATTTTTTGCTCAGAAAGATGTAGTTCGTCGGCAAAAAATAACATCAGCCGATAGCTCAATTCGGGATTTATGCGTAGTGTGGATAGGAAAAATGGCAGTTCCACGAAGCAGAGCTGCGTGACATCCAAGGTAGTTGCCGAAATGGGATAGACGGTTTGTTCAGTACTGATACCGCGATGGCCTACGATATCTCCCTTTTTTGCAAAACGAACAATGGTTTCCTTATCTCCAAGATTGCGGTGAACTTTGACAAGTCCAGACTGGACAAAATAAATACCCCGAACCGATTGCCCTTCGGTAATAAACTGCTCGCCTTTTTTCAATCTGATATTTGTTCGGTGCAGGTCGATTTGTCCAAGCCAGTCTTGTAGGACATAACGGCACATAAGGCAGGAGTGGTCGCAAGTATTTACTTTTTTCGATTTCATGAAGGCCTGATTCGTATAACGGACGGTGTGTTATCTGTCCAAAGTTATTATCTATTCGTTTAAATTCCTATTTTACCTTCTATAAAAACAGTATATCTTTTGATTTTAACTTATTAATGTGTGGAACTGGATGAAATTTTGCATCTCCATTATGGTTGGCATCTTGTTGATGCTGTCATTTGAAATCAGCATTTATTGTTTTCTTCGGTTTAGTGTAAAGACCAATAGTATGATGAAGCTAAGAATTTATTTAATTTTTGTTACTCTTTATTGTATGTTGACGCCGTTTTTATCCTGTGGTTCCAAAGAGAAACAGCGGGAAAAGGTATAATAAATTCAAAAATTCATCAAGAGAAAAAAATGAGGGCGATGAGTTTCTGTTAGTCCACCTTAAACCGTTTGGGATATTCGCCTGTGGTATCTAGGCTAAAAAAATCATCGAATTTTTCTTTAGGCGTATGGGCATAATAGTCGTTAAGTAGCCCTAAAAAACCTTCGAGGTTAGGTGCAATAACATTCCGGTCATTGTCTTTATTCCAGTATTCAATCAATTGACCTGTCTGTCCGGTAAAGATGCCACCTAGATCATAGCAGATATAACTTCCACCGCCGTTGTGGAATATAGGGATCCAACGTTCATTCCACCAGTTTTCGATTTCAAAGTCCATACCAATCATATTTGTCAGTTCCTGCGCTGTATCCAGCGCCTCTTCTAGTGGGATGAAAGTCGAATTGTTAACAAAGGCATCATAACTTGTATTGCGCTGCCCATTTTTCCAGCGATAGAACGCTTTAAGATCGTGAGGTATTTCAATATCATATTTCTGTTCAAGGGCCCTAAAATCTTCTGCCGATAACGGGGATTGTAGATCGGTATACAGTTCAGGTCTTAGATTTTGGATATAACTGTCTAATGTCGCTAGCGTCTGTTGCATAATCGTCGATTTTTGATGCATTCCTAAAGTTAGTCATAATTGGCTGAGTATGCGAATTATCATGTGCGCTAAGGATCGTAAGAAAAGTTAAAAATGTTAATAATTATTTAATGGGAATTAGTGTAAATTTATGTCAGCATAAAGCTGTAGCTATGTTCATCATTGGATAAAACGATAACGGATCTTCAAGTGTTATTTATGCAGGTATCCTTTTTATAATTTACTGATTACGGATGAAAAAGATCGAACTAGTCCCACTTGTTGGGATTCAAATTGAAGGTATTGGTCAGGTTAATCTCGGTGCGGGCCGTGCTGAAGTTCAAAGTGTACTTGGTGCTCCTTCGGATGCACTGGACGACCAATATTATTATGATGAACTCGAATTGAGACTTGATTTTAATGATCAGGGAACATTGGAATTTATAGAAAGCATTAATGGACCCTATCCAGAAAAAACTGAAATCAGTATCTATGGTGTTAATCCGTTTCAGGTCGAAGCGACCGAACTTGTAAGTATCCTGAGTGATAAAAATGCGGGTGAGGTTGATGATGCCGAAGCGGGATATTGCTATACATTTTTAAATAGCTCTGTTGGTGTCTGGAGACAGATTACTGAAGAGGATGTTCAGGAGGAGATTGAGGAAATCAAAGCCGATGGCGAATACGAAGACAATGCGGATATGCTGCTGGAGGACCTTAAAAAGTCAAAGTTCTTTTGGACGATTGGCATTGGAGTAGCGGGATATTACGCGGAATAAAGTAAGACGTGGAGCAGCTCAGTGCAGGTACCTACTATGGTGCTATAAATAGGAAATTTAATTCCAATGAACTACTTGTTTCAGATGCTATTTATACACTGGAAAAAGTGGACTGGCATTACCATGAAAACCCTTATTTCACGTTTATTTTGGAAGGGAATTTGCTCGAGGGAAGCAAAAAGGGGATTCATCATTGTGCTGCTGGGGACCTGCTTTTTCATAATTGGCAAGACCCTCACTACAATAGAAAACCAGATGGCTGTACCCGGGGTTTTCATATTGAACTAAGCCCAAACTGGCACTGGAACGAGATGGCGGCGCTGCATCTGCTGGAAGGCAATATGGATATTCATCTGCCAGAGGTAAGGCTGCTCTTCCATAAACTCTTTTGGGAATCTTTTGATCAGGATAATAGTTCGGGACTTGCAATGGACAGTTTGTTGTTACATGTGTTTTCTTTGTTGCATCGCGATCGGATAGTGAGCGAACGTAAAGTTCCGCAATGGGTTTATACGTTGCGTGATTATTTGCGGGCGAATTTTAGCAGTGAGCTGAATCTGACGACTATCTCCCATACTGTCGATCTACATCCTGTTTATCTGTCCCGTGAATTTTCCCGGTATTTTGGTGTAACGATGGGTGATTATATCCGCAAATTGAAAGTGGAAAATGCAGTGCTGCTGCTGCGTGAACCGACCCTTTCGCTAACCGAAATAGGCTATCAATCAGGTTTTGCGGATCAAAGTCATTTTATACGTTGTTTTAAAAGTTTGTTTAGATCCACACCTGGGGAATATCGCAACAAGATAAACGCTTAAAAAGTTAATTTCATTCTATTTTATTCATTTGGCTAATGCTATTTTTACACAAATAGACTGGAAAAAGCCTTATGAAATATCTTGCTTTATTTTTTTTATTCTGTTATCCGCTGTTGATTAATGCCCAACAACAATCGAAGCGGGATACTTTACAGGTTCACTTTGATCAGGAAATGCCTGGTGAAATTTTGTTCACAAGCTCGCGGGAGCGGTTGCAAAAAGAAGAGTTTATGCCTAATTATGTGCTCTCACCGAAAAGTGATCTGTTTTTTGCTATCAAACTTCAAAAGCCATTGCTCTATTATCAAAAGATCCTAGCGCCGAAGCTTACGGAGACCGAACTTTTTCAACAGGGTAATTTTCAGTTTACGTTATGGATAGATGGAAAAGTAATTTACAGAAGCAATTTATCTCCTGGCGCACCTCAGCAGGAGATACAGCAACAGGAGACGATCTTGAAACGTCCCCTGATCGATCAAATCAATGGACAGGGATCCTGGTCTGAATCTTTCTGGAACCGTTTTCTTTTTAATGGTGGTGAAAAGGCGTTAGCGGATGGGAAACATTATCTTAAGATGGAAATCAGACCTTACGTAAATACTGATAATCTTGTTGTTGGTGATATCATTGCACGTGGTGAACTGCAGCTTTCTGTCAGCATGAACCCGGATATAAATCCGGATAAATATAGGCTACAGTTGCCAGGGTCTTATCCTGGATTGAATTTATCAAAAGCAAAGTTTGACCGTCGTAGGATGCAGCAGCTAAAAGGAATGATTGAAGAGGGGATTTTTAAAAAGATAAACGGAATTGTGGTATTGGAACATGGAAATCTGTTGATAGAAGAATATTTCAATGGTGAAAATAGGGATAGCCTGCATGATCCCCGGTCCGTCGGCAAAACCTTTGCATCGACTTTAACCGGGATGGCCATTGCGGATGGCTTTGTCAAGGACGAATATCAAACGCTGGATCAATGCTATGATTTTACAAAATATCAACATCCTGATCCAGGTAAAAATAAAACAACCATTCGTGAATTGTTGACCATGAGTGCTGGCTTTGATGGTAACGATGAAGATCCCAATAGCCCCGGTAATGAGGAAAATATGTATCCCACAACAAATTGGGTAGACTTTACGTTAGATCTTCCTTTTCGAAAATCTCTGCAGGGACAATGGCATTATTTTACCGCCGGAGTCGTTGTATTGGGAGATATGCTCCATAAACAAGTAGAAGGTGGATTGGAATCCTATGCAGACAAAAGACTGTTTGCCCCATTGGGAATACGCAAATACCGCTGGGAACACACCCCGCAAGGGCTGCCAAATACTGCGGGGGGTATTCGTATGAATGCACTTGATTTTGCGAAGTACGGCCAGCTCTATAAGAACGGTGGGCGTTGGAATGGCAAGCAGATCCTTCCGCAAGCCTGGGTTCAAAAGAGCCTTTCGAAACAGCTTCTGATTCCTGAAAGGGAGAAAGAATATTATGGTTATCTGTTTTGGAACAAGCGCTTTAATGTTGGAAGTAAGGCGTATGAAGCTTATTATTGTGCCGGCAATGGCGGAAATTACATTATTGTTATGAACGACATTCCATATGTGATCGTTATTACAGCCAGTGCTTATGGTCAAGCGTATGCGCATAGGCAGGTCGACCGGATCGTCAGCGAATTTTTGCTTCCAGCCTTAATTAATGCTGGTAATTGATCGCTTTACAAAGTAGTTTTTTACTGAAACAGTTGCCTAAATTCCACGGGGCTTTGTTGGGTATTCTTTTTGAAGACCTTACTGAACGACTGTGGATGTTCGAACCCTAGTTCATAGGCGATCTCGCTGATGGAGAGGGAGCTCGTGCTTAATCTTAATTTGGCATACTCGATCATTTTATGCTGAATATGCTGCTGGGTGTTTTGTTGTGTGTAGATACGCAGCAAACTGCCCAGGTAGTTTGGTGATAAATTGAGTTGCTGCGCCAGAAAGCTGACTGTCGGTACACCATGCTCCACAAGTATGTGTTGCTGAAACTGTGTTGACAGTAACTGCTCAAACTTGGTGACCAGCTCTTGAGTCGATCGTTTGCGGGTGATAAATTGACGTTCGTAAAATCGTTCGGCGTAAATCAGCAAGCGTTCAATCTGTTTGAGAATGAGTTCACGACTAAATTTATCGATATTAGACTGATACTCTTTTTCGATATTCTGCAGAATATCGACAATGATGGCTTCTTCTTTGTCTGAAAGAAAAAGCGCTTCATTGACCTGATATTGGAAAAAATCGTAGGAGTGAATATGCTTTGCCAGTTCGCTGTTCCAAAGGAAATCGGGATGGATCAACAAAATCCAACCGCTGGGTTGTGCCTGCACTTCCTGGTTGATCTCCACTTTTAGAAATTGTAAGGGCGAGATAAAGGTGAGTATTCCCGAGTCGAAGTCATAGTGCTGCTGTCCATAATTGAACCTGGCATTTACATTTCGCTTTAAACCGATCGAATAAAAATGTTGTATCCAATTCAATTTGCTATCATTCACAGGGTAATGTACTTGACTATAATCAACCAAGCTGATCAATGGATGTTCGGGTTTAGGTAGTCCGCAAAAGCTGTGGAATTCCGAAAGGGAATGAAAGCGAAATGTATTCTCCATGTTGTAAATTTACTGAATTTCTAATTTGATTATTGTGAAATATCCTAGGAAGCTCCTTATGCTGAACCAAGCTGTTATACGGATTGCTCAAAACCCGTTGATACCGTATAACTTTTCCATTTTTCGATTTCTGCCCTAAGCATGTTGATCTTGTTTTTGGCCAGTTCATACGCATCTTCGCCCATTAAAAAATGGACTGGAGGCTGCTCCAGCGTACTGAGCTCGATTAATAGGGTTGATGCTTTCTGGGGATCGTTTGCCTGATTTCCATGGATCTGATGCAGATGGGTCGCTTCGTTTTCTCGGGCAGTTACATAAGCAGCGATCGGATTGGCTGCGGTATGTAAGGATCCTTCAGATAAAAAATCAGTTCTGAAATAGCCGGGATACACCAAGGTCGTGTGTACACCAAAAGGCTCCATTTCGACAGCGAGGGCTTCAGTAAAGCCTGCGACAGCAAATTTGGTGGAGCAATAAACACCAAAGGCTGGGTAATTTCCTGCGAGTCCGCCGATAGATGCGATATTGAAAATATGTCCCGATTGTTGACGCCGCATATGGGGGGCGATATGTCGGATGGCATTTAGGGAGCCAAAGACATTCACTTCGAAGTTGCGGCGTGCTTCCCAATCACTGAGCTCCTCTAGGGTGCCTGTCTGACCATATCCGGCATTGTTGACCAGTACATCAATCCTTCCGAAATAATCAATGGCCGATAGTACTGCCCGGGCAACGTCTTTGTCATCGGTAATGTCTACCTCAAGCGGCAGAAAATTTTCCTGATCACCGATTTCATCTTCTAGGGCCTGTTTTGTTCGTGATGTGGCAACCACAAGATAACCTTGGGCGAGCAATTCTTTAACGAGACTAAGACCTAGCCCCTTGGATGCGCCAGTGATGAACCATACCTTTTGTGATTTCATGTTTTTCTGTTTTTAATAAATTGATGTTACAAAGGTGGTCAATCGATCGATTTTGGATGTAGGCAGATCAACGGATCTTGTAGTCAGATCGTGGATGATAAACTCTTCAACGATCAAATATGCCTATTCAACGAAATTTCGCTTGCCTTTAGATCATTCTACCGCACCTTTAAGACAAGAAAGAGTAATGGCGCAATGAATAAAATCAATTTATTATGGAAAATCAAGGTGCTTCTGCGGTAATAATACATCATATTTTGGATGGTAAAATTCTGGAATATGAAAAATGGCTTAAAGAGATTACGCCCTTGACTAAACATGCAACAGGTTTTATTGATCTTCAGATTGTAAGGCCTATTCCTAAATTGACATTTGTCTATACAGTCATTATTCGATTTGACACTGTAGAGAATCTACAAATGTGGTTAGAATCGGAGCAAAGAAAGCTATGGATCGAAAAAGCTGAGCCACTATTTCGTCGTCATGATCGCTATCAGATCAAATCGGGTTTGGATTTCCTCTTTGAGAGCACTGAAAATAATGCTAAGATACCTAAGCGTTGGAAGCAATATCTTGTCACTTGGTCTGCAATTTATCCTATATCATTATTGATCCCTTTGTTAGTTTTGCCGGTATTACGCTATTTAAATATTCCACAAAATCATTTTTCGGACGCATTTCTGAGTTCAGGTGTAATCGTATTTCTTATGGTTTATATAGTTATGCCTAATTTTACTAGGCTGATCCGAAAATGGTTGAATAAATAGTATTTAAATGAATCTGATTAAACGATAGTTTTTGCCGATTTTGACGTTCAGCTCCAAAAATACAGGCCTAAAAGATGGGATAAAAATAGGTTTTGGGTTCATAGATTTATTTTTATCAAAGCTTCCTGACAAGTAGATTTATATCCAGCTTAAAACTAAATAAAACAAATTTTGCTTTTCATTACTTTATTAAATGATGATGCATGAATTTATCAAGAGAGAGCTGCATATGGCAATGCCGGATAATTGCTCACTAAAAAATAGTTATACTTTAAAAACATTGCTATGTTAAAAAAAAATGATGTTGCCCCTGATTTTACCTTGTATGCGACCCCCGATCAAAAAATTAGCTTATCAGAATTCAAGGGGCATAATGTGATATTGGCATTTTACCCTGCAGATTGGAGTCCCGTATGCAGCGATCAGATGGCACTATATAATGAAATGCTCAAATATTTTAAGAAATATGATGCTGAAATTATGGGTATTTCCGTTGATAGCAAATGGTGTCATATGGCGTTCGCTCAGTCACGAAAATTGCATTTTCCGCTCCTGGCCGATTTTGAAGCTAAGGGCGAGGTTGCCAAAAAATATGGTGTTTACGATGAAGAAGAGGGTGAGTGCAAGCGCGCACTCTTTGTAATTGATAAGGAAGGGGTTATTGCTTGGAGTTATATGTCTCCGACGGCGGTCAATCCAGGTGCAGACGGTATTATCGAAGCATTGGAGAATCTTAAATTAAAATAATTATGTCATTGAAACCGAAGGTCAGCAATGCTGACCATATATTGGGAAATGGCCAGGCCGATCTGACCATTGTTGAATATGGGGATTATCAATGTCCACATTGTGGTGCTGCCCATCCCATAATAAAAGAAATGATGGCCGAACTGGGAAGCCAGATCAGGTTTGTATTCCGCAATTTTCCACTTTCGGAAATGCATCCTTATGCTCAACCCGCAGCATTAGCGGCGGAGGCGGCGGCCTTGCAGGGAAAATTTTGGGAGATGCATGATGCCATTTTTGAAAACCAGAACTTGTTGAGTGCGAGATTACTGTTGGATATCGCCGAGCAACTGGATTTGGATATGTCGAAGTTCAAATCTGATATGCAGGACGAGGCGTTACAGGATCGGGTAGATGGCGATTTTGAAAGTGGTATGCTGAGCGGCGTTAATGGGACACCGACATTTTTTGTCAACGGACAGAAATTTGATGGTGGCGCGGAAGATCTGGTTCAAATATTAGGTGAAAACTGAATATATGATTACTATTTAAAAACAGGTGCGCACACGACGAGAAGTCTTTTGCAGGAAAATAGAACCTATCGTAAAAAAACGAATGAACCGACTGTATAAATAACGAAATGTCGTTGTTTGTAAAATCACTTTTTGTTTTATAATGCGTTTAAATACAGTTGTATATGTTTTTTGGACTGCAAATTGCAATCCAATTAGCATATCATGTAAATAATAAAATTCTTAAACTAATCATCATGGCAACATTCAAAGTTCAAGACGGAACAGAAATTTATTACAAAGACTGGGGAACAGGACAACCGATCGTATTTCATCATGGTTGGCCTTTATCCAGCGACGATTGGGACGCGCAGCTGATGTACTTCCTCGAAAAAGGGTACCGTGTGATCGCACACGATCGCCGGGGGCATGGTCGCTCGACACAGACGGCGACAGGAAATGAGATGGATACCTATGCGTCGGATATTGCACAATTGGTAGAAGCATTGGACTTAAAAGATGCCATCCATATTGGCCACTCAACAGGTGGCGGCGAGGTTGTTCGTTACATAACCAATCATGGTACTTCTCGGGTGTCAAAAGCTGTATTGATCAGTGCGGTTACCCCAACAATGGCTAAGAGTGCAACAAACCCCGATGGCGTACCTATGGAGGTCTTTGACGAAATAAGATTGAATACTGCAACACGTAGACAACAGTATTTTCAGGATTTTACCCTCGCTTTTTATGGCTATAACCGCGATGGAGCAAATGTACAGCAAGGCGTGATGGACAACTGGTGGCGGCAAGGAATGATGGGCGGTGTTAAGGCTCACTATGATTGTATCAAAGCTTTCTCTGAAACTGATTTTACGGAAGAACTTAAAAAAGTAGAAATTCCTGTCTTAGTATTGCATGGTGAAGATGATCAGATCGTACCGATTGATATAACGGGTAGAAGAGCGGCTGAGTTAGTCCAAAATGGCACGTTAATTACCTATCCTGGCTTTCCGCATGGAATGCCTACTACAGAGGCGGAGATCATCAATAAGGATATTTTGGATTTTATCGAGAAATAAGATTTTTGTTGATCTAAAAATAGTTTTTAAATAGTTGTATAAGCCATTTCCATAAACGGGAATGGCTTTTTTTCGTTTTATTCCTTGGAGTAAGAAAACTTTTTGCCAATGCCCAGCTTTTTCATTTTGGATTGAAGCGTTGTGGCTGGAATACCGAGTATGGTCGCCGCTCCATTGGGGCCAGAAATACGCGCTTTACAGTTGTGCAATACCCAAAGAATATATTCTTTTTCAAAGTTTGCCAAGGTTTGTAGACGGAAATCGGGCACCTTGCTTTCTCCTACAAAATCAGCGTCAGGCAATAGTGCAATTTTTTTTATAGTTGAATCTTCCGTCAATAGAATCGAACGTGCAATAACATGTTCAAGTTCGCGAATATTGCCAGGCCAGGAATGTAAATGGAGGCGTTGCAATACCTTTTTACTCATTTGCTTAGGTGGATTTTCTCCGGCATGTTTTAAGAGGAAGTGCTGGATTAAATGAGGAATGTCTTCCCGTCGTTCACGAAGGGATGGAAGGGTAATTGGAAATGCACTGATCCGGTAATATAGATCGGATCGAAAGTTGCCGGCCTTCACTTCAGCTTGTAAGTCCTTGTGTGTGGCACAGATTATACGGACATCGATAGGAATATTTTTATTTCCTCCCACGCGCTCAATTTCTTTTTCCTGCAACACACGGAGAAGTTTTGCCTGGAGTGTTAAAGGGAGATCCCCGATCTCGTCCAAAAAAAGTATTCCGCCGTGCGCTTGTTCAAACTTGCCGATTTTACGCTTTACAGCACCGCTGAAACTACCTTTTTCATGTCCAAAAAGTTCACTTTCGATCAATGTGGGCGCAATAGCCGCGCAGTTGACTTTTATTAGGGGACGAGCCGATCTGAGTGAAAAATGATGTATTATTTGAGTTGCTACTTCTTTGCCAGTTCCGCTTTCACCTTGAATAAGCAGATTCATTTCTGATAGTGCTACCATTTTGAGCTGCGATTTTATGGCCTGTATCAGGTCACTCTCGCCAATCATCTGCGGCTCTGAGGCCTCTGATTTCTTACCATAACCCTCGTTCTGCTGGAGACCCTGAGGCTGTGCATTGAGCTGCGCTGGGCTGTTGGCCGTGTTTGTTAAGGCTGTATGTGTCGATCGTTCGTACATCAGAATATTGCCGACGCTGATACCAAGCTGTGGGATAAAGTTTTTTATCCGATACTCAAGCTGAGGATCGATATGTTCCAGCCTTTTGTAGCCTAGACTTAAGATCGCCCAATAGTGGTCATGTACACGAAAAGCTTTGGATACAATTGCTTTATTTCCCTCTTGAATGGCGTGGACAAAGGTTGCCGGAAAGGATTTATCTGCTTTTAAAATCTCGCTGGCTCGGAACAGGATGGGGTCAGCGGAAAGGATACATTCTTTAAAGAATTTGTCTTTACAGCTACGTGATTCGTTCTTGCTTGTTTTTGCCTTATTTTTGGATTTAAAAAGAAGGCTATAATTAACTTCGCGATTATCCGCAATAAATAGCGAAAGCCAATTTTGTCCCAAAAAGATTTGGATTTCGTTTTGAAGCAAATCCAATGCGGCTAGGGTATGAATAGGAGCCATTTTCTGCTGAATAGCAATTTGAGCAAGCTGCTCTATTTCGCGTTGCTGAATGCGATTATAAATCGCTTGCGGATCTGATCCTACGGCTGTATGCTGCATGATGGTCATTTGCTATCTTGTTATCAATAAAAGTCGGATTTAATTCCGAATTTTTTCATTTTGCTATATAGACTGGATGAACTGATCTGTAAGATTTCTGTTGCTCCACCTGGGCCTGAAATTTTGCCCTTACATGATTCAAGTACACGCAAAATATGCTCTCGTTCAATTTCTTCAAGGGATGCTAATTTTTGAGATGAAAAATCTGAGATTTTACTTTCCAGGTGTTCAATAAATACCATGTCGTTGATGATAGGGTCTTTTGCAAGCAGAACCGTTCTTTCAATAAGATGCTGCATCTCCCGAATATTGCCCGGCCATGGATAAGCTTGCATATTGGCAAGTACATGAGCAGAAAAGGCTGTGACGTTTTTCTTGAGTTTCGTGGCGTAAAAGGCTAGAAGATAATTGGCCAGCACCTCAATATCTCCAGTTCGCTCTCGAAGTGGCGGAATAGCAATTGGGAAGATGTTGAGCCGATAATAGAGGTCCAGTCTAAAGTTGCCTAAGGCGACCTCCTGTTCCAGGTTACGGTTAGTCGCCGCGATAATACGGACATTGATCTTGACGGGCAGCTCTCCACCTACACGGTCAATTTCTTGTTCTTGGAGCACACGGAGTAATTTGGTCTGCGCTTCTAACGGTAGTTCACCTATTTCGTCCAAAAAGATGGTTCCCCCGTCGGCAAGTTCAAATTTACCAATTCTTCTATTTTGTGCCCCTGTAAAGGCTCCTTTTTCATGACCAAATAATTCAGACTCCATAAGGGATAATGGTATGGCCGCACAATTGACTACAACCAAAGGCTGCTGCTTGCGCAACGATAGCTGATGTAATGACTGCGCAATCTTTTCTTTACCTGTGCCACTTTCGCCGAGGAGCAAGACGGAGGTGTCTGTAGGAGCAACCAATTCGACCTGTGAAAGTACCTCATTAAGGGCTGGGCTTGTACCGATGAGCTGATTTTTTAAGCTTCTGTTTTCAATGGACTTAATTTTCGGTTCCTCGGCCTTGTTTTCCGAATTGAGCCTTTCATTGGCAATATCGAGCATAATGAAAAGATCCTTTTCGCGAAATGGTTTTGTCAAAAAACCATAGGGCCTTGTCTCTTTCACCGCTTCTAAAATACCTTGGTTTGTATTGGCCGATATAAATAGGAATGGTAGCTCCAGCTTGTTCAGTTCAATAGCGAGGTCGATACCTGTTTCACTTCCCTTTAATAGGATATCGAGTAGGACCCAATTCGGTTTTGTTGTCGCGATAATTGTCTTGGCCTGCGACACAGAAGACGCTATACCAACGACCTCATAACCGTTTTTTTTGAGGATCATCCTGAGATCATTAGCGACGATAAATTCGTCTTCTACAATTAAGATCTTGTTTCCTTTTTGCATAAAATTCGTCTTAAATTTCGCCTTCTTTCTGTGAAAATTGAATGGTAATGAAAACACCTTGGTCAGATGTGAGTTTAAATTCTCCGTCAAGCTGGGAAGTTAGCCCTTGCATGAGATTCATGCCAAAAGAGTCACTATCACTACTGCTAAGATCTTTCTGTATCCCGATACCATTGTCGGCAATGCTAAGCAAGAGATCGTAAGGAGTAGCTTTGATTCGCCTGAAGCTGATAAAAACAGTTCCCTCCCTTTGAGCAAAAGCATGTTTGATTGCATTATTGATTGCTTCATTGAGAATAAGCCCAACTGGGACCGCCTGTGCAACATCCAGTGTAATCGGATCTACCTGAATCTCAAATTTAACTGATTTTTCGGATTGAAAGCTATCTTTGAGATATTCGGTCAGTTCCTGGATATACCATTTCATGTCAATGCGAGAAAGGTTGTCTGTTTGATATAGTTTTTGATGGATCAGAGACATCGCATGCATGCGATTTTGACTATTTTGAATTGCGCTGATGGCGTCTTCGTTTTCAAGATAAGCCGATTGTGTATTGAGCAGACTGATAATAATCTGCATGTTGTTTTTGACGCGATGGTGAATTTCTTTTAGTAGCCATTCTTTTTCAGCGATCAGCTGTTTTAGCTTTTCATTCTGGGCATTGATTTCTTCCTGTTTGAGCGTTAGTTTTGCATTACTTCTTTTTTTTATGGCATTTTGGATATACAAAAAGCCTGCGAAGATCAACAGGACAACGAAGCTGCCTATGAATACGTTTCGTATAATAGCCTCCCGTTCAAGCAGTGATTTTTGCAGCTGACCTTTTTGTTTGAGGAGGACGATATCATGGTCTTTTTTTTCGGTATCATAATCTAATTGTAAGGCGGTAAGCTCCTTGGCCCGCTCTACACTGTTAATGGAATCGCTGATAGTTTTGAAAGCCGCCAAGTTTTTGAATGCGGATTTAAAATCACCGCGGGCGGAGTCGGCCAGATAATAGAGTTTCCGCAATTCGGAAGCACGGAGCAGACTGCTTTCTTTGGTCATTGATCGCTCTA